>Ga0116229_10009518_pt1 | contig 14805 bp, 7 predicted proteins | sample S1TSphgellanicum_3_FD_87313 | JGI IMG/M metagenome (GOLD analysis project Ga0116229, IMG submission 87313) | Host-associated microbial communities from peat moss isolated from Minnesota, USA - S1T2_Fc - Sphagnum magellanicum MG | ecosystem: Host-associated > Plants > Peat moss > Unclassified... | reverse complement strand
TAGATATTTTTATTTTTTCAATATGAAATTATTTTAATTGTAAGCACACAATAATCAATTCCAAAAAAAAAAACCTTGGATCTAGTTTTAATTTTAATTCCTGAAAAAATTTAGTTTGTGATCTAATTTTAGTCTTGAAAACCAAACTTGATTCCAATTTGGTTTTAGTAACCTAATCGGTTCCAAGTAACCTTAGATTAGCCCCCAATTTTTATTTTATTTTATTCCATTTTCTTTTTAAAAATTCCAATTCCAGTTCCAAGACCAAATGCAATATCAAACTAAAACCCCATGACTAGGGAAAAAAACTTTGGATTAATCAAAGGGGGTGAAAGTATCCTTGGGTGATACATTGACACATTCCTTTCTTTCAACAAAATTATTCAATTTAAATCCAAAGTAGGAATGATAAAAAATTGATGAAATAAGGAGTTGAATAACTACCAATGTGGATAAAACTTTCAATCACATTTGGATGTTGCTTGTGCACCTATTGATGCATTACATCTCCAATATTATGGGTTGCATTCACACTAAGCGATGGATCCACCTGCATGCAAATATTGGGATTTCCACTTGTTAGCCATGCACCACCAATGAATTGAGAACACAACAATAATTTTTAATTATGTAGAGTGAAAGGGTTTGCATCCATAAATCCATTTGGAGTGGAAACAACATTAAAAGAACTAAGTCAAAAAAACATAATACAGATACTCATGCCTTGGGGTGGAGTTGCCAAATAGATTATGGGTGCAACTACCATTACCATTTATATTTGAATACATCCATAACAATATTATAACTCAAATTATGTCCAAACTGTAATTCACAGAGATCATTTCAATGTGCACATTAAGGTGAACAGTAAACCCCATCTTGTGACCCTTCAATTCATGAACTCCGTGCACATTGATTTCATGTATTAATGACATAACAAACCAACTAATCCAAACCCTTGAAAACACATGTGATTAATGGTTTAAGGGTGAATCCTACTTTCTATAGCAATTATGTATACTAAACATTATCAATGTGCCATGCATTTAACAACATGTTAGTTGAACAATTGGTGCAAGATCTGGTTGTATACCTCCACACCTTGCACTTGCAACATGCTCTAATGAACAAGTCCAAACATTGATTATGGTAAACTCATGTCCATGAGTTCTTGTAAGCTAAACAAATCAAGACCTTTTGTTCATGAAAAATATTAAAACTTGCAATGAAGGAAGATTTCAAGAGTGAAGCTTATGGAAAAAATGTTACAAAAGATGTTTTTTGTAAATTGAACTATAGACTACCAAGGTGTTACATCAAATATGGATGTTTTTCAACATTCTTAAAACATATGATGGTCAAATGAAAGGAGGGAAAACACTTCCAGTAGCCACTTTCAAGACTTGCTTTGATGATTAGATTATTGCCGGGTCTAATAATGGCAACCCCAAAATTGCCCCACTTGCATTGCATGGAAATGCACACAGTATTGTTACATCCATGGAACACAAATTCTGAAACAACTAAATCAATGCAAAAAAGGACTAAGATTGGAAAAATGCAATAGGGTCAATATTGATATAGTTAGGGAAAGAAAAATGACAATAATGTCTACTTTAGGCTTGAAGGAATTGAAGATCTAAAAGAAACAACATTACCAACATGTAAATGGTTCAATTGTGATTACATGCAAAGAAAGTAAAAAACATTTCCTATTTTGTTGTTTGCTTGCATAGACAATACATAAATTTTTATAGAAATAATACTCAAGTTAATCAAACAATAGGCTAATTAGTGGAAAAATATGAAGAATCCGTGCCTTACCAACACCAATGAGTGTAACAATAGAAGATATAACATCATTTCGATAATGCCAAACATTTGCCTAGAACAAAACATTGCCTTGTTTTTATCCTACTGCCTTGGTGACCCAAAATAACCTACCACAACATAGGGAAACACATAATTTTTTTGATTAAAAATTTATGTCAGTTACACATTGCTAAGAAGTGTTCAATTGAATTGCAAGCTCACATATGAAAAAATTACAAAGCTAAATGAGCCACAAATTATAGACACTACATCACAATACCAAGTCTTTTTAATTTGTGAAGAATTTCACCTTGCCATGGTCATCATGGCCTAGGATAGTGACAACTAGTGGGCAAGCAATGAGATGGTCTAGTCCTCATCATCAAGAAATTCCATTGTCTTCTTGGCCATATTTTCAACCTTAAGACTACTAATCTCCACTACTTCTACCTCAAATTCCTGGCAAATAAGTTTGATGGTTTTTTAATCCAATGTTGAAATCGCTATGGTGGTAATCCCTTTCTTGAAAAGAACCGTGATAATCTCATTGTCATTGATAGTGAACTTTTGAGCCAACCCTTGGCATGAAAGTTTGTCCTTGCCAATTTCAAGTATATTAACACATACAAGTGATGTTGCTTTAGTTGCTTCTGCACACATGGTTCTACAACTAGCCTTATTCATCTTCTTACCACCCTTGCGAATTGGAATCCTGGAATGTCAATATTCAAATTTGCAAATATAACATCCAAAGATTTTTTGCTGTAGGCAATCATTTTTTTCTTCACACCTTCAGAGGGATTGTTGGCCTTCTTGCACAAATCTTCTTTACCCTTTGAAAACAAAAACCAAGGAAAAAACATTTCAAAATCATTACCACGGAGAAAAAGAAAATCTAAATAGTTTTCATCAAAAGCTTCTAAGCACCAACCTTAGGTGGGGGAGCTTTTGTAAAAGCCTTGGTAGGCACAACTATGGTAGCTATAGTTGTTGCGGCAAGGATTACATTTGTTCAAGCCGATGATATAATCCTTGGCCCTACTCCAACATCTTTAAACACGGGTCCTTGTATTCATTATTTCATTACCATTTGCAAGTGAAGCTTTTGGTTTGATTGCCGTAATAGCTTCAACACTAAGCACTTGTGGCTTCAAGATAAGTTTTGCTTGAGTTGTAAGGGAAGGAGGGGCTTGCAAAGGCATAGGTCAGTTGGTAGTAGGTGCTCCATTAGCACTTGTGGAAGAAGAAAAAATGCTTGCTTTTGCTTGACTTTTTCTGAAAACATGAGGTCTTTCTTTTGCCAACAATGCTTGTTCTCGTTTAGCTTTGCTTCTTAACTTATTTCCAACTCTCCATGCACTTGGTTGTGTTGCTTGTGGCCTAGGTCTTTCTGCACCATTCCCCACTTGTTTATTACTATGGCTTGCTTCAATTTTATTCCATGTTCCAAAATTTTCAACTTTTTCCAAAGTTTACCCTAGTGAGTCTATGGCACCATAATTTGCTACAACAACAACAACATTACTGTTTTTTGGAGCAACTTTGGGAGGAGGAGGAGAAATATTATCGTCAAACTTTAGTTTAAAATTGGTTGGAGCTTCATTGTGTGATTCGTTTGCACTATGTGTGGTAGTTGTTGTTTCTTATTATTATTGCATAGAAGAAGGATGGTCCTTTAGACAAGTTAAGGAAAGGGTTTCAACATGGGAGTGTCAATGTTGACATCTTGAGACTTCCTAGGAGGTAATTACTTTGTGAGAAATTGAGGCTTCTGTCAAAGCATCGGGAGTGTACATACATTTGGTAACATGTTGATATCCTCTGGACCATCTGAAGGAAGAGGAGAAAGATCTTACCCCTCTCCTAAGTAAGTTGTGTTGAGTCAAGACTTTATAAAAAACGCTTAGATTGGAAAAAGAAATAGTAGATAATCAAACAATAGACGAAAAAAAAAAACAACAACACTTATAAATTCTGCAAATAACATTCTTCACACGTCCAACTTCGCGCTCTTGTCTATCACTATTGCATCACATCACACCTTTACCAAATCCTTATTTCTCTGCAAACATAAGTTTATGCATACATACGTTAATTTGGCTTACAAACATCACTACTACAACATACAATATAGCCATCACCATTTTGCTTTTTTTTTTTCACCACCTCACTTCCTCCAAACTTTATTCACGATATAAATCACAATAGGAATATCTAAATCAAAATCCATAGAAGCTTAAGTCCTTATCTCACCTCCTGTTCATCAATGTAAGGAAGGTGAAATGCGCAAAGCCCAAAGATAGGGAAGACGGAATGCGCAACAACTAAAGACATTTTGAGAATAAAGATGAAACAATTTGTCTTTTCATCCTTAACAATCAAAGATGTGTCCTTTCCTACCTAAAAAAATTAGGGCACACGAAGATGTGTCCTTTTGCATCTAGAAAAATTAGGGTGCACAAATATACATGGCTTGAAGCCATAGACTCTGGATAAATCCAGAGAACACGGTTCTGGTTTGGTTTTTCCTAACCGGAACCTGAACTGGTGGTTCTAACCGGCCATACCGGATAACCGCCAAACACTAGTTTAAAACATACCCGAATGTGTTGCCGCCCGGTAAAGTAGGGCGGCACCACTTGGGCGGTGTACAGCCGGCCTTTCGGTCCTGCCTGCATCGTCTGTGCGCTTCGCTGCTTCTTGTCTCCTTCGGAGATGGTTTTCTAGGGTTTCTTGTTTGCAAAAGACACTCGTTTTCAGATCTTTGGTTACTCGTCTCCTCAAGTGCATTCGCATCGGATTGCGCATTCTGCGAGATTTTTTTTTTTTTTTTTTTTGGTTTGTGTTTTCAATCTAGATCTTTTTGCTTTGTTTCGGTTTTTTTCCCCCTGCAAATCACTGGAGAGAGAGTGTGTATACGTGTGTTTTGTAGCCATGTCAATGATGTTTGCTCCACGCCTGACGGAAGCTGCTGCTCCCACAACGCACGCCGCGCCTACCTGGAGTCCATATGACAACAACGGCGGGTATTTCTCTTTTGCCATGTAGTATGTAGACACCGCTTTTGTAGTTCATGGAAGCTTCTTTTTTGGTCTGTGGATTCGCTTGCTGAGGCATGCTTCATGTGTTTGCTTCCGGATGTTACTTGATCAACTTCATTGCGGACAAGAATATCTCTGTGCTGGAGCTCGTGGACATGAGGTTTTACATGTAGAGAAAGCTTGGGAAGATTTTTCTGGTTTAGGGTTTGATTGCGAGAAGCGCAGCATTGCGAGAAATTCTTGTTCCTGGGCTTTCAATCGGTAGGGTTTTTTGGGAGCACCCATGTTGCGGGATTCTCAGACAGCCATTTTCTGGCAGCTTGCTTAGCAGACTGATAGCAGAAGAAGAAGAAGAAGTTGCTGATGCTTGTTTTGGGTGTGGGGTTCAGGACATGTGTGGCCATAGCTGGAGAGGACTACTGTGTAATAGCTGCAGATACAAGAATGTCGACAGGATTCAGCATCCTCACCCGCAACCATTCGAAAATTCATCAGATGTAAATTGTTCCTTGCCCTTTGATTTCTGTGGCACACAATCACAACAGAGATTGTGTTCTCTTGTATGAACTTAGTTGGCGATTTAGGGTTTCACTCAAGGTACTGCAAATGTGCTTCTTTTCACATCACCAGAGGTCTACAGGCTACAGTTGCCACTTTTCCCCCCTAGAATTTTGAGAACCAGGTTTGGAATTCGGAATGAGGCAAGGTGGTGACCATCTCAATGATTTCAGTGTCCATAAGCTGATGTTTTGGCCGAGCAGTGCTGATGTTTCTGTTCTAGGATTTGGCTATCACTTTCCAGTGATGGGGTCTAGCAAGGCTGACATGGATGATTTCTGAACTCTGTTGTGCAGAACTGATAAATCTGTCTTGGCTTCATCTGGTTTCCAAGCTGACATTCGAGCTCTTCAGAAGAATCTGGATGCCCGGCATCAGGTATGCAGATTTCCTGTGAAAATTCATGATTTGGTTGTTTTTGTCATGCTTTTTTACAGGGAAGCAAAACTCACTCCTCTCAATTTGGTTTGTCTCTTGACTTTTTGCCATGAATATGATGCTTCATGTATCTTTGTTGAGGAGAACGAAGCAGAGAGAGTCAGGAACTGACCTGCTGCTGTTTTGAGATAACAAAAGAAAGAGGCTCGGGTGAGGTCAGATTGTTAATTATGCTGTTCTTGCCAAGAGTGCAGATATACCAGCATCAGCATAGCAAGCAAATGAGCTGCCCAGCAATGGCACAACTTCTTTCTAACACACTGTACTACAAGCGATTTTTTCCATATTATGCCTTCAATGTGCTTGGTGGCTTGGACAGTGAAGGTCCAAATGCTCTTCCTCTTTTTCTATTTCTTCTAATTTCTAACAGTCTATGGCAAGTGCAGCAAAAATGTGTGGAGTGTCTTGTCTTAGGAGGGTGTATAGTAAATACTATAGAACTTCAGCAGTTTTAAACTTGTTGCCTGATTCAAATTCCTTTCTAGTCCGGTAATCAGGGAATTTTGGTTTTGAAGAGCTGAAACCTTGGTAGAGTCCATCCTCAAGGCATTACATGTGCCTGCCTCGTCTTTGGAGAAGAATGAAGTATAGATCCAACCAAAAGCCTTCACGTGTTCTATCATCCTTTTCCTGCTCCATAGATGAATCAGCCATAATCTGGGGCCAGAATGAACTGATGGGTTAAGTGGGAAAGGGAAATTGAGGGATCATTTTTCTGCAAACTAATACTCATTATCACAAGCTCTTGGTTTTGAGGAAAGAGTATTCATTATTACTTCTAACGGGAAGTATTGTTTGGGAAAGCAGGGAAGGGTTGTGTGTACACTTATGATGCAGTGGGTTCATATGAGCGATCAGGCTACAGCTCTCAGGGCACAGGGATGCAACTCATTATGCCTGTGCTTGATAATCAGCTTAAGTCTGCCAGTCCCCTTGTCCTGCCTCTTCGGGTAAGCTGCAGAAATTAGTGCATATTTTGAAGGATCAAGAGTTTTTGATGATTAGGTATGTCTCTTCAGTGGCAGTCAACAGCATGTCTGAGTCTTCCTTTTGCTCCTAGAAAGGGGAGAGAAACTGCGAACATAGATTCTGTATAATGGTTTGCTGGAAAATTTGGGCGGATGATTATGTACTTATGTAGACCCCCATGATTGGGAGGTGATGAAGTCAGTGGGTAGCCAACCTCATAGATGTATTTTTGAGGATCAAGAGTTTTATGGCCATAATTCCTTCTTCCAAATTACAACCTCTTGGTGACACATCATGTCACTAATTCTGCGAGTGCTAATTCTACTTTTATCTTATTGCAGCAATCAACCACTCCATTGTCAGAGGTGGAAGCAGTGGACCTTGTAAAGGACACATTTGCCTCAGCAGCAGAGCGCGACATCTACACTGTAACACCTACCCAATTAGAGGCTCCTGTTAATTTGATGTTTTTGAACAAGTGATTGGCATCTTTTGGCCTTCAGAAACATAAAATTGGTACCTAGCAATGGTTACCTTGTCTTTCTTGATTAGTTTTTTATCAGTTTCTGTAACTTGCTGTTCATGGGCTTCATTGTGGGCTCCTTAATTTGCAAGAACCTACAGACTAAAAAACTTTGGGGCATGTGCAACATGCAGGGTGATGGTGTGGAGATTGTAATTGTTAACCGAGAGGGCATTCGACATGAACTTATGGACCTCAAGCGGGACTAAACTGGAAAACACAGTTGGCTATTTACTTGCCCAAGCTATTCATGCATGATTGAATGTTCCTTACTTTTGGTTATTGAACGAGCTTTCCTGTGCAGTTCTGGTATGCATGGGATGCATTTTCTGAGATACATATTGGGCTCAATGCCCCAAAACTATTGAGTACAGGTGATTTATGAATTTTCCTGTCCTGTCTCATCAGTTTTAAGGCTATTGTAAATCCTTCTGCTGTCTGAAACCTGATGCCATGGTTCAGGTATGGGTCATCATTGAGTGGAATACTTAATTGTGTATAGCATGAGGAGTTTCTTTGCCCAGCAGGAGGAGGTTGACAGCAAGAGCTTTTCTTGTTGTACATTGTTAGTTTCCCAGTAGTGAGATCCAACCCACAGAGAGAACCACGTCATCAAAAAATTTACCATATGCCATAAACTGGCAGTTTCTGAAAACCAGAAACTGAAGCCAATGTGGTGACTGCCAAGCAGGTCCTTGCTTGTGCATACTTCATATTCTGATGTGAAATCTGCATAACGATTGGCCTTTTGACAGCAGGGAATTCAAGGAATTGAGAGAGTAGAGTATGTCAACTAAATACTTGTGTCAGTGCATGTTAACTTTTGATTTACTTTGTGAATTTTATATGTACCTTTAGCCTTGTCAAGTATGTGACAACTGATACAAGCTTTTTTGGATTGGGTGCTGCTTAAAGCATATCCACCCTCACTCCCTGTTTGGGCCTCTACCTGTGTTTGCCACATCTAACTTTGAAAGTTTATTATTACCCCATCCCAATTCCCCACCCATAAACATGAAAAATTGGGGAGGAAATTGATACGTTGCCATGTTGATTGCTGCATAGGCATGCACAATCTTTGCATCACCAACTTCTTTGATCATGTTGCCAACAGCTTGAAACAAACACAACAAGTCTATGTGAGCCTTCGGGTAGAATTTTTAAAATTAAGTTGTTCTATTATTATCACACACCTATTTCACTTGCACCTAGTCCCTAGGTAGGAAATTAAAATATATACAACAACCCAAATATAGCCCCCCACCAGCTAATTTCTAGAACTCCTCTTGAAGACTTGTACTCAAATGATGGTTACATGCCACTTTTGGGGCTTTTTACTACTAGATGGCTTGCTACCCTTTTAAAGCCACTTTAATGGCATGTAATTACTCATTGTTACAAAGTGCCAAAATTCCAGGGAACTTGGAATTCTCAAATTTCTCAACCTCTTCTACAACAAATTAATTTTTTTGCCTCCTTCGTTTGAAACCATTGCTTTTGATCACCCGCACATTTCCTTGACAATAATTTGAAAGCAATTGAACAAATTTGTCATAATTTTTAAGCCACACGATTCATCATACTCAAAACTTTGAAATCACATGCCACTTATAATTTATATCATCAAAATTTGCACATCATTTAGGTGCACAAATTTTTCACCCAACCATGAACACTAGAGATTATTAATTTGCTAGCATTATTTGATTTTTTCCTACTTGATGCATATGTTATGTTATTTTTCTTTTCTTTTCAAAATTACTCCTTAAGAAGGTTTTTCTTTCTCGGCATTCTTCTTCTCTTCCACTTTAGCACCCTCCCCTGTGCACTATTTTTATTATGTATATCTCTATTTACAACACTCCTAGAAGCACCACCTCCAAGCTCATTATGCACAATGTGTTTGGTTGCACTCCCCAACCACATTCCTTGCAAGTCATTGAGGAGGATAGTAATAACTCTCCAATTGTTATGTGCAAACAAGTGGTAAAACAAATGGCTCCCTTAATAAACCCCTTTAATGGCAAGTTGAAACTAGTGTTGCCCAATTTTTGATTTTGAAAAAACATTTAATTTTGGTTTTTTTTTTTGTTTATTTTGGTTTGATGGAAATTATGGTGTGGTTTTGAGAATTTATGCAATCTCTAGTTTTTGAAATATTGGAGCTTGGTCAAGTCTAATATTGCATTTGGCTCCATTTGCATTGCATTCAACTAGAAACAATAACTTGCTTAAATTGATACCCACACTCAGTAGAGTGGAGTATGGAGTGGGGGAGAAAATTAGGGAGGAACATAATTAAAAACCAAAATCTTATGACCAAAAAGACAAGGTGATAGGTAGTGAAGAAGCTCAGATTTTTTTCCTTAGGTCAAGGGGCTAGGATTGATATTTTGGCTTTGTTTCTTTTTTGGAGAGGGTGAATCAATGAATTGGTAATCGGTTCATTAAAGATGGAACTAGTCAATTGACACCCACCTAGATATTAGTTCATTCAACTAATGGGTCCATGTCTTTCTTGGGATTAAACCATAAGATCATGTCATAAACTCTTTCTTTTGTTTGTTTGATGATGTAGCATGCACCCAACATCATCACAAATCATTATCCCGTAATGTTTGTTCAAAATTGAATTTGTCACAATGTAAACAACAAGATTTGATTGTTGCACTTTTAAAAAACCTTGTACTTATATGACAAAAGAACCTGGGCATGTTTTAAAAGCAAAAACAACATAGTTTAGGTTTTGAATTTTAGTTTTGGCAATAATCAATTTTATGGTCTAGATCCAAATTAGGTTTCAACAAAATTTTGAACCTTTGGTACGAATACTTCTAAACTTAACTTAAAATCTCAATTGGAACCTATTCAATAACCTAAACTTGCCAACATTTGTTCAAATTAACAATACTTAAAATAAAAAATGAAAATGAAGTTCTTGAAAAATGAACTCACAACTTGCACCAAGACTTGTGGAACATTCTTCAAAATGTGGGACTGAATGAAAAGTAGGTCATGTTTTTAGTCTCTTCCCTAGACTCTCTCTTTATAAGCAAATGCAAAAAAAAAATGAAGAACTTAGGGTAAATTTTTTTATCACGTGAAAATAAAAATAATTTCAATTTTGAAATAAATGTTTATATCTAAACAATTAGAGTTTGAATCAATAGTTTGAAAATTTAATTAAACCTCAACATGAAATGTAGAACATAGCTTTAAAGTGAAGGCAATCTCAAAATAAGGGGCTCATCAAAAGATGATAGTTGAACCCAATTCCATATTTTGAAAATGTACCCCAACTAGCAAGCTTTAGCCATCATAAAACATGAGGCGAAAGTTATCATGCACTTGCACATATACATATTACAAGGCCTAAGAAAAAAAAGGTTTTTCTGCCTTGTGGGCTCCTTCAATTAAACATGCAGATTGGAAGTTTTTTTTGTTTCATAGATGCATACAATATTAAGCTACCATTATATGCATATTGTTTATAATTTGAGCAAGTTTAAGGATTCTTAAATTGAAGACTTTGTCTTATTGAGTGAAAATTGTTCAAGGATTCATTAAAAAAATTTACACAAATTATTTTGGTCCAATTCATTTACCACCAACACCTTAAGTGTTAATGTGTATAAAACATTGTGTGACAAAAAACATTTGCCCTTTTATAATGTACAAGGTTCCAAAAAATGATGTTTTTGATGATTAAAAATCATTGATAAAACATGGCTTGCATTGGTTAAAACTTATTATTTTATTTTCATAGATAAAAAATAAATATTTTAAATGCATGCATTAAATTTGGAAGGAATTATTTTTTTGAAAAAAAAGGAAAAAATATATGATAAAATTTAAGATTTGTGAAGAAAAAAATAAATTTAGGAGTCCTAAGAATTCTTCCTTGGGTTTCAAGTGGGATACCTTAATCGTGCTTTGACCATGTGTTAAAAAGGTTCTAAGGTGATTCTAGCATGGTTCTCTTATTAGTTGCAAACAATCATACCACATATTCATCCTTTTGTTGGAAGCTAAATGGTAGACCAAAATATGTTTTTAGTTGTTTGTTAGAATTTCATCAAGAATTGAACCATCTTTTTAGCCTCTTCTTTGAATTGAAACAAGAACAAGCCCATGCAACAAACCTCCTATTGGTAACTAGAAATTGAGATATGATGTTAATGATTCTTTGAACAAGTTTTTGTTTGTGTATGCAAATAATTAGTACTTTAAAAATAAAATAACAAGGATTTTTGAGTCATGTGGCTAGTTTTAATTTGTTACACAACATTAACCTACATAATTTTTTATCTTGGGTTGTGCACTTTAAGAGCAATTCCACCCAAACCTTGTTCTTGAGCCTTTGACAAAATTTATCACATCCAACATGGTATATAATTGTTCTTCAATCCCCTTAGCCCCCCCCACCCACTGCAATAAACATTAAAAAAAAAACAATATAAAGGTGAAAGGCTATTTAAATTCAATCACCAATTAATCTTTAATAGTCATTTTATTAGAAGTATTCATAAAAAGAAGCGGACTTAAATTCAAGAATATTAGTTTTCTTGAGCTTAAATGAGATTAACACTTTACAACAAAATAAATAAATAATATTGGTGATAAATAGGGCTTGAAACATGGTGGTAACATGAGTTTTAGCTTGAATTTTGATTTTTCTTGCATTTTTGTTGTCATTGCTTAGGGTTTTCTGGGTTAAAGGGTTAAAGCCTAATATTACAACCCTAAAACAGTTTAGGGACAAGAATCTTTTAGGGTTTCCTCTCGTCAGCGCCAAACCCTAAAATATTCTTTCCGAGCTCTGTTTTTAGGCAAACACACGTACTCGTGCGCTCCGGAATCCGAGGCTCTTTCTGGCTCTATTTCCAATAGAGTGAGCGGGGGAGAGAGAGAACGAACGAAAGTTGGCCTGGTTCGCTGTAAAAGGTTTGTGTGTTTCTGCAGAGATGGAGACGGATCTGCTTCGCCTTGAGTCATACAGAGATCGTCAGCAGCAGAGCATGACTGCAGGATGCGTCCGTGGCATGTTCTTTCTGTCTGTCGGCATTAATTGCAGAATCGAGGATGCTAACGGCACTGACTGAAAAAGGTTCAAAACGCAATGTCGACTCTGTCCACCTTTCTTCAGTGTCAATCTGCTTTGCAGTTCCCCTTGAGTTATTCCCTCTCTTTTTCTTGACAAAGGTTTGTAAAACAAGGGAGATGGCAGTGTTATGGCTGTGCAGAGGAACTATAAAAATCGCTGATTTATTTCAAACTCTTTGCACAGTACTTTGGCCCCAAAGGACCCGCTGGTTCTTCTCTGTGTAACTTTCTGAAGTTTGAGAACATGATTGGCCATTTCACCATCCTTCCTTGTTATCTACATGTTATGCATGCTGTAAGTCTCTGCAATCATAGAGGAGCAAAAATGGCAATCTGTTTCTTCTTTTCCGGATCAAACACTAATGTGTAAGGTATCCAATACAGGTTTCTTTAACACAAGCCTGCATTGTTATGAGTGAGGATTGACTAATACAAGCTCCTTTCTAAGCATTACGAATGGATTTTTGATACTCTTCACTGCTCTACATAGTTCTCAATGTGAGATTTGGTATTTTGGTGGGGGAAAGAAAGAGAGATGATAAAAGAGCTACAGGGTACATCAGTAGAATGACAGCATCTTCTTTTGACGTCCTGAGAATCTCACATACTTGTTCTGATTGTGTGGGTCTTCATAACCAAGGCTTTCTCACTGCTGTTGGCATCTGCGTTATTTAGGTCTGATCTTACAGATCTCCAGAATTAGGGTTTTAGTGCCTGCCATAAACCTCAAAACCTGTAACCTTTCGTCTGCTCTATGCTTGGGGTGTTCATTATCCTGTTATTTGCTCCTGGAAGAAAAGAAGAGTGGCAGATTTTGAGCCATGTTGGCTACTCGATACTCTCTTCCAAAATTGATGCACTGGGACTTTTCCTGCTTGCTCTTCTGGAATCACTGATTTGCAAGCCTCAACTTTTCCAGACAGTAATGGACTGTATGTGGTTCCAATGTGAAACATCTCCTTGAGAGGAGATGCATCAATCCTTTTAGGCTGCGCATCAGTTTTTTATGACTTCTGTAGAGGTCAGTGGTGGTAGTTTGCTATGTGCATCAATTTGGTTTTGTTGGCTTTCTGACTCGAATTTGAGCAGCTTTGATCAACATGGGAAATTCTACAGTGTTTATATAATAAAGTATGATATAGTGGTAAACTTGTGGAATTTGCATTATTGCCAACAATGGTACATATACTTACTTTATTCTCCTTATGTGATCTGATGTGAATTTTTCTTTGCTGTTTTGACACTACAGGGATGTTTCCCAGAAACAGATTGAAGTGGAAACTATGAGCTATGCATTGAGGATTTGAGTGATGAGATTGGGGATATGGTGAAGTGAACCATTGAGAATTATACTCATTGATTTACTTGGCTGCCAGGAAGGTGGCACTATAGCCAGTATGTTCATTGACAAGCATGGCTTCTGGGCTGATGACAACTGAGAAAATCTTCTGCAAGATGATAAAGAAGCAGTTGAAGCTCCTGAAGAGAGTGAGTATTATCTAGTGTGTACACATTTCCAAATTGAAACTTTTTATAGGCCTCTTACCAGCAACAATTGATACCTTGGTTGGCATGGGTGTGAAATTGCAGGCTCTGACAAGCCAGCCCTCTTCTTCATTGTGTTCCTCTGGGAAGCTCTCTTGGTACTTCTGGTGAAAGTTCCTGGACCTCAAAGAACCAGTGGGATCAAGATCTCTGCAAACAAATGAGAGTGGAAATTCTCGGACAGGTCACAACTAGGTTGTTAGTGATGATTGGGAAGTATATTATAGCTGAAATATGGTTCTAGGAAGACTTGAGACATACTGAAAGTAAAAATCATAGGGAATGCTGGTCTTCACTTTCTAGGAGCACAGGTTGAAGCAGGGTTTGGAAGATTGATGAAGAACGGTGATGGAACACTGATCTCCGAGCCAGCACTTTGATGTCAACATGCATAGTATGAGCTGGTGTTTGTGCTGATGGTGATGCTGTGAGGCTTTCTATACCACCACCACATTCTTAGACGTCACTCGAGTCAGGTGTCAGGGTTTAGCTCACATTGTTGAAGTGGTAAAATGTGGAGCTGAGTAGGATCTTTCCTTGCAAAGTTGTGAGTGAGTGCTGGTAGATTCAGTGTTTGCAAACATCTTTCTTGCAGAGTTTTACTCGATATGCTTTTTGAGCTGGATATCTGCATAGTCTGAGAAGTTTTAAAACTGTTTTCATTTATATTGCAAATACATTGTCCACTTGGGTATGCAACCAGTCTTGTTGTCTTATTCAGGTACTTCTGAAGGTTCTTGTTTCTTCCCAGGTTGGACTTGTGCTGGTTCCACTTTTGGTTCTGCCAGTTCTTCCACTTGTGATGTGAATTGATGG
>Ga0116229_10009515_pt1 | contig 14810 bp, 11 predicted proteins | sample S1TSphgellanicum_3_FD_87313 | JGI IMG/M metagenome (GOLD analysis project Ga0116229, IMG submission 87313) | Host-associated microbial communities from peat moss isolated from Minnesota, USA - S1T2_Fc - Sphagnum magellanicum MG | ecosystem: Host-associated > Plants > Peat moss > Unclassified... | reverse complement strand
TTTTCCGCGCCCCCGACCGTGACGATGGCGACCGGCGTGGCCTCTGATCCCGTGCCGGCGGTGGTGGGGACCAGCGCCAGGGGCAGTCGCCGTCCCTTCGCCATCTCGACGCCGTAGATGGCGTCCAAAGCCTCGCCCGAGCCCAATAGGTAGGCGGCGAGTTTGGCGACATCCATGGGACTGCCGCCGCCAAGGCCGACGACCGCGCCGACTCCGGAGTCGCGTCCGGCTTGCGTCGCGGCGTTGACCGTATCGGCGGAGGGGTCGGCCTCCACCGCGTCGAACACGATCACCTCGCGCCCCGCCGCGTCGAACGCCTGCAGCGCCATATCGCAGAGCCCGAGCTTGCGAACCCCGACGTCGGTGACGAGCAGCACCGTCCCCTCGCCCGTCAGGGCCGGAAGGCGCGCACAGGCGCCGGCGCCGCAATGCAGGCGCGGGCCGTAGTTGAAATCAAAGCTGGCCATGGGCGAGCGCCTCTCCCTGATCTTTTGCGTTTCGGACAGGTACGTTTTTTGGGCTGGTGCGTTCTGACGGCGCCGGTCTTATCTTGCACGCCGTGAAAGGCGACGCGGGGCCGGGGCGTGTCAAGCGCGCTCGATCTGGCTGACGGCGCCGAGCGAAATGTGGGCGCCTTACGGGAGAGTCTTGAGATGTACGACGAAGCCGCCAGCCCTCGCTCGCCGCTCCTGCGCGAGCAAGCCTATATCGACGGCCTTTGGCTCGACGCCGACAGCGGCGCGGTGATCGAGGTGACGGACCCCGCAAGCGGCGAGCGCCTGGGCTCTGTGCCCAAGATGGGCGCGGCTGAGACGCGCCGGGCGATCGACGCCGCGGCCGCAGCCCAGCCCGCCTGGGCCGCGCGCACCGCCGCCGACCGGGCCAAGATCCTGCGCCGCTGGTTCGAGCTTATGCTTGAGGAGAAGGCGGTCCTGGCCGAGCTCCTCACCCGCGAACAGGGCAAGAGCCTGACCGAGGCGACCGGCGAAATCGTCTACGCCGCCAGCTTCATCGAATGGTTCGCTGAGGAGGGGAAGCGCGCCTATGGCGAGGTCACCCCGCCCCATGCGGCGGACAAGCGCATCATCAGCCTGCGTCAGCCGATCGGGGTGGTGGGCGCGATCACGCCGTGGAACTTCCCCGCCGCCATGATCACCCGCAAGGTCGGCCCCGCGCTCGCGGCCGGCTGTCCGGTGGTGCTGAAGCCTGCGAGCCAGACGCCCTTCACCGCCCTGGCGCTGGCCGTGCTCGCCGAGCGCGCGGGCCTGCCTAAGGGGCTGCTGAACGTCTTGACCGGGGAGTCCAAGGGCATCGGCGGGGAGCTGACCTCCAATCCGCTCGTGCGCAAGATCAGCTTCACCGGCTCGACCGAGGTGGGGCGCACCCTGATGCGGCAGTCGGCGGACACCATCAAGAAGATGAGCCTGGAACTGGGCGGCAACGCCCCGTTCCTGGTGTTCGATGACGCCGATATCGACAAGGCGGTCGCCGGCGCCGTCACGTCGAAGTTCCGAAATTCAGGCCAGACCTGCGTCTGCACCAATCGCTTCTACGTCCAGGCGCCGGTTTACGACGCCTTCGTCGCCAAGCTGACGACGGCGGCGACGGCGTTGAAAGTGGGGCGCGGGCTGGACGCGGGCGTGCAGATCGGCCCGCTGATCGATGGGGCGGCGGTCGAAAAGGTGGAGGCCCACATCGCCGACGCCACCTCCAAGGGCGCGCGCGTCCTCACCGGCGGCCATCGCCATGCGCTGGGCGGCCAGTTCTTTGAGCCCACGGTGCTCGCCGACGTGACGCCCGACATGCAAATCTGTCATGAGGAGACGTTTGGCCCAGTCGCGCCTGTGGTGAAGTTCGAGACCGAGGACGAGGCGATCCGCCTCGCCAACGCCAGCGAGTTCGGCTTGGCCAGCTATTTCTACGCCCGCGATATCGGCCGCGTCTGGCGGGTGGCGGAGGCGCTCGAAGCCGGCATGGTCGGCGTCAACACCGGCCTGATCTCCACCGAGGTCGCCCCGTTTGGCGGCGTCAAGCAGTCGGGCCTTGGCCGCGAAGGCTCTCGCCATGGGCTGGATGACTATATGGAGATCAAGTACATCTGCTTGGGACTGGACTGAACTGTTCAAAGGGCGCGCGTGACCTCTCCCGACTTTGTCTGCGAAGCCTGCGGTAAGACCTTTCCGGTCGCTGATCTACGCACCTGGCGCCAGGAGGAGCTCGTCCAGGCGGCGCCTGGGGCGGCCGCCTTGTCTGCGCCTGGCGCTATCCGCTCTCGGGGTCTGACGCCGGTGACGCGCAGCGTCTACGCCATGCGAGAGTATCGGTTGTGCTCCGGCTGCTTTGCCGACGTCTCAGACCCCATAGAGCAGGACCTGGAATACCAGCGACGCGGCGTGCTGGTGGTGGCCGTGATTGCATTGATCGCCTTTATCGCCGTCGCCATCGCGGCGGCGATGCATTCGGACCTGTTCCGCTCCCCCCACGACCAGCATAGGGGCGCGCTCGGCGCCATGCCGATCCCTTACAAGAACCCGCTGCCGACGATCCCCACAGCCGGGAACTGAGCTTTAGCCGCCGAACACCCGCGCGAAGATCGTGTCCACGTGTTTGACGTGGTAGTCGAGGTCGAACAGGGCGGCGAGCTCTGCGGGCGAGATCGCCCCGCTGACGTCTGGATCGGCGTTCAGGAAGTCCAGGAAGGCGCCTTCGCCGCGCCAGACTCTCATGGCGTTGCGCTGCACTGCCGCATAGGCGTCCTCGCGGCTTAAGCCCTTCTGGGTCAGGGTCAGCAGCACGCGCTGGGAATGCACCAGACCGCCCAGGTGATCCAGGTTGCGCAGCATGTTCTCAGGATAGATCACCAGTCGCTCCATCACGCCGGCCAGCCGGCGCAATGCAAAGTCGAGATGGACGGTGGCGTCCGGCGCAATGCCGCGCTCGACCGAGGAGTGGCTGATGTCCCGCTCGTGCCAGAGCGCGACGTCTTCAAGGGCCGGAACCACCGCCGAGCGCACCAGCCGCGCCAGCCCGGTCAGGTTCTCCGTCAGCACGGGATTGCGCTTATGGGGCATGGCGGACGAGCCCTTTTGGCCCGGATCGAACGGCTCTTCAGCCTCCAACACTTCCGTGCGCTGCAGGTGGCGGATTTCCACCGCCAGGCGCTCGACCGAGGAGGCGACGACGGCCAGGGCGGAGAAATAGGCGGCATGGCGATCGCGAGGGATCACCTGGCTTGAGACGGGCTCTATAGCTAGACCGAGCTTATCGGCCACATAGGCCTCCACGCGCGGGTCGATATTGGCGAAGGTGCCCACGGCGCCGGAGATGGCGCAGGTGGCGATCTCGGCCCGCGCCGCCACCAGCCTGGCCCGTCCCCGGACAAACTCGGCGTAGTGGCCGGCGAGCTTCAGGCCAAAGGTGGTGGGCTCGGCATGGATGCCATGGCTGCGGCCGACCGTCGGCGTCATCTTATGCTCGAAGGCGCGGCGCTTCAGAGCGCTTAAGACCAGATCGACGTCGGCGATAAGGAGGTCCGCCGCGCGGGCCAGCTGTACCGACAGGCAGGTGTCCAGCACATCCGACGAGGTCATGCCCTGGTGCAGGAAGCGCGCCTCGTCGCCCACGATCTCGGCCACATGGGTGAGGAAGGCGATCACATCGTGCTTGGTGACCCGCTCGATCTCATCGATACGGTCGGCGTCGAACACGGCGTCGCCGCCCTTGGCCCAGATCGCCTCGGCCGCCTCACGCGGGATCACCCCAAGCTCCGCCATGGCGGTGGCGGCGTGGGCTTCGATTTCAAACCAGATCTTATAGCGGGTCTGCGGCGACCAGATGGCGGCGGCTTCGGGCCGGGCGTAGCGAGGGATCATTGGGGGCGAACTGTCTCGAAACAGGAAAAGGGCGGACCGTGCGGGGATGGGCAGCGGCGTACCCCCTGTCAAGGCGCCGTCGCCCCTTTGTGGCTCGCTTCAGGCGCGAAGCTGCTCGGCGCGCTCTTGCAAATGTGGCACAAATCCTGCTGGGCTAAGGGAAATTTAACGGTTCCGGGCCGGCGGCGCCTCGTTTTGATCGTTCCGCCTCCGTCCCCAAGCCCAGCGTTCGAGAGGCGAGACGTTATGAAGTTGGTCCTGATCGCCAACGCCGCAAGCCTGGTCAGCCTGTTGGCGGCGGGCGGAGCTGTCGCGCAGCCCCCAGGCGTCCAGCCGGACGGTCCGGGCTGCTACGGCCGCGTGCTCCTGCCCGGCCACGAGGAGATCGTCAGCCAGACGGTGCTGCAATCGCCCGCCCGTGAGGAGCGTCGGGTGATCCCGGCCGTTGTCGAGCAGTCGGTGCGCCATATCCTGGTCCACCCGGCCCGGACCGAGCGTAAGGTCGTCCCGGCGGAGTATCGCACCGAGGTGCATACCTATCAGGTTCCGGGACCCAAGCGCTGGGTTCAGACCCAAGCGCAATACACAACCGTCACCGAGCGTGAGCTGGTGTCTCCCGGCCGTTGGGTGTGGGAGCGTCATTACGGCCCGATGTCGTCAGCCCCCGCTCAGCCCGGCCAGACCATCGTCGAGCCCACCGGCGAGATCATGTGCAAGGTCTGGTGCCCGGCCCACTACGCCGACGTTCAGCGCCAGGTGCAGACGGCGCCCGGCCGGCGCTTCGCCGTCCAGACCTCGATCACGAAAAAGTCCGTGCGCCGCGTGCTGGTCCATCCCGCTGAGGTGCTCGAGCGCACCGTGCCGGCCGTCTATCGCGACGAATCCATCAGCCGCGTGGTGCGGCGCGAGCGCGTCGAGGTCCGGCGTATCCCTGCGGTGTACGGCGCGGTGCAGAGCCGCCGCATCGTTCCCGGCGGCGAGGGCTGGTCGCCGGTGGTCTGCGGCGGTCCGCTGTCCATGCCCGCAATGCAGCGGATGCAGGCGGCGCTCGCCCAGCGCGGCTACGATCCGGGTCCGGCGGACGGCCAGGGGCGCCCCGAAACCTATGAGGCGCTGCGTCGCTTCCAGATGGACAACCACATGGCGGCGGGCCAAATCACGGTCGAAAGCGCCCGCGCCCTGGGTGTGATCCAATAAGTACATCCGTTCATCCCCGCGAAAAGCGGGGACCCCGGCTTTTCAAGGCTGTTCGCTTCAGACAGGGCTGTGTTCGTCCAGTAAGCGGGGCAGATTAAAAACCTGGTTCTCCGTGTCCACGGGGACGAGCGGGTTAGGGACTGAGCGAATAATTCAATGTGTCTCTGCATCGCGACTTTCTCAGCCCATGCCGCCCGCTAAAAACCGCCCTCTTGTGATGGGCGTGCTCAACGTCACGCCTGATTCATTTTCCGATGGCGGGCGATTTGCGGGCGTAGAGGCGGCGCTGGCCCAGGCCCGCCGAATGATCGAGGCGGGCGCTGATCTGATCGATATCGGCGGCGAGTCCACACGTCCCGGTGCGACCCCGGTCCCTGAAGATGTTGAGCTTGACCGCGTGCTGCCCGTGATCGCGGCGATCCGCGAGATCAGCGAGATCCCCCTCTCGATCGATACCCTGAAGCCCGCCGTCGCGCGCGCCGCCGTGCAGGCCGGCGCCTGGATGTGGAACGACGTCAGCGGCCTGACGGCTGCACCCGACAGCTTGTCGACGGCGGCGGAGCTCGGCTGTCCGGTGGTGATCATGCACATGAAAGGCCGCCCGGCGACCATGCAAGACGACCCCCGCTACGACGATCCGGTCGCAGAGGTGTTCAACGATCTGGAGGCGCGGGCGACCGCGGCCATGGCGGCCGGGGTGGCGCGGGATCAGATCTGGCTTGATCCCGGCATCGGCTTCGGCAAGCGGCTGGACCATAATCTGGCGCTGATGGCCGCTCTGGATCGCCTGGCGGCGCTGGGCTTTCCCGTGCTGCTGGGCGTCAGCCGCAAGCGCACGGTCATGGCGATCGACACCACCGCTGTAGACCCAAAGGACCGCCTGGGCGGGTCGCTGGCCATGGCCCTCTTCGGCGCCGCCAAGGGCGTGGCGGCCATCCGCGTGCACGACGTGCGGGAGACGGTGCAGGCGCTAAAGGTTTGGGCGGCGTTGGTGGAGGGGTGAGCCCCTCAATTCCGGCCCTGCCCGCTTAGGCCGCCATCATCTCCGGCATGCTCTCCGGCAGGATGGCGGGGATGGAGATGATGCTGACGATCCGGCCATCGAGCGTCAGGAGCCCCTGAACGATCTGGCTCGACGAGGCCGACCCGACCTCAGGCGTGCTCTGGATCATGTCCTCGGTCACGGTGATGATGTCGCAGACGCCGTCCACGACCAAGCCCACGATCCGGTCCCCGGCTTCCACCACGACCACGACCGACGACGGGTCCTGTTCCCGCGTCGGCAGACCCAGGCGCTCGGCCAGATCTACGATGGCCAGGATCACACCGCGCAGGTTGATCATGCCTTTGATATAATGCGGCGCGTGGGGCAGGGGCGTGGAGGCGATCCAGCCGCGGATTTCGCGCACGGACATGATGTCGAGCGCGAATTCCTGCTCGCCAATCCGAACGGAGAGGAGCTCCGACCCCTGGCTTTTCAGCAGCGGGGATTTATCGCCGGCGATCGTCATTTAGAACTCCTCCCAGGAGGTGTCGAGGGTTGCGGCCGGGCGACCGGCGCCGGCCCTAGCCGCGACCGGGCGTCGCCCCGATCGTGCTGAAGGTGAATGTTGCGCTTGGGCCGCGTTTGGGCGCCCAGCTACCTGGGTCGCGATGCGGTCGTCGCCGATACGGAAGTTATCCATCATGGCGGCCAAGGCGTCGGTTTCCTCGCGAAGGTTGCGGCTGCCGGCGGTGGCCTGTTCGACCATTACGGCATTCTGCTGCGTAACTTGATCCATTTGGTTTACTGCCGAGTTAACTTCGCGACGCCCACCGACCTGTTCTTCAGCTGAAGTCGCGATTTCCGAGACCAAGCCGGTGATTTGGGTCGCCTGTTCGCCGATGCGCGCCAGCGCCCGTCCCGTTTCACCTACGCGTTCCACGCCTTGGCTGACCCTGGGCGGCTGAGGACTGTGATTGTATCCAGGCGACACGCCTCGGTCCGATCGACCCAGCGTGACCTGCGCCATAGAAGCCGCTAGACGAGGCCAAATCCAACAATGGTAACTTGTATATGAAATATATTTGCTCGTTAAGCTTTCGGTTACATTGTGTTTATTTTTTATTCATACCCCATTCATGATTTATCTATCTCTCTGCTACATATATCTAGCGTGAAAAGAAATTTGGACTTGGTTTCCGAAAGACTAATCCGAACTTTGGAGTATCGGTTGGCGACGCCAACAGGTCTTGGGAGGTCACGGTAAGCTGATATGGATCGACGCGACCCTTTATCATCATCTGCTAGCCAAGCTTCATCAGCCCGGCCCTGGTCTTCGATCACCCCCGCCCTGATGGGCGCCGTCTTGGCCTTGGCGGCCCTCTTGCCGCCGGCGCGAGCGTACGCCGACGCCTTGGCCATGCCCAGCATGACGCCGCCCCTGTCGGCGAACGTCGCTCCGGCCAGCGTCAACGGCGGTCCGCTCGGCAAGGTCTATGTCTCGGGTCAAGTCACGGGTCTGGCCATGGGCCAGAGCAATCCGGCGCTATCGGCCTATCCCGGCAATGGCGCCAGCCTGTTGGATCTCAGCAACGCCCAGGTCGAACTCCAGACGACGAGCGGGCCGGTACAATTCTATATCCAGGCGGGCGCCTATTCGCTGCCCACCCTGGGGACAAGTTATGTGCGCGCCAGTCGGGCTAACACCCTGACGTTTGGGCCTGTGCCTGTGGCCTATATCAAGCTGGCCCCGTCGGCCGATGTGACGGTCCAGGTCGGCGCGTTGCCGGCGCTGATCGGCGACGAATACATCTTCACCTTCCAGAATATGAATATCGAGCGAGGCCTCTTGTGGTCGCAGGAGCAGGACGTCAGCAAGGGCGTCCAGGTCAACTACAGTCACGGTCCGGTGCTGCTTCAAGGCTCCCTCAACGATGGCTTCGATTCCGGCCGCTACAATTGGATCTCCGGGCTGGGCGCCTATACGCTGGACAGCGCCAATACAGTGACCATCGACGGCGGCGCCAACATCGGCCTTACCCCGACGTCGAGCTTTCGGACGCCCTTGGCGCAGAACAACAGCGCGATCGTCAACCTGGCCTACACCTATTCAAAGGGGCCGTTGATGATCAATCCCTACCTTCAATACACAGCCGTCCGCGCCATGCCGGCCTTGGGGATCGACAGTTCGGCCAAGACCTACAGCGGCGCGATCCTGGCGAAATATAACTTCACATCGGAGTTCAGCCTCGCGGCGCGGGCTGAGTACGAGGACTCTGTCGCCGGCGGCTGCGCCATCGCCGGATGCGCCCCCTCCAACCTTCTCTATGGGCCTAAAAGTTCAGCCGCGTCGCTGACGCTCACCCCGACCTATCAGAAGGGCGTCGTGTTCGTCCGGGGCGAGCTGTCCCACACCGCGATCGCTCACCTGAGCCCTGGCGACGGCTTCGGGTCGATGGGGATGGCGAAGAGCCAGGATCGGGCGCTGGTCGAGACGGGCGTGCTGTTCTGAGCCAGCCGCACGGGCCCCGGTGCGGGCCGCGCGCCCCGCACGGTAAACCTTAACATCCCAGAGCAAAGCGGCTAAAATCGCCATCGTGGACTGAGGACGCCTGATCCGGCGAAATTGGCACGCGATGTGAAGAGCGTCAGGCATCGGTCCAGGATTGGAACTCCGCCTGGCAGGCTCTTTGGGACGCTAAAGCATGGCGATCGTAGCGACGTTTTCAAAAGGTGTGCGCGCCATCGCTGGGACCGCGATCGCGGCGGCCCTGGGGTTCGGCGGCATGGTCGTCGCGCCGGCTCAAAGCTTTGCGGCGGCGACGTTCGTGTGTCACGGCGTCATGACCCAGGTCTGCTACTTCTCTGTCCGCCACGCTGGCGCGGCGCCGACCGACTTTGCGCTCCGCCACGGCGAAAGCCGCCAGGTTGAAAACGCGATCGCCGGCGTGGACCGCTATCTCGTGACCATCAACGTCGCCCCGCCGGAGCGGACGGAGAGCTGCTCGCGCGCGCCCAGCAGCAGCAAGCACAGCACCTGGTGCAAGCTGTCCTCGGTCAGCGACCGGCTGAACGACTAGCTCCCGAACTCCTTCGTCACACCGACGAACAGACCCCGCCGCGGGCCATATTGCGGCGCGAAGACGCCCACGCCTGTACCGTTGCGGATCTGGTATACGGTGTCGAACAGGTTGATCACGTCCAACCGCAGCTCAAGCGGCCCGCCCGCCATCTTGAACTTATGCGACACCGCAAGGTTCACCTGAACATAGGAGGGCAGCTCCACCCCGTTGGGGACGGCCGTCAGCACCGAACCGTCGGGCTCCGCGACGGGTATGGCCAGGGGCTTGTCTGCGCGAAGCCCGCTGCCAAAGAGCATGTCGCCGCCAAATCGCGTGCCGTACAGAAGGTAGGAGGCGCCGGCCGACACCGAATAGTCCTCGTCGTGATCCAGGAAGATGGAGTGATTGGCGACATAGTCGAGCTGCGCCTGGCTGAAGCTGAACTGGCTGGTGGTCCAGTCCTGGCCCGTCGCGCGCGTGTGGGAGAGGTTGGCGTAGGTGCTCAACGGCCCACGCACGTAGGACAGGGTCAACTCCAGACCGTACTGCAGGCCCTTGGCGTAGTTGAACGGCGTCAAGATGATCGGCGCGCCGAACTGACCCTCGTCGATGAGGTTGGTTGAGGTCTTGTAATAGGCGTCGAGGGTGACGTTGAAGTGGCGGCCGACCTTCTGCTCTGCGCCGACATCGTAATAGTTGGCGCGCTCGGCATAGGGCGTGGTGTCTGCGGTCACGAGCGGATTGCCCGCCGACGCCACCAGCTGGCCGCTCGACGCGACAAGCGGGTTCGCCGACGAGGTCACAAGGGGATTTCCGGTCGGGCTCGTGAACTTGCCGACAGAGCTCGAGTTGACGAGCTCGAACGGCGGCGGCGTGAAATAGCGAGCGTAGCCGACGTGGACGGTGGTTGAGCGGGTAGGTAGCCAGACGAAATTGAGCCGCGGACTGAGCTGGTTTTCGTTGCGATAGCCCTCGAAGTCGTCGAACCGAAGGCCGTAGTTGGCGGTGAGGTTGCTGAGCAGCTTCCACTCGTCCTGGATGTAGACGCTGTAGGTGTGGGCGACTGAGGCGCCGTCATCGACGATCGTATAGGGCTGATCGCTGATCTGGCCGCCGTAGTTGGGATCATTGGGATTATTGTCGATCAACAGCACCTGCGAGGTGGTCGCGCTGGTCGAATGATCGATCTCAACGATCATCCCACCGCGCAGCGTGTGCTGATCGTTCAGGTGGTAGGAGCCCTCGGCCTGGAGTCCTCCAGCCGTATCGCTCTTGAAGGCGGCCTGGGAGATCCCGTCGTAGAGGATGTCGCCGATCTCGTCCGGAGAGAAGGCCAGGGTGGAGTAACGCCCGAACAGCGAGACCTGGGTCGTCAACTTGTCGGCGGCGTAAAGATAGCTCGCGATCGCGAACTGGGTCTGCTCGCGCTGGTTCTCGTTGAGTTGGTCGCTCGGAAAATTCGACTGGCCCTCGACGGTCAGGCCCAGTCCCCCGTTTTGTCCGCCCGACACATCGGGAATCTGAAACCGGTTGTCAGACGTGCCGACGATCAGCGACAGCCGACTGTTGGAATTGAGGATGCGGTCAAGATAGGCGAAGCCGTTGAACTGCTCGGTGTGGTCGTGCAGCGGATTGCTCCGCTGATCGGGCGCCTCAATGCCGAGGTCGTCCTGCAGATAGCTGCCGGACGCAAAGAAGTTCGTGGTGTCGGTATGGCCCTGGAAGGTGAAGCTGGGCTCGATTTCGCCATGGCTGCCGCCGTAGAGCGAGATCGTGCCGCCGTCGTCATAGCTGGTTTTGGTCTTGATATCGACGATGCCAGCCGTGCGAAGGCCGTATTCGGCCGGGAGCGCGCCCGTGATCAATTCCACGCTGTTGGCGATGCGGGGACTGAGCGCCTGGCTGAAGACGCTGAGCCCTTCGGGCAGGATGACGCCGTCTAGCCGAAATTGCAGGCCGTTGTGCTCGCCGCGGATGTGAAGCTGGCCATAGGAATCCTGCGCCACGCCCGGCGCCTGCAGGATCACCTGGTTCAACGAGACGTTCTCGCCGCCGGGGATGGCCTCCAGCGCCGACTTGTCGAAGGTGTATTTCGACGCGCCAAGGTTGGGCTGAATCGAATCGCGCGCCGCATTCAGCCGAGACGCCGTGATCACAACGGTGCTGACCGCAACCGTCGGGGTTGCAGACGCCGCCGGGGCCGCCGAGCCGGCGCTTGCGGGCGTTGTGGGCGCGCTGGGTTGCGCCGGCTGCGCCAGAGCCCCCTTTGCGCAGAAGATCGTCAGGCTGGTGGTCGCAAAGACGACGGCGCGCACGGCCTGACGCATGGCTTTCGAAATCCTACTGATATGGCTACCCCTGGACTGGCTTAGCAGGGCTCGAGTCGCGGCGCCCGGTTTCCCGGTTATCCGGGTAAAGTTTCCGGATTATGGCGCGTGAGTTGGGCGCTCATAAGGCAAAGCCCACGCCGGCGCCCTCATTTCGCCGTCGTCGGAGCGGAGCAGGCGGCGTTTGGGTCAGAGACTATCGCCATCCGCCTTAAGCCCTTTGCCCCTGGTTCCGTCTCGCCCGGACTTGTTACCGGCATCCATGGCGCGACGCTTTAGCTGCTGAATCGCTATCCGACGTTGCACCTAGTCCTGCAGCTCTGCGCCTTGGCGGAGGATGCGACGTTTGACACCCAGTCGGTGATTGAACCGTCGCGCCATGGGCCCCCGGAACACGTCCCGGGGGACGTGGAAAATGGGGTGCATAGGCCTATCTTATACCAAGTCGCGATGAGTTTGACTCATCGCGACCTGGCTGGCGCATTGAGCGCCCGCGATCGGGCCAAGCCCGATGAACGCGACGAACGAGGGCCGTCCAAGTCCGACTTAAGCCGCCTGAACGCCCGTTTCCGCCAGCCATTCGATGATCTTGGCCTTGGGCATGGCGCCGACCTTCATGGCGGTCATCTGCCCGTCCTTGAACAGCATCATGGTCGGCACGCCGCGCACGCCGTAGCGGGAGGGGGTGGTGGGGCTATCTTCGATATTCACCTTAGCGACGATGATCTGGCCCGACAGTTCTTCGGAGATCTGGTCGAGCGCCGGGGCGATTTGCTTGCAGGGGCCGCACCACTCCGCCCAGAAGTCCACCAGCACCGGCTGCGCCGATTGCAGGACAGCGGTTTCAAAATTGTCGTCGGTGACCTTCACCGTGGCCATGATCAGCTCCTCATCGCGGCGGAGGCGCCGCGCTTCAACATCTGTCAGCGATTTAGGTTCGGCCGTCCAGCAATCAAGCCGTGTGGCGCAGATCGGCCAGAACCGTGGCGATGATGTTTTCTTCTATGGGCATCAGCTTTGGTCCGTCCGTCCAGACCAGCGCCGCCTCGACGCGACGGCCGGGAAAGATCGTGCGTAGCACGGCGACATAGAGCGCCATCTGGCGCAGATAGGCCGGGTCGGCGTCTTCGATCCGATCTGGCGAGGGGCGGTTGGTCTTGAAATCCACCACCAGCACCCGGCTCGCGGTCACCACCATCCGATCGACGCGACCGGACAGGCGCAACCCCGGCGGCAGGTCGGTCGACCCGCCGGCGATGGCGGCCTCGGCGCGGGAGCCCGGCCCGAACACCTCCGCAAACCGCGCATCGGCCAGGAGCGTCAGCGCCGCCGTGGCGATCTCCGTACGCTGATCGCGGTCAAGGTCCGGCTCCTTGGCCAGCAGGCGAACAGCGGCGTCGTCCCGGGCGTCTGGCGCCAGGTCCGGCAGAAGTTGCAGCAGGCGGTGGATCAGCTCGCCGCGCCGGAACCGTCCGAGCCGCCCCGCCCGGGCGAGCGGAGAGGGCGCCGATCCGCGTGCGCTCTCCGCCGCCGTGGAGGGCGTCGCATAGGCGGCCCAAGGCGCGTCGGGGGGGGGCGGTCGCAGCGCCCAGGCGGGCGGCGGCGGCGGGCCGTGCGTCACAAGCGACAGGTGGGACGCGCGCATCGACTTCGGATCGGCGCCGAACCGCCGCACGCTCATCTCGCCGACCTGAACGGTGCGCACCTGATCGGCCATGCCCCCGCCTGCTAGACTGGGATGATCCAGGGCCGCGCACATGGGCGCCCACCAGCCCTTGAGCGCATCGGGTTTGGCGCGGGCGTTGATGCGGCCGGCGATCACCAGCCGGTCCCGGCTCCGGGTCAGGGCGACATAAAGAAGGCGTAAGCTCTCGCGATCCTCCTTCTCCCCGCGCGCCGCCCGCGCCGCCGCCGAGGCCTCGCAGTCCGCGGCCTTGGCGGCGCACCACAAAAAGCCGCCCTCTTCGGTCTCCAGCAGGGGCGAGCCGCGCACCGTTCCGCCAGACACGGTTTCGGGCAGGAAGACGATCGGCGCCTCCAGACCCTTGGCGCTGTGGGCTGTCATCACCCGCACCTCGCCGCGCGGCTCATCCATCTCCCGCTTGATCGTCAGATTGAGGCGCGACACGGCGTCGGCGAAACGTTCCAGATCGTGGATGCCCCGCGCCTCGGCGCCCAGCGCCTGGGCCAGCACCTCATCCAGGGCGTCGCCCGCCTCAGGCCCAAGGCGCGTGGTAAAGCGCTGGCGGATGGAGCGGCCCTCGGCGTCGAGCCGGGTCGTCAGTCGGCTGAACAGGTCGAACGGCGTGCGGCGCCGCATCTCGTCCATGGCCCAGGCTATCAGGTCGCGCGCGGCGCCCCAGGCCAGCCGCTCATCGGCGCGGCGTTGCAAGGCGGCCCAAAGCGACCCCTCCCGCCCCTGGGCCAGATCATAGAGGCCGTCCTCATCGATGTCGCAGAGGGGGCTGCGCAGCACCGCCGCCAGCGTCAGGTCGTCGTTGGGGAATAGCGCAACCTGCGCGAAGGCCAGCAGATCCTCGAACACCGGATGTTCCGACAGCGCCAGCCGATCGGCCCCCGCCACCGGCACGCCTGCGTGCTTCATGGCCCGCAGCAGTTCCTGGAACAGCGCCTTGCGCTTGCGCACCAGGATCAGCACGTCGCCATAGTTGGCGGGGCGATCGACGCCCTTGTCGTGCACCCGCTCGCCCCGCGCGACCAGGGCCTTGATCTCGGCGGCGATCTTCTCGGCCAGGCGGCGATAGGCGCCGCGCCGCACCTCGACGTCGAGCGGTTCGTCCCAGGCGCGACGGTCCTCGCCCGTCTCCTCCTGCTCCAGAGGCCACAGGTCGATCGTCCCGCCTTGATCGCGGCGATTGGCGATGTGGCGGATCAGGGTTGCGGGCGCCTCCATCCCCGGTCGGCGAGGCTGCAACGCCGCGCGCAGATGCGCCGGCTCGAATACCGCATCGACGAAGCGCAGCACCTGCGGCGTCGATCGCCAGGACGCCAACAGCGGCGCCTCTTTGAAGGCCAGGCCTGCGCCTTCGGCGGCCTGCGCGTAGCCGGCGGCCTCTTGCGATAACTGTTCGGGCGCGGCGCCTTGGAAGGAGTAGATCGACTGTTTCTCGTCGCCGACGATGAAGAGCGTCCTGGGCTTGGACAGGCTCCGCACCCCGGCGCCGGAGAAGAACTCCGCCGTGAGGGCGCGCAGGATATCCCACTGGGGCGGGGCGGTGTCTTGCGCCTCGTCCAGCAGCACGTGATCGATGCCGCCGTCCATCTTGTAGAGCACCCAGGCGCCGGCGTCGGCCCGGATCAGGAGATCGCAGGCGCGCTGCACCAGATCGGTGAAATCCAGCGCCCCTTG
>Ga0116229_10009514_pt1 | contig 14810 bp, 13 predicted proteins | sample S1TSphgellanicum_3_FD_87313 | JGI IMG/M metagenome (GOLD analysis project Ga0116229, IMG submission 87313) | Host-associated microbial communities from peat moss isolated from Minnesota, USA - S1T2_Fc - Sphagnum magellanicum MG | ecosystem: Host-associated > Plants > Peat moss > Unclassified... | reverse complement strand
TGCGACTAGTTTTCACATGCGATTTGTCTTAGGCGACTAAAAGGATTTTAGTTGCAAAATGTCTCTTGCGACTAAAATTTAGTCGCAAAGAGCAGTCGAAAATACATGTTTTTCTTCTAGTGTTATAGGTTCTATCCCCACCCCCCCTTCCAAAAAAAAACCTACAAATTGAAGGTTCCTTTTAAAATCAAGAATTGAACAAAACTAGTCCATTGGAGTTTCTTGATTTTAAGTAACTTTAGGTTTAAATCTAAACCCCATGTTAGGCTCCAAGGCATCTATATTATGTTATACTTTATTGTGTGTAATAGAATTAGACTTATTTTAAATTGGACTACGGTCCAATATTGTTAAGAAAAGACTAGAATTAGAGGCTTTAAAAAACCAAAAAACTAATCTTAGGTTTATACGCAGGTTCCATGAAAAACTAAAAAGTTTCAAACTAGGATTGAAGGTTCCTTTTAAAATCAAGAGCTAGATAACATTGTGTTAACCCATTTTCATGCTATTTGAAAGCCATGAAACTTCATCCAAAGTATAATGCACATGCCATTTTGTTGTTGTTGTTGTTGTTGTTGGACTTATTCATGCATTCCAAGATCTCCATGAACCACATCAACTCATACACTCCAAGATCTCCATGAGTCACATCAAGTGCTCCAACTTATTCTCTAATCCTCCTTCCATGATTACTAAGAATGTGAAGCATGACATTCATGTTACTTGCAAAATGAAAATAACGACATTAGCTCAAATGCAATGTGCTTGAAGGTGAAGTTGTAGCTTTCTAGATACAAGGAGCATAAAAAACTAAATAGTGTTTTATCATCACTATTTAAGTAACAATTGTGAAGGTTAATGAATTGGTGCATGGTTCTTCACGGGTTTGAGCCCTTGGGTCAAGAAGATAATAAGGACTACTTTGTTTTCGAGGCTCAACTTATCTTGTTCCTAGAATTCAAACTTGTAGCTCAAACTTGTGAAGCATGTCCACTATTTCTTTACCCAACTCTAAAAAAGCTATGAATGCAAAGAGTGATGTTAGGCAACATAACAACTTAAGCCCTATGTTCATTGGGTGTAATGCCTGGTTGCCATAAACCCTAGTAAAGTGGGGGACAATGCCAAAAAAATGGGGCTAGACTTGGGTATCAAGTCATGGAAAAAAAAACTTGCATGGAGGGACCCAATGTACAAACCAAAAGTTGGGATGGATATTACAAATAGGAACAAGGTGTGTTATAGTTATACACAATGGCCTTGCCATCAATTTAATATCAACGATTGATATTTATGCTAAATTGGTCATAGCTAGGGGAATTTTTTGAAAAATCTATTTTAATGTACATCATGTTGTTGTAAAAGAAAAAAATTCATTAATTATTTTTTTTCATTTTTTTTACGTTACATTAGTTATGAAGAACCCAAAAGGGATCTCACATTAAATGATTACAGGTTTTAGGAACCTAATTAAACATTTAAAAATTTGTTACCAAACCAAAACCAATAGGGAAATGTTGCAACATGAATTTAAGTTTTTTGCAAATCTAATGATTTTTTGTCAAAAAAAAAGTGATAAAAAATCATATTTTTTCTCACATTTATGCAAAATTTCAAACCAAAAAAAAAAAAAAAACTTGTCATGACATGTGTATTTGAATGTTCTCAATCACGTTGTTACATTTTGAAAGAATGACATGAATTTTTGCATCTATGATCGGTGCCATAATCATTTTTGGAGAAAATAATTTCATATTTAGTTTGGTGATTATAGATTGGTGACAAAGTCAGTTGGGCAAAGAAAACAAAATGCCAAAAGATGAATGTTAGAGAATGAATTTTCTTACAACTAAATTAGGATGAATCATCTCACCTAGTTGATAGGGGGCAAAATCCCTTGAAGCTACTATAACACAATATAGGGTAGGGCCTTACAAGGTAGGGCCAACAAAACCCCAGTGGTTATGGGGGTGGGTTTTTAAAATTCATAATTGTAATTTTCAAAAAATCAAGGACCTGGTTCTGGTATATAATCATGATTTTTATTTTTAAAAATAGGGAAAAAAAGTAAATAACTGGCCATTAAAACTGCTGGTTATTTGATTCTAAAATATTAAAAAAATAGAACTGACAATTCTTTAAAAATTCAAATAACTACACAATACTTGTCCAAAGGCAATAATTTGTAGGAATTAATAAATAAATATGTGAAATACCTATTCTTAGGTACCCTCCAATTACATTGAGAAATGATGGCACATTTTTACATTAGGGTACTTAAGAGAACCCATTGAGGGTGTTACCATACATTGGCATGGGTAAATTTTTTTTCCCATGATACCCATTGGATGCCCATTATGACTCGGTTGTGGATGAACCTCACCATAGTTAAAATATTTGGTTTCACCTTGGTGACCCATTTTGTAAGAAGTAGGTCTTATCTATAGGTAGGTAGGTAGGAAAATAGGTAACTACTAGGTTGTTAGTAGGTAGGTAATAAATAAATGATGCTATAATGATGTCATCTCAATTTGTAAAGCCAGAATGAACCAGCACCACCCTTTTAAAAAAAATAAATTACTAGTGAAAATCTGCAAAAAAAAAAGAACTTAAATTTTTTAAAATGAAAAGAAGTGATTTTGGGGGAATTTCAATAGGCAACATTTGAAAAAAATTATAAAAAAAATCGCCAGATTTTTATATTTTTGCTTTAATGGGTAGCCAAAAGAATAAAATGGAATGATGATGCTAAACAATTTTTACTTTCATATCTTGTTTGTAGCCAAATTTGGCTGAATCTTTTTTATGGATTAAATTTCCATTTTGGCTACATCACAAAATCCACAAAAGGAACACCCATCATCATTCACCAGATCACCATGAAAGATGGATGGTAGGTGGACATGACTCACTTTTTGTTTATTGTAATCATGTCCATAACTAACCACAATGGTTAGCTATGTACATACCAACCATCCACGGGTATCTAGTATCAACCTACCCAGTACTTATCAAGTGCTTGACCTATATACATAGTAACCATTTACATCAACTACCTACTTACATATCCTACCTACCCACTTACATAAGTAGTTACTCGTGTTGGTCGGTTATTGAGTTTTGATCCGGTTATCAAGACGGTTATCAATATAACTTACCAACTGGTGATTGCTTTTTTATAACCGATCAAATTGATAACCACATGGTATTGAATTTTCAAAAAATTAATAACCTACTTGGATCCAAGTAGGTTATCAATCTTTATAAACACTAATACCCAAAAAAAAAGAGAAAAAAATATTTTATTTAAAAAAAACAATATAAATGGTTAATAAATGGCACGAGAATAGGTGATTATCCATTGGTTATTTGAGAACCTACTACTCTTATGCATAACCAATGATTATTGCCCAATGGTGCAATGGTGGGTGCTGGGTCCCGGAATGGGTGGTTATCAATGGGATGCACTGTCCATCCATCATGGTGCACCGTCCATCCTTCATGGTGGCGTTGTTGGTTCACTCTGGCCATAGTTTATTGGAGATGACCTTCAATCAAGAGGATCTTTTTTCTGCAATTCCGAAACTTGCTACTAGGCTACTACTTAAGTTATTGATGAATTTCACATCACTCCATTCAAGCACAAAGTTTTGGCAAAGCTTTTTAGGTTTTGTGAGAGAGAATTTCTCCCTCCACCAAACAAACTACTCAAGTGTGCACTCAAGGATAGATAGTTGGATACATAAGGAAGCCCCAAAAAATCCCACTTCTTCCAATTGCACTAGTTGACAATAGCAAACCTTTCTGACATTTTTACATTTTGGAGTCTGCTAATAGTAGAGTTTTCATTACAGCCATCCTGTCTTCACCCTGTCTTTGGGTCTCCTTTCACCCCCCTATCCCCCTCTTTGAGTCAGGTCAGCAAAGTAATGAAATTTTATTAAATCTAGGTATGAAATGCTGAAACTCAGCATTTAATGCACAAGGTTCGAGAGTAATTATAGTAGTTGTACACGTAGGAGGATCAGTGAAAGTATAATATCTAGCAGCAGTGGAAGCGCTTAGGAAAAAGGAAAGAGGGGATCAAAACAGGATGAAACTCAGTTTATAACTGTCTTTGGGTCTCCTTTCACCCCCCCTATCCCCCTCTTTGAGTCAGGTCCGCAAAGGTAAGGAAATTTGATTAAATCTAGGTATGAAATGCTGAAACTCAGCATTTAATGCACAAGGTTCGAGAGTAATTATAGTAGTTGTACACGTAGGAGGAGCTGTGAAAGTATAATATCTAGCAGCAGTGGAAGCGCTTAGGAAAAAGGAAAGAGGGGATCAAAACAGGATGAAACTCAGTTTATAACGAAAAAAAAAGGACGGTGCGTTGCTGAGTTCCCCCCTCCCTCGCCCCCTCTTGAATGCTAATGTACTTTTTTGCAGGTTTTTAAAAAAATCTCACCTTTTTTGGACCAAACTCAGGGTTCTGGTGTTGTGTTTTCCTGACTTTACAGAAAACTCTAATAACTTAGTAATTTTTGATACCCTTAAATTTTTTTTCATAACCACTTGATAAGTTTCTAAATAAAATAAAATAGAGTGCCAGTTAGGTTCTCAATATATATTTAAGTAACAATTGTCAATTATGCATAAGGGTAGGCTATCAAATAACAAGTTGATAACTGCAGTTTATCCTGTCAGTTATAGTGTTTAAGGATTTAAAATTAAAATTTCCATTTTGTGTGGATGTCTACCATAAAAATGTTTAGTGTTTTAGGATTGATAACCTACCTGGATGATAGTCAGGTCATCCAGGTAGGTTATCACCCGGTTATCAAATAATAATAGCACATTGGTAGGGTATTGATGACCTACCCGGGTTGGATAACTGGGACAAAACTCAACAACCGATCAACACCGGTACTCATCAATGTTGGGTGGTTAAGTTTCTTCTTATAACATGCCAAGGACAAGGTATATATATTTTTTGTTTTATTCCTTTGGTTTAGCTTAACCTTTATCAAAGGAGGACAACGATTTTGATGAAGGTAAAAAAGATCGAATATGAAAACATCATCCATCCTTATAGCTTTAAACACATTTTCATATTTTCCATTGCACTTACTTACGATGGATGGGTTTTGAACATGGTAACGAACAAAGGATTAGGGTTTAGAGGTTTGATCACCTTTCTTGATTGCATCAAATACCCTAAGTAAGACTCTTATACCTTTAGTTTTAGAATGGTGATCAAGTGATGTTAATGTATTATTGTTGAAGGTGTTGAATGAATGGTTTCTCTTTTGTTAGGTTTTTGCTCATGATGTTTTCAATATCATGTGTTGAATTTTCCACTATCAATTGTGCAACAAAATTGATTTCTCCACTTCTCAATGTGCCATATTTGTACATGGAATATGATTTTTTTTAAAAATTATATACATTTATCCATATATATAGATATATAAATATTTTAAATTTTTAAATTTTTTATAAAAAAATTTAAATTGTTTTACCCTCTCCTGGCTGGTATATTAAAATTGATGTACCCACCCAACAATAGTACACAATGCCCCTTCTTCCCCACCTGACCATGACTGGAAAAACTGGATCATCAGTTTGTATTCTAATCTGACATGTTTTGCTTTGTTCCTTTGTTTTCTTCTTTTGTCCTTCTCTATTGGGCCATGCCTTTTATGGAAGGACTAGTAGTACCCCCACCCCATTCACTTGGTTCTACAAGCACTTGATGTTAGAAACAACTTGGGACCTAGATGACCTTCAATCACATCTAGAAAAAGCATTCAATAATTTAACACTTTATTTATTTCAGATTTTTTTTTGTCAATTTAAAAAAATGTATATTTCATTTCATTTCCTTCTTTTTAAAATTTTTATTTATTTTTAATTTTTCTTAAGTAATATAAGTTGTTCCATATGTTATAAATAACTTAATTGGAAGTATAATGTTAATATATCAAATAAATCAAATAATGCAAACGAGCCCCATGGAGGAAGAGGGGAGGGGGGAGATATAACATCCCATGCACACACAAAAAAAGGCTTGTGAAACCTACGGACAAGGTAGACAAACCACCTTCAAAGTATACATAACTTAAAAACCGTTACAATTACAACCATGATATTTCACCTCTTATTTGGTCAATTATGGACCTAAAAAATAGTTGTAAATTAGATTAGGCTACAAGTAGCTATATTATTTAACAATTATAAATAAATAAAATTTCAACCTATAGATTTTCTAGATTATTTATATTTAACCTATATTTCAACCTATATTTCAACAAGAATTGGAAAATGTCACTAGTAATTAAGTTTGCACCTTTTGTGGATTGATGTTGTTGTCGGTTTGGAAATTATGTTTTATTACTACAACCATTGTCACTTCATGTTTTAACATGTTAAAACATCAACAAAGCAATTGAGCATCTTTTTGGGGTTGTGAGAAAGGACCCAATTTGATCATGTAAGAACAATACAACAATGCTCTTGTCATTTGGCTATTGGTGAGAGTTTCTTGGATGCGACCAAATTATAGTACCAAGATCTTATGAAAAACATTCTTAGGTCTAATTGTCGAAGAAGAAGAAGAAGAAGAAGAAGGGGATAATTTTTGCTTAGTTGAAATGCAACAACAAAATCCACATTCATAACCAAAAAAAGAGGTGAAAGCACCTTCCATTGTTGTCACATTCTTTTCACTATTTGCTTGACCCAATAGATCCATCAACATAAGCAAAAAAAGAAAAAAGAAAAAAAAAAGGTTTAGTGTAGTGTAATGGCAAGTTCAATAACCTCCTTATGTCAAATAAATATTTTGTTTTGAATATTCTATGTTTAAAATTAAAATAATCCGAAATATTATAAATTATTATCTATTTTAGTTCAGAAAAAAAATTGTGGAAAAAATTATTAATTTTTTTTCAACAATCCTTAAACACATATAATTGTACTTCACTTATGGATCAAGTTGAAACTAATGTTGGGCACATATTTTGACTAATTTTGCTAATTTTTGGGGGGAATTTTTTTTCAATTCTTATATTAAAAATTTGAAAAAAAAAAAACAAAACAAGAAAAAAAACCCTCGTTGGGTGAGTTCTCAAAACCCTCGTTGGGCAGTTCTCAAAACTTAGCAAAATTCTGCCCCCATAAATTTGCCCTAAAGAAAAAAAAGGCCAAAAAACAGGAACAGGTTTTCTTAAATTATTTTTTACATAATAGTAACTAGTAACTGCTCCAGTAAAAAGAGCGCGTTCCCCAGAATTTACCCTAAAGAAGAACTAAGGCTAAAAAAACACATGAACAGGTTTTTACTTTTCACTTTTTACGTAGTAGTAACTTAGTAACTGCTCCACTGTAAAGAACGCGTTCCCCTACTGTAAAGAACGTGCTGTCGTAGGCGGTACTAGTAGGGCCGGTAGTTGGCGACCGGATATTGCCGGTTACCAGGCCCCCTGCCCCCGGGGGCGCTCTCCCTGGCTCTCCCCCCTTCAGATCCGCGTGCGTCGGCGCTTTGTCTCTACCTCTGGCTGGTGTGCCCTTTCCATCGCCAGGTATTGAAGCTTGTGGCCCCAGTTCTTGCTCCATGGTAACTGCATCGGGATCTGTGTTTGCAGGCGCTTCTATCGGTCCAAGTTTCGTCTCATTTGATGCCCTGCGCCCTGAGATACGGCCTTTTATTGTTGTTGTTGTTGATTTTTTTATTTTTTTGGGGGTATAAAAAAATATATCGGCTGAGTTTCTCCCTCTCTCATCACATATCGGCGCTTGTTACTTCCACAACAGTGTTGTGTCCGCTTCTCTGGATCAGTTTGATTCTGGGGGTTTTTGAAAAAAATTCATTTCCTGTTCTTGCAACCTAATCTTTCGTCGTTGTTGTCGTTGTGTTGTGTGTGTCTGTGCGTTGTTTTTTCCAGTGTCCCAAGGCATCGTCGTCGTTTGTTTCTGTCGTCGAGAAAAAAATTTCTTCGCATTTGGAAACTGAATTACATTCCCTGATTGTGATTTTGTTGTGGATGATAGCATCTGCGATCGTCATTGTTGTGAATGTGCATTTTTCTGCGGGGTAGCCAGAGAGCTCGCTCTGGTCTGGTAAACGATCGCTGTTGCATCCCTGTAAAGTACACGCTCATCGTAGTTCTTCTCGAGACCTTCTTCTTGTCGAGAGTCCTGATAGGATTTTTGGTTACTCATCATCGCCTTTGATGAGCCGACTGGCATTGCAAAGCCATTAGCGCTCTGGCATATGTTTTTCCCATTCTCTGCCTCTCTTCCAGGTCCTTGAACACAGGCTCGAAATCACATGGCTGTCTGTTTCCTCCGCCTATAGTCAGCACTCCTTCCTTAGGGAGCATTCTCACGACAGTGCCTTATGGGAATAAGTGACGCCGCCGACGCTGCTTACATGGTACCATGTCGCCATCCCTCCTCTTCACATATTGCTTCCAGGATATAGATCTCAATTGTACTTCCTTTTCTCTGAAGCCACATAAGGTTGTCTCTCCAGTTGTATGTCATTGCACCGCATTATCTTCAACAACTAGTAAGTCAGAACTGTGAGCAATTCATAGGCAGTTGAGAGATTTCCATTTGTTGAGAAGGAAGGATCTCAGCATGAACTCTGTTTGCTGCTTCTTGTTTTGCGAAAAACTGCCTGTTCAATCCTATGCACAACAGATCCAAAGTTGATCCGGATCTAACATTTTTTCACCTTCCATGCGCTACTTTGGTTGCATGCAGGGTTCGTACGATATGAGCTACACAACAGCGTAAGCAATCCTATGACTTCACTCTCAGGCCTCTTTATCTCTCTGGGAAATGCTGGTTTGAAATCCACCTCCAGTCTGATTCCAAAGAAAACCCTAAACATTTCATACTTACAAGCAGTACATGCAGTACAAGCTGTAGAAGAATTGTTCACATATTTTCTTTGTGTTCTTGTTGAAGGTATATGGGAGAGGATTTTGGTTAAAGTTAGATTCTCTATTTGCCTACTCAAAAGCTTTCCACAGGCTAGCGAGCAAGAACTCAAGTCTTATGGCATCTTGTGCTGATGTTTTGTTGGACAGAGAGACAGAGAGAGTCTAGATGATTTTACAGACATGTATTAGCAGAATATATCCAACAGATCCCAAAAAGCTTGTGTGGAGCATCTCTGTGACATAGAATTTCCTCTTTCGTTTTGCAGCACACATACAAAATTTGATGGGTGGCAATGTCCTGTTTGAAATTGCAGAGATGACACATTTGCTGACATTCACAATCTGGATCACTGTATAAAATACCTCAATCAGTCATTGGTCACATTTGGCTTTCCATCAGCACTCAATTTGTACTCCAGTGAGCCTGTAAGTAGTGCTTTGCAATTTTCCTCCCAACTGATCAAACTGATGTATTTCCTGAAGAACCTTTTTTAAGTTGATGACAAAACAGTGTTTTCCCATTGGGCTTTGTAAGAAATGCTTGCAAATCCTCCCAATGTAATTTGCTACAGGGAAGATCAACCTACATCTTTGTCCCATGTGCAGGCTTCAATTGTGCGCACATGTAACTGCATTTATTCAATGATCCAGCAGCGGCAGCGTGATATTGAATACCGTGAAACAGCAAATGACACTAGACAGAGGTAGGTTCCATTTTCTGAGAAGCACAGAAGCTTAGTCAAGGAGCGAAATTGACCAGTTCCTTGGTGTAAGATCATGAGAATCTGAGCAAGATGCAGGATTCTGTTGGCATCCTTGTGATGAAGCTTTGGTTGATTTGAAATCTTCAGAGTTTCAACCCATCTCCCACATGTTCTTGAGGTCTAGGAACTGCATCAGCTGCAGATGTCAGTCTTTTTCCTGGTCAGACTCCTCACTGCTTATGGATGGATCAGGTTAATGTCAGACATGTCAAGGCTTGAGGCTAAAGTAGAGAGACTCACTGACCAACTTGCTAGCAAGGAGCGGGAATTGCAAGCATTGACAAGCAAGGTTTTTTCACAGTCTCTAGACCTGGTCAAGATTAAAGGCACTGTGACAGAAGATGTTGATGCAACTTGATGACTTGGGATTTTTGTTATCTCCGGAAGGGCCCTAGATGAGTTTCAGAGTTTAATAACAAGGGAACAGTCCTTTGTACCAGGAGCAAAAGGCAGCAGCTGCTAACAGGGCACAGCTGGCAAGGCTCCAACATGAGAAAGATGAGTTCCAGCGCATGGTGATCAGCACTCAGGTATAGGTTGCATGTTGAGACCTCAAGGGATTCCACAGGTCACTCTCATGTTGATCACCGTGTGCAAAGATGTTATGCGCTGCCAAAATTTATCTGAAGCTAATGGCTACTCGAATAAAGTCAGACTAATCTATTTTGGGGATGAATGTTCTAACCTATTTTTGGGATGGGCTGGTTTGTGTATAGCAAGTAAGAATTCAGCAGATGCATGAGTTGAAGAAAAAAGAAAAAGACTTCATCAAGTTACAGGTACAGGAGTTTACTCTGGTGGTGCATTGTTCTTTCCTTTCATCTTGATGTTTTGTAGGGCACACTGCATTTAGCCTGCTATCAATTGTCCTGAGTTCCACCCTGTCATTGTCAGTTTATGCTTTATGAACCTGCTTTACAAATCTTATGTACAAATGTAAGGAGAGTGATCATATATAGTCATCCTCCACTTTTGATCAATATCAAAGAGCAAAGGCAATTTTACATTTCTGACAGTAGAATTTTGTTCCATGTTATAGGAGCGACTTAACCAGGTGTTGCTGGAGAGGAAGAAAGAGGTGAAGAATAGCATGGACATGTTGAGCTCACTACAGGCATGCACCTGCCTCTTATAATTATTACCTGCACTATTTAAGTGTAGAAAAAGAGTAGAACTCCATTATGGTTGCAAACCCTTACCATTTGGTCTCAGATGGAATAATTTCTTTGGTCAAGGGCAAATCTTCCTTCACATCCTGGGTGAAATCCAATATTTGAGTCTAAGAACTTCCAGAACCTCATCTCATTGCTATTCAACAGAAGGAAGGCAAGCAAAGGGGAACATTGCTCAACAAGAAAGCAGATGGGGACTTCTGTAAAATGATTGTAAGCCTATTTCATCAGTATTTTCATGTATTTTTGCAGTAGAGTAGATCAACTGGACATGGAGGAACAACTTTCAAGCTCCCCAAGATAGCATGTTTTATGGAGATCTATGTCCCTGCAGGTTGATGCATATGAGGCCCAAAAGCAGGAGCTCATTACAGAGAACACAGATTTGAGGAATATGTTAAGATCCATGCAGGCATGTATTCTGAGGAATCTCTCCTCTCCAATGAAGTTGATCAAATGATTCATTCAGAAGTTTTTTCTCTGTATAATGATGCATGAATTCTTGATATTTCCCTATGTCTTAAATGCCTCTTGTCATGCATATGATCTGACAAGCTCTAATCATCATTTTCTTGGCAGTACAGGGAGACATGCGTGACTGTTTGAATGTGCCAGGGAGTTTGCCAAGATCTTCAGGAGGAACCAGGGCAAATGGCATGTTTGATCTTGAGCCACCTCAAACAGCATTAGGAGAATGCATGGTAAACTTTGGTTCTTTCAAATTTGACGATGTCAATCAAGGTTGCAAGATAACGTCGATGGGACTAGTGTGTGAATAGTAGTCTCAGGCCAGGTCTATGAAATTTGCTTTTGACACACACACACAGATTCGGGTGCAGGATGTTATTGATTTACCAGTCCAAATGGCCAGGGATCAGATTGAGCAAAGTCTGCGGGCAAAAATGGCTTCAATCAAGGTGTAACATTTCTCCCAACAACACAGAATGTCGTGTTTCATTTCTGACGAATACATTCTCTACATAACTTCTCTCAAGTTTTGATGCTATTCAGGTTTAACAGAGACGTGTTTCATTTCTGACAAATACATTCTCTACATAACTTCTCTCAAGTGTTGATGCTATTCAGGTTTAACAGAGACAAATCAGTGTATCGTATAATCAGTGTTTTCTTTACAGGAGTGTATGTTGCAGTTGCAAGGATCTAAGAAGGGGCTCCAGTCAACTGAGAATTGACAGAGCAACAAAAGAGGCTCTAATCCACCATATGATGAGGCAATTAAATAAAATGACAGAAAAACCCAAAGCACTAATTCTAGTGTTTGCAAGGTGCCCATGTACTATATGCATATATCTGCACAAACCAATTTCAATGTCTCTTGAGAGAACATTCTTGCAGGATTTTTTTTTCTGTGTAAGTGCATTAATAAGACTGAAATCAAACATGATCATTCACCCCCCTGAATATGAGGTTCTTACAAACCATGCACATTACAATTGGATGAAGTTAAAAAACAAGCCAGTTTGGAACAGCAAAATGGTTTTAGCCCAGCATTTTTCCAGTTTGCTGAGGTTGTGCTACTGGCAGAGAAGAGCAATAAATATGATCTAACTATTGCTCCTTTATTGGTCCTGGCAGTTTGCTTCTAGTGACTCCTCTACTTGCAATCCTGATTTTGGTTTTAAGATGGTGTTGCAAAAAAGTAAATAACTGAACTTCAACATGAGAAGTATTTTTGCACTATCCCCTGCTGAGCAGAGTCTGCTAGGGATGTGCTTCATTCCCACCTGCAACTCTGCATCAGGACCTCTCTTTCTGTGTCCACCATGTGGCATAGCAAATTGAAGCTCCTAGAGCTCGAGTAATCTATCTGCAAGTGAGTTGCATGAATACATGAAACAAGTTTTAAAGCTGATATCAAACTTTTGTTAGGTGGTGTTTGAAAACACCATTTGAGTGAAGGAGAAATGGCAAGGTAACAATCCTTCAAGAATTTTACTCTGGAGAACCTGCCTTGCCAGGTTTGCCAGTTCCTCCAGATTTCTTTGGAAGCAAGATTGAGTGGATGTTTGGAAGCACTCCTCCGTTGGCAATCGTCACCTGTCCTAGTAGCCTGCTCAGTTCTTCATCGTTTCTTACTGCCAGTTGAATGTGACGAGGCACTATTCTTGTCTTCTTGTTATCTCGGGATGCATTCCCAGCCAACTCCAGCACCTGAGAAAAGCAGATTGAAACAGAATGACAAATCAGCACAAGGAAAACAAAGTTTCTGAGACGAATCAAGAACTCGGTTCAGCGTACATTTCTCCAACCGCGTTAGCGCTCAACGCTCTCCTTGTTTTTTAATTGACGAGTAGTTTTACGCAGCAAGCTCCGAACAGGACTCCGAGCCCATTTTTTCCCCGACATACAAGAATTCGATTCTGCATACCGACTAACACCTGATTCGCCGTTCCTTTGACGGACGCATTTACTTAAGTCCTTCATCTGTGATAACGCTTAACGCTCTCCTCTTCATTTATTGATAAGTTTTTACGAGCGATTATGCTGCAAGTAGGACTCTGAGCCTATTTCTCTCCGACTGATAGGTGCACATTTCTTCAACCGCAGTAACGCTCCACTTTTCTCGTTAGTTGGAGAGTATTTTTTTAATGATTGATTGTGCTGCAAGCTACACATAAGACTCTGAGGCTATTTCTTGCAGACGAATTAAGGATTGTATTCAGCGCACCGACTAAAATTTAAATAAGAGTAAACCAGACATACCTCAGCAGCAAGATACTCCAACACTGCAGCAAGATAAACAGGAGCGCCCGCCCCGACTCTGGTAGAGTATTTCCCAGCCTTCAAGAACCTTGCAATCCTTCCCACGGGAAACTGTAGCCCAGCCTTGGTGGAACGCGACATAACCTTCTTCCCGGAGCTCTTCCCTCTTCCCGACATGGTCGCAGACGAGAAAAACGTAAAACAAAAATCCACAAAACAAACAAGTCACAGTAGATCTATAGACAATAGAAAGTGCGCAAGCAACAGAGAAAGAGCGACTAGAAATTTCAGCGACAATCGAGCGGGATAGCAATCGGCGAAAATACGAATTCAAAGGATCTGCACACGCGCAGCAGCTCGATCAGCAATGCAGTATTTATACTGCAAACAGAGGAGAAGGCCAATAGCGTGTGTTCACTCGGATCGACCAGAAAGCATCCCTCAGTCGTCCAGATTTCGATCGGACGGTCAAAACGGCGTTCTAAATTTTCGCATTTTTTCGACCTAAAAAATATGATTTCGACGTATCCGAATGATTTTTGTGAAAAAAAAAAAAAGGTCTCTAACTCGCCGGATTTCGAATAAATAGAAAAACTTAATCGCCGTATTTCAGCTTGCCGGAATAGTAAAATATTCTTAAATTTATTTACTTTCACATATGGTCTCAATGACTTATTTGGGGGTCAAATTTGCCGTTTTTATAACAAAAAAATTGGGAAATTAAGTGTAAATTCGACTAATTTTGCTGATTTTAAATGGAAAACCCACCACATTTTTCATGCCACAAAATTGAGAGGGGAGGGGAAAAAAAAAGAAAAAAAGAAAAGAAGAAACCCTGTCTAGCCAGATTTGGCTAAACCTTCTTTGGTATGATCCCCAGTTTGGTAACATCACAAAAATTGAAGAGAAGAAAAAAGAACCCAAGCTTGTTGGATTTAATTTGAAACCTGGGTGGGATTTAGGCCACCTTTTTTTTCTTTTTTTTTCAATTTCTGGCGTTTTCATTATTTTTCCAAAAAAAAAGGGGAGAAATTTTCAATAAAATAAAATAAAAATTCCAGTGTAGAATTTAATTTATTCAGAAAATAATAATTTTTTTTTGAAAAAACACCTCTAAGTGTATAGCTTTTGCATATTACAATTTTATTATTTTCCTTCTTCCAAGGTTTAGCCACAAGATGCTACAATATAGTATGATTGAGGTTTTGTATTCTTTT
>Ga0116229_10009513_pt1 | contig 14811 bp, 10 predicted proteins | sample S1TSphgellanicum_3_FD_87313 | JGI IMG/M metagenome (GOLD analysis project Ga0116229, IMG submission 87313) | Host-associated microbial communities from peat moss isolated from Minnesota, USA - S1T2_Fc - Sphagnum magellanicum MG | ecosystem: Host-associated > Plants > Peat moss > Unclassified... | reverse complement strand
GCTGCACCAGAAACCCTAACCATTATGAACAGGGAGGGGGTCTGGATACTGGAACTTATCAACATACAAAAACAAAGAAATAATTTTCAACAGATTGATACCTACTAAATAAGTAACTTACTATTTACTTACAAGTTGAACAACGTTGGAATATATTGAATTCCGGTCTATTCCCATGGTCAGCTGTATGTTGCTATCTCACGGGTCACAAGCAGTGCAATCAAGATTTTCAGCGGCCGGGGTCCCCATGGATACATGCGGAATGCATGTATAAAGAGGTTTTGGAAATGTAGATTGTAACTGTAATTTTGTAAATATGTACCGTCAAATGCACTCACACACCTGTACATTAGGCATGGGGTTCAAACTAGTTATTATTTTTGTCAAAATTGTTGACAATCAAACTCCCCAACTTGTGAAAAAGTTATTTATTGGGTTGTTTTAACAAATACACAATACAAAGTGTACACTTTTGCATAGTTATTTGTCAAATGTTGAAATTCTGAAAATTTTAAAACTTGGGTTTCACGGCTCTCGTGGTGGTCATGGTGGTGTGCACTCGCTACAAATGCCGAATTTTTCAACAATAATGATGTGGAAAAAATGAATTGATTTTGTGAAAATTAAGTTCTATTTGAATTGAAAAAAAATGAAACAACATTGCTATGTAACTTGGATTGAATCAAATTCAAAATTCTTAATTTCTCATCAATTTTTGAAAATTTGAAAATTTAGATTTGAAACTGTGGAACCTCATTTTTGAAAATAAATAAATAAATAAATATTTGGCAAAGAAGTGGCGATCATTAGTTGTAGGTTCGGTGGCCATTAGCCACTTTTTTTTTCTCCCCAACGCGCTTCCACTAACGCATAGCGCGCGTGCAGCGTGAACCACCGTCAGTCGTTCGTTCTCGTTCGTTCGTTCTCTCTCTCTCTCTCTCTGCGTCTTCCTGGGGCGCTCGTTCGTTTTCTCTCTCTCTCTCTCTCTCTCTCTGCGTCTTCCTGAGGCGCTCGTTCGTTCTCGTTCGTTCGTTCTCTCTCTCTCTTTTTCTGTGCGTCTTCTGCGGCGCTGCTTCCGCGCGCACTCGCAAAGTCCGGAGTCGGCATCTTTGGTCGTGCGCGCGTGGTGGGTGCGGTCTTTGCTTGCTGGGTGCGAGGCTAAGTTCAGGAAATTCCATGGTCAGTATGCACGCCTTCTTGTACTTTGCAGAGATTGGGTTTTTCAACAATACAACAATTGAATTGACGCGGCGGAGTCGTGACATTCACGAGCGTGGTGCACCTTTGCTCAAGTTTTGCAGCCCAGAAGATCCTCCTTTCACACCTCTACCTTAGTGCAGTCTGAAAAAAATTCTCCAGATGCGTCATGCTTTTGTTTCTTGAGGAGCGCAAGAAAGAACGAAATAAAGAAAGAAAGAGTTCTCGATGCTCTCCATGTTAGGAAAAAGAATCGTCCGCATAGTGAAACAAGAATTAGAAGCAGGAAGAAAACTATAGTGACCTTTGGGGTTTTCTTTGGGTGAGCAATAAGTAACAACACAGCGATGTTACCGCCGGAAGATTTCCGACATGGAGATGAGGTCCAGAATTTGATGAGCGGAAGAAGAAGACGAAGAAGAAGAAGAAGAAGAAGAGATGATCTTGCGAATACCCATCATGAAGAATCGATGGGTTTGTTGTCCACTAGTAGAATTGGGCGTGGAAGATTTGTCGCGGATTCTCTGCAATCTACAAACCGGATGCAGGTCTTGTTTGGGTTTCCATTGAAGCTGCTGCTGCTGTTCCTGATGATGATGCACGGAGCTTGTGCCCAACAAGCAGCTTCTAGCAATAGCAGCAACATCTACACATGTACAAGCTTACAGCAGTTTTGCAGCACCAGCATCTTGTACAGGACAAATAGCAGCGACGAGAATCTAACTTCTGTAAGCACACTCTTCAACACAAGCGCCAGTATAATTGCAAACGCTACCGGTTTGAGCAATCTCACTAGCTCAACAGCAGCTCCTGTAGCCTATGCCACACCCTTTTACATCCCTGTGAATTGCAGCTGCCAGAATAGAAACAACTCCCTAACCTATGAAACACTTGTTGATAGGACCATAAAGTCTGGTGATACATTCAGTATAGTAGCAAATGAATATGAGGGTTTGACGACTTACCAAGCCATAGAAGCTGCAAATCCCACTCTTCGACCCAATGATCTCCAGATTAATACAAGCTTTTCAGTCCCCTTGAACTGTGCATGCCCTTCCAGTAGACAGCATAAGCATGGAGACAAGCTCATCCTGTCTTTTGTGAATTTCCCATTTGAGACTTTCAGTGTGGTGCGATCCTATTTCAATCTCACTCCTGATCAGTTAGCAGCTGCAAATGATCTTAATGCTAGCACTGAAAGCACTATAAAAGCTTTTACCACTATCCTTGTTCCTCTTGTCAATCTCCCTCCTCTATCTTCAATCAACTTCATTTCACAAAGTGCTCCAGCTTCTGCTCCCTCTCCAGCACCTAACGTCAGCAACTCTGGGAATGGATCATCATCATCCTCCAACAAGAAACTGTATGTTGGGATTGGTATCGGCATCGGTGCTGGTTTGATCTTGGCATTGCTGGTGGCAGCAGGCATCATCTGTGTGCTCCTTGTCTGTCACAGATCAAAGCAGCAGGGAACTGGACATGGATATGGACAAGAATCTAGTAATCTGGAAACTGGGAGTATCTTAACAAATGATGAAGGAACCCCCACCAAAGTGTTATATGCTGGAGCTGCAGGATCAGATGGGGTGGGAGCTGTGGGATCAGCTGCGCTATTGGATGTGGTGGGATCTGACAAGCTCCAAGTTTTCTCATATGAAGAACTTCGAGAAGCAACTGAGGATTTCAGTGATACCCACTGGATACAAGGATCAGTGTTCCTTGGCAACCTGCGTGGAGAGTTGGTTGCAATCAAGCTGACGAAAGGGAATATGACCCAAGAGCTCAAGATTCTAACACAAGTCAACCATGCTAATCTGGTAAGGATATTTGCTCCACCATCACACTCTTAGTACCTCCATACTCATCTTCAACTTGTTTCTCACACTCTTTGTAGAAGAATTTCACAATCCTTGTCTCCACCACTTCAAGATCCTGTTGTTCTTCATCAACCAACTTCAAGATTGTGTTGCTCCTCATCTGAAAATGAAGACTTGTGTGGTTTGGTTTTTTTTTTTGGTAGGTGAAATTGATCGGGATCAGTACAAACAACACAGAGGATCTGTATCTGGTATTTGAGTATGCAGACAATGGATCTCTTAGTGATTGCTTGCATGGTAAGGCGATAGATCCAACAACAGCCAGTTTCTCACAGAGCGTTCCATTCTTGCCTTGGACTACAAGAATTCACATCGCATTGGATGTTGCATCTGGCCTTGACTACATCCACAATTATGCAAATCCAAGCTTTGTGCACAAAGATGTGAAAAGCAGCAACATACTTATAGATGGCGAGTTTCGAGCAAAACTTGCAAACTTTGGAATGGCAAAATCTACAGACAATGGCAGCAATCCAGGAGTAGGATCACCAGTGATGCTAACCAGACACATTGTGGGCACACAAGGCTACATGGCTCCTGAGTATCTTGAGCATGGTTTGGTTACAGCCAAAGCTGATGTCTATGCATTTGGTGTAGTCCTGCTGGAGATTCTTTCAGGCAAGGAGGCAATAGTTAGCAGGCAGCTGCCATCACCATTAGAAGGCATCGATTATGCATCAGGGGAACAAAGGCTACTTTCATCTCTATTTCGGGCGGAGGTTCTTGAAGGTGACAATTTCAAGGAGAAGCTCCAAGCTTGGATGGACCCACTCTTGCAAAATGCATACCCACTAGACACCGCCTGTGACACTGCAACCTTGGCAAAAGCATGTTTGAATTCAGATCTGGCAGTGAGACCCAACATGAAAGACGTAACTTACACACTCTCCAAGATGTTGGCTTCCTCCTTAGAATGGGAGTCTTTTGTATTATTTGGAAACGAAAACACAACTGGTAAATCTATTGACATTGGTAGGTAGTTCCTTGCTTCTTTTACTAAACACAGATTCCCAGTTCATTACGTGTAAGAAAAGTAGTACAAATCTTCATTTTGTGAAAGATAGAACAAAATCCTTTCACAACCAGGACACTGTTAGGGTCAGTTTTTTTTTTGTTTTTTCAATCTACTCAAAGTGGTGGACTGATTGTCATCAACAAGAGGAATGAGCTGAAGTTAGCTAGAGGTCAGCCACCAAAGTAGAATTTTTATTGGATCGTACTTTCTTCTGGTTGTCTAAATGTGGCAACTTCTGACTTTTTTCCTCAAAATATGTTGACTTCAACACATTTTTTCCCAAAAAAGCCCTTCTTACACTTCACACCAGATCTTTTTTAATTGCCATGGTGCAAAAATTCACCAAAAAATAAAACATTGGTAAGCTCAGAACTTTGTGTAATGGACTGGGTCTGCTTTTGGATTGTCTACAAACCTCGACAACCCTGAAACAGCTTCCACCTGCTGACTGAAGGTGTTGCCTTCAACACCATTTGCTGTTGCTTGTCCAACAAATGATCATCGCCTACAATGCTTCACAATGGCAAGGACAGATTGTTGCCCCATTGCCCCCCAACAAATGGAAATTATCATGACAAATGGTGTGAGATCCAGGACAACGCATCTGGGATAAATAATTATTGGATCCAGACCTGAACTGATATACAAAGTTACAGGGATAAAGTCCTAAATTTGGGGGCTGTGCCTGATGGCATGTGCATATCTGCACACAGTTTCCACCTCCAGTTTTTTGTTGATGCCTGGACAGCAAAATACTTTTCAGGTGAGACTTCATGCCTCCACTCCAGGCCTAAACATTGCTCTTCACTTGAACCATTCCTGTGTGCAATATGAAGGATTGATCAGTACCATGGTCCAATATATAACTTCACAGAGAAGTCCTGGACGACACCCCAGAAAATGTCAGAATATACAGCTGTGAAATACCAATCAGATTGCAGAGAAAACTCCAGAGAGACAATTTGAAGGTAGCCACTTTGTCGACTTCAGCCAAACCAAAGCAAGCATGACAAGAATGAGTGTCATAACCCCATGAGTGTCACAAAGTTTCAGACCATCACCTTCATGAATAGCAGTGACCAGCTGGCATTATTCCCTACTGACTTCATTAGCTCACAACAATGTGTGTAGATAAGTAATATTGTCTACTCAAAACAATTGTATAAACATGTGTGGTTCTACATTTCTGTAGCATTTCCAGAAGCAACCAGGAACCCAGTCAAAAGATCCACATGTACAGTCAACCCATAGCAAATGCGAGAGAAAGCTGACCTGTATGTCCATCCCCAATGAGTACATTCTCTGGTGTGTGAACTTGTTGCACAAAGTTGGAGGGCACCATGTAAGTCATTTGTGAGCTTTAAAGTCATCTCCGCAATTCCCTTCACAGAATGTTTTGCTTCCAAGCTACACAGTGAAAACCCAAGTAAATTTTGAGAAACATGTTGCCCATAAATGCACTAACATAAAGCCTACATTGGGGATGGTGACTTCATGCACATCATGTGTGCCAGACCTCTGACTCAAAGGCATCAATTACTCACCTTACATGATTACCTTGATTTAAATCTGTTACGTAAGATGCACCAACCACATTTCTTTCTCCAATCCATTGTGAGCCCTTCACACACAGCTCTTGGGTTCCTTGAAAGTTGGTGCTGAAACTGTTACAGAAGAGGGTTTCATTGAGGTTAGCATGGAACGAGACCCATCCCAAACCTTCTATGCTCAAAGGAGAAGGTGAGAGTCACAGGAGAAAGTTTTCTGCACTAATATCCCAGCATCTCTCAAGGTGCTACTATACATATGAGAATCTGATAATAAAACCAGACAGGCCCAGTGACCTGGACCAGTTGCTTTACTCTGAGCCCTGATCCTGGGCCACCAATAGTCCCCTTTGCAAATGAGGCCGGTACAACCCATAAAAAGGCCTACCTAGTGTACATATAAGCATGCCATATACCCTCCCTTTTGTAAGGCCTGATATTACATTCAAGCCCCCATTCAGCTGCCCCAGTGAACTCTCAAAACTCTCCTAAAAGCATTGTGTTGCCACTTCATTGCAGGCCAGTCCCAAACAAGCATCTGCTTATATCACATCTGCCCCGTGTGAAGAGCAAGCCGCACTCTATACAAGACTATGTGACTGGAATGCTGACCTGCTAGAGATGTTTCCAGAGCCCTGTAATGGTGTTGTTGTCTCCAACCTTAGAGAATGCTGACCCCTGCACCATCAACATAAGGATGACTACTCAGTTTCATTTCAGGAGAAGGTTTGAAAATGTCAATACATTTAAGATGCCTCTCCAGAACATGTGTCTTCATCAAGCCCATTTCAAGTGCATGCACAGCCATGACCCGAGATGATATCTGAAACAAGAGGATCCAACTTGCCTCAAATTTGTCACATATGAGTTAGTCAGTGCAACATTGTGCTTCAATATCTTTTTGGATTGGAGCCGCAGTACACAATCCCCCGTTCTTAGGTTGGTAACCACACTCTCCAACACCTTTTTCATCCAAACAATGCCAACATGTTAGCCAAACCCTTCAATTTTCTATCCTTATATTGTCAAGGACAATTGCAATTAAACCAAGGGTTCCAGCAGCAAATTAGAAGAAACATCAAGTTCTCTGTATCTGTGAACATTGGTTTTCTTCACTCGCTGAAAAGTTCTGCTGCCAACTTATTCCTCCTGGTATAGTACGTGCATTTACCAATAAGCCCATGGACAAATCTAAAGACTAACTATGCTTCAGCAGAATGGATTGAACATTGACTTACTGAAGTGGCCAAAATTTGTGGGATTATAAGTTTGTGTGATGCAGAACACTAAGATAGTTCCTCACATTCTGTGCTGGCATAGAAGTAAAACCCCAACCATGAAGAGCATCTGCTATAGCCAGGTCAATCAAAACTGCCCTTCCTTGTGAGACAGTTCTCTGCAAGCTTTGCTTCAGCCTTCATCTCTTCATATAATTGGAGGAATCAACCAGCATTTGAGTTTTGTCCTTAAGGGACCTCAATGTGCAGATTACAACACATTCCCTTTACCTTAACCACCAATATGCATGGTGGGCCAAACAAAGTACTAACCTTCCTAGCCTCTCTATCTTGCTCCAATTCCACCTCCAGTGTGGGGTCTCCTAATGATTCTGCATGGAAACTGTGGCAAAGCCAAGAAAGAGTTGAGAAACACACAGTTGACATACATGTTGAGTAACAACAGTATCATTCATTTTTGTCAATTGCAAGAACATTTTCAGCTTCAAAAGTCAGGAGGATACCAAGTTGATAATCTTGAGGCTGGCACAAAGTTGTGGGATGTATTCAAAGTGAAATCAGCTCCTGAACAGAAGCAGGAAAATAAGTGTGCAACCTTGTCAATAAATGAGCATGCAACTCAGTCACAGCATGTATGCTTTCCATCTGCCACCTCTATTGTACCAGTGAAGAGATGACTTTCTTTGCCCCCAACAAAGGAGTACACCATATAGCAGACCTAACAATATTACCTACCTCCTTTCAGATCATCTGCATAGTGCGTTGCCAGCATGTGGTTCACATCCAGTTTGTGTGAGGTTGACAGCCATATAGACTTGCTATCACCTACATCTCCTTGCTCAAAACAAGTAGACACTGCCCACAACAGAAACCCTTCTGTCAGAGAGGAGTGTAACATGTGCAAAAGACAACTCATTCTAGTCAATCTTCTAAAACCCACACACACATGTAAATGCAAGAATATCAAAATAGAAGATTAGCAGTCCTCATAATATGAAGAAAGCAACTACAATGAGTACAAACCTGAGTGCCCTTCACCAATGACAATGTTCTCTTCCAACTTTCCCTGCTCCAGCTCAATGAAGGGAAACCTGTCCCTATCATTCTGAGAAATCCCCAAGAACCATTATTGGAAGTACAAGCAGATTCCATGCTGGGTGCTATGCAAAATACCTACAGCTAAACCCTCCGGTGCTAACAGGCAATGGCTAGATACAACAAAAGGTCCAGAATGTGGGAGGAGATAATAATGCTCACATCAACAACAAAAAGCATGCCAGGCGATTGAGTTACAGAACAGCTATGGTGTTTCCGTCTTTCATTCCAAAAACCTGGGTCCACCCTCCCTGATGTTGAGGCCACAGGAACTGCACTGGAACGAACAGCTCCAGGATCACAGTGAACCCTGCCTGCATCCATCATAGTCTCGGCCAGGTGTGACCCTGAGCTTTTGACGACAGTGCCGGTGGGCACCTGCAAAAACTCCATTTGACCATTCTCCTGGTCAGTAAGCATATACCAGATGCACCTGGAAAAATGAAATGACAAACGAAAAAATTGCATTCAAACACCACTAACCTGTACTGTTGTCAATGTATGTGTCAACAGTGCTACTCCAACCTGAGAAGAGGCTCCATCATGTCCTTGGGATTCAGCCCCAGCTGATTGCTCCACACCAGTGGCCTGCACAGAAAAGGTAATGTGGCCCTGATCAAGGAAGCATTCCATATATTTCATCCACAAGAGGATTCATAATGCAAGAAAACCATGTGTTGTTGTGGCTCCACCAATTTGAATAAGCTCGTTGCAAAATTCACTGGAAGATTGAGGGGAGATTGCTGCGGTTGCTGCTTACAGCATCCTCCTGGGCCGCTGTCGCGTGCCCGATGATGCTTCCATCCACTGCCGTGCATACTTCTGTCAAACCGCCACCAAGCCGCAACGACGCTCGCGAGGAATGGAGGAACGTTGAGTTGAGAAAAGAAAGCGGCCGAGTCAATAAAACATACGGCATGCTGCTTTTCAAGCCGCCGCCGCCGCTGCCGCTGCTCCAGATGCAGGACAACACCTCCATGGACGCACACACAAAATTACTTTCACGATACCGCCATCACCATCATGCAAAACCCCAACTATGTTATGTCGATCGACTCCCGACGCAAATTAGGTTCCACCTCCTCTGAGCAAGTTTCTTTCCAAGAATTAGAAATCATAATACTTTCACGCAAACAACGGTTCCGAATTCGTCGCCAATTTTTGAAAAGATATCCATGATAACAAACCCTCACAAATTCAAAACCCTTGAATTTCGAAAACCTCGACGGATTCTGCCGAGCTCTGATTTGCAAGTTTTGAAAACCTACAAAACAAAATGGCGGTAAGGAGGGCGAGTAACAAGAGGGTTCTTGAGCGAAGCTACTGGTACAGAAGAAGAGCTACAAAACAAAAATGCTTACGCAAATTGCAGACCCAGAGCTCGGCAGCAGCAGCAGCAGATCAGCACATTTGTCACAAGAAGCAAAAACGATTTCTCAGATTCTAGGCCGCAGTGAAGCATCATCCCCACCAGTTCACCAATCTGGATGGATGATGACTGGATGCATAGTTCTTGTTTTTTCATTGGTTCCTCGTTGTACTATCCACCTTGGTTAGCACATGGTTAGCACAGTTAAGGGCGCTTTTCACATGGTTGGAAGTGCAAAGAAAGGAAGGCTTGAAAAGGGCATTGGCTAGGGTTTTGGTATGAAATAGGTGTGCATTAGTTCTCAACCTTCCTTTCCATCTTACACATGGTTGGAAGTTTAGAGATTTTTTTTTCTTTTAGGCTGTGAGATCTAAGGATATCTTGTGGTTTACAATGTATGCAATGTGGTTGTGAAACTCTTCATCTCCATAGTCGCATAGAAGAAGTTTTTTTTCATGGTAAAAGTTTTTGTTTGTCGCACCCTTTGTAACAAGTGTATCTTTGAATCCTTGGAAGTGCTCTAATGTTATATTTCTCCTTTATGTCTTTAAGCATATGAATGGGTATGATTCTTTTGACATGCTTTTGAATTTTATTTTTAAAAATCATGTTGGGGATTCCGAATGTGTTGTTCAACTATGGAAGAGATCATGAACATGAACATGAAATGACTTTTGTTGGCAATTTTAGGCATTCAAGTGGCTATGTTTGCCTATCTGGAAATGTGCACAACTGCACATGTGATTGTTATTCAAGCTCATTTGAAACAGGTGTAATCAAAAAAATTTATGCAAATTCCTTGAAACAACACAAATCTAAATCTTGTATTTTTTGGGCTCATGTAAAAGTGCAAAGATATTGTGCGTTATATTTGTTTACATCCTTCAATGCTAGAAAATTCAAGGTTAGAATGAAGGTGTCAAAATAGACTTTCAATTTCATATGTTCCCAAGTAGTCCCTTTGATGCTAAGAAAATATATAAACATGCATTCTACAATTTGATTAGAAACTAGAGTTGTCATAGGGATTTTGAGATTGGCAACTTATAACAAAGGTGCAAATGACTACAAATCTCTTCGGAGTAGTAGGGCTCTTGACTAATCAAAACATTTTTGTTGAATTCTTTTTTACAATAAAAATGAGTATGAAAAAGTCATAAATCAAGTGGCCATCAACAAATATGATGAAAAACATTGCAAAATATTTTCAATCACTTCATGGGATTCCCTATGTTAAAAGGTGGAAATCTCTAGATTAATTAGTACCATAAACATCCTAATAACTAATAGTTACTAGTGATAGATTTATTATGCTTTACCAAAGAGGTGAAGTTAATGAGATTAAGTGGTTCATACTAATGAGTGGTTGGGGGTAATCTAGCCAATCACCAAAGAAATATCTAAGAAAGGATTAAGATAAGGGCCTTATTTTCATGAGGTCAATATGGGCCTTGTGTGACTTTGTGGAGAAAAATGATTAGAATAAGACTTGGAGGACTTTTAATGTATTCGAAAGTTAGTTGGTTGTGGGAATGGAGGACTTTCTTGAAAAAATGTGTGTTGTAACACTAGGGAGGAAAGAGTAGTCGACAAATGCATTTGTATTTGTGTGTGATTTAATGAAAAATGGTTGAAGAATGTCTATGTGTTTTGTATGTATTTATTATACTAAGAGATGTGGGAAGTAATGTAGTTTAAGAATATACAAGGTGTTGCTAACCCTTTCCATGGTAGTTATGCATTTCTTTTAAAACAAAGAGCGAGAAGGCATAATAAGTGGTAGCTTTTGGAATACTAAGCAATTAGTTACCATAGGAAAGTAGTAGGAAGAAAGGGAGCACTTGAAAATAATAGTCGACAGGTTAAAAGGGACTATTGTAGGTGGTAGGCAATGACCATGAGTGGGTGTAGCTTGTTGCAAATGATAAGCAACGTTGGGGAGGCATTATGGGGTGTTATAGACGGTAGGTAAAGTTACCAAATGGTCTATAGGCATTGTTGAGGTGGGGACAATAGCTATGGGAAGCCTTTAGACCCATTAAGACAACATCCAAAGGCATTAAAGGTATTATAGAACCTTGGGAAAATAGTTACTCTCTAGTTATGCTCATTTCCCATGTTGCCCTTCTATATTTTCTTCTTTTGGCGTCATTAAAATAACTTATAGACAAGATGGTAGGTATATTTTTAGATAGTAAACCTTATATATATATATATATATATATATATATATAGTGTGATCTATTACTTATTACTTGAGTAGTTTCAATAAAGCAAACAAGTGAGGGTAGCTTATTTTTTGAGTAATAAAGTGTTGACTTTGTTTTTTCAATCTTACCTCCTAAAAGATGGTAATGATCGGGGGTCATAATTTCACTCCTTTACACCTTATGTAGTAGGTGTTGTAGATGGATCACATGTTCCAATCATAACACCTCATGTACATGCTAGAGATTATTAAAATTAAAAGGGGTTCTATTTGGTCCTTTTACAAACGGTGGTTACATTTAGATGTGTTTTTTGGGATTATGACATTAGGTGGGTTAGTTCCATGCATGACTCAAACTTGTGTAACCATTTTGTGTTAGGGCAATTTTGTGAAATTGGTAGGTCAAGTCCTTATTCCTGTAAGTGATGTTACCTACCCAATTAGGCCTTGGATGTTTCCCCCATACAAAGGGCACAAAAATGGATTAAACCAAAAAAATATTATTGGAATTTTATCCAAAGTTTAACACAAATGTGTGTGGAATGGGCATTCAGATTTTTGAAAGGTCATTAAAAGATTTTGATGAAGTGAATCACTAGAAGAAAAACATGTATTTTCGACTAATCTTTGTGACTAAATTTAGTCGCAAGCAACATTTGTAATTCAAATCTCATTAGTTACCTTAGACAAATCACATGAAACATTAGTTACAAACGACAAAAGGTATTGGATGAAAGAAAAAATCAACAAATACAAATTCATCTTTTGATTCCATTATATACGTATTGTCACATGCTACTACAATGCAACTATTTTGGTCACAATTGAGAGAAATGAAGTGTTGCCACATGTTTTAATATTGAATTATTTAAAATATAATGATAATAATTATTTTGAAATTATTTAAAATGTTCAATTCAAATGCTTGGATGATCCTATATTATGACACGTGGCCTAATGTAAATATGTCATGTGGCACCTTAAAATGAATTTAATACAAAATATGAATATTAGGTTGGTAGGTGCCTAGGTAGGTACATAAATAGGTGCCTACAAACCTAAGTTACATACTTACTTGCTTACTTATTTAGGTAAAAAGGTTGGTAGGTAGGTAGGTCTACCTTCTTAGGTTAAATACCTATTCATATAAGTAGGTATTTAAGTAGGTAAGTACATAGGTTGACCTAGGTGGGTAGGTCATATTATGTACCTACCTAGCTACGTAGATAAATAGGTTGGGGAGGTTGATAATTTAAAATTATGCATAATTTTTTATTTTTTTTGGGTTAAACCTTTTGATTGGCTCATCCCATGCGCACAATTTTTTTAATGTGAAATTTGATGCCAACACCCCTTGTTTATATAGTGTTCAAAATAAGATTGCAGAACAAACGATATGGGATAAATTGTGAAGTTGCAATTTCTTCACAAATTAAATTGCAATTCCAAAACTTTCTTTATGCCTTTTGTTCTTAATTTTATAGATTTATAAACAATTCAAATACATGGTTTACTATATAATTAGATAACCATTTAATTAATAATGATTAAATTTAACATATTTTTAAAATATCAACTATAGAATACAAATATTAAGTATTCATTATCAACTACTTAAATAAATAATAATTTATTAATATATAATTAACTAACTATCTACTTTTTCACAAGTTAATACATAATTCAAAGATAAATAAATAGCTAAAATATTTTATTACTTTTTTATATATAGTCGAATTATAGATAATATAATTAACGTAAAATTTATTTATTTAATCTAATTTTAAATATTTCAAAAATATTTTCAAATTATAAATAATAATAAAAATTTATTAAAAAAATTCCTACACGAATTTTTAAATAATTTTTAAAATAGTTATATTAATTACTATATAATTATAATTATTATTGTAAAAAACATTATCATAGATAAGTCATTATTTAAAAAATTTAAAAATAAAAATTTTAATTACTTTATAATAATTCCTGAAATTACAATCATTACAATAATTATTTTAATTACATTAGAAGTTTTCTAAAAATTTGAATTCAGATTTAAAGTTATAAATTACAGATTGTGAATAATTATGTTCAATTAAAAAATAATTATGCATAGACTATAATCAATTCTTATCTGAATTAATTACAATGATCTTAAAGTAATGTAACATTAATTACAGTAATTAATTTCTTTTACTTTAATAATATAAAAATATATAATGTAAGAATCTATGTTTTAAAAATAATTATTTAATGTAACCTATAAGCAATAAATATAATCATTTATAATTATTTATAAAAGTGATTCATTATGGATAACACTAATAGAAAAATGCTTTAAAACTCAATCAATAATTTTAAGAATTGAAATATCAATTTTAGATTCTAAAAAAACAATTCAGAATTCAAATATCATTTTTTAGATGAAATAAATCTTTGAATTTAAATAAAAATTTTCAGAATTGAAATGTCAATTTTCATATTCAAAATTGAAATGTCCTCTTTTAGACTCAATTAATAAATTTCTGAATTGAAATATTAATTCTGAGAATCCCAAATAATAATTTGGAATTGCAATTTCAAGTCTCAAATCAAATAAGTTTTTTAATTTAAATCTAAAAACTCAAAATTGAAATATTAATTGTTAGAAGCAAAGATAATAATTTAAAATTCAATTAGCAAATTTCAGATTCAAATATCAAATTTCAAAATCAACTAATTCTTTAAAGAATTGAAACAGTAGTTTTCATGATTGAAATATAATTTTAAGGATCAAAATTTAAAAAAAAATTAAATGTAAAAATTCAGAATTGAAATATTAATTTTCAGATTCAAATAGTTTTTTGTTTCAAATTCAAATAATTAAAAAAAGAATTCCAATAAAAAAATTTAGAATTAAAATAACAATTTTATGTTCAAATGTTTTTAAATTATATATATATATATATAATTCTAGTAGCAGTTTTTAGAATTGAAACATCAATTTTAATGTTTAAATATAATTTTCAGAATTGAAATAAGAATTTTCAATATTGAAATATCAGTTTTCAGATTTGAATAACAATGTTCAGAGTTCAAATATTGATTTTAAGATTCAAATGAAATGTTTTAGAATTGGAATAACAATTTTTAGACTCAAATAATGATTTTTAATTAAACAAAAAATTAGAATGCAAATAAAAAATTCAAATTCACATAAATATTTCTTAAATTAAAAGATCAATTCTTAAATTCAAATATATATACATTTCATAACTGAAATAT
>Ga0116229_10009512_pt1 | contig 14812 bp, 17 predicted proteins | sample S1TSphgellanicum_3_FD_87313 | JGI IMG/M metagenome (GOLD analysis project Ga0116229, IMG submission 87313) | Host-associated microbial communities from peat moss isolated from Minnesota, USA - S1T2_Fc - Sphagnum magellanicum MG | ecosystem: Host-associated > Plants > Peat moss > Unclassified... | reverse complement strand
GAATCACACTATCAATTTACAATTTTAACATGGCAACAAGAATTGGAAAATGAAAAGCTAGATGAGAAGGCGAAAAGATGATGTACATCCCGTTGGTTGAACCAATGTGTAGGTCCATAGACCACTTCCAAACTCCACTTCAATAGAATCAGATAATTGAAGAAATTGTTGCAAGAAGCTCCAATGCTCACAAGGGGCTTGTGGTCAGAAAAGCGCAAGGAATTAGGGTGGGGGAGAGGCCAGGAATTCCCCCAGGAAGAGTACTTCCTTGGCATAGACATCATCACATCCCATATTCATATCAACCATGTTGACAATCTCCCACAACACTCCCTAGGGTCTTTAGTATTAGTATGTAGAACTTCAATCTCTAGGGTTCTCTAGGGTTCTCTAGGTGGAAAGCAGAATGGGCCACAATTATGCATCAGAACCCGCACTTGATGTAACAAACCCCTACTGAATTTCTAAAGGCATATATGATGTGAAAAACAAGTATTATAAGTGTGGGGGGGGGACTTTCTCAAGTTCATTATAACCTTATTACAACCCTAGTTGTGGATCCCTAATCTTCTAACCCAAAGTCTAAGAGGTAAATGAATCATGGTAACTTATTTAAGGTATAAAACCTGCTTCAATTTTTTTTTAGTGTAATTGAAAGGCATGTTACCCATTGTATTCTTTCCTCCATTGTTTGAAGGGTGTTGCCCACCCTCGGGCCCCCTGCCCAAATTTTTCATGGGGAAACAAATTGTAGCTTGTCTTATTGCTTGGTAAAGACGCAGACTCTGGGCTGCACTGGAAACATGCTTGGATTGCATGGGCCCTTATTCCAGTAAAGCCCACCGTCTCAGGATGTATGGGAATCACACTTGGATAGCATGGGTCCTCATTCTCATAAAGCCCATGGCCTTCGGCTTTACCCTATGTGGAACAAGCCATTTTAATGAACTACAAATTGATGGGTTGCTTCTTCCATGGGCCACTACCATAGCACCTTTGCAGCTTCAGCACTAATTGTCTTATATGTACAAATATTGAATTTTTCTTTCGAAAATATATATTTCAATGAAAAAGAAATTTGTGAAGGAAAATAAGGACTCTGTTGTTTTTTGGGGAAATATTCAGAAATATTCAATCTTTCAACATGGAATCTTCAAATTTAATTAAATAAATATTAATCAACAGACATGTGCTGAAGTTGGCCTTATGTACTATGGTATTGCAAACACCATATTGTGAACTGGTACAATGTGACCAGTGCTGCTGCCCCTAACAACGTATGGGGTTCAGATAGGTTCATTTGTAGATCATGAAGTACTGGGAGGTTTTTGTTTTTGTTAGCACACTTGGTGGCAGTTATGTAAGAAGAATGACATCTACTGAGGATGGTAGGCTAGTGAAGATTATTAGTTCAGCAAAATAAAATAAAAGTAAAAGAAAACTATTTGAAAATTATTTTTTACTATGTGTGTCAGCCAACATGTAAATTGACTTAATACTAATATGAACTTTCTTTCCCAAACCAGGTTTTAAATATCATCAAGATGTGAACACGAGCCATTCTATATTGCCAAAGGAAAAAGAGACTTGGAAAACAAAAATGTCGAAATAATAGAGGGACCCTTTAGCAAGAAAAAACTTGGGGGTTGGCAAAGGAAAAAGAAACTTGAAAAACAAAATGTCAAAATAGTAGAGGGAAAACCTTTAGAAAGAAAAACCTTGGGGGAAGAGTGAGGGATACGTGGGAGTCCTAACCATGAGTAAGTAGTGAATGCCGTGAATTGGGTGGAAGATGCTTGCATGTTTTTGGGTAGTGCGAAAAAGGGCAAAAAAATCTATGGCCAAGGAAAAGTAATTATGATTGGATTTTATATGGATGAGATTAACCATGGTATGGTCAATTTGGTTACCAAAAGGACTAGGGTGTGGAGGGGAAGGGGGAAAAATGGTGGATGGAGTTGGGCACTTGATGCAAACCATAACAAGTTTCAACACAAAAGATGAGCTTGGAAAAGCCGCTACAAATATAATTCAAGGCAACCGTTTCAAATTGGAATTGGGTGGTCAAAGTGTTAGGGGGAGCTAGTGTTGTGTGTGTGTATTGGGCTTTCAGGAATTGAGTAATGTCATCGGCCTTTCTCTTCCAGGTGAGAAAAGAAGGATGAATGTTCAGGACCGCAAGTACTTTCAAGCAAGCAAATGGAGCAGCATGATGGTGGGTGGGGTGGCAAGTAAAGGTTTTGGATTGCACTTATGAGTTTTTATCTGTGAGTTGCAGGTGCATATTCAGTTCATTGATAGTGAGATTGCAGTTTAGAGTCTTTATTTTGTCAGTTGCAACAGTGTATTTTGTTGGTTGATGATTTGGATTAAAGTGGGTCACTTTGGGGTGATACACTTTCTTAGCATGAGTATGCAAAAAATCATTAGCTTGTAGAACCAATTGCCAATTTCTCTTGTTTTTGGCCGTAGCTTTCACAGGGACATGTTCAACAATTTAAAAAAGGGGTGTGTCACACCGTGGCCTTGCTATTTACATTAAAAAAAGCATCTTAAGGCAAAAGAAGAATTATGGAAACTCAAATATTTCACCATGCAAAAATATATTCTTCAAAAAATCCTGCAAAAGAAACCAAAATCCTTTGAGATATTATAACTTTATAACCTAATCTCAAGTTTCAACACAAGCCAAAATACAATCTTTCACAAATCCTCATATAAAAAAAGATCCGTTATTAGGTAGGGGCCAAAATCCCTTAAGCTACTATTTACTCTATTATGAATCTAAACACAATATCCTTGCCTTGCTAGGCAAGGCCAAAAAACACAAAGAAATTGCACAGTGAGCAACAACAGCATCCACCAAAATACAAACTTCATACATCCTTGAAATGCAATATGACACCGTTCATCATCGATGCATTCAAGAACGCTTTGAAAGCTGTTCTTCATTATTATTCCAGCCATGAGTAATCAGAACTGGTATATGGGGGATTTCTTGGAATCCTTAGTATGGTCATCCATGGACTATTTTTTAAAAATAATTATTTCAAAAACAATTTCAGAAATAACTATCTCATTTTCAAACCTAACTTACTTCAATAACTACTTATTTTCCTTATTAACTTTTTAAATAACTATCTCCATTTTATAACTATCTCAGTCTTTTTTCCTACCCACCAACATGAATATGATCAAACAAATTAGCATATGTCTTTTCATGTCCATAAAATGTAATTTAATTTAAATTAAATTGGACATTGACATAAATAATGATGAATTATTGAAAACCATATGATGACATAAAAATAAAATAAAATAGTTGATTGTCACTGGTAGTGCGCAGCTCAAATTATTATTATTATTATTATTGCCAAGGTAGTTTGACAATGGGATGCCAGACCAACAAATTACTTACAATCCTCATGAAACCCAGATGAGATATTGATGTGGGTTTATATATCTTATAATATCTTATCTCTGGAAAAGGGGAAAAAGGAAATTATGATGCAAATGATTTCACACAATCATAAAACAGATTCACCCACCATATATATACAGAAGCCAAATAAAACCTTCCAAAAAGAAAAAGAAAAAGAAAAGCAGAACACTAGGCCAGCCCAAATTTGTTTGGCTAAGAGTTTGTCTTTCTAGCCTCTACTTTAATGGAACCCCCTTAAAACTTGTTCTGGATTTTCTTTGGAATAAAAGGTTTTTTTTTTTTTTTCCCCAAGTTTTTTTCAAAAATAAAAAATAAAGGGTCCCTATATTGCAGGTGCTTTTATGCTTTTTTGTTTAAAATATCCAAATGGGGCTATTTTGATTCTCTAAAAATCTCCATCATATAGGAGGAATCTCCAGTTCTTTGCAACTCTTGGGAATAAATAGCACTTTGAACTTTTTTGTGTTACTACAAAAGGCGCCTAATGGGCCCATTCTTACATTTCCAACCGTGCTCACAGTGTGTGGCTTATAAAATGTTTCTCACATCCAAGTTTAGTTATTTACTTTTTTTCCAACCCTACCCATAAAACTAAAACTGGGATAACAAATAGGGTGGAAGGCTAGTAAATAGCAACCCACCTGGACCAATCAAAACTATTTAGCCAATCAACAGCAAGGTGTTATTAGGCTTTGCTATGCCTTTGTGCAAAAATAGTTTAAACCATTTTGCTGAGGCAAACCAGCATGTTTTGACTTTTCTTCATCCAATTTTCGTTTGCAGGGCACATACTGAGCACTCCTGGAGCTGCTCTAAAACATGGTTATGTGTTCCACCTGCGCCTCTTCCTGAGAGTAAAGGGACGTTCTCAATTGTTGCTTTGCATCACTTGAAATGTTCCTCACAATTGATTCACATCACAAGTGGAACTAGCAGAACCAAAAGTGAAGCAAGCATTGACCACATTTTCCATGCCGGAAAGAACGTTTAAAAGTGCTGGAATAGCTGATTACATACATAAGAAGGGCACTCTACAAGCATTTTCATAAAAATTAACCAACCACTTATTATGAAGTCAAAATATGGGCAATGAAAAGCTATTAGTACAAATATCATCTACCAAGCAATTTTTATTTCTTTACTTATTTATTTTATTTTACAAACATGGCCAAAGATCTTCAAAGAATAATAGGTCCTTCCACAAGAAGGATGTTTGGAGTTCAAATTCCCAAAGAATAGCAACATTGCCCAAAGCTTCTACAAAATAATGGGAGATTGGAGTCTGGGTTTTTTCTTTTTCTTTTCTTTTTCAATTTTGTGATATCAAAAGTTTCCCAAAAAATTAGCAAAATTTAGTCAAGTTTCCACTAGAGAATTTTTTTTTTAAAATCCAAAGTTTTGGTCAGAAAAAAACACTAATTGGAACCATTGTTGGCCATATCAAATGAATTATGAAACTTTGGCTTCTAAGGCAATTGAGGCCAAAACCCCAACAAAAAGTCCAACTAATTAAAAGGATTTTATCAAGGAAACAAAGAAATGGCCCGATTTTAAAATATAGATAAATGAGTGAAAATAGAAAAAAGAATCCCCTTTGAACAAAAGCAAATCCCCCTTTTTTTTTTAACAATCCCCTTTTGTTGCATGTGAATTTTATTATTCCCCAAAAAAAGGAATATGTTTATTTTGAAATTAAAAATAAACATGGAATTTCACCTATAGGCCAGTCAATTTAAAAGTAGTGATGGTAACTGAAACTTCTATTCAATAGAGAAAAGAAATATATTTCCATTTTTTGGAAAAACAAAATCGAGAAGAAATAGATAAAGAATTCCCATGGAAAAAGGAAAAAGTCCAATTTTTTAACAATCTTTTTTTAAAAATCTTTGCATAGGAATTTATCATTGCCAAAAATGGAATATAATATGGCAAAACCGGACCTTTATTTTCAATTAGAATTTATTCCTTTTTTCCCCCAAAATGACTAAACTTATTTTCAAAAATTCAATTAAAAAAAAACCAGAAAGGACACAAAGGCGAGAGCAAAAAAATTTAAAAAGAAAAAAAATAAAATAAAAAGCCCAATGTAAAAATGGAGTATTTAAAAAATAACATATCGTAGTAGTACAGGGGCGTCTTCAGCACATCATGTCTGCACGATTAAATTAATTAATTAAATTGTTTTTGGAGAAAATTAGTTTTTGAAAGTTTCATCATTTCTAAAAATAAAAATAATTTAATTTGTGCTGAAAGCCGCCAAGGTAAGTATATACTAAGGTAAATACAGAAATGAAAATTAGGCAAAATAAATTAATAATTTAGTATATATATTAATTAATAATTAATAATTAAGCACAAAAAAAAAGAATATTATCTAACAAAGTCAGTTCATTAAGTAGCAAAGTATGTAAAAACTTTTTTTTAAAACCCATTTCCTTTTTTTCAATTAAACTTGCTTTTCTCAAAAAATATTTTACTGAACTTGCGGGGGGGGGGAAGAAAAAAGGAAAAAAAAGAGAAAAAACATGAAAGAGTGAAAGCAGCTAGCACTAAATAAATAATTAAAAAATTGCAAATCCACAAGAGTGCTTCTCCTTGTTGTTCTTCTTCTTGTGTTGGAGGGAGGGAAGAGGACGACGACTACGCAGCAGCAGCAGCAGCAGCAGCAGCAGCACTAGAAGAAGAAGACGAAGAAGAAGATTGTGAAGCTTTTGTGTATTGTAATCACACCTGCCCTAACTGGATCTTGGCTTTGTAATGCACAGATCTTGCTTGGGGTATGTGTGTTTGTTTTCTGACTCATCTTATTACTGTTGATGAGCAGCAAAATCCAAAGACAGCCGCGGAGAGAAAAAGATCGCAGTTTTTGTCTCTAGTGGTGATGGTGGGGGATGTTTTGAATTTTTGTTTTTCTTGTTTTTTGGGTGTGGGGTGGTTCTGGGGGAGCTTGCAAACTGTGAGAAGTTTAGATTTGTAAGAAGGAGGTAGTGTGTGTGTTTTTTTTTCCTCATGTTTTTGGGTGGATGGTGAAGGAGTTTGACGGGGAAGATGATTGGGAGAACTTGAAGTACAAAGATGAAGAACAAAAACGCTTTGGGTTGTGTGGGGAATTTGGGAAAACCAACAACTGTGTGGGTGGGTGGGTTTTTGGGCATGGAAGTGAGTGATCGGGATTTTCGAGGAGATTAGTGGTGGTGGTGGTGGTGGGGTATTTGGTGAAGAGAGAGGGAGAGAGAGAGGAAGGAGAAGAAGTTGGGTTGTCGGGGAAATGAGCGCTCTCTCTCTCTCTTTGATATTGAAGTTATGAGTGTGGATTTTGAAGGATTCGAGGAGGAGGAGGATGGCACGAGAGGGTTGTGGAGTAAGTTTTGTAAATCCTCCCCTCTTGCTACCACCAGTCTTGTCTGGATTGTTCAACACAAGATTCAATACTTCTTGTTCTTCTTCTCCAGTCATGGCTGAAGAAGTTTGTGCGATAAGCCTAACGAGAGAAAGCCCAGATTTGAAGACAACTGGGATGTTGAAAACGAGTATGTAGCGGATAGATGATGATGTGTGCAGCAGGGATGCAAGATCAGCTCCTCCTCTGCCACAGTTCAACAACTGAGTGGTTCACAAGAAGAGATGGAAACGAGGAACAGCCTAAATCCTCCCATATGGCGAAGGAGGAGATCGAAAAACCCCTGAATGTTGTGGAAAGTAGTAGTAGTAGCAGCAGAGATTTGCAAAGCTTGCAAGTTTTTCAGCCGTAGGAGCAACCCAATTATTGTTTTCCTTCTACATAAGCAGAAATTATTTTTTCAATTAGAGTTTACAGCTCTCTAGATGTTACAGAGCAGGATAAGAAATCTCAAAATCCTCCAACCAAGTCCTCAGAGAATCTCAGGTGTTGTAATTATTATTATTATGAGTATGAGGAGGGGATAAAGGGGGCCCTGGAAGTGGTTTTCTTGTCTTGTCTTAGTTTATACAATTCTGAGATAGATAGATACATAGCCCCCTCCCTTTGAGGGTTTTGGCATACAAGTTGATGTTATTATTGTATGGCCACTCTGCTCCATCTGCAAAATCACTGAAGAGATGAGGAGGGCGGGAGGAGCTGGAAGGTCAGGAGGGCTCCGGTTCCTGGGATACAGGTGGAGGTATGTGCAGATGTTGGTGGCTGTTGTTGCAATGGGCATGATTGTGATATGCATTCAAGCTCCACATATTCTTTTCAAGACCAATCACAGCAATCCTGAGATTCAATCCAAATCATCATCATCAAACTCCGTCTCAGAATTGGGTTGGGATCGAAGAGATGATCAAACTCCCTCCAACAATATTATTGTGGTATGAAGCTCTAGCCCCCTTCTTTGTTTCTATAGTACTGAATGAATTTCTTTTACTTTTCTGGTGGCCACTGGTGATCCTTAACCAATCACAAAGTAAGATCAGTGATAAAAAGAAAGAAAAAGAAGCCCTTAGTGGTTTGTGTCATGTGAACAATTAGGTTTCAATTGCACCGCATGCTTTAGTGAGGAGGATTCTGTCATGTGACAAATATGCGATTATCGTTTGCTGAACTCTGAGAAAGTCGGCCCTTGAATTTCACTGATACCCAAATGCAATAATTGCAGGGGACAGTATTTATATGGGATGGACAGAAGCACTCTCTGCAACAAACTCAAGAAGCACCCATTGGCTCTGCTTTCAGGCACCAACATAGACTAGCAAGGGACAGAAATGGCAGGGCAATTCCTGCCAGTCTGTCGCTTAAGAAAATGGCAGAAAATGCTTGGTTTGCTGGTGCCAAGGCTTGGATTGAAATTGAAGAAGCATCAGGAAACAACAACAACAACACTGAGAACAGTTTTGAGACCAAGATCGACAATAGGATGCAACTTAAAACAGCAGAAGGAAGAAATGTGGGTGTGACAAATCCCTTAGTGACTAAGGATCTCAGTTGTCCATTGTCATTGTCCATGACTGGAAAGGAACTGAAGGAAGCAAATGGAGAGATGTTACTTCCGTGTGGGCTTCAGAGAGGCTCAGTCATAAAAGTGGTAGGGAAGCCGCATGCAGCACATGTGGAATACATGCCCAGGATTGCACAAACAGGTGCAATTTTGTATGCCAATGTCTCTCAGTTTGTTGTAGAGTTGAAGGGCTTGAAGGCGGTAGATGGTGAGGAGCCTCCTCGCATCCTTCATGTAAATCCTCGTCTAAAGGGTGACTGGAGCTCACATCCTGTGATTGAGCATAACACTTGCTACAGAGGCCAATGGGGTCAGGGTTTGCGCTGTGAAGGTTGGGAGGCATCTGACTCCAACAATCTGGGTATGTTCTGAATTCTTTCCATCAAAGATTTGTGGCAGATCCAAGAAAAGTGGTTTGAGGGATTCCATGCAGGTGCCTTCATTCAAGAGTTTTCCTTCTATTTATGTGAAGTTAAAAGTAGTGAGTCATGCTGTTTTTTTGCTTCCTTCCTTGGGGGCCTGATGTGCACTAAGTTAAAATTAGGTGATTCACAACACCGCAACCACATCCTGGGGGCTAGTTGTTGGATTTTATGGTAGTGGTATCCCATGTGTAGTATTTTGAGTTGTGACACTTTTTTTTGGAGGGGTTCCTTGTTTGCAAGGTTAGTTGATGGGAAACCAAAGTGTGAGAAGTGGCTGCGGAAGGATGAAATGGAACCAGAGCCTGAGATGGCAGGGTGGCTGGGAAAGTTATTAGGGCAACAGGAGACCATGGAGTGGGGATACCCATTTGCTGAAGGCCACTCATTTGTGCTAACGGTTCAAGCAGGCCACCAAGGATTCCATATTAATGTGGATGGTCGACATATCAGCTCCTTTCCATACAGATTTGTTAGTTTTCTAACACATCAAAAAAGTAGTTGAACGGAGTAGTGTTTTCTTCTTGACAAGAGTCTTCCTTGGTTTTGGTTTGCATCTGCATTGAACATCAATTTTTCCCATCACATACTGATTTGGGAATGAGGTCTAAGAAAGCTAATACATGTAAAAATGCAGAGGTGGTGTTCCTTGTACAATCTGGACCCACCACCAAATGCTCTAGTTGGAAGATGGAGTTTTAAGTTGCCTTCTCAGTTTCAGCCCCTTGATTGACTAAATAGTTAGGTCATGTCACAGGGGTACGTTGTGGAGGAAGCAACAGGAGTGACTGTAGCAGGAGATGTGGAAGTGGACACAGTGATGGCCACTGAGCTCCCACACACCCATCCTAGTTTTACCCCTGAGCTTGTTCTAGAATTTTCTGAGGCATGGAAGGCACCACACTTGCCAACTGGACCAATAGACCTTTTCATTGGGATTCTCTCATCAAGCAACCATTTTGCTGCACGCATGGCCATAAGGAAGACATGGTTACAATATCAAGCCATTCAATCATCAAATGTTGTTGCACGGTTTTTTGTGGCCCTGGTATAATTCTTACAACTGTTCCCCTATCTTCTTCCCCACAGCAAACCCAATTTTTGTTTCTGCAAAGCAATTATCATTATATGTATAGCTTTTGACTGTAGGAGGAAAGTTGTTTTTGGTGGGGGAACGCAGCACAGCAGCAAGAGCATCAACCTTGAGCTGAAGAAGGAGGCAGCTTATTTTGGGGACATTGTAATTGTGCCCTTCCTTGACCATTATGACCTTGTCGTACTCAAGACTGTGGCAATCTGCGATTTCGGGGTCACTTTTCTTAACTTCTACCTCTCTGACTTTGAGCTCAAACTTCTTAGCTGTGACTCAATAATGTGCAAATTGATCTAGCACTAAATAGACAGGTAAAAGATGAGTTACAACCTTATATTGATACTACCTTGGAGTGAGTCTTGGTATTCATGGTTAAGAAAATGGCTGTGGCAGGTACGAAATGTATCAGCAAAACATGTAATGAAGTGTGATGACGACACATTTGTGAGAGTGGATCGGGTGCTTCAGGAGGTGAGCCGTGTTTCCACAGGCCAAGGACTTTACATGGGCAACATGAATGAGTACCATGTTCCTCTCCGCACCGGGAAATGGGCTGTCACTTTTGAGGTACTTTGCATAACAAGTTCCTTGTTTTGTGTGATCAGATGCACTGTACCCAATTGTACAGAGTAGGGTTTGTAATTGACCTGGAGAGGTATGTAGATGAATGCCTTCTTTTTTTGTTTTATGTGATATAGTCATTGGACTAAAGATGTTATTCAATGCCTGACTTTTGCTATGAGCTCTCCACAGTACAGTTCATCTGCCAAAATGGCTCATTATCACAATGCATGCATCTTACTATGGTCATAGTTCACTTGTCTTCTCTCATGTACATCACCACAATCTGTTGGTCTATTTACATGTAGATCAGCCTGATGAAGACCAGTTACAGGAACATATGATGGCTGGTTTAACATGGCAATAGAAGCTGAATCCATGTTGGTTGTGTTCCCAGGAATGGCCAGAGATTGTGTACCCTACTTATGCAAATGGACCTGGTTACATTGTTTCTCAAGATATTGCTCATTTCATAGCCTCATGTTATAGAAATGACACTCTACGGGTATGAAACCCTCCTCTTTGTAGAACCTTAGGTTGTGTGTTATACAAAATTAGAATTTTATTGCAGCATGTGCAATGAAACTCTAGAGCAAAAACATGTAACAAAACTAATTTGAGCTTCTTGTGCTAGATTGATCCTGCCACTGCCAGTAAAAGGCTTGCAGTGCTTTCAAATGCTTTTGCAGGCCTGCTGACAAAGTATACACCTGGCTTCATGCCTTCCATTATATAACCACATTGGGTCAGTTTTCTAATGGGTTGATTTGGGTGGTTGCAGTTATTTAAGATGGAGGATGTGAGCATGGGAATGTGGGTTGGACAATTTGGGGTGACAAACAAAAATGTGCCACTACATTATGAGAATAGCCTGCGCTTTTGCCAATTTGGATGCGTGGAGCATTTCTTCACAGCACACTATCAGTCCCCACGAACAATGCTATGCATGTGGGAGTCAGGGGATGGCAAATGCTGCAATAAGCGATAACATATTCCAACACTTGAAGATTGTGTTCCAAGAGCAAGAAAACATATAGCAGGGTGGGTGGCTAAAGCGGAAACTGGCTTTGTGACTGCAGAAATGTCACACAGCACAGCAAAAAATTTATTTTTTAATTCAGAGAATATGGGAAGAATGTCCACAGGTTTTTTAGACCCTAGAAAACATTCCCACCCTATGTTGGAACACACCTTGTCTGTAACACTTACAAATCATCATAAGCTTCCCAAGACAAAGGTAAATTATCTGCAACTCCTGCAACTCCATATTGTGGAGAGAGAGTCAGACTACTGAGACAGTTTCCATTGTGTCTTGGATTAGTGATGGCTGGTTTAAAGTGTTTTTTTTCCTTCTTGGGACTCTTGTCAGTGTCACAGAGTATAGGAGTAATTTTATCTTCTGTGAAAAGATGACCAGCCTTTGGGTATACAAACCCATTCTCTTGCTAAGTTCTTTTGCAAAGTTCTATTGGTTTCACTCATGTTGGCAGCTGTTACAAGAGATCTTCTTGACTCATCTCAGCAGCTACCATGTTTTAGGTTCATGATAATTGTTTAAGTTTGCAATAACGTTCTCCAATAACACCCCATGAAAATGAAGTCATACACATCATTATGAACTTGGATCATGTACTTGTGCATTTGGAAAACAGCTGAAGTCCTTTGACAAAAACCTCATATGAGGTTTCCCATTAAATTTCCACAAACAAATTTCAATTACATATTTGTTGCCTGGTAAATGATTTATGGCCTTTGAAAAGCTTTCACTAAACTTGTTTTCAAGTTGCATCTGTGATTCAGGAAATTTGGATTGATAGCCCGTGTTCTCCACACTGAGACCATTGGATGGACATACATACTTCACTGTGTTGATTCATAATGCAATCAATGCTATCATGGGTTGACAAGGTTTCAACATAGTATGAACATGTTGTGGTGGTGATGAAAAGGGCTAGGGCAAGTCAAATGGATGAGCATGTTTGGGAAGCTTTCTCCACTATAAATTACACAATTAATTAGAGTTCAGTTGGAGAATGATCAAATTATCTTCAAAAGTGTATTGGTCATCCTTTTTTAAGGAGAAATGAAGAAACGTCTAATTTGTTAGAACGAATGCAATGAAATCAAAAGGCCTTCATTCTTTTGAGTCTTGTCATTACTTATAAGATACAGATCATATCTAGAAATGCAAAGCTTTACATGAAAATCCACACAAAAGTGTTATTGAAATCTGTGCATCTCAAAATAATTCAAAACTTATACAAAGTATGTGAATTATGTAACAAATTTTCCATCACACAAGTGTGTATGGATGGCATACTGAAATAATGAGATATTGGATGTAGAGGTTCACAAACATGGATAGATGAAAAAGAAGAAAAAAATTCATATGATTGTGTAATTGTTTTACTAATACACACTTACCTGCACTTTGAGAGCCAAGAGTGACTAAGAGACCTACAAAAAAAGGTTTGACAATTTGACAAGCATGATTCAAAGCCACACCACACCATCTTTTAAATGCATCATGTTTTGCATCAAGGGACATTCAAATGTGATTAAAGTGTAAAGTTTATGAAAATTGCAATGCAAATACATGTTTAGGAGGTTATTATTAATATGAACCTATGAAAGAACAATTGTCAAATTATCATGATAAGTAGCCATCCTCATCAAGGATTACATTGCATTATTGTGTTTGAAACCATGTGTACTCCAATGCACAAGTATTGTTCATACCATCATTTCCTTTCTAGAAAAAGTCACACAACATATTTTAGAAGCATATAACATATAACTATAATATAACACAATAAAATCAAATATATATATATATCCTTCAAAAATTATGCTAATAGATTTGGATGACACAACATTAAAAAGTCAACAACATTTGGTCATTTTTATTATAGCTAATTCTTGGCCATATTATTGTTAACATTTATAGAAGATTTCAAGATCTTTTATGAAACAATGATGTGAAATCATCACATAACTTATACAACATAGATGGATTAAAAGAATCATTTACAAATGTACACATTTAGAAAAAGAATGAAATGTACATATACTATATACATGCGCATTTTTTGAATGTGTGCATTCTTTTTGAATTTATACACATGAACAACATTAACCAATCACTTGTTATATGGCACACCCCCAAACTTGTGAAGTGGTATTAGTGATAATTTTGATTTTTTTATGATAGACTTGAAGCACATTCCTTAAATCAAATTGAGGGGGGTGGTGTTGGTTCTTCAAGATGACTAAGATGAACTACTATATTTCAAAAATAACTTTTGTTCCCATCAATTGTAGGAATAGAAAAAAAATGACACGAAATGTAACCAAAAAATGACTTCATGGGTTCACATCAAATTACATGGACTCACCATGGCTTGGATTCCACAAATGGGGCACTAGTCCACTTTTAGTGTACTTTGCAAGTTTTAACACCATGTGGACCGTACATTCCAACAAAAAAGCTTCATAGAATTCTCAAGAATAATTTTGGGTTTTGTAGTGTCCAAGGAAGGCAAACTACTAAATCTTAAAAATATTGTAAGAATCATCAACATGCTAACTCCCAAGAATCCCATGGCATTCAAGTTCTTAATGGGTTAGTTCAACCCTACCAATGTTTTATAAAACAATTGCATTCATCATGTCTTCATCACAAAATTCATGCAAAAATTGAAACCATTTGAATGGAATATAGAATGTGATGAGGCCTAGAAGTTGATCAAGCAAAAGTATGTGGAACCCCCAATCCTCATCACCCCTAACTAGAAGCTAGAGTTCCACCTAGATTCATATGTTTTCAACTAGCTTGTAGTAGGAATAATGTTGACCTAGAACATTATTGAAAAGTGTAATTAACCAATCTCCTATACATTGAACGAATACTCAACCAAGTTGAGTGCAAATATAATATATTAGGATGTTATGCAATTTACGACCCTATGGGCATATTGAATGACGTACAAAGTAACCACTCAATATAACCCTTTTGAGTTGGTTTCTGGAACCCAACTTGTGATGATAGCAGAGTACTTGGTCCCTATTCAACAAATCCAAGATGTACTTAACGATGACATTGAAGCGACAATTCGAGTAAGAATGGATGATTTGGTCCATATTGATGAAAAACATTGGCAAGCCAGAGAAAATATGAATCACATCTAGTTGTTAAAAAAATCTTAGTGAAATGACAAAAACAAAATGAAAAGTTTTTAAGAAGGTGAACTAATAGTATGGTTACCAAAGGCAACAAAGATTAAAGGGAGTTAGTTTAAGTTACCAATGATGTGGGAAGGGTAAATATTAATAAACT
>Ga0116229_10009511_pt1 | contig 14813 bp, 12 predicted proteins | sample S1TSphgellanicum_3_FD_87313 | JGI IMG/M metagenome (GOLD analysis project Ga0116229, IMG submission 87313) | Host-associated microbial communities from peat moss isolated from Minnesota, USA - S1T2_Fc - Sphagnum magellanicum MG | ecosystem: Host-associated > Plants > Peat moss > Unclassified... | reverse complement strand
TTCATTAACCAACCCCAATAATGAACCCAAACTAGAAGAAAGAGTCATAGAGTAAAACCACAAAGAAAGCCCAAAAAAACCTAAAACAGACCCATGGATACACTCTTTTAGGGTTTAGGATTGGGCATAATATTGTGTGTAAAAATCAGTCTTTTTGGAATTAGGGTTTGGTGTGCAAGGTCCTACACTATAGACACTGGAAAAGGGTTGGTGCTAGTGTTTGTTGTTGTTGTTGTTATTGCAGGATCAGAAGTTTCATACACTTTCGTGTGGAGATATTTTGTCAAAACGCAGAAATGATCAGCATTCAAATATTGGTGAGGAAGAATTCATCTCCGTCTTCATTGTGATGGTTTTGATTTGGGTTTTTCGAAAAATAGATAAGGATCAGAGAAAGTGGTGACAGGGTTCATTCTAGGTTTGGTGTTCTGGACTCTTCTTGATCAAATCCAACCATGAAGATATATATAGATGGACTTGGTGAGATTAGAGAAGTACCTGCATTTTCTCTCCTGTGTGTTCTTTGTTCTGACTCTTTGATCAAATTCAACCATGAAGATATATTGATGGAAGTGATGAGATTAGAGAAGTACCTGCATTTTCTCTCTTGTGTGTTCTCTCTTCTTTTGCAGAGCAGAGTCGAGGCGGAGTAGAGATGCTTCTTCACTTGAGCTTGTGCCGTATTGATACATAACACACTATAAGTAAAGTGTCCACAAATTTCCTCCAAATAATACTTTCTTTGCTGATGGCCACAGAATACCAGAATACCAGAACCCAGACACACAACACCCTTGTCTTTTAGACTTTTGCGACCCTCAAGGTTTTTTTGTTGCAGTTTTGTCTTCATTTCTGTAAACCCTTTGATGGACACGATCTACCAAAAAAAATAGAAGTCCAAACCCAAGACTCCTTTCTTCTTATTATGTTCGTGAAGTTGCCGAAAGAACAGTCTCTGTATTTGCAAGAAAGCTTGGAGGATATGAAGAGAATAACAACGAGAGGGAGAGATGCACTTGGAAAATAGAGTTAAATAAGACTCGAGAAGAACCTGCTGGAGCACCAGCTCAAGGAGGAGAGAGAGACGAAGAGAGAGACAGAGCGTTGTTCATGGACGAGAGAGAACAGTACCTAAGCAAACGGAAGGACGTTGTTGCGTAGATGGAAAGGGATCGTCGTCGTCGTCATCTCTCTCCTTTTACGTTGCGTGCACTGTGCCACACCAGTATGTCCATGATGATGATGGATGTTGTTGTTTTTGCTATTGTTACGCAGCGAAGGAAGGCAGCACAATTATGACTCTCCCGAGTACGCCGCGGAGGAGCACAGCTCGCGCAACAACAACAGCATTCACAAGATAAGGACTAAAACAATCTTCACCAGCCCCTCCTCCGCCCCCCCTTTGTTTCACATGCCGGTGCGTCTCTCTCCCCCTGTGTGTGTGTGTGTGTGTGTGTGTCTCTGTGCCTCTTCCGAGGTTCGTTCTCTCTTCAGGAAATTGTGTACTGCAACACCAGTGCATGCAACTGTTGCCAAATTGTGTCGCGGCTGTTGAACTTGATGCTCTTGTCCAGAAAAGAGAAGAGGAGAGAGGAATCTCCGAATTCTTTCTTCATATTCTTCCATTTTCTCTTCTATCCGCGTGGGAGATTCCGATCTTCTATCCTTGATATTCTTCGATTTTCTCTTCTATCTGCGTCGGATATTCTGATCTTCTCCTTGATCTTCTTTCATTTTCCTATCTGCACGGGATATTCCGATCTTATCCTTTGTTTGCTTGCTTGTGGTTTGATATAGAAACCCAGAGTGTTGTTGTTGTTGTTCTGGCGGCAGTCTTCATAACCGCCGTGGTGGTGGTGGTGACGATGATGATTTATATATATACTTGAAGATTTGAGATTCTGGGAGTCATGTCATAATCATCGCTATGATCTTTTTTGTGTGTGAAACTCGAAGCTTTTGATCTATTTAGATCCAGTGTTGTCGTCGTCTTCTTCTTCTTCTCTTTAGTATAGGTAGCTTGTGAAGAAGGTGAGATGTTTGATGCGAATTTTCTCTGGTGAGATTTTGCTGAAGTTTCAAACCCTATATCTCTACTGTTGCTGCTTTTATGTAATCCTGGTTTCTTCCATCTGTTTTTTTTTGTTTTCTGTGTTTCTCTTTCTTCCATGGAAGCTTTGTGTTGTTTCAAAGAAGAAGGCATGTATAGTTTCTAGCATGTTAAGCAAATAGGTATGTGCTCTCATCCATTGTTTGCTTCTATGTTGGTTTCAAAATCAGCAGTTACTGTGGGAGTTTCACATGTGAAAAAATCTTGCTGCAGGTTTTCTGTCTCGTCAAAATGATGCCTGCAATCTCTCAGCAAGTGTTGCCAAGATTTGTGTCTACACTCATGTTTTGGATTTAGGTGCAAAAGAAGACAATTTAGGAGTGTTTTTCTATCAACTGAGCTGCTTTTGCAGTCTGACCTAAAAAGTCTTCAAGAGGGAGGAGTTTCCAAGGTGAGGGTTTGTTTTGATGATGATGCCTGGTTCAGTGTCCCCACCCTCCATGGCTTCGAAAAGTTCATCACCATCACGACAGCAGCCATCTGATGTGGAACAAGATGAGAACTTGATCCAGAGGGAGAACCAAAATCAGGAGGAGCAGGCTGAGAGTCAGTCTCATGATTGGAGCTTGCTGTCAGTGGGATTTAATCAAGACCATGGCTGTTTTGCTTGTGGAACGGAGACGGGATTCAGGATTTACAATTGTGACCCATTCATGGAGACATTCAGGAGGGAGACAGATGGAGCCGGAATCGCAATTGTGGAGATGCTTTTCAGATGCAATGTGTTGGCCCTTGTTGGGGGAGGCAAGAATCCTCGCTACTCACCCAACAAAGTCATGATTTGGGACGATTTCCAGAGCAGGTGCATTGGGGAACTTTCATTCAGAAGTGAGGTTCGGGCAGTGAGGCTGAGAAGGGACTGCATTGTGGTTGTTTTGGAGCACAAAATCTATGTTTACAATTTTGAGAACCTGAAAGTTCTTCACCAGATTGAGACCTTGAGCAACATGAAAGGAATTTGTGCCCTCTCACCTGCATCCACTGCCTGTGTTCTTGCATGCCCGGGTCAACGGCGCGGTGAGGTCAGAGTTGAACTCTACAGTGTGAAGAAAACAAGGTTTGTACAGGCACATGAATCTTCACTGGCTTGTTTAACTCTCTCACAGAGTGGGGCTCTGCTGGCCACTGCAAGCACTAAGGGAACCCTAATTTACATCTTCAGCACTGCAGATGGTACAAAACTACAAGAGGTGGGTTCTTTATTTTGCTAATTGCTTTTTTTTTGTATGTTTCTTGTGTGCTCTCCTGACTTTGCATAAAATAAGAAGGGTGACATAAAAAGGAAGGATGGGTAAATGGGATACTGCAGCTACGACGAGGTGCTGACCGAGCAGATATTTACAGCATTGCTTTCTCAGCAAATGCTCAGTGGCTTGCATGCTCCAGCGATAAGGGCACAGTTCATGTATTTGGTATCAAGGCTGCATCAGATGAGGCACGAGCAGAGGCTTTGGGGCCAGCATCTGTCTCACGGGGGAATTCAACACTGCAACCTGTAGGCAGTGGTGGCTCTGGTAGCAGTCTCTTACTGGCTGGCTCTGCTTTCTTGTCTTATGCTGCCACAAATGCTGGTTCATCCCTCTCCTTCATGAAAGGTAACATCTGTCTTTCCTATGTTTTCTTCCAGATATGTTAGATGTTGGTTGTTGCACAAGCATGATGTGTACATATGATGATTATTGAGTAGCATATCTCTAGCACAATAAGGTTTGAAGAAGCAACCGAGAAATTGCAAGATTGTGGGGCTCCATTTCAGACTATTAGGGCGGATGTGGCACTCCTTAGTTGGGTGTGTAGCATATCTCTTGCTCAACTAGGTTTGAAGCAGCAACTGAGAGATTGCAAGATTGTGGGGATCCATTTCAGACTATTAGGGCTGATGTGGCACTCCTTGGTTGGGTGAGTGTTGCAGGGGTCTTGCCCAAGTACTTCAGTTCAGAGTGGTCATTTGCACAGTTTCGAATTCCAGAGGATTCTCGTGCCATGGTTGCATTTGGTCCACAAAAGCATACTGTCCTGATTGCCTGTGCCAATGGAAGGTAAATTTTCTTCCCTTTTCCACTTTTCTTCTTTTTCTCTGTAGGTCTCATGACCTTGTTTCATTTCTAAGTCTTTCTTTATGACCCAGTCACTGTCATGTCTACTCTGCATGTATTGTGTGATTGGTTAATGATGAATGCCAGTGGCACAAAATAAGCTCAAATAATTCAGAAAGCTCTTCAATGGGTAATCATGAATCTGGACTGGTTCAAGTTCAGTTACAAGTTGTGCCTGTGGTGTGGTACTCTGGGTTTGTGGGTGCATGTGACTCTTGATGTAAAATGGAGTAATTGAAGATGTGGGGCTATTATGTGAGGGTTCAGCTTTTACAGGTGTGCATTTGATCCAGTGCAAGGGGGAGAAATGGTCCAACAAGAGTACGAGTCATTCAAAAAGCCTGCAGAGAATGTAAAGGGAGTCTCTGTGTAACATATCATTCAACTTTTCTTATCACTGTCACTGAGGGTCACTGCCATCCACCTCAACTGTATTTGTTTTTCCACCTGATCAGCAATTCTTTTGTCTTCACTACGTCCATTATGATTTGAGAAATGGTGAGCCAGTGGCAATCTCGTCTTACTCCCCTGATTATTGATATTAGGGGTCAGTCTGAATGAAATGAGGCAAGTGACGGTGCAAACAAGAGGAATGGTACAATGGTGCAAGCAGCATGTGATCATATGTACTCTTGACTTATTATACTCGCAACAAACTTCAATGTGATGCATAAATAATCATTCGAAAAGAGTGAACAGAAGGTTTGTCACTACTGATGAGAAGACTGTGTGTGGCTTGGGTGAAGGACCAATGACTACACAGCAACTTCCAAAAAAAGATGACAAGAAATGGCAGTGAGAAGAACTCTGCATAGGGAAAATTAGTAGCCATGGGTAAGAACATGCTAATCTCTGTCATGAATGCTTTAATCAATTTAAGCTTGATGGAAACAAAAATGTACAGGACTTTTATAATGGTTGTGAATTGAACTGACTTTTCTTTGTCTAACTAATGTTTTGCATATTGAATCCTGCTTCCCCCCTGCTGTGGTGACTCTCATGTTTTAAAGTATGGGACTGTTATCTCTTTCAACGAAGGATGCAGATATGATTGAATAGTGATTTGGAACTTGGATATTGTACAACAGTACAAACCTTGTTATGATTTGGACATTAGATGGTGGACCTTCTTGAGGAGGAGGATGATGGGTTTTCAATCATACCCAATGGTTGAAAATGAGATTCCTCCAAATCTTATGATTGTGTAAATGGGTAATTACTAATTGCTGATTATGGTTGAATGAAGTTGGGGGAAGGACAAGGAACCATGTTAAAAAAATTCCACCTTTGGCAATATCCCCAAGGGTGGAGAAACCCATGGTCAAAGGTACTTAATCACACTTCGGTGGCAAACTTTGCATGATAGTCCTTTTGATATTCTTCTGAAACTTGGCTCCTAACTCAAGATTGGTTGAGATGTGTTGCAAGCACTAGCGAAATTATGTAGTTTTTGTAAGCATGAAAAACTAAAAATGGTGAACATGCGGCCTGACTAACCTTAAAAAACCCAAACCCAATTGAGTATGATGAATGGAGTGATTGATTTGTTTTCAAGTGAAATGAATCATGTGTGCTGGTATGCTATATCAATCTTTTTCCTAAGACCTACAAAATTTGGAAAACAGTTTGTATTTTTATACTCAATTTGGAGAAAATGTCATCATACAATGCCAGTGTGCCACATTGTGCTTATGAGTTTTTTTGGAGCAATTTTGGGCAATTTTTCTTTTCTAGTGAAAATTTGACTAATTTTGCTATTTTGTTTGAAATTTTCGCCAAATTCTTGATATCAAAAAATTGAAAAAAAGGAAAAGAAAGGAAAAAACCCTCTGATCCGAATATGCTAGCACATCATAATCCATGACTGCATTGCGATGGAAAAATACAGTAAATCTAGTTTGAAAAGGAAATAAATGGGTGGAAGAAAGGATGAAAGGGGATGGAACATAGGACAAAGGATAGAGGAAAAAATGGATGAAACAGGATGAAAGAAAGGATGAAGGATAGAGGGGGAAATGGATGAAATGGGATAGAAAAAAGGATGAAGGAAGGATGGAGGAAGAGAGGGATGAAATGGGACGGAAGAAAGTATGAAGGATAGAGGGGAAAATGGATGAAGCAGGATGGAAGGAAGGGAGCAGAGAGAGGAAATGGATGAAATAGGATGGAAGAAAGGATTGAAGGAAGGATGGAAGAAAAACAGAATGAAGCAAGATGTCAGAGGAAGGATTCAAGGGAAAATGGATGAAACAGGCTGGAAGAAAGGATGAAGTAAGTAAGGAAGGGTAGAGGGGAAAATGGAGAAAACAGGATGGAAGAAAGAATGAAGGATATAGAAGGGAAAATGGATGAAACAGGATGGAAGAAAGGATGAGGAAGGAAGGAGAGGGGGGAAAATGGAGAAAACAGGATAGAAGGAAGGATGAAGAAAGTGGATGAAGTGGGATGGAAGGAAGGATAATGGATGGATGAAGAAAGTGGATGAAACAGGATAGGTCATCTTGTCGTCGTGTTTTCTTTTTCTTCTTCTGCTGCTTCTTGTTCTGTTTTGTGTCTGTGATGATCTCTTGTCAAACAATCCTCAATCCATAAAGCTTCAGGAATGATTTGTTTCTTTGCAGGCTTGAAACTCTCTCTACAGATCCCCACTATTTTGGCAAACTGTAAGTTGTACATACAGTCTCGCCTTTTTTAATGCAAGGTCATTGAGTGGATGCAAAAGGTTAGGGTTTAAATATCTTTATGATGTTCTTCCAGAAAACTAATCAAAGATGACAATGTGATTGTTGGTGTGTATTATGGGGCTACTATTTATCCCTAATGTTCATGTTTAATTAAGGTGATGGTCTGATGGTCTGGCACATTGTGAGGCAGGCGCAAAGGTCTATTCTAGAGGCGTTAATTTGTAGGCTCAAATGTGGAACTCTATATCAAGTAGTTATGTTTTTATTAGGAGTTATGGGCCTGGTATCAAGAGTGGGTCATCCTATTGTTTTTAGCAGCAACTGATACAGAAACCTAGGTGACTATCACATTTGTTGTCACAAATTAGTGTACTTACTGCATGCAGGCATTTCAGGCTGTGACCACATCACATTCGGCAGCTCCAACAGTGAACCATGTCGTGGTTTTGGTTCATTCATTGTACCCTTCAATACTGAAACTCATCATTGATGCATGCCCAGGCAAAGTCAGCATGAATAGCCTCACATTTAGACTGTCTTACATTTGAAACTTTTGCCCATCAAGCCATCAGCAGACATATATACTCAAGCTAGAGATGTGCCAAAGCAACATTGTTGTTGGAATGTTTAGATCACTAAAGCTAGAATACAGGTTATAATGTGCAGTGGATTGATGTTACACGAGACATTGTGTTTTTATGTTTTAGGTTTAGATTGTTTAGAACTAATGATGTTGTAATCATCTTTGTTCATGTGTTATGTGGCATGTTTGTAAATGCCACCACCGAAGGCATGGTATGTTCAAGGAGTTGGTCAGGTGGCACTCATCCAATTATGCTAAGCTCAAGTGACAACCCTGCCCTAGACCAGCCACAAGTAGTTTTATGTCTTGTAGTACCCTGGTTCACACATAGGGTTCCTACAAGAGAGTTCAGTGTCCACTCATGTGCGAAGAAAAGAATCGCCAAAATTCCATGGAGAGTTGCAAAAGGAGCTGAAACAGGTTGTGGCATTTGGGCAGCCTGCACTTGTGAGAATCCCCATAGATGAAACTTGGGAGATCGTTAGTGGTAGGACATATTGGCAGCAAAAGGTGCGAAAAGTTGCATTCTCATATTTGGATGTGTTTGGTTGCAATTTTAGACACCACACACCAAAGCAATGGGAGGCTATTCATGGGAGACTTTGCCAAACTTTTTCTCATAGAAGAAATTTACATATTTTTCACTATAGTTTAAAACCAATTTTTAGTTGCAAACGACATTTGTAACTAAAATGCCTTGTAATAGCGTTGGACAAGTTGCATAAAACATTAGTTGCAAATGATGGTGTCATAATGATATCATCACACAGATAATGGATGAAGTATGTATTTGAATTGACTATATTTTTCATTTGTTGACCGTATAACACATGCAACTATCATGCGACTATCATGCAACTAGTGAACAATTTATAATGACTAATGTCATGTTGTCATGTGACATATTCAAAGAATATTAAATAAATCAAATTTATTACCAAAATTATTATCTCAATCATTTATTTTTTAAGGTATTTAATTCATACACATGGATTAATAGTTTTGTGTCACATGGTAACATTTATGATTTTTGAAACATTTAAAATAAAAATAGGTGGGTAGGTAAGTAGAGAGGCTTAGGTAAGTAGGCCTAGGTGGGTAGGTAGGTAAGTCTTAAAACATTTTTGAATTTGTTTTATTTTATTTTGGATTTAACCAAATTAGAGTTAAACTTTTTCAATTGGCTCATCCCATTTGGCAACTCTTGTGTATTTTAATGTTTACAATGCATCTATTTATATAGTTGACACATTTGACAAGGAATCCAAACAATATGTGATAAAAAAATCTAGTTGCAAGTAAATTGCAAATAGTTTTCAACTAGGTTGTGACTAGACTTTTTATCCCACACAATTTGGTTTCCTTTTTCAATTGTGTCAACTCCATAATTAAATAACTCACTCATTGTCTAGTTAAATCACTAATTAAATAACTAATTCACTAACTTCCTATCTACCTACAACCTATTTACTTACTACTTACCTATTACTTAACTATTTATTTACTTATTACCTATCCGCCTATAAATAATAGTAGGTCATAATATCATCAAATATTAATTAATATTTATTTAATAATTAATGAAATATTAAAATGAAATAAATAACTAGTTCATATTAAAATTTCATTAATAATAATGAAAGATTAATTAATTAATTAGTTAATTAATTAATGAAAAATTAAAAATAATCATAATCATAATTTATTTAATATCAATTGATTAATAGCTAGTTCTAGTTTATTATTTACAATTATTTGGTTATTAAATTTCAACTAGTTATTATTCAATTTATATTAAATGGATGATTATTAGTTAATTAGTTAATTAAAAATTAACTCATGAATTAATGTTAATAATTATAATTTATTTAACATGCAATATCAATTGATTAATAACTATTCTAGTTTATTAAGTAAGATTTAATCTTAATGATTAAATAATTAATTAAAACATAATTTATTTAATATGAAACATCAATAAATTGATAATATTTTTAATTTATTAACTTATATTTAATCTTAATGATGGAAATTTAATTAAAACTTATAATTTATTTAATATGTAATGTCAATCAATTCATAACTAATTTTAGTTTATTAACTAGAATTTAATCTTAAGAAATAAATCAGTAAATAATAATAATAATAATAATATTAATAGTTAATATCAATCAATTCATAACAATTTTTATTTTATTAAATATTATTTAGTCTTAATAATTATCTAAATAATAAATAATAGTCATTTAGTTAATATGTAATATCAATCAATTAATAAATATTTTAGTTTACTAACTAGTATTTAATCTTAATGACTAAATAATTAATTAATAACTATAACTATCAACTAAAAATAATTAAATATGAAATTGTAACTTGATTAATTAATATTAAATGAATAATTAGTTAATATGACAAATTAAAAACTTAAATAATATTGAATTGTGAATGACGTAATAAAAATATTTAATTAATCAGTATTTGATTAATGATTCAATATTTAATAAATAATTGGAATTTATTGATGATTAAATTTTAATTATGAATCAAATAAAAATTAAATCTAGTTTGTTAACTCATATTTAATTTTAATGATGGAATAAATAATAATAAATAACAGTAAATCTAATATTAAATTTCAACTAGGTATTAATTGATATTAATATTCTTGAATTTGATGAATATTTAATTTCGAATTCTTAAAATATTAAATATTAAATAATATTTATCAACTATTAATAACTAGTTACAATTAATTAAATAATTATTCAATGTTAATTAATTATATCATAATTATTGATAAGAAAAAAAAATTAAATCAATTTTTAAGACTTTTAATATAGCCTCAAAGTATTTTTTATAAAAACTTTACATTGAACCTTTACAAATTTGTTGATAATATGCATAATAAATATTTATTATAATAGAAATAAAAATTTTAATTGTACAACCCCAAATATGTATGGTTATCATGCTTATTATATACATTGTACATCAATTTGTGAGTCAATTTTAGTTACACATGCAACTAATGGGCGATGGGGGTTGATTCATGGATTAATATAATCGTAGAAACATTCACATAGGAGGCTGAGGAAGTTAATAGTTGCACATTAGTTGTAATGTAGTTGCAAATCCTCCCCAAATTTGGTGAAGTTGGTAAGTAATTGCAAAAGTAGTGGCAAACGACACATAATCGCATGTAGTTGGAATTGGATGGTTGCATATCCCCTCATTTCTTCTAGTGATAGACCCACCATTAAAGCTTGGCACTATGGAAAAAAATATGCAAGAGCAAAAATGGAGGTAGCTTTGGAAGGTAGGAGGGAATGCAACTAGGCTAGAGGGTTGCCCCATCTATGCATGGAACTCATTGGTGAAATATTGGAAAAGTCCAATTGTTGAAAATGAGAGCAAATGGATGCAAAGTGTTTACGCGATGGTGAGCAATCCTTGGAAAAAAAGGCGGATATCTACGGCTTGTAGCATGTCTTTAAAGGTAGAATAAGTTTATATCTATATTGGTCAATTTGTGGGGTTGTTCATGGAATTCAATACCTCACATGTATACGGTTGCATGTAATCCCATGTACATAATGTATGCCCCATTAGCCATTTATTTCCATCATTGTGTTAATTGTGGAAATGCACACATGCATTGTATATTGTGGTGTAGGGTTTAATAGGAAGAGCTTTTGATAACCACACAAACCCACCACAGATAGTTAGAGCAACAACTTCAACAAAGCGTTTATGATAGGCAAGTGTCCCAACTTAGGTGGAATCAATGTACAAATCCAATGGAATGGAAATAAAATGGAACCCACTTACATTAAGGTGGAATGAATATGAGATAGGTGTAGTTAGAGTGGAGTTAAAGTGAAATGTGCATGCACATTATTAAGTGAAACATCATGAGTTCCATACTTAAATGTAATTGTAGTGAAATGAAGACCTAATGAATGAACTTGAGTGGAACTAATTAGATGTGTGAGTGTAAGTCCAATGGGATGAAAGTGACATGATTTGAGTGAAATGAAATGGATTAATGAAAGGACTTGAGTGAAATGAAATGAATGTGAATGTAAGTTTACTAGAATGATAGTGAAATGGGGTGGATGTTAATGTAAGTCTACTATAATGACAATGGAAAGGCTTGAATGGAATGAAGGGGACATGAATGTAAGTCTAGTGGAATGACAATGGAAGAACTTAAATGCAATGAGGGGAATGTGAGTGCAAGTCTAGTGGAGGAAGAGTGAAAGGACTTGAGTGGAACAAGGTGGATGTGAGTGAATGGGCTTGAGTGGATTGAAGTGGATGTGAGTGGAAGTCTAATGGACTAAAAGCGAAAGGACTTGAGTGGAATGAGGTGGATGTGAGTGAATGGGCTTGTGTGGATTGAAATGGATGTGACTGGAAGGCTATTGGAGTGATAGTGAAAGGACTTGAGTGGAATGAGGTGGATGTGAGTGAATGGGCTTGAGTGCAATGAAGTGGATGTGAGTGTAAGTATAGTGGAATGAAAGTGAGAGGAATTGAGTGAAATGAGGTGGATGTGAGTGAATGGGTTTGAGTGGATTGAAGTGGATGTGAATGTAAGTTTCGTAGAATGATAGTGGAAGGACTTGACTATAATGAGGTGAATCTGAATGTAAGTTTAGTGTTCAATGAAAGTGAATAAACTTGAGTGGAATGTGGTGGATATGAGTGTAAGTCTAGTGTCTAATGAGAGTGGATGAACTTGAATGGAATGAGGTGGATGTGAATGTAAGTCTAGTGGAGGGAGAGTAAAAAGACTTGAGTGGAATGAGGTGAATGTGGGTGTAAGTCTAGTGGAGGGAAAGTGAAAGGACTTGAGTGGAATGAGATGGATGTGGGTGTAAGCCTAGTGGAGGGAATGGAAGGATTTGTGTGGAATGAGTTGAATGTGAATGTAAGTTTAGTGGAATGAGGTGGAATTAATGAATGTAAATAAAATGGAACAGGACCTAATGGAAGGATTGAGTGGAAAGAAGTAGATGGGTATAATTCTAGTGTATGTCTATGGGATATAAGGGAATGTGTTAACATGGGTGTGTGGTTGGTTGTGGTGACCAGCAAAGCATGGGGCAACAACTTGCGACAAAAAAAGAAAAGATGTAGTTAAAACCTCCATTAAATGCAAAGTGGAAGGCAACCATCAAAGCAAAGGTTGAGGCCTTGGCAGCTAGGATGGCAAAAACAGAATCCTTAATGGACTATGGCAAAGATTAAGGCCATGTTGCAAAGTAGGTAACACTGAAAATTACCACTTCGAAAGTTGATGTATAGGAGCCTTGCATCAATAACTCAAGTAGGCATGACAAAAGCGCCTGCTCTCAAGGACGTAACTAATATACTTGTGCTAGCACTTACTACTTTGTCTTCCACCCCCCTTGCATTCCATAATGCCAAAATGTGGTTTTTATGACTAAGACATCTTGTTATTAATGTCCAAACATAATCATGTAATCATATGTGGTCTTTAATTGCTACCATCTTAATGATTATAGTCAAAATTATGACTACATGATTATACATACGACTATAATTAAAACTAAAAATAATTATGACTGAGAATATGATTGTACACAATTAATGTATTCATATTAAAACAATATTTGAATTTGAAATAGTATAACCAAATTCAATTTAGTTTGAAATGGACAAACAAATGTTTAAGTACTCTAGTTTAATTTACCATAACCTAAATTGATTTACTTTAATTTAATTTAGCATAATTAAGATAGTTTAGTTTAATTTAGCTTAATGTAGCCCAATTTAACATAATTTAATATAATTTAAACTAATTTATTTTAGTTTAAATATCCTAATTTCAATCTAAAAAAATATAGGTAACTTAATTTAACTTGGTTTAGCCAATTTTAACTAGTTTAAAAAAACCAAATTAATCAAATTGAAGCAAATTTAACCCTAGTTTAGCCATGTTTTGCCAAATCTATTCAAGTTTAGCCTAAATAATCATGTTTAACCAAATTTAGCCAAGTTTAACATTAATACCCTATTTTAACCTAACTTATTTAAGTTTTGACAAGTTTAGCCAAATCTAATTTAAAAATAGTCATCTAAATAGCCAAATATAATCACAATACTTTAATTTAACTTAATTTCTCCAAGTTTTGCCAAGTCTAGCCAATTTAAAACTACATAGCCATGTTTAGTCAAGTTTAGCCTCAATACCTTAATTTAGCTTAATTTATTTAAGTTTTGCCAAGTCTAGCCAAGTTCAACGTTAAGGTGAGGTTTGAAAGGAAAGGTTTTTACATTTTAGTATTAAAGATTAGTGTATTTAGGTTTGTATTGTAAGTTTTTTGAGTTTATGATTCAAATTAGGGTTTTTATGTTTACAATTTAGGATTTTAGGTCTAAATTACAGCTTTTTACATCTAATTTTTATGGCTTAGGATTCAAATTTGGGTTCTCATGTTTACAATTTAAGCTTTTAATTTTGTATTATAGGTTTTTGGGCTTAATTTTTAGGGTTTAAAAATAAGGTTTATTATTTAGGGGTTAGGATTAGGGTAACAATTTTTAGGCCTTGATTTTTAGGGTTGAAAAATAGGTTTTAATGTTCAAAGGTTTAGGGTTATGGTTTTCAAGTTTGATTTTTAAGGTTAAAAAATAGGGTTTACCATTTAAGGGGTTAGGGTTATGGTTTTCAGGTCTAATTTTTAGGGTTTAAGTATAGGGTTTATTGTTTAAGGGATAAGGTTAGATTTTTTTAAGTATTTAAGTATTAAGGTTAGGGTGCGATCATAATCAAATGAGCCAATGGTGATGAAGGATTCAAGGACTATAGTCCTTTTTGTGGTTATTTTCATTTTTTCATACAAAGTACTTTTGGGATGAAATCTTTTGCAATATGTTATTAAAATTAAATATAATTTTTTGTATTCACTTTTCATGAATAACTAAAGTTTTTTTTTAAAAAATACAGATTCCACCAAATTTTGCGTTTTGTTTTGAAAAATTATCTTAATTCCAAATTGTATGAAAATATGTGAGTTATGTACTGTTTTATTTTATTATTTCATAAACTACGACTTTGTTTTTGATGTCATGTACATTACACCCCATTTACATGTGGTAAAGGATTTTTGAAATTTGAAATTTCTATTGAATAGATTTAAATTTTTTTAAATTTTCAAATTTTACAACTTTCAAATTGTGAGTGTTTTTTGAGTGTGAATAATCAATTAATATCATCTCAATTTTTTTTCTAATCAAAATTATTTTATAAAAAAATTCTTTACCTTAGTAATTTATAAAATTGATTATTTTTTATGCAACTTTTATTT
>Ga0116229_10009508_pt1 | contig 14814 bp, 19 predicted proteins | sample S1TSphgellanicum_3_FD_87313 | JGI IMG/M metagenome (GOLD analysis project Ga0116229, IMG submission 87313) | Host-associated microbial communities from peat moss isolated from Minnesota, USA - S1T2_Fc - Sphagnum magellanicum MG | ecosystem: Host-associated > Plants > Peat moss > Unclassified... | reverse complement strand
CAAGCTCCCAAGTTGTAACTTGCAACTACAAAAGCCAAACAAAAGACACAAAAAACCTTAAGGACTCAAAAAAGGCATGGAGACAAACTCCATGAAAGCATGTTGCAACCTTCATGAAAGCATGAATTTTGAATTGAGAAACAAGAGGTGCTAAGAATAAACCTCTTCTTGAGCTCAAATAACAAGCTTCATTATGATTACAACACATGAATCCCAAACTTTGTAACTCATTGCTATTTGCAAGCTCCAACATTGGAATCCATGACCACCACTTTTTAAATCCATATCCTCATGAATCTTTGAGCTTTGAGGAAGGTCTTTGCCTTGAACTTGTGCACACATTGTAAACCGTAAACCCCTAAACCTTCATAAATCAATACTAAGATTTTGTTTTGTAGAATATTTCAAGTTTGAAGTGCAACCACCCCCACACCCTTAACCTTCATAAATGATCAAGTTGTGATTTGTGAACCTTCATTGTGGTACTATGCACTAATGCAATATGTAGATGTGATAGTATACCAATATAGGAATATGCTAAATATTGGCAATAGCTTACACCATATGGGTTTGATATTGCATACAAATAATATAGCAGTTATTGATACCAAAATCTCTCATCAATATACAATATCAAAACAAACGAGTGTTGGGTAGCCTAGTTAATTGATTTTCTTTTTAATTAACCTTGAGTTTCAGTTTTTTTTTAAAAACTTTAGAAATCAAAGAACCTTCAATTTCACTTTTGCAACAATTTGAAATCTAAGAACCTTAGGTTACAATTTTTTTTCAAAAACCCTAAAAAGAAGAGATGGTTTCCCCAAATTACCCACTAGTAAACATAATTTGACCAGCTCTTTAGCTTTTTTGACAACCGCGATTGTATATCAGAAATGCTTATTGTGATTGTTTGTGAACCGTGGTTAGTAAATCCTATACATACCTAGTAGGTAGATAGGTAAGAAAAATAGGTGACTACTAGGTATGTAGATATAGAGTTTATACATGGGTAAGGGAAGTTTGTACTACCTACCTAGATGAAACCCGGAAATTTTTGTTGGCTTTGCCTACCAAGAAGGCAAGGAAATTGTGTTTTAGATTCATTATAGAGTATAGTAGCTTAAGGGATTTTTATAGGCCCCTAGGTAATAATAATAATAGATCTTTTTTTTTTCTTTTTTTCTTTTTTTGAGGATTTTTGAAAGAAGATATTTTGGCTTGTGTTGAAACTTGAGATTAATTATCAAGTTATAATAATATCTTGAAGGATTTTGGTTTCTTTTAGAGGATTTTTGGAAGGTAATAATATTTTCTGCATTTTGAAATATTTGAGTTTCCATAATTCTTCTTTTGCCTTTAAGGTGCTTAAGTTTTATGGGTGGGGTTGGAAATAACTAAAACTTGATTGTAAGAAACTGACTGACTGACTGACCGGCCTTCGTTCACTCTGGCCAAGAAGACCAAACTGGACAAGTATCTATGTACTCAGAAGAGAGATGAGGATTGGGACACAAAGAAGAAGAAGAAGAACAACAACACAACAGAAAGAGACTCTCTCTGTCTCTGTCTGTCTGTCTGTCTGTCTGTCTGTCTGTCTCTTTTCTGGGAGACTTGGTTTCAAGAGCCAGACGACAGAAACAACAAGATCCTGTCAGTTTCTAGTATCTTCTTTGGGAAGTGTTGTCGTGATGTTGTTGTTGTTGTTTTCTTCCGAAGTAGCCTCGTAATAATAATAAGAATGTAGTCTAATATAAGCTAGAAGAGAAATACTACAATTATTACTATTGTTATTATTATTATTAGGCAATGTATATATGTGCAAAGGATTTTGATGTAATGTTATTGAAAGAAAAAAAAAAGCTCTCTCTCTTTTTGGACTTTCTCCAAGAACTCCAAGAATGTTGCCAACAATAATGTTGGTTTTTGCAGTTGGTTGTTCTCCAAACTGCTGCCACGAAAACGAACTGCAACAACAATAGCAACAATAAGCATAGATGATGATCGATACGCGAGGCTCATGGAATGAGAAACAAACAACAGGTAAGTCGGATTTCTTCTTTTAGTGCTGATCTCATGGTGTTGTTGATGATTGATGACGATGCCAGAGAGTTTAGAGTTTTTTCAGCAGTATAATAATGGCTGGCAGTGAAAGAAAGAAAGAAAGAAAGAAAGAAAGAGAAGAAGAATGTATCAGAGAAGAAGAAAGACGGTTGTGAGGAAGGAGGATGCTCGTGAGTATGCCTAAACGCAGATCTGAAGCATCGTATAACGGCTGGCAGTGAAAGAAAGAAAGACGAGAAGAAGAATGTAATATGAGAGAAGAAGAAGAAACACTGTTGTGAGGAGGATGATGATCGTGACGATACCAAAACGCATATCTGAAGAAGCAATGACAAAGCAAGTCAGGAGTGAGAGAAAGATCCCCTGCCAGAGAACATTTGCAAAGGATTTGGATGCATTGAGAGAGCTCTCTTCATGTTGTCATCATTTGTTTGCTGCTCCTGTGCTGGTAGTTTGGTGACTCAGGAGGAGACGGTGGAGGACGGCAGCCTGGCGACGGTCGTAAGAAATTCTTGAAGAATGGAGGAGATGGAGGAGGAGGAGGAGGAAGTTCAAGCAAGGAAGAGACAGAGGACAGGAGTAGGAGAAGGAATGATGTCTTGTGTGTGGAAGAAATTGTTTCAGAGCTTGTCATGGCTCAGGACTTCTTCTTCTTCTTTCAGGATCGGCCCTTCTAGAGTGGAGGAGACGACGACAATCGCATGTCGGGGGGCTGCATCGTCGGTGATGGAGGAGTCGTCGTCCATGATGATCGCACAGAGAATCAAGCAAGTCGTAGAGGATTGGAGAGTGCAAGCTGTGGAACTGGAGAAAGAACGAGCTCTCGTGGTGGATATGGAGAAGAAGCTGTCCTCCAGGCGGGACAGTTTGCGTCAACTTACTCAGCAGTTGGAGACGGAGCGCGAAGTCAACAAGATTCTGCAAGCCAAGTTCTGTAGAAGCCGGTACGAATTGATTCAGAACGAGCACAAATACATCTTAAGCGCAGGGAAGATGCAACAAAAGATCCACGATATGAGCCTTGAATTGAAGAATTGCACCAAAGACAAAGAGTTCCTGCAATCTGAAGCGGAGAAAGGACGTCGCTACTGCAAAGACATGCAGCGGGAGCTTCGCAAATGCCGACATTCTTTGACGGAATTGAAGGTGGTCCAAAGACAGCAGCAGCAGCAGATGGACATAGAGGAGGAGCAGCGTGGTGGTCGTCGTCCATACGCACATAAGAAGAAGCAACAGCGTCTTCAAGAAAATCATCGTGCATTGAAGAAGCGGTCTAGAGGGGAGGAAAGTGAAGAACAACAGAATGCAGCAGCAGAAAGAAGGACCAATGGACGAGGAGACCTCAGTGCCTCGCAGGAAAGAAGAATCGACACGAAGTTTCTGAGCCAGGAGCCATCATCGCCTGCTGACAAGAGAGTGACCAAGGCAGCTGCTTCTGCTGAACAACGCCCATGAACACTGCTACTCCCCTCCCACCATCAAATCTCCAAGGAAACGGGCCTCTGCTGCTATCAGAGGAGTACAGATCCAACAAACTTCTCTTTCTTCAGTCCCTCCTGCTTTAAATCTGCAAGTGGGTATTCTACACGGATACTCTCTCACTACTCTTGGAGCTTTCAGCACAAACACACATTGTAAGATTTCTCCTACACTTCTATTTTTATCAACGTTTTTTACAAACTGTTGAGGATCTAGAAATACAGAGGTGGGTAGTTCAGTTGGGCTCTTTTCTGCACAACTTAGGGTTTAGGGTTTGAGCATCTTCACTATCATCTGTGCGTGCTCCTTCATGTCCTCGATTTCTTACTTTTGATTGTGGCTTTGGATCTCAATTATGTGTTATTTAATGTCTCTCTTACCCCAAGGACTTGTGGTTCTTGGATCCCATGCTTTTGTTTTTGCTTGCTGATCCCACTCAGATACATACAAGTCTACAGAAATCAAATACCCAGAGAGTGAATCAGGAAGCTCTTGAAGCTGATGCATACATATAGAAAGGAAACATTCTATAAATCAGGAAACCCTGGAAGCTGAGATAAATGACTCTGGCTGCATGTCAAGCTGATGAAGCTTGTGGATTTTGAGGTGTACATGTGAGCAAACAGAATGCACACATGGACACCTGAAAATCCTGAAGGTGTTCCTTTGGCATTGTCTTTACCATCTCTACATGTTTCTTTGCAGATTCAAAGGCAGATTCAAAGGAGAAGGCTTTCTGTGGAATCATGTGGTCACATTTATACTTTCTTTACTAACCCCCCATTTAATTCTCTCTGCAGATTCAAGCAGAAGGAAGGAGCTACTATCCACATCCATTCTTCAAAGACAGTAAATGTATCAATTGCTCATTTTGTTTTTCATCAATTATCCTTCATTTAAAAGCTGAAATTGTTGTAATTATGTCCCCTGTTTTTATGCCAAGAGATTAATGTACCCAAGAAAGTAGAACTTGTTGCAACAAATGTTTTTAAACATGGAGCTTCTTCTTAGAGTTTTTCTTTTTGAATTCCCGACATATGCTATTCTGGTGTGAGTTGATGAGCAGTGTCAAGAACCAAGTGTATGATATGCTATTGTGGTGTGAGTTGATGAGCAGTGTCAAGAACCAAATGTATGATAAGACTTGTAACTGTGAACATAGGACACAGCAGTTTTTGTTCCTCTAACTCCTGATGTCAATAACCACAGCTTTTTTTTATTGCACAATGAAGAGATTCCTCCAGTGAGCTTCCTATCCTTTCATTAGCTTCAAGATTGTTTAAAGACCTGCACTGATTTTTCTAGTGTAATCAGAAAGCACCATACAGAGCGTAGCTATTCTTTCTGCCATTGTTCACAGGGCATTTCCAAAAAAAGGAATGCACCATTGTGGCACATGTAACAACTGCCATTTGCTACGCAAGTGTTGACTCTCTCCTCTCAACATGGGTCCTGTAGGTAGGAAGGTAAGTAGAATAATAGGTGGCTTCTCAGTACTGGTTAGTACATAGGTAAAAGGGCTAGTGCATTGTTAGTAGGTATAGGTTGTAAAAGCAGAAACTGAGCTACCCAATGTGGTTAACTGCAACTCAATGAAAAACCATTTCCCGTCCACCTACCATCCATCAACTGGTGAATTTTTGGTTTCCCTCTGGAACCTAATATAGCCTTTTGACACTAACTCAAAGCTGGCATGATCAAGAACTTTGTCAGAACCTCTTCTCTACGGAAGAAGATGTAGGGCATGAAATTTTCCAAACAACTGTGACAATTGGTCTCCGATCCAAGCTACCATTTCAAAGACAATAATAGGCACTACTATGCTATCCATCCAGACTTCATCCAGGGAGTTTCCATTGAACTGAAGAAGTTGGATTGAGTAGTAGTCCTAGATTCCCCGTGTTCTAGACTGCTATTTTAAAAAGTGGTGCTTTTATGCCCCCTGAGACATGACACTTCCTGCAAGCATCTTTGCACAGTTTCTTAAGCTAATCTCATATACTGTCTCATAAATCCTGTTGGTGGAAAGGTTCCTCAATTTATGTGTCAGAGGTATGGCAACAATAAATGCTGCAAACTTGGTAGGTTTCAACATAGCCCATGAAATTGATCAGTTATGTTCCTGCAGTGTCCATATCTATTGTCTCTGCACCCTCCCTGAACGTGACACGAACTCGTAGAACCCCAGTCAACCTGCGATCATTTATGTTTAACACATCTGATGTCTCCCCGCCCATCAGTCTTAAAAGCGGCTCTAGCAAGTTGGGGCGTGTCATCTCCTCCAATACTGCTGGTGCTTGCATGTAAAGGTTGTTGCCATGATATGACACACTGGGTTTCGAAAGCTTGAGTTTGAATCTCGAGTCTTTCAGTAATGTATCAATAAACTGCACAAAGCACAAGGAATGTTTTTGAGTATTGGGTGCATAGGTACATGATTTAATCCACCATCACTGGATGATTGACACAACAACAAGGATAAGAAAAACATAAAACAAATGGGTTACTCATGTCCTCCACTACCAACTAGCCAATTCCAGAAAGCATTGTGAATCTAGTTTAATCTACAAGAGATCTTTGTGTACCTTCTGCAATGTGATGGATTTGTCAACCTCAAGAGGAACACCAGGACTACAAATTATGCAGTTGCGGTCCTTGTCATGTGGCACAGTTCGTAGGTAGATCCCCTCTGTTCCTGTGTACCTGCAGCAATATTGTGATTTGTAAGGTCTAGGGTTGGCTATATGTACTGTGCACTTGAGAATGTTTGTGTCTTTCTTCTCAACAAATTTCTCATAGTATTGAGAGCCCTCCCAAACTTACAAATTGACTATGGCAGAATAGAAATTGTCAGATCATCTGATACTGAGGTTAGTGAGCTTCCCTACAAAATCCAATTTTAGAATATATTCCACAAAATCCACTTCCATGCTGAAAACAACGTTTAGCATTTGGATTTCAATCTTCACTACACTTTGAAAGGAAAACAGGAAGGCTGAGTACACACTGCATGTAGATGTCCATGCCAGTGCTGCACATTGTTGCAATCTTCAATGTCTCTAATGCACATGTTGCTGCTACAACTGCATTTGTTGAGGCAATGGCAGGTACTATGTTCTTGACTACACCCTGCAAATTGAAATGTTTGCAAACAATCAGCAGATGGAACTCCAGTACCCTAACAACCAACTGCTCCACCATCAGTACCATAGCAAACCTATGACCAGACTGCTAGAGACGCCCAAATTTGGACAGGAAAACACACTTCATAATTATGTGACCTTGTAGCAAGTTCGCAAAGGAAAAGTACAACAGTATGTTCACTTGCAGGTCAAGAAGTTGTAGGCATCCAAAGAGAAAGTGGGTTGGCTCAGATATTAATTTTCCTTCAAAGCACAAGGTCAAGGACATCAACTGGAAACCTTGAAGCACACACACCTACTCATGGTTACAGCTGATGAAATTCCAGAAAAGGGTTACTGTGTTCAATCCTACTCTTTCAGCTCTTTCAAAGACCTTGAGCCTAAAACATCAACAAAAAAAGCCTGCAGAGTGGGATGACAGACAACCAGGGATCCACAAGATCAGACCTGGGTAAGTGAGTATGTGATTCCACTTATGTTGAACTGTTCTCCCCTCTTCAGAGCCTGCATTTAGAAGGCACAAGAACTGACAAATGAGCTTGTCATTTCCCAAGGATACACAAAGCATGTATGCAAGTGAAATGGAAAATATTGAATTCACCATAGTCCTATGAGGATGAGGAACAGTGCAGGCCAAATTTAGGATGGTTGCACTGTGTTCCAGCTTCAGGTACCCAAGGATGCCTGGGCAAAAGGACCCCAGTATATCTCTATGCCCAAGCTGTACTCCACAAAAATTCTGTTACAGAAATATAGCAATTCCAGTAAGGGTATTGTTTTTGAATTACACAATGGCACCTGGTCATAAATCCACTTCATGTGCTCTGGGTTGTCTGCATCAAAATATTCTCCAATCCGATCCTGTCAGACATGACCACAGAAGAATGGGATCTAAGTTTCAGTCAGATAAAAAACCTCGTAAATGAAACACATGCCTGAACCTGAACCCTTCGCAATTGAAGTCTGCAAAACAAGGCTATGAATTCCTGGTTCACTCAACTGAAGTACCAGCACTGAAGCAAAAACAAATTGAAAAGCAAAGCTTACCATGACTTCCCTTAAAGCATAAGCTTCTGATCCCTTGGATAGCAATTGTAGATTTCTAGTAGATAAGTAACTGAGATACTGAAGGCCAAGACAAACTGATTTTGAAGAAAAATAGGTAGAGTAGCTGCAAGGCTATTCATACCTGGCCCCATTGAATGAGGTGGGCATATTCAATGCAATGAGCTGGCGATCGTGGTGTTTCAGCAAGCGTGCACAGAGGAAAAGTTATTTGGGGAGGGAACAGCCAAAGAGAGCAGTGGAAACAAGGTGTTATCCCTGGAATTATTACACGTGCATGGCCTTTGAAACCTTCGGTGCCACCATCAACCAGAGGCTTGATTGTTGAAAGATCAGGTGAGCCGTCTTCCTCGTACTCTTCTTGGCCGAGAATGGAGACAGACGAGAAATATCTTGCGTTAGCCAAAACCCATTTGAAAATCATTATACAGTCCTTGACCTTACTTGAAAGGAAAACGTTAGCCAAAAGTGACTCAGGAAGACATGCTCTCATGTGTCATATCTGAAGTTGCAATATGGTGTAACTAGCCGGTCATGAAGACAGTGAACCTAGGCACCCGAACGTGGATACTTGCATTGAGGCCATACCAACAAAACCGCAGATAACAGAGTTGATGTAACTGCGAGCTTCAAGTGAATCCAAGCCCAAGACAATGATTTGAAAATCTTTATAAAACGCAATGTCCTTGTCTTCAATCTTGCAGAAGTGGGGAATCACTGTCACACCCTTCACCCGTTGCATAACCCTTGCAGCAGCAACCTCTGACTTTGGTTTTCCTACATCTTGCATCCTGCAGTCCATTGCAGAAAGATTTCAGCATGAAGCCAAAAACAGAACAGCCTCCCACCAAAATTTGTGTTGTCCTATCAATTCCACAGACCAAAAGATGAACACTACGTTGTAGTAGTAGGAGGAGGAGCAGTAGGAGAAGAGTACATCAGACATATCTGACAATGAACAACAGAGCTAGACAGAAAAGACAGATGAGACCTGGAATCTTCCTTTTGAGAAATCTAAACCCCACAACCTACAATCTACCCCAACTGCAGTGCATGAGTTCCAGCCACAGATTGCTCTTGCTTTGCTGCCGAGACTAGATCTGATACTTCCAAAGGACACAACCTAAATCAACCAAAACCAAGCATCATGCAGGCAATTGTCTGCTTGACAAACACTGTATGGAAATAACAAAAATTCTAAGACACAATAATGGAGGGTGTGAGAAAAAGTCTATCAGAAGGTGTAAGGATTGTGTCACGATCCTGAAGAGAAACTGCCGGTTCAAATTCGAAACATCAATAGTGTCCATGTCAATAACATCAATGTGCCCAAAACCTGACAGTGCCAAGTCTTTGAGAAGCTCACATCCCAACCCACCCGCTCCAATCACCAGCACTCGGAAATCATTCTGCAATGCCTCTCGCAGCTGCAAAAAAAAAACTCCCACTCCCACATCTCACCAAATGTAGAAACACCCCAACTCATCAGATCCCCCCTTCACAAATTGCAGCAGGATGGAATAACCAGCAGACATAAACATGCTGGAAAATGATTCAAACTGTCAGATTTCTGAACCGTTGATGCATGAATCTAAGAAAATACGTTCACTCCGTTGTAACAATCAGGAATGCCATTGCTTGCTGATCAGGGTTTGATTTGCATTTCTCTTCATCCAAGGTTTAGGGTTTAGGGGATGTCGATCTTGAACATAAGAAGAAGAGGAGGAGGAGGAGGAAGAGGCAATATGGCTTGCCAATAATTGCAAACCTCCATAGGTAAAAGAGATCAGAGGTTTGTTGCAACAGGATCAGGGACTACAATTGCAGCGTCTTTCAATCCACGACCAATTCTTGTAAGATCTGTCACTCGAACGCCACAGTTTGTTGAGAAATGGATGGATGTCTTGTTTGCCCAGAAATGAGATGGCAAGGGATGGCATGAACAACCCTTAAAGGAAGGACTTACTCATTCACTCCATGGCCTTCTTGTCACTAAAAAAGAAAACGTCACCCACCGAGAACCCTTGGAGAAGAAGAAGAAAGAAAGAAAAAGAAAAGGGGGATTGCAAGACGATCCACTTCCGGGAAGAGGTTTACATACATTACCTCAGGACCCGGCTCGAACCCTGGTCCGACCAAGTTTCCACTGCGCAATAGCAAGCGATCTATGTCCCTCCACCGATTTTCCATGCCGCTGCCATCATCTATGCGAGAAGAAGGGAGAGAGGATGGTTGTTGTTGCTGGTCAGCCATGGAGAGACGTTGAAGACAGAAGCTGGAGTCGTTGTTGTCATTCGCTCCTCCCATTCGCCTTTTCTTCTTCTTCTTCCTCTTCTTCTTCTTCTTTCTGCACTGTAATCGTCGGAATCCACAAAACCGTGTCTCCAGCGCACTATTGCGACGCACAAAGAGGCGTTCAATTCCGTCTGGTAATGTGCTGCCGTGGGAGAGACGAGGGCGGGAAAACAAGGAGGAATCGTCGAGCTCCTCGCTAGCTGCTCTCTTACGATTAGGGTTTGTAAATATTGCTTGTCTGCCGTCCCCTTCCAGTCCATGCTGCATGCACCATGGTGCCTCAGCAGCAGCAGCAGCCCGGCTGTTTGGCGATGCAGAGCTTGTGCAGGAGTTGAGTGTGCTTGTGCTTTTTCCAAATTCTCAATTCTGCAGTAAGTCTTTAATTCTTCATCTGTTTGCAAACAATTTTTGATGGACCATCTGTGCAGCTTCTTCTCCATGGGTGGCAGCAGAAACCACTTTGCTTGCTTGCTAATCCTCCTTAATATTATTATCTTTTAATAATCATGTAAGCTTCTTAACTTAATTAAACATTATTTACTTTTCCAAATCAACACTTATGCAAAACAAATTAATTTTAGGAACCCAAATTTACTATTATTGTGTAATGCTTAACAAATTAATGTTTTAAAATGGCTAAAAATCATTCCATTTTGGAAATGTTTTAATGCTATTCATTGTGATTTTAAAAACAAGGGCTTCTTGAATCAAAGGCCAAACTCTTCAAGTGGAATGCAATGTAAAAAGGTTTTAGAACACATCTCCTAGAACACCATCCCCTTCATCCCCCGACATCTCCATTTTTTGTGTAAGAATGTGTTTTCATCTCCTTGTTTAACTCCAAGGTTTAACCATTTATTCTTGGCCTAGCTTTTGTCACAAGCATTAGGTTCAAATTGCTAACATAGGTAAATAAAACATGTTTACCCACCAAGTTTATTAATGAGTCCAAAATAAGTATAATGTTGAAAGATCCAAATTTATAAGGCCCATAAAGATCCATTTTTTTGACCTTAAGCCAAGTAATTAATATTATTTATGAATCTTACCTTAAATAGCCATGCAACATTTCCCGACTTGTTAGTTTAATTTTTAAAATCTTGACATGTGTTTCTTTTTTAAAACTTAAAATTTGTTAGAAGAATTGAATAGATAATGAATAAAAAACAACCAAATTTATGTGAATGTATGAACAAAATTACAAAATTAAGTAAAATGAAAGAAGAAAATGATCAACATCCAAATCCCTACTAAAGGGTATTGAAGGTAATTACCTAATATGATGAGTTATGAAAGATTTTCAAATCTTGGATGTGTTTTTTAGTTGTTCATGTTGTGAGATTAAGGTTGCATGGGAATTACATAACATAAAATTACTATGAAACACTTCACGTTCAACTATCAATCAGATCAAATAAAAAAACATAAAAATATGAACAGTTCAATCAAAGGTAGATTTGGGAACTAAATAAACATGTCCTCACATTATAATCATCAAGGTTCAAATGTGAAGAAAACACCATTCATTCATCTATAATATATTTTGCAACTCATTGTGGGAATGACAATGTATTCAAACATATTCAATTTGGACATTTAATAGCTTTATTTTGTAACCTTTGAAAAGAATTTCCTAGTGTCATATCAAGTTGCCAACCTCACGCTTAACTAAAGTTGTATCACACTCTCCCTTGCTTTCAAATGAGTTAATATTCTTGTTGACATTATGAAATTTTCTTTGAACTCCCCATGTCCAAACCTTTAAAATTAAAACCAAACTTTCAACTTGTTTATGGCTTGAATATTCATGCCTTTGTCCAACCTCAAGACAAGAGTTGCAACAAAAGAACAAGGAAAAACCAATAAGCATGAAAGACTTGATGTGAAAACAACAAAACACAAGAATTTGTGCTTATTTTGTTCCATCAATAGGTGTTATGGACTTACCCATCCAACTAAAACCTATCTATGAAATAATGCACATCAATGAAATTGCAAAAAATTATACAACAAATTTTGAAGGTACAGATGATTATGAGAGTTGTTCACAAAGTCTCAAACCATCATTTTCAACACAAATAATAATGACAATAAGCACAAATAACAATGACAAGCTGCCACTCAGTCCATGTATTAGTAATACCTATATTTTTACTCCATCTCCTACTAGGTCTAGCATGAGCTTGGATGCCACCAACCATCACAATAGTTCACAAGTGACATGAAAGACATGAAAAAATTCAAAGCATACCAAAACACAATTGACTATTTCAACAAGTTATTACAATGATGTATCTTCATAGAGGTTCCATCAATTTTGTAGAAACTTATGTTGATGTGAATGTTGTTTGGACTAATTTGTATTTGAGTTTGGGAAAGCAAATGAATCTCCACCATAGCAATTTCAACCTTGAGTTTCAAATCTCCTCCAATGTTCATTCCTTCACTAGGAGCTTCTAGTGCATGAACAATCTGACAACCCTTTAGTATTAAAAGGTTTCCAACTCTACCAAGGAATTTCCAAGACAATTGGCCATACCATGGAATTGTAATTACTAACATGACCATATCGCATCCCTTGAGCAAAGTTATATGGAGGAGAGATGCTGCCACTTTGCTTAGTTTCACAAGGTTTGGGCCATAATTGAAAAAGAACTTTACTAATCACATTTGTAGTTTAAAGTTGATTATCAAAATTGGGTAGTTGGACACATTAAGGTTGGTTCAATAAGGAAAACATATCTAGTAGGCTTCTTCACTTGTGGGGTGTGTGTTCTTATGTGTTTTTGATTCCAACTTGTGTGCAACAACAATTTTGCCACATGTTGCAAATTGCCTAAATCATAGAATGTGTTTTAAGATTCACACAATGTTTTTTTTTCCAATGCAAAAGTTGCAACAACTATTAAAGAGTTGATGCCACATGAATAAACAAATGGGTGGTTGTCCAAGATTCCAAATGGGCTCACATGCTTGATATGCTTGATATGGATAGATTACATTGAATTTATGAGTTTTCAAAGTTGTAGAACAACAAAGCATCCAAGGTTAGGAAAGGATTTTGAGGTTATTAAGAAAATTGATTGAAAAATGTCATTTCGATGAAAAGCCTATGAAGAACTAAAAAATCTATCATTGTGAGAATAATGGGTTTCATACAAATTCAAATCATGATGAGTTTGTGTATGTCTATGATGAGTCTCCAATTCAAAATCTCGTTTGAACAAATGCCAACAAATTAATATAATAATTTTTTATGTCAACATAATGGAGGGAGTCACAATTTAAGTCACATGTACATGTAGGCCTCCACCACAAACATGTTTTATATGATTTCAAACATAGGATAAGTTTTACAATCTTAGTACAAAATGAAATCTACATCATGGGCATCTAGAAATACAAAGGGCTTTCCATGGGATTTTTTGCACATAAAAACTTTTACATAGTTGTTCACATTAGGGTTTCCATTAATATCACAAGCCATAAAATATCACATATGTAGTTCAAATGAACATACACGTGCTATGTAACATCCATTTTAAAGTTTCAAAAGTGACAACATGGATGTTACATATATGATGTTCCCATCTATGCATCATATGAAATATGAGATTGAAAATTCATTAACACTTCAAAAGGGGCATTCACTATCTACACCTCAAATGCAATGTTAATGTGTTTGTTCATAGTTGAACATCGTGGACTTTCTAAAGGAAAGTTGCAAAAAAAAATTTGTTGATGAAAAACCTAAAAATCTCTTAAGAATCTAAAATCTATATGTTTTCATAAAAATGTAATCATCAAAATATAGATCTTGAAATATTGCCAAATAATCTTGAAGTTTCTCGACATTCTTATAAAATGTGCAATCTAATAATAGCTTCAAATATAAGCATAAAAAATGAACATGAATAAGAGCACCTATATGCATGCATGTTTGATGCAAAACACATTATAACAAAATTGCAAAATCTAATGCTAAAAGTAAAAAAACAAGTTGTTTACCATGCAACAATGTGAACAAAAATATAATGCAACTAATGAATTGTGACTCATTGTCATCATTGTTGTTCACAACATGATTGTCATAACTCTTAAAATTCATAGTTGAATCCATCACATTCATGCATTGAAATTCAAGAAAGTCTATTAAGAAATCAAGAAACAATTATGTTTTCAAATAATTATTCTACAATGAATCTCACATAGAAAACAATAGTAGTCTACAATTTCAAAAAAAATTAAGTGTTGTAGAATCTAGAGTCATTGAAACGTTACACAAAAGCGAGAAAAAACTTCATTGAAATGAAAACTTTTAAAAATAAAAACATCACAAAAAATTTTTGCAAAAAGAAAATTATAAATAGAAATATGGCGAGTAACAAAGGGGGGGGGGGGGGGGGGGGGGAATAAAGATATTATTTAACCCAAGGGGGTGTTTTGTAAATTTTACATTTTGAAAAGATTTATGGTAAACATTGAAATGAAATCAATGAAAATAAAAAAAGATATAATGATAAATGACAACATCTTGATAAAAAATAATATGATGGAACAAAAATATTATTCATTAATTGGCGTAATACATCATTTAGGAGATATATCAACAATGGTCATTATATTTGTCAATGTTTAATAAATGATGTTTGGTACGAAATAAATGATAATAATTACAAAAAATGTTCTGCACCACATCATTATTCATCAACATGTTATATTACATTGTGGAATTGATTGATAATAATTTGGAAATAAATAACAATAACAT
>Ga0116229_10009506_pt1 | contig 14815 bp, 10 predicted proteins | sample S1TSphgellanicum_3_FD_87313 | JGI IMG/M metagenome (GOLD analysis project Ga0116229, IMG submission 87313) | Host-associated microbial communities from peat moss isolated from Minnesota, USA - S1T2_Fc - Sphagnum magellanicum MG | ecosystem: Host-associated > Plants > Peat moss > Unclassified... | reverse complement strand
GTGTATGAAACCTAGGAGTTTGACCCTTGGAACTTGTACCTAATGAACCTAAACTCTTGTGTGTAGTCCAAATTTTTCCAAATAAATTCATGCATGTTGTAGAACTTGGTTTTGAAAGATTTACAAGTGTGAAACCATATTTATCTCTTTTCATGGTTGCACTATTCCCACTATAATTTACTTTCACCCAATTGCACAACAAACACACATTAAGACATCAAGGAGAAAAGAAATCACTTGAGCACAAGTTATAGGAAGTGAAATGAAAAGTAGGAGAAAAGAAATCATTTGAGCACAAGTTATAGGAAGTGAAATGAAAAGCACAAGTGCACTTGAACTTTTGGTTTAGGAACTTATTGAATTTGTAGGGGTCTAGTTTTTGGATTGTTGCAAAGCTTGCACCAAGGTGAAAGCTTTTAGCTCATTGCTTTAGCCTCCAATGACTTTCAAAACACAACCACTCCAATTTGTGGTTGAATGTAACACTACCATTCATTACTTAATGGCTCATCATTGAATCATGACAATGATTCAAGATGAATTACTTTCACTAATTTCGAACTATGAAAGCAAATGGAAATGCCAAGCCGTTGGACCCCAACATTCCTTGTTGGAAACTTTGAGATCCAAAATGGACAATGTTGGTAGTTGATAATTACAAGAGTCCAAGCATTATAAAATGGGATTTTGACTTGGTGTTAGGGTTGCAAAAATGATGGTTTGCAAAATTGATAGATTATTAAGCCTAAGATTTGATGATCCATGTTGATCCTAGGTGAGGGTTGCATGAATTGTCACTTTCTTAGGGGGTGGGAGGGTGACATGTGGCCTATCAATGGTTTCATCGTCACAACACTATGGAAACCTAAAGGTTCCTTTTGCAAAACAGGGGAGGGGGGCAAAAAAAATCTTTTTGTACGATTCATCACTTCACATTTTAGGTTGAAAAGAAGAAATTTCGTTCAAAGAAAAAACAATGATATGTGTTGTTAAATATTATATCTATTACATTTTTAGTCACTAATTATCACCCCATTATAGACAGGTTATGTGGTTGTTGACGAAGATGCAGACATGGAAGCATGAAGGTTTGATTTTTGAGTGATGGTTTGGCACGGGCTGTATGCAAGCACCCTAGGGAAGATACACATCATAACTCTAGTAAAATTTCTTGAGATAATAGATCATTCTTACTTTTGGACTAATAATATAATATATATAAAGTTTTGGGCACCGTGGTTCTTGGACATTTAAGTTTGGTTGCAGATTACAGTCCAAATATACTTGCAAACTAAACATAGGCTATATTAGTTGTTCAAGGTGTATGTGGCAAATCTAACCCCACATTTAATGTATATGATGTTTATAAATACATTAACATGTGTTTGTAGATTGGAAAAGTTTAGTTCCATAATCTATTTGTCTTTTATTTTTAAAGATGACTTAATCACATCAACTTGCATTGAATTAATTTATGGGCTCCCTACATTGTATATCCAACTTTAACAAGGAGTCTCATAATATTTAATCTACATATGTTACACTCTTCATATGTGTCACAATGTGTGAACTTTCCTGGCCTTTCATCAGATAACTAATCCACTCTCAGCAAAATTATGAGAATTCTCAAGGGGTATGCTCATATGTCTAACATAATGCCAATGAACTATGACTATATGAGAATTCTCATGGGTACCTAATGTAAGACTAACTCTCATGTAGTTCATGTTTTCAATGAGTAGGATGCATGAGCGTGATACATGTCTTTACATAGTGATATATATTCATTTAGCCAATAGCACTAGTACTAGGTTTTGCATTGTGACTATATGTGCAATGTGCATTGTGGGTATGTTGTGATAGATGTAACATCCATCCAATGCAAGTGGTTTCAAGTTTTGTTTCATTGTGATTGGGGTAGGTATTTGGACTTGCATAGCACGTTGCTTTTCACCATGCCACAATCGTGTGCTAGTCATAATCTTTACAAAAATTCAAGGTAGGAATTCTAGTCCTAACTATTGTTTGAATTAAGGTTTTACTATCATAGTGTACGAATTTACTCTAATCTTCTTTAGAGCATGGCTCCTCTAGTGGTACCAAGCAATTTTTAAAAAATTTTGGGTGTTCAAAATTCAACAAAATATCTCATACCCCCCATTGCCAACCTTGTTTCTCATGATGTACTTGAATCCAACAACACCAATGAGCAAATAAACTTTCTTCATGCCCTTGAATTGCAATTTTTTTCACTTGAAATATTTGATGTAAATCCAAATGCCAACTTTGAAATTGTTGTTATAAATGTTGATGATGAATGTGTTCCTCTTCCCAAAATCCCTAAAAAGGTTGTTGTTAATGTCAATTGCAAATTTCAAAAGATTTGGGCTATGAAAATGCCATGCGTAAAACCCATTTTTAATGAGGTTGGGCTAGTTTCTACTATGAGATGTCGTGTTTGTATCGAAATTGAAAGGAAGGAAAAAAATTGGGTTGTTAAATGGGAATTTATTATTAAACATCCAAGTAAGAATAAGGGTTTTGATGGTAAGTGGATCGTGGATCCAAAATGTGTGCACGTTAAAAATGAAATCTCTTATGTTCAACTTTTTACAACCATTATCTTCTAGCAATTGTGTAATGGTTAGGCAATGGAAGACAAGAGAACTTGTTTAATTTACAACTATTTTTAGTTTTTTGTTGAATAAAGGTAAGTCAATGATTAACTATGAGAGTTTTTAAAACTTATATGAATTTTTAAAGTTTCGATATAATCCTAAAAAACACTAATCTAGTGGGGTTGGTTGGGAAATTGTAGAAAACACATATAGAATGAAGTTCTAAAGGCTATTGAATTTGTTTTCCAAAATTTCAACTTTATTTCTTTTAAATGTGATGAGGTCACAACCATGGATAAGGCAAGTTGGGTAAGTGTGCATGGCTACATTGTGCAAGATTCGTGTTGGATACTATTTTTGAATTGAATGTGTAACAAATGATTTATGAATCTTATGTTAATAGCTTGACTTTATTAATTATGAACTCCTTGATGACACAAAGAGATTTGAAGCAAGAAGATTTAACTCAAAGCTTGTGTATTTGAATGTTGAAAGGTTAACACCTTTCAAGGCCTTAGATAAAAAACGATAATTTAGATCTAACATCAATATGCTCCATTTGTTATTGGTGTGTATTGTATGGCACATCAAACCAATTTTGAAATACACACCCTATCAAAGCTACCTTTGGTGTTTCACATTGAAAATCTATGACAATGGTTGTATGATTATTTTAATCACATCCCCAAAAGGCATTTGGAGTTTACCAAACTAGTAAAGATCATGGAATTTAAGGGCAACATAATTTTTTTAAAACATTAAGTCAAGATGGATCTCTATGATCAATTTTGTCAAATGGGTTTTGTTTAAATATCGCATTTTTTTCATGGAAATGGCATTAGATGCACCCACAATACCTTCTACCAAACCTAATTTGTATTTGCTAACTAATGTTGAAACTTTTTTGGGCTTGAATTTAATGATGTAAATGTTAGAGGTGATACATTCCTTGATTAAATTTACACACATAAGGGATGCTTTTGTCTATGATTTCATAACAACAATGAAGATCTATGAAAAGGATGTGTATCACATGTTCTATCATAGGTAGTCCTCTTTTGAAAGTAATGTGTTCAATAATTTCATTGCTTTGATCAACACTATTCATGAGAGCATCAATCTCCATTGGATTACAAATTTGAGCATTCAAATTGATCATCTAGCTTGTGAGTTTATTGGGCACCACATGTGGGCAACATCTTTAGATCAAATTGGGGCATCAATTTTTGTGACAAGGGAGATATATGGAGATGTTGCATATGCGAAATAAAAATGTCACTTGAAACTGCCATTTAACTTATTGCTAAAATTCCAAGGTTGGTTCCTTACTCAAAATTTTATGCATAGAATATTACTTGCAACCAAAACCTGAAAAAAGGTTCAACGTTCATTTGGCAATCATCAAGGTAGCCCTCTATTAGCCTAAAAAGGTAGGACTTGATGAAATATGGGTTTCTAGCTTGTTTTTAACTGTTGTTCTTGACCTTCAAAGATCTATGTTTGTGTATAACATGACAAACAATGTTAAGTTGGCAATGCATAAACCTTTTGATGTCAACCCAATCACTAAATTCTATAGAATCTTTATTTCCTTTCAAATTCTAAAAAATAAAATCCCAAAGTATATCAAGTTGGTTGAACTTGTTATTGTGCAAGTAATTGGTTCTGTTGAAAATAAACATTGTTTTTCTATGTTGACCTTCATGACAACAAAATCATGGAATCAATTAACCATGCATTTGGAGCTTGTCATTCATATGTCCAGATAGAAGTTCTTCATTTTGTAAAACTTTTCTTTTGGAGCAATTATTCAAAATTGGAAGGACAACAAAATTCAATATGGCGCAAAAAGTTGAGGCTTGAGCTCCTACCAACTTGCAGGTTGTTTTTTCCTTTGTATCCTTATAGTACCTATCTCTTTTTTATTTCTAATTTTTTTTGACATTTGAATTTTTGGATAATGGATAGTATTAAGGGCATTGTGTGTTGTTAAGATGATTTGAAATCTTGATTTGGCATGCATGTAGTAACAACAACTAGTTGTATTTTAATTGGCAAAGTGAAGATACTTCCCTTTGTTTCCATGATCTATGGTTTTTTGGAATCTACATCCAACCCCTTTTTTTGGGCTTACAAGGATTTTTCTTTGCATTCTATATAATACTCGACTAATGAGCTTTTTCTGGTAGGCTAGACTTTATGTTGTGATGGGCAAAACTTTTTATGGTCAAGGTTTGATTCCCCACATAACATGTTGTTACTAATTAGATTTAAAATAACATTCATTAGCAAAAAACCAAATTAAAGGATGATAAAATGTAGTTGCAAATTTCACTCAAAATAACTCCCAATAAAAAATCAGAATTGATCATTTTATTTCTTTTGTCTAAAAGAAACTACAGATTTGCCCGCCATGTAGTTGGACAGATAGACCCTCAAAGTGTCCATGTGGCAATTCAAGCTCTAGCAAAGACCGCCATGTAGAAATTTAGCAAAAACTGAAAACTCAGCCAAAAACAAAAGGACACTACCACCCATAAGGATTAAAAAAAGTCCATGTCTTAATAACAAATTCAACCCCACTTACAATATTGCCCATTGCATGTACATGAAACATTATCTTTTGACCTTGTGCCTTAAATGATCGTAAAAACACTTAATTTTTCAAAAACCTTCTAGCACCAAAATTTGAACCCAAGACATCATGAATTAATAATCCCCAAACTAATTTTCTTATAGTATTGGGATCTCTAAATCCAAATATAGCATCAAGGAAAAAAAAAGGGTTTTCAAAACTCATCATGTAATAAATCCAGAATCAAAACTATTTTAAATCAAAGTTTTTTACATATGATTGAATTTTAAACAATGTAATTTTCACGTACTCCATGTATTAAATTTTGAACCACTTAAATCTAAGTTTGGCTTAGGACATGATATTAATTCAAGCATGGAGACCTTCAATTGGGCCAAACCCAAATTCAAATCATGGCCCACAAAATTCAAGTTGAACTAAAGAGACGTTCCTCTCAACAAATGTGGAACTTTAAATCCAAATTGTATGTTAGACTAAGAAATAATTCCTTCATGGAATCCCTAATTGAGCCAATCCTTAATTTAGAATTCCTTTGAAACATGCCAAGATGTTATCTCCAAAATCTAAAACCATTATGAAACCGAACAAAATCACGTCCCCAAATGAATTTGTTCACTCTAAATCAATTCATTACACCAGTGTGATTAAAAGCAAGATCCTAAACAAAGTAATTGGACCAAATCAAAATCCAATATAACAGACTAATGTGGCCCCATGTATATTATAGATATTACTATGAACCCAAGTAATGTTATTCTAGAGGACTATAAGAGACCGAATCAAAATTATTGAACCAATCAAAATTTAGTATACTATAAATCAATATGGCTTCTTATGAGACTAGACCAAACTTGAATGCACTTTAACCTAATTTCAAGTATTTGAACTTCAAAAGTTTGTCATGCATATTGAGGTCAGAAATATGACATAATGAGCATAGAGAAATAATGCATGGAAATGGCTTGAAAGTGAATATATACATGTTCGATGATGTTGGGAGGGACTAAGGCCCGGTTGATTGTGTGAATTTAAGTTGCAATCGTGAATGTACATTTCTGGAACTCCCTTGCTGTACACAACTAAGACCTGGACCATTTGTGTCCCACTGGCACATAGGTTTGGAGATTCTACGACTCTGTATTTGCTTCAAGGGTGTGATGTTTGAAATACTCCAACACAGCCTGCAGCAATTATCTGTGAACCATAGGGTGGATGTAAATTTCAACATTTTTCATTGGCTTTCAAAGGATTCTGGTCAACAAGCAAAGACACAACTTATGAATCATCCGATGTAACATCATATGTTGACAAGTGTGGCCTGTGCCATTGCCCCAATTGTTACGACATCCTCAACTGATTTTTCCTTCCAAAACCTGGTTTTTTGGAATTTATTTGAATTTTCAGTGGCAGAAATCATTTAAAAAACAATATCTCCCACATTCTGAATCCAAATCTTACTAAATAAATTCCATTAAATCCTCCTCATCAAGATCTTTCCAACCACATCAAAGGCACATTCCAATTCCTTCAAAATTTTCAATTCAATTCAATTTAATTTTCAGTGAAGAAATCATTCAATATTCAAGAACTTTTACACCGCAAGTCCAAACAAGCCGATGCACCCCTCCTCCTCAAGAGCTTTCCAAAGAGACCAAGAATGCCAGCTGAAGCATCCTGGTTCAATGGATCTCATAAGTACAAACAAAACAAAACAACAAACTACCTTTGCTTCATAGATAGATTCCAATCTGCTAAGGGATAAAATAGAGGAATTTGGGAACATTGAATGCCCAATTTAGGCCTCACCCATGAAACGCCCAATGGTAACTTCAAGGTTGGTTTTGAACAAAGGTTGTATCTATAGCTTGCATTGTGCTGCCTCAGACTGCCCTTTTTTATGGTGTCACTTTGTTGGGCTCTTTCTTGAAGGTGCATGGGAGTAAATACTTGAGCCCCGTTTTTTGGAGCTGGTTGCCAATCATAGGGTGAAACTGTTGTGAGCAATTTTCTGCTGCTTTGGAATTTTTTGGGGGGTGACATCACCGTTCTAGTGTAATAGTAGTAATTTTTGTTGCAAATAAACCTTGCTACCCTGGTACCCACATCCTTTTCCATCTCGAACAAAACACGATAATTTTGGCTGTCATTTGCGGTTGCTCTTGATTCTTCATTTTTACTAACCACAAGATCATGGCCTCTGTAGTTCACTTTTCTCATCTCAATGGGGGGCAACACCATTAGCCCCTATAGTGCATCACCATAGCCAAGTGCACCAAAATCCACATTTAGCACATTGCATTTACATTGGATTGTTGATCTTCAAAAGTCGAGGCCAGATCATTTTCTTGCATTTTGTCCGTACGTGCAATATCCTTCTCAATTATACCTGGAGTTAAAACAATTTGAAACGGCAAATTTGGGTCCTAAAAAGCCCCATGGCATCTGGACCATGTTCCACTGGCAGTATAGGGTTTAGGGTTCCTTCATGGCAAGATGAACACTTTGCACATTTTGCTGCCTAAGTGTATTGTTGGCCTCAAATAAGGTATTGACGAGTTGCAGCAGGGTTCTTTTTGCTCCATTTTCAGCAGCAGGGTTTGAACATCATCCAGAATAAAGCCCATATTCACAGTCATATTGGACAACTTTGCATCCATTTTTGACACCATTGTTGAACGTTATGCATTATCCATGCTTTATCATGATGCATGGATGTTGCATGTTGTATTATAAGGTTCAATTATGAAGCAATTATGATGCTATGACTTAAACCTTGAATATGCTGTTTCATGTCAAGTTTTCTTTGTGGATGGTATGGAGGTCTAGAGATTGGGAGTGGTGGTAGAGAAGGAACCTCAAGCATGAAGGATGGTTAACCATGCGACGGACCCCATGCTAGGGGTAGACATTGATGCTGTGGTAGTAGAGCAATTGGAAGCTGCAACCCTGCATGATGATGGTTATTCTGATTTACAGTGTTGTTTGGTTGATATGTGCATAGTTTTTCAACAAATTGATGGACAAAATTAGTCTTGTTTTCTTAGCTGCCCCAAATTCGACATCATGTAATTTCCCCTACTTTAATTAAGACTAAATTATTGTGATTGATATGAAATAAATTACACCATGAACAGATGATGGGTACTAGCGGCCAAGTGTTAGTCTTTAATTAAAATGATGATCGGGATGGTTCTAATTGGCTGAGTCAACTTGAGTTCGTTGAGAAAGAACTGACCATACTACTTGTGCTACAACTTATGTTCAAGTATATGTATGTACTAAATCCTAAATATTATGCATGTCAACTTGTTTTTTTGTCAATTTTTTTATGTTAAAAAAAAAAGTGGCAATGATTCACAAGAAGATTTAGCCATTTAATCTAGCCATAAGCTGAATTAATGAAAGTAGATTTTTGAAAAATCCTTCAATATTTTGGGGTACTTACTTGAAACATGTATATAACTTTGGTGAATTTTCTTAGAATTTGGTTGAATTCTAAGTACTAAAAATCTCAAAAAGGATTTTACCACTTTTAACTTTTCATATAGCTTTTTGGCTATATATATAGCCAACAAAAAGAGGCTGACACATGCGTAGATAGCAAAAATCAGAAGTTAGCCATGGCTCCACATGAAAATGGGCATACATTCTTTACTTGCCTAGTTAGAAATACAATTTGCCTTCATTGAAGTACAACTATAACATGGAGTTTACTATAGGCAATGTATAGGCAATGTTCACTATTTATCATGGACCATTCTTGGCTATACACATGTACTTGCCCGACTAATGGGTTATAAACGATCACATCATCACATAGGATTGCAGTGAAAGTGGAGTATGGAATACGGCCATTGTTGCTTATAGATGTGACCCTGCACTGGAAGTTTTGGATGAGGTTGAGTAGTCGAATCCAGTGAATCCACTGGAACACAGCTGGGAGCCTGAAAAATAGCACAGCTTTCCACATCCCTTCTTTCAAGGTTCATGGAACACATGTTAGGATGCAAGCCTCCTCCTTCTTAAGTCAGGCGGTAGTTGGAGGCTTACCTATTTCTCGACTTTCACCCCTTCTGGACACACCTCCCATCATCACAACCAACCTATTGCAGGTGATCGATTTTTGACATGGAGAAATGTGGCTGACCCCTACAAGGGATCAATTTTTTAGATGAAAAGATTTTGACATCTAATTTGAGCTAACTTGACCTCTTATAAATTCTCCCATTTCTTTTTTCTTATTCCTTTTGTACATCTATGGTGTGTTTATTAATAAAGTTTTGCAGGGTTTCATCATCAATATGAGTTCCTCTTGACATGAAGATCAATGTTGAAAATTCAGACCACCCACAAAACAGTACCAGATACCAGACATGCCAGGCATGGGGGAAAAGAAGAAGAAAAAACCCTGATTCCAGGACCAGTCCGGTATGTTGAAAAGTTGATGCTGGCACAACACTTCTTCAAACCAGCGCCAGCTGCAATAGGAAATGTTCCATGAAGTTCCCTAACTAACACCTCTCAAATTTTCTCCAAATGTGAGACCAAAATTGAAAAAAAACTATAGCAAGTTCGAACCAGTGCTATGCAGGTATTAGAAATTATGGCAACCCCTCACTGGTTAAGATCTCATCAGATTTTCCTAGTGTATTTTAGGAAGGCACCTTACCAGGACTAATTTTGCCTATTGGAAAGGGTAGGTGTACTAGACCCCAGTTATGCACCGTGACTATGAATGCTTAATAAGATTTTCATTATGCTATTTTATTTGTAGAACAATTGCACCCATTGAAAAATTTGCAATGAAAAATTATGCTGAAGCAACCTATAACTCTCTGCCAGCAACTTCTTATCTAACTGCATCTATCTTTGATTCAGTTGATCTCATCTCTTACATCAACCTCTTTGTTGCATTATATTTGTCATAATCCTTAGGGAACAAATTGCATTCTTTCAGGTTGTTTTTGCTTTCAAATAGATCGACAATGGATGGAAATTGTGAATTTCTACTATCCCATTTCTTGCCCATTGTCCAACATGCATCTTTCCATGTCTTTGCCTTAGTCGCAAACCTAAGGTTAAGGTCGTGACAATATTAGTCTATTTTGTTCATCCCCAACATGTATTTTGGTTAGCATAATAATCGAGTCTTATAATTTCAGTTTGTTGGTTACACTGGCCACGAATGGTACTTAGGAGCTTGTTACAAGATGTTCACAAAATCTGGATCAAACATCCATATCATTATGGCATAAACTTGTACTTTTGCATGTTGTATTTTGATGCCTTATATACCATTCTAACATTATAGTCTCCATCTATCACTTTCATTTGTCTATGATCCATTACTGGATATAAATCCAAGCCTTGAGGAGTTATAGAAAACATTTTCATAGTTCTAAACTTATACTTGCAATGAAAAGCTTTCATGTCCAGCTTGCCTCTTTCTTATTACATATAATCATTGAAGAGGTTTTTGTCCGTTTTGCATTTATCATTTTTTAACAACCCTTTTAATGTGTTGGATGTGAACACTTGTGGCTATCATTTGTTGACATTATATTATTTGATCAATGACTATTTATTTCAATAGTCATAGTAGATTTATTTTTATTGTTTTCAAATTAATGTGGGATGTTTTAATATGTGCGATTTAGCACCAATTTATCCATTTGATAGTGGACCCCTTTGTAACACATTTCTTTTTTTACGTCTTTTATTTTTTTCAAAGTGTGAGAAGTACCGATTACATAAGCATATGCATAACCTTTTATTCATTAATGCTTAAGTTTTGCTTTTGAATTGAAATAAACATTTATAGTTTTGTTTCTTCATGTTTTTCTCCTTTTATATATCACTCTAGTTTTGTTATACTTTTTTTTTAAAATACATTTTTATGCCATAATTACAATTGAATCCATTTTATTTCAATCCATGTTCAATTCATTATATATGATTTCTACATTTGGATAATTTATATTACTATGTGTATTGCACAGTATGATTGAATACACAATATTTTCTCATCAGGGGTTTGAATGTTGTCTTCTTCAACTATCCCACATTTTTTGTGGTTTCAATGGTAATCCAATCATCTCCCGATTCACAAGTGGTTGGAGGATTTTGTTTTGTTCGTGTTGTGGGACCCAAGCTCACTTGCTTGGAATTGCTACAATCTTTTTTTGGGTTTTCCAATTTTTGTTGTTCCCCATTTCTTGATTTCTATTAGTCTGTATAATGGGTCAAATAGATTGTCATCTTGAAGAACTTGCCATGGTTATTTTATTTGTTTGGAAATTGTGTACCAAAATTGAGTGCAACAATGTATTTTCAATCATGCATTGACTTATGAGCAATAGCTTGCCAATAATTAGTGATCTATTTGTCATTGTTTGGGAAAAATCCAAATGAGATGGTAATACTAAATAACACAATTAAGTACTTGAATTAATAATATTGGGTGCAAGGATCCAAATATTCTATTAAGGTAATAGGAATGCAATATCATATCAAACATATATCAAATGCAATAAAATAATGAAATGCAAATAGATAATAAAGAAGGACATAATGGAGTTGGAAATTTATTTGAAATGTAATGACAATGCAATCACTATATATGGGTTTTACATGCATTCTTTGCAATTCCAAAGATTGATTAGGTACTATATATGCATCCTTTGGCGTTCTAGGGACTGAATGCGTATGTATATGTATCCTTCAGAATTCAAATAATCAAGAATTTTGGATGAATTAATGGATTTTCCGAGAAGCAACCTCTATGTTCAACTTCAACCCTAATTCATATCAAAAAGTTTATTGAACCACAAATTACTACAAAGAATGGTATTTTGGCTTTTCGTTCAATTGTTGGGACTTTTTTTCTTCAACTATTATAGACAACTCATGGTTTTGAGGCTAGGCCTATCATCCAATGATTCACAAGTTGTTTTAACATTTTGTTCCTTAAATCTTGTGGCACCCAAGCTCACCTGCTTGGAGGTGCATAGAGTCTTCTAGTGGGTTCCATAAATTATGATGATAAGAGGTCTCCAAGGGTTACCAAATCCTCCATTGACAAATTCTTTAATAAACTTGGGAAAAAATGTTTTGGAACCCATTTTTTCAAACTTGCATGTTGTTGGAAGAAATCCATGGCATCTCTAAACTTTGCCTAATGGTAGTCTTCCATATCCTCCTTTAGAATGTTTATAGTTTGTTTGAGTAATGCAATATTTTCTTTGTTTGTCTTTACATTCCCCCATTGCCATGCCACCCATTCATTTGTTTTATCAATTTTCTTTTTCCATTATGATCCCCCATGTTTTAATTTGTAGCAATTGCTTCAAGGGGTCTACCAAGGTGGGATCTCTTAGAAATTCCAAAGGCATTTTTTATCATTTTGCATATTTTATCTCATATGCTTGAGATTAAGGGGTATTCAATCATAGTTTCCAAGGTGTTTGGTGTGACTATTGCTAAATTTTTTATTTTTTCCATTGTAAAATAAATGTTTAACAATTACAAATGGGTGGTAGTTGTAGAAAATATGGAACTAGGCAATTCAGATGGAAAGGGGGAAAAAATGTAGTTTGATTATTCAAGTTGCAAGAATGACCTAAACATAAAAGGTCTAAAAGATTTTTTTAATTAAAAACAAGTTTAAAATGGTATAGAGAATGTGCGGCCTCATATTGTCTCAATTGCTAATGGGAACATACCTCTTGGAAATGAAGAGGTGGTGTTTTGATTGACATATATTTCTTGGAGATGAAAAATTGATGTTTCAATTAACACATACTTCTTGGAGATGAATAGGTGGTGTTTCAATTAACACATACCTTTTTGTTGTGAATAGGTAGAGTTTGGATTGAGATATAATTCTTGGTTGTGAATAAGTTTCCTTCATCCTTTTTTTTGTTCATCTATTTTAATTTTTCATTCATAATTATTGTTCAACCATGTACACATGGTAGATTATTCCTCCACGTCACAAAATATTGTATGCCATGTGTCAACATATATAATATTCTAGAAAAAATTCAATCTTGTTCACCTACTCACGTTCACACGTTCACCAAATAATAATCCCCTTGATGGGGTTAGCATGTTCCACAACCTTGGATCAAAAGTGATAATCTAAATCCAACATAAATATGTTCCATTTGTTGTTGTTGTGTATTGTATGGCACATCATACCAATCTTGCGATACAAACCCTTTCAAGCCTACCTTTGGTTTCTCGCATTAAAATTTTGTTACAATGTTTATAGGGTTATTTCAATCATATCCTCAAGATGCATTTGGAATTTACCAAATGGGCAAGGATCATGGAAATTAAGGGCAACAAAATTTTGTGGAACATTAAAATAATGTGGATATCTATGATCAATTTTGTCAAATGTGTCTTGTCTGTGTACTGCATTCTTTTCATGAAATGGCACTAGATGCACCCACAATACCTTCTACCAAATCTACTTTGTCTATGCTAATTGATGTGAAAGCTTTGTTAGGCTTGAATGTAATGATGTAGACGTTAAAGGTGGTACATCCTTTAACTAAATTTGCACAATTAAGGGATGATTTTGTTTGTGATTTGATAACACTAATGAAAATCTATGAAGGGGATGTGTACCACATGTTTATGGTAGGCAATCCTCTTTTGAAGGTAGTGTGTTCAATAATTTCATTGCCTTGATCAACACTATTTGTGAAAGCATTAGTCTTCATTGGATTACAAATTTGAACATTGGAATTGATCATTTGGCTTGAGAATTTGTTGAGCACCACATGTGGGCAACATCTTTAAATAATATTGAGGCTTCAATTTTTGTTATGAAGGAGATATACAGGGATGTTGCATTTGAGAAATAATAATGTGAAGAAGCTACCATTTAATTTATTGTTAAAATTACAAGGGTGATTCATTCATTGCTTAAGATTTTATGGATATAATATCAACTACAACCATAACTTGAAAAAAGGTTTAATTGTTCATTTGGCAATCATCAAGGTAACCTTCTATTTGCCTAAAAAGGGAGGACTTGATGAGATATGAGTTCTTGGCTGTTTTTCAATTGTTGTTCTTAACTTCAAATATTTATGTTGGTATTTAGCATGACAAACAATGTTAAATTGGCAATGCAAAAACCTTTTGTTGTCAACCCCATCACTAAGTTATGGAAAACCCTTACTTCTTTTTAAATTTTGAAAAATAAACTCCTCAAGTATATCAAGTTGGTTGAACTTGCTATTGTGAAAGTAATTGGTTCTATTGAAGATGAACATTACTTTTCTATGTTGACCTTTATGAAAACAAAATTATGGAATCGATTAACTATGCATTTGGAGCTTGTCATTTGCATGTTAAAAAAAAGTTGTTTCCTTTGTAGAACTTTCCTTTTGAAGCAATTATCCAAAATTTGGAAAGACAACATAATTTGGTATGGTGTAAAAAGTTGAGACTTATGCTACTGCTAACTTGCAAGCTTTTTTTTTTTTTTTAAATCCTTCTAATCCCTATTTCCTATTTTTTTTTTTTTGCATTTGGTTTTTTGTTTAATGGTTAATACAATGGCCATTGTGTGTTGTTAGGATGTTTT
>Ga0116229_10009503_pt1 | contig 14816 bp, 14 predicted proteins | sample S1TSphgellanicum_3_FD_87313 | JGI IMG/M metagenome (GOLD analysis project Ga0116229, IMG submission 87313) | Host-associated microbial communities from peat moss isolated from Minnesota, USA - S1T2_Fc - Sphagnum magellanicum MG | ecosystem: Host-associated > Plants > Peat moss > Unclassified... | reverse complement strand
AGCTCGACGCGCGTCTCGAAGTAGCCGGCGTCGTCGGTGCCGGTTTCGGTGACCGTCGAACCGCTGGCCGTCTCGCTGAAGGCGGCGACCGTTTCGCTGGTGGTCGTGGTGATGCGTACGCGGGAGTGGGGCTTCGTGATGCCGCTGACGACGAAGCTGGTGCGCGCCCGGATGCCGTTGGGCGGTTCGAGCCCCGCGATGTAGTTGGTGTCCGGGCGATCGGTCACCGTGAACGTCCAGCTCTGCGTGAACGGCTCGTGTTCGGGCGTGCGGCCCGAGACGACGGCTTCGTGCAAGCCCGGCGGCAGATCGAACGCCGGCACGTATGCGAAGCTGCGGCCGCTGACGTAGGTGTCTTGAGTGACGTCGCGGCCGTCGATCGTCAGGCCGATCGTATTGGCGTCGACGGGCTCCGAGAAGCTGCCGGAGATTTCGGGCCGCTTGAGGTTGGTCGACTCGTCGGCGGCGGGCTCGCGGCGCAAGATCCGTAAGAAGATCGGGGCGGGGGGCGGCGTCGGGGAAGCGACGGCCTGGGCGATGCGGACCGTGTTCGACGAGGCGTCGAAGTTCACGCTCGCGCCGAGCGCCTGCGAGACGAACCGCAGGGGGACCAGCGCACGGCCCGCCTCCATGAGCGGCGGGCTGTCCAAGTACTGCGGCCGGCCGTCGATCGTCGCGACGGTCGAGCCGATCGTCAGCCCGATCGTATGCGTTCCTGACGTCGCGTTGATGCGGCCGCCGGCATAGACCACGCTGGCGCCGAGGCGCTCGAAGATGCCTCGCAACGGCACGTAGATGCGGCCGGCCCGCTCGAGCGGCGGCTGGTCGAAGGCGACCTGCGCGCCGTTGACGTCGATGTTCAAGGTCGCTTCCTGGGCCCGCGCCGCGACGGCCGTAACGGCCACCACCGCAGATCCCAGGACGAGGGCCCATAGGAAGGCGTTGCTCTGGCTGCTCCTCGGAACGCTGCTCCTTAGAGCGCTCGTCCTCAGAGCGCTCGTCCTCAAAACGCTCGTCCTCAGAACGCTCGTCCTCAGGACGCTCGTCCTCAAAACGTTACTGTTTAGGAAGCTAGGCCGCGGGACGCTGGTTCGTGGCACGATGGACGAAAAGCCGGTCAGGCGGAAAACGTTCAACTCGGAGCTCCATTTGACGGCAGATGCCGAGCTGGAAACGTAGCGCCGGGCGAAAACGTCCTCCGAGCCGAGGCCGAGCGTCGCCGAGCTCGGCCAAACGATGCGAGGCTGCTAGGCCGCCTCAGCGATGTCGGATTCGAGCAGGGCCTCGCGGTAGCGAGCTTCGAGCTCGCAGTCGAGGCAGAGTACCGTGAGGACGTAGGACGCCTCGGCGGGCGCCTCGTGGCTGGACTTGCATTCGGGGCAGAAGAAGCGCTGGTTCATGGCGTCGGATCACCTCCGCACCCATTACACCGCCCCGGTGTGCCACCAGTGTGGCACACCGGTCATACCGGGTACGACTGTCGGGCAAAGATTTTTAGGAGGCGAACGATGCCGTACCCCAGACCGTGGCCCACTTGGAGCCGCCGAGTTCGTCCGGATCGCGGCGGGGCGAGCGGCCCACGCTTTTGTGGCCGGCGCCCGCGGAGCCGGTCGTGAAGAAACTCGTCGTCTTCGATCTCGACGGTACGCTCGCGCCGAGCAAGTCGTCAATCGATGCGGAGATGTCGGTACTCTTGGACCGGTTGCTGAGCGTGGCGCGGGTGGCCGTCATCTCCGGCGGCGCTTGGCCGCAATTTCAAGCGCAGCTCCTCGCGAAACTGCCGGAAAGCGGCGACTTCGGCCGGCTTTCACTGCTCCCCACCTGCGGAACCCAGTTCTATGCATTCGAAGGCGGCTGGCGCAAGCTCTACGCCGAAGACCTCTCGGCAACCCAGAAAACGAAGATCGTCGCGGCGTTGGAAGCGGCGGTCGCGGCATCCGGTTTCGCGGCCACGAAAACCTGGGGCGACGTGATTGAAGACCGCGAGAGCCAGATCACGTACTCGGCCCTCGGCCAGCAAGCGCCGCTCGCAGCGAAAGCCACGTGGGACCCGGATTTCGCGAAGCGCCACGCGATCAAAGCGCTGCTGGATACGTCGCTCTCGGATTTTTCGGTGCGCCTCGGCGGCTCGACCTCGATCGACGTCACCTTGCCGGGGATCGACAAGGCGTACGGGATCGCCAAGCTGCGCGACGTCCTGGGGATCTCGATCGCGGAGATGATCTACGTGGGCGACGCGCTCTTTCCGGGCGGCAACGACTATCCGGCCCGCAGCACGGGCGCGGATTGCATTCAAGTACGCGACCCGGAAGAAACCAAGCGCGTGATCGAAACGGCCGTCGCGTGCCTGGGCTCGCCTACAGCGTGACGGAGGCGCTGGCCGAAACGGCGTTGCCCGTGGCGGTGGTGGCCGTATAGCGTAAGTCGATCCGCATGCCCGCAAGGAAGAGCGCCACCGCCGGGATCCGGCCGCTACAGAAGAAGCGTCCGGGACCGAGTTGGCGCAAGGTGCCTTCGTGGCCCATTTCGCGCGTCGTCACCCGGACGACGTTGTCGCTCGTCAAGATCTCCATTTGGATTTCGTCGTGCGGCCGGAAGTTCTGCTTGTTGAGCTCGATGCGCAGAATCTCGGGATCGCCCGGCCGGATCGAGTGGATGCGCGCCGGAACGACGACGTAGCCGTACACCGGGCGCGGCACGGCCTCGGCCGCGAAGGCGCTTGCGGCTAGCGCCGCGCCGAGCAGCCAGGAGGAGGGCGCGAACGCCCCGAGCGTCAGCGCGCCGTGCGCAACTCGGCGCGTCCGGCAGCGTGAAAGACGCGGGGCACGACGCTTCGGTTGCAAACTTTCTAGCCGAAGGTCTTGACCGGATGCACCATGGCGAACGAGTCGTCCGCCGCAGGCAAAATGTCGAGGGCGGCCGGGCTCGCGCGGAAGACGTCGAGCTCGCCGAAGTGTTCGAATCGGTAGACGATCGCCGACGCGACGCCGTCGTCGCTCCCGAAGATCAGCGCGCCGCGGAATCCCGTGGCCGGCACGAGCGCGCCGAGGAGCCGGGCGGAGAGTTCCGGGCCGGCGGCGACGCGCTCGAATGCGTACGCATCGCGCGACTCCGGGTCGATGGCGTCAACGCCGGTCGAGGCAGCCAACCGGTAGAGGCCACGGGTCGAAGATTCGGCAACCGACAGATGCTCGGCTTCGAGCCGGCGCTCGCCCCAGGCCGCCTCGAGGCGGCGAAAGCCGTCGTGACCGTCGAGTTGCAGCAAGCTCACGACGCGGCGCCGGTCGACGGAACGCACGACGGCTGCCGCCCCGGCCCCGAACGACGAACGGGCTTTCTCGACGAGCGTTTCGTACGCCGAGAGTCCGGCCTCGATACGTTCGGGCGCGACGTGCGCGACTTCGATGGCGCACCAAGCGCCCGGCGCGAAGGCAACCGGCGGACCGCCGCGGCGGTGATCGACGAGCGTGTGGTGCGCGAGGTCTTCGTGTGGACGGGGCAATGGCGACTCCCTAAGCCGAACTCCGGGGCTCGGCACCCGCGCCGAGTAAGAATCAGCATTGCACGAAGCCGTTCGAGACAGTATCGTGAAACGAATGGATATTCGAGCTTCGGGCTTTTTCACGATGGCGCGATGGGGCGCGAAGCGTTACACTGAAGGTCGCCGTCCGGCGTCTTGCGCGGCGGCACGAAGGGGCACATTCGGAATGAAAACGGTTTCGCGAGTCTTTCTATCGCTTACGATTGCGGCGCTCGCCGTCGCACCGGCGAGCGCCGGAGGCAAGGTGGGGAGCGCCACATTCTCCGGGATCGTCAACCACGTGTCGGACAACAACATCAAGGTCACGGATACGAAAACGTCGCAGTCGCTGAGTTTTCTGATCCTGCCGAAATTCGATCAGGTGTTCTCATCAGACGGCAAGACGACGTACCAGATGAAGGCGATCCACGCCGGTCAGTACGTGAAGGTCTACTACGATCAGCGCTTCTTTGGGCAACGCCATGCCGACCGGATTCTGCTGCTGTTGCAGGACAACGCGGTCAAGCGCAGAGAGTAGCGAGCGCTCACTTCGCGGACCGGGGGCCGAGCTCGAACTCGTAGCTTGCGTAGCCGGAGAACGTGTCGCTGTTCTGCAGCGCGCGTCCGAATGAAAACAGAATCGCGTGAAAGTCGCCGAGCCTCGCCGTCAACCCGACGTTGGCGGCGGTCACGCCCAGGGCGCCCGGCGTACTCGGGCCTTGGCGATACACCTCGGCGCCGATCGTCGTCGCGGCCGAGAGCGAACGCTCGAGCGCGCCGCCGACGAACGTGTAGTTGCGCTCGCCCGGTCCCGCGTTGAGATACAGGCCGCCGCCGCCGAAAGCGGTCCACCGGCTGGAGCTTTTCTGGAGCCATAGCGGCAGGAGCGTGACGATGTGGCCGCCGGTCGATGGAATCTCCACGCTCGGGTAAAATGAAACTTGCGGCCGGTCGTCCGACTCCTCGACGAAGCGCGTCTTGATCCCGAAAGCGGTTGCGCCGTAGCCGTAGCGCCGCGCTTCCGGGGAAACGTCGCTCTGAAGCGGGAGCGACACGGAAACTTGCACGTTCGGCAGCGCGCCGTAATTGAACTCCGCGAATGGAAGCGCGGCCGAAACGGTGCCGTGGCCCTCGTTCGCATACGTTAGCCCCGTGTAAATCTCCCAATTGCGGTAATCGGTCGGCACGGGATCGTCGGTGACGAAGGGCGGTCCGGCGCGGGCATTCGACGCGCTGAAGACGGCCAGACCGGCAAGGAGCGTGCCGACCGTAAACCGCAGCCGCCGCGCACTCACCAGGTTCCGACGAAAGCCGGATCGAGGGCGGCGCTCGCGACGCGATCGAAGATCGGCAACGGACAATCGAGCGCGGGGCAGCCGGGCACGAACACCGGCACGCGCAGCGGTGGATCCGGCGCGAGAAGTCGCATCGCCTCCAGACTCTGTGCGGTGAAGAAGGCGCGCACGAAGGGTTCCGCGCCCGCCGCGGGGCGGTAAACTTCGAAAACGAGCGCGCTGCCGGGAGGCGTGTCGTTGACCTGGTAGCCGGGCACGAGCCAGCGCAGTCGCAGCATGCCGGCCAGCGATTCGAGATTCGTGTCGTGGCCGACGAAGGCGGCGAACCGCGTGCCGAGCGGAGCGCGCGTCCGTTCGTCGCGCTGCCCGGTCGCGCCCTGATCGATTGTCGCCACCACGTGCGCGAGCAGATTCGAGCCTTGAACCCGCGCGGCATACGGCGTCTCCGTGTTGAGCAGAAACTTCAACACGTGGAGCTGCGAAAGCTCGAGTAACGTCGCGCGATCGACTTTTCCCCAGCCGACGTCGGAAAGCGGACGGCCGTCCGCGTAGGCCAGGATGAAGTCTTCGACAGCGGTCGACGCGAGGTCGACCGGCCCTCCGACTTCCGCGAGCCCGGTTTTCTTAGATGCGACGACGGTGGATGGCACCGTTGAAAGCGGCGCGCAGGTTGCGGCGGCGCAGCCCAGGATCGCGTCGAGCTTCTCGAAGGCGAGCGCATATGCCGGCACGAGCGCGCGCGGGTCGCTACCGAATGAGCCCGCGAGCGATGCGGTCGAGGCAGTCACGTCGGCTTTCCCAAGCGACGGCAGCGCATGGAAGAGCGGATCGACTGGCGCGTTCGCGTCGTGTGCCGCGAGACCGCACCGCGGTGCCAACCCCGCGAGTAGCGCGCTGCCGGTGGCTTTGGTGCGCTCGTCGACGTCCGCCCACACGAACACGGAATCCGCTGCCGGACAGCCGCTCTTCGGGAAGATGCCGAGGGTCGCGTAATACGCGCGATACGCCGCACCGAACTGCGTCATCGCCGCCGCACCGTGCGGCGTGAGATACCCCGGCGCGACATCCCACGTGGGCCAGGGCCGCGCGCTGTAACCGGCGAGTTCGGCCGGATCGGTCGGCGACCGAATGCCGTGGCGGGTGACGATCACCACCATTTGCAAATCCGCGGCGACTGCCGGCGCGGCGCCCTGCGCACCCGCCGGCGCGACCCCCGTCGTTATGAAAACGGCTAAGAGCGCGAAGAAGCGTCGCAGGATCACGGCGTGAATTTGAAGCTCTGCACGAAATCGCCGCCGGTTTCGGCCCATACGAGCCAAATCGTGCCCGTCGCCGAATCGATGCCGACGGTATGCGCGCCCGCGGCGACGCTCACGCTTCCCAGGACGCTCGGCGCACCGGCGGGGTTGTCGCGAAGCAGCGTGAGCGTCTTGCTGCCGGCGCAGGCGATGACGTGCGACGTCCGATCGAGGCTGCACTGATCGACGCGAGCCTGGATAGCGGTCTTCCCAACGAGCGTCCCGCTCTTATCGTACGCGGCGAGCAAACCGTTCTGGCCGCCGACGAGCACGTGGCCGTACGCGGGGTCGAACTGGAGCGGATGATTCGCCTTGATGTCGGGGGTCGGCAGCGTCTTCTTGACGGTCAGGCTCGCCGGGTCGATGACGACGACCTCCGAGAGGTCCGAGATGTTCTGGTAGACGTCGTGCGTGCCCGGATCGACGCTGATGTACTCGGGCTTGTGTCCCGGCAACGCGACCGTGCCGATGCTCTTCATCGTCTTTGCGTCCACCACGAAGATGCGCGTTCCATCGTCTTCGTCCGCGTAGATATGTCTGTTACCCGGATCGTAGGCGATCGCGTCGACGGCTCCGTCGACTCTTGCCGCGCCCAGGACTGTTTGGGCGACCGGGTCGATCTCCGAAACGGTGTCGGCTTCGCCGTCGCCCGTGAAGACGTGTCCCGTCGCGGGATCGACGGCAACGCCGTGCAGCGGGCCGACCCTGACCTGGCCGAGCACGCGGCCCGTATCGGCGTCGACGATCAGCAACGCCTGGCTTCCGGTATGCGCTGCGTAGACGCGACGCCGCGCGGCATCGACCGTGACGTAGTCGAATCCGCTCAACACGGGGACGGGCTGCGGTGGCAAAGACGGTACGATCGGCATGGGCGGCGCTTTGTGCTTTCGCGTTCGCACTCTCCTCCGTCACATTTCACGTGCCGTTCATGTGAAGCTGCGTTCGTAGCGTGGCTGCGTGTCACGGCTTGGTCCGTGTGAATTCGTTCATCGGAGATTCATATTAATACGCATGCTTGGCTCCCGCCGGCCGCCTTAACGCGACGTTAAGTTGCTTCGGTTAGCGTCGGACGTGCCGTCGCGCCCCCACGGAGCGCTTCGTCTCTTAACGCTTCACCGGGAGAAGGATCTTGTTCGCGCGATTCGCTCGCTTCGTTCATATCTGTTATATCTGTGCATCGCTTGCGTTGCTCGTTTCGGCGCTACCGGCCGGGGCGCAGCCCGCCTCCGGCAGCGTGGCGGGGGTCGTCGTCGACCAGGTCGACGGGCTGCCGCTCTCCGCCGCGACGATCGCGCTGTACCGCGGCGACGCCTTCATCGCATCTGCCAAATCGGACGCGCACGGTGCCTTCACGTTCGACTCCGTTCCGGCGGGGCTCTACACGCTTTCGATCTCGGCGACCGGATACCAGATATCTCGCTCGCGCGAGTTCTCAGTGACTGCGGTGGGGCAAACGACCGTCGACCTCGCGGTGAACCGCGCGACCGAATCGCAAGCGAGCGCGAACGTGAAGACGATCGGCTCGGTGTCCGTGGCAGCGACGAGTCCGCTGGTTTCGACGACGACGATCACGAACTCGATCGACCCCGCCACCGTGCAGCAAGAGAACTTCATCGGATTCGGCCTGGCGCTCGCGCGTCTGCCGGGCGTGAATTCGACGGGGCTCTCGTCGTCGGTCTCCGACGACCAATACCTCGATATCCGCGGCCTCGGTCCGTCGGAAACGCAGACGCTGCTCGACGGCCACCCGGTCGGGCCGCAAGGCGTATACGCGATCAACGGAAGCGGCAGCTATCCCTATGGCTTCAACTTCTCCGATTCGCCGATCTTCGGCCTCAGCAAGGTAACGGTCACGTTCGGCTCCGGCGCGACCGGTTTGTACGGCGTGGACGCGATCGGCGGCACGATCGACATGCAGACCCTCAATCCGTCGCTGCAGCCGACGGAGCATTTCTGGCAGAGCATCGGCGACCAGGGGCGCCTGCAGACCGCGGCCGACGCGACGGGAACGATCGGACGGCTCTCCTACGCGCTCGCGGGCGGCGTGGTCGGAACGTACGGGATGTTCGCCCCGGGCCTCGTCACCCAGACCGGGCGGCCCAACAACAACGCCAATGCGAACAACGGCGGCGCGTGCACGGCGGGCAACGACATTTCGGCTTGCAATACGGCGCTCAATACGTACGCGGTGAGCCAGAATTCAACGTTGCGCGCGGCGCTGGCGAAGCTGCGCTATAACCTCTCGAAAAACACCACGCTCACGACGACCGTCTATTCATCGGGCCAGGAGTCCGATTCGACGGGGAACGGCGACAACGACAATATCCCCTACGACACGCGGCTCGCGCAGATCCAGAGCAATCCTGGAAACTGCGCGCTGCCCGGCGCGAAGGCCGGCACGATGAACGGCTATCAGGTCATCACGGTAGCGAACGCGGCCAACAATCCGACCGCCTGCTATACCGCGCAGCAGTGGGCGCTGGCCTCATACGGGCCGTACGGTGGTGGCGCCGATCGCAACCGTGGCGCGATGATGACGGACTATAACGTGAACCTGCAGAGCATCTCGGGAAACAACACGATCATCGCCGACGGCTACTTCAACCACTACAAATTCTACAAGAGTTCCGAGGAGGCCGGCGGACTCGATCCAACCGGAACGGAGTTTGCGGGAACGGCGTATTCGCAGTTCCTCAACTCGCAAGGATACTTGCTGGCGGACGACTTGCAGGGTCGCAAGAGCGATGTCGGACTCGGTTTCTTCGGCGAGTATCAGATCGGCACGCGCCTCGACTACAATAGTCTGGGCCAGGGCATCGCCGACTATGAGAATCCGGAGTCGACCCACTACACCAGCGCCTTCTTGCGCTCGACGTATGAATTCAACAACGTCTTGTCGGCGTTCGGAAACTTCTGGGTAAAGAAAGATTCGGTGATCGGCGATACCAACTTCGATCCGCGCTTGTCGCTGGTCGTTCGGCCGGAAGCCGGCGACGTCTTACGCGTCACCTACGGACATTCGACCGGCGACCCCGCCGCCGAACTCAAAGAGGCTGGTCCCCCGGTCATAAACGCGAACCCCTCCAGCCTCAATCCGTCGTGCACTCCCTACAACTCGATCGGCAGTGGCGGCAATCCGGGAATCGAACCTGAGAGATCCAACGACTACGAAGTCGGCTACGCGCACCGGTTCGGGCGCGACTCCTCAATTTCGGTCAATCTGTATTACACGGCCGTCCAGAACCAGCTGTTCGCCGCCAACGAACCGCTCTCTCAGTATGGCTCGTTAGCGATCTCGCCGACCCTCTTGCAGGGGTTCGCGAACAAGATCGCGAGCATCGGGTGCCCCGGCGTCAACGTTGCAGATCCCTCGACCGTCATACCCTATCTGGCGATCTCGACCACGTATAACGCAGCCAGCGCCGTGTCGAAGGGCATCGAGCTCAGCGGCCGCCAGCGCGTCTCGCGCCACGTCTATTTCGATTACTCCTACGACGTTCAGTCGGTCGTCCAGAACGGGATCAACGAGGACATCTTGCAAAACAATCCGTTCGTGATCAGCGGCGGTCAGCTACAGGGCATCCCGATCAATCAGGCGACGGCCGGACTCGATTACTCCAACGCGGGACTCGAGGTTCGCATGGACGGCTACGTCGTTAGCAACAACAACCCGTCGGCCCGTCCCGCCTACAACACGTGGAACGGCTTCATCAGCAAGGCGTTGCCGAACAACTACACGCTGACCTTTGGCGTACAAAACGTGTTCAACGAGGCTTGGCAGAATTACGGGTACTTCGGACACGAGCCGTTGATTCCGGAGAACCATTACTTCAGCGATACCAACTCGATCCAGCAATACCTCAACACGGGATCGAACGAGGAGTTCGGGATTCCCATCCGCTCGTTCTTGATCACGCTGAGCGGGCGGCTCTGACCGGCGGCAAGTAATCGGGCGCCGGAATTCGAATGAGGCAACGTGAGGATTCTGGTCGTCGAGGATGACGTTCGTTTGGCCGAGGTCCTGCGTCGCGGGTTGACCGAAAGCGGACACTCGGTCGACGTCGAGCACGACGGTTTGCGCGGCCAGGCCGTCGCGCTCGGCGGCAGCCACGATGCGATCGTCCTCGACGTGCTGCTCCCTCGCCGCGACGGCCTCTCCGTCGTGCGGGAATTGCGCCGCCGTGCGCTGCGAACGCCCGTGCTGCTTTTGACCGCGCGGGACACGACCGACGATACGATCGCCGGGCTCGACGCCGGCGCGGACGATTACCTCCGTAAGCCCTTCGTTTTCCGCGAGCTCGATGCACGGCTGCGGACGATCACGCGCCGGTTCGAAGCGCCGCCGCGCCGAGAGTTGCGCTGTGGAGACGTCGTGCTCGACGGCGGCTCGCGCCACGTGCGCCGTGCCGGCGTGCCGATCCAATTGACCGCCCGCGAGACGGCCTTTCTCGAGTACTTCATGCTCAATGCCGGCCTCGTGCTCACGCGGCCGATGATCGAAGACGCGCTGTGGGAACCCGGTCGAGACACCGAGTCGAACATCATCGAAGTCTACGTGCGGCGGCTGCGGGCGAAGCTCTCGCCGGCCGGCGAGCCGGCGTTGATCCACACGGTGCGTGGCGCCGGTTATCGCTTCGGAGAAGCGCGCCATCCTTGATCCGAGATCCCTGCGCGGACGCCTGAGCCTGGCGTACGCGGCCGGACTGCTTTTGGCGCTCGTTGCGTTCGCCGCTTTCGCGCTGGCCGTGGTCGACCGGGCACAGCGGCACGCCCTCGATTCGCAGCTCGCGTTGACGGCCGGCGCCCTGCGGATCATCGGCGACGCGGACGACGGACGCTTAACCGTCGACGCCAAAGATCGCGCGCAATTCGATTCGATCGTGGGCTCCAAAGTTGCGGCGGCGATCGTTGCCGCGAGCGGCCGCGTTCTGGTAACGAGCGACGCGCGTAACGCCCGGGCCCTGGCGCCGCTCGCGCTCGGCAGGTTGCCGGCTCCGTACACCGTGGCCTCGCCCGGCGGCGGCCACCTGCGGGTCGACGCCGAGCCGATCGTCGTCGGCGGCAAGCGCGTCGGCGGCGCGCTGACGTGGAGCGACGCGGAACCGATCGGCGCGCTCGACCGCAGCGTGGCCATGGCCTTCGCCGTGGCGATCCCGCCGATCGTGGCGCTCGCGGTTTTCGCCGGCGGCGAGATTTCGCGGCGCGGGCTCGCGCCGCTCGAGCGCATCGCGCACCTCGCCTCCGAAATCGAAGCACAGGACCTCTCGCGCCGGCTCGCGTTGCCGCCGCGAACCGACGAACTCGGGCGTTTGAGTGCGACCTTCGATCGAATGCTCGACCGGCTACAGAATGCCTTCGATCGAGAACGGCGCTTCACGAGCGACGCGTCGCACGAACTTCGCGCGCCGCTCGCCGTGATTCGCGCCGAAGCGGATCTCGCGCTGCGCACCGAGCGTTCGGCGGCGGAGTATCAGCGCGCGCTCGAGACGATCGCCTCCGAATCGGACGCCTTAGAGAGCCTGACCCGCGATTTGCTGGCGGCGGCCCGCGGTTCCGACGAAAGCGAAGACGCGCGCGGGCCCGTCGACCTCACGCTCGTGGCCGCGACGGTCGCTCAGCGCGTCGGCGCCATCGCCGGAGCACGCCGCGTGCGCGTCGACGGCCTGGCCGCCGGCGGCGCCGTAATCGACGGTAACCGCGCGCTGATCGAGCGCGCCGTCTTGAGCGTGCTTCACAACGCGTTGAAGTATTCGCCCGAAGCGAGCAGCGTCGAGATCCGCATTTCGAGCGCGAAGCCGCGCGCCGAAGTGACGGTTCGCGACGACGGCCCCGGTTTTTCCGCGGCCGCGCTCGAGCGCGCTTTCGACCGGTTTTGGCGCGACGATGAAGCCCGCGCCCGCGAGGGGAGCGGACTCGGACTGTCGCTTGCGAAAACGATCGTCGAACGCTACGGCGGCACGATCGAGCTCTCGAACGCGCTCCCGCACGGTGCCCTCGTGCGCATGACCTTCCCGGCAATCTGAACGCGCGGACTCGTGGAATTCCACGATACCCCGCCGGGCGCTCTTGCCGTAGGATTCCGGTATGCGCGTCCTCAGTATCGATCGCGGCTCGTCGTCGCTCAAAGTCGCTGTGTTCGAGTTCGGGCACGAGCGGAGCGGCATGCTCCTCGAGGGCGACGTCGACAGCCCTTCTGCCGCCGGCGCCGCGCTGCGCGTTCGCGACCACCGGCTTCCGGCGGGTCGCGAGACGACTCGGCCGCTGGCCGGCACGTCGCCCATCGCTTCACTCCTAGAAGTCTTAGGTGAGGCGGATCTGCGCGTCGATGCGGTCGGCCACCGGCTGGTCTTCGGCGGCGCCGCTCACGAAGAGCCGGCCCGCGTGACGCCCGAACTCTTAGAAGAACTGGCCGCGCTCGCCCCGTTCGACCCGCTCCATATGCCGGCCGCGCTGGCGGCCATCCGCGAGATCGCGGCGCTGTGGCCCGGCGTCGCGCAAGTCGCCTGCTTCGATACGGCGTTCCATCACCGGATGCCGATGGTCGCGCAGCGCTTTCCCTTGCCGCGCGAACTGTGGTCTGAAGGCATGCGCCGCTTCGGTTTCCACGGGCTATCGTTCGAATCGATCGTGCGCGAACTCGGCCCCGCGGGCGCTCGCGGCCGGATGATCGTGGCGCACTTGGGCAGCGGTGCGAGCCTCGCGGCCATCGCGGACGGCAAACCCGTGGACACGACGATGGGGTTGACGCCGCTCGGCGGGTTGATGATGGGGACGCGCCCAGGCGAACTCGACCCAGGCGCGATTTTGTACCTGTTGCGCGCGGGCCGCTTCACCCTCGAGGAGTTGGACCACGTGCTCAACGAACGCAGCGGCCTGCTCGGCGTGTCGGGCACGAGCGCCGACATGCGGACGTTGCTCGCGAACCGCGCCGGCGACGCGGCCGCGGCTGAAGCCGTCGAGTTGTTCGCGTATTGCGCGCGCAAGACGATCGGCGCGTTTGCGGCCGCGCTCGGCGGGCTCGACACGCTCGTCTTCACCGGTGGCGTCGGCGAACACGCGGCCCCCGTGCGCTGGGAGATCGCGCGCGATTTAGCCTACCTGGGGATCGAGCTCGATGCGGCGCGAAACGATGTCGATGCGGCGATCATCTCCACCGACCGGTCGCGGGTCGTCGTGCGTGTGATGGCGACGGCCGAGATGCTGATGATCGCTCGCCACACCCGCGAAATCGCGGGTCAGGTCGCGGCCGCTTCCAAGCCGTAGATCGCGACGCCGAGCAGGGCCGCGTTGATCGTGACCACGCGCACCGGAATCGCGCGCAACATGTTGGCGAAGCGGCCTTTGGCCGCGAACGCCTGCATGAAGGCGCCGTCCTGCAGTTGCGGCACCAAACGCGGCGGCAGCCCGCCCGCGAGGTAGACGCCGCCGGTCGCCATCACTTTGAGCGTGAGATTCCCGGCTTCGGCGCCCCAGATGTCTAGGACGATGCGCAGCGTCTCGGCCGCCAGCGGGTTGTTGTCGGGATCGTGCAGCGCCGCATCGATGATCGCGGGCGTGCGGTCCGGCGAGGCCTGTAAGATTGTCCGGAAAGCGGCGCTCTCCGAAGCGGGATCGCGCGACCGGACGAAATCGTAGACGTTCGGCAATCCGGAGCCGGCGCAGACGCGTTCGTAGGCCGCGTGCCGGAAACGGGCGGTCAAGAAAGCCCAGAGTTCGGCCTGGATGTGGCTGGTCGGCGCGAAGTCGGCGTGTCCGCCTTCCGACGCGCACGCGAGATAGCTGCTGCCGGTCCAGATCAGGAACGACTCGCCGAGTCCGGTGCCTGGCGCGAGCACGGCGATCGGCGCGTGCTCGACGGCTTGACCGGCGTTGACCTGAGCGGTCTCCTCGGGGAGCAGGGACGGTATCGCATGCGCGATCGCCTGCAGATCGTTCAACAAGGTCACGCGCTCGAGCTTGAGGCTCTTGCAGAGCTCCGCTTCGTCCAAGTCCCAGAGCAGGTTCGTCAAGTGGACGCGGCCTCCGACGACGGGCCCGGCGACGTCGAAGCACGCCGAGGTCGCGCTGCCGCCGCAGTTGGCCAGAAACGCTTCGACGATCGGTTGCAAGCCCTTGTAGTCGCCGCTGCGAAACTCTTGCTCCGCGACGTACGTGCGCGGGCCGCTCTCGCTCGAAACCAACGCCAACCGCGTCGTCGTGCCGCCGATGTCGCCGACGATCAACATCCGCTTATTGCCGGACGGACTCGAGTTCCGTGCCGTTGGTTTCCTTCACGAAACGCAGCACGAAGACGAGCGAGAGGATCGCGAAGGCGGTGTACGTGCCGTACGCGATGCCGAGCCCCAAGTGCTGCAAGGTCGGAAAGGTCACCGTGATCACCCAATTGGCGACCCACTGCGCGGCAGCCGCGAGCGACAGAGCCGCGGCGCGAATGCGATTGTTGAATACTTCGCCGAGTAAGACCCAGACCGCCGGTCCCCACGAAACGGCGAACGAGACGACGAACAGATTGGCCGCCCAGAGCGCGACCAGACCCGCCGACGGGTTGAGGAACGGCTGGCCCTGGGCGTTGAGCGGCGCGTTTCCGAAAACGACCGCGAGCACGCCCAAAGTGACGGTCATGCCCGCGGAGCCGAAGAGCAGGAGCGCCCGTCGCCCAACTTTATCGATCAACGCGATGGCCACGAAGGTCGAAACGATGTT
>Ga0116229_10009502_pt1 | contig 14817 bp, 13 predicted proteins | sample S1TSphgellanicum_3_FD_87313 | JGI IMG/M metagenome (GOLD analysis project Ga0116229, IMG submission 87313) | Host-associated microbial communities from peat moss isolated from Minnesota, USA - S1T2_Fc - Sphagnum magellanicum MG | ecosystem: Host-associated > Plants > Peat moss > Unclassified... | reverse complement strand
TGGTGATCAACTTCATGCTCGCCCGCACCGTCGTTTTCAGGGCTACTTAAGATCCATGGGAAGCATCAAGAAGTTCTCCAGCCTCACGCTGTGCCTGATGTTCGCGGCGACGGTGGCGCTCTGGCCGGCGTTCTACAACGGTCAACCTTTCTTCTTTCCCGACACGACGGCCTATGTGCGCGGCGCCGACGCCGGCATCGGCAAGCTCACCGGACGCTCGACCGCCTGGTCGGAGGCGGCGAAAGACGACGGCGCGGCCGCGACGGGCGCAGCGGGCCCAACCGCCGCCGCCCCGGGCTCTCAATCGGTCAATTCGGTCAAGGACAAAACGGTGCTTGCGGGGCGCTCGATTTATTACGGCGCCATGTTATACCTGGGCGATCGGGCCGGCGGCTTTTGGCTCACGGTGTTCCTCCAGGGCGCGGTGCTGGTCATCGCCCTGCAGCTGGCGCTCGACGCGCTCGGCGTGGCCGGCTGGGGTCGTACCTCGATCCTCGTCGCCACCGTCGTCTTCCTGACGCCGGCAGCTTTGTTCGTCTCCTTCCTGATGCCGGACATCTACGCCGGGTTGACCATCTTGAGCTGCGCCGTGCTGCTGACCTGTGATCTCGGCGGCCGGCGCTACCAGATTCTCTTTTGGACGGCGTTGCTGTCTTTGTCCCTGACGTTTCACACGACCCACGTGCTGATCGCGCTCGCGATGCTGGTGGTGGGCGGCATCGCCTATCTGCGCCGGCGCGCGCTGTTCGAAGGCCGTGGCCTCCTGCTGATCGGCGCCGCCCTTGGGGTGGCCTACCTGGCCGGTGCTCTGTTCAGTCTCGGTGTGACCCGCCTGGTCGGCGCGCCCCCGATGAGTCCGCCGTTCTTGATGGCGCGTATCATCGATGACGGTCCGGGCTATCGCTACCTGCGCGAAACCTGCCCGCAAAACGGCTTCGTCGTTTGCCGTTTCCTCGATCGCATGCCGCTCAGCAGCGACGATTTTCTGTGGCGGCACGATCCGGCCCACGGCGTGTTCGCGGCGACGGACCCGGAGACGCGCCGCGCGCTCGCCAAAGAGCAGTATCGGTTCGCGCTGGCTGCGCTCGAGGATCATCCCGGCCCGCAGATCCTGGCGAGCACGTCGAACGCGCTCGAACAGCTGTCGGATCTCGGCGTGTCGGAATTCGAATACTCGGATGATTCGAAGACCACGTTCGAAAACAAGGTTCCCGAATCCTATCTGGCCAACATGCGCCGGAGTGCGGCGTTCTTGCACACCATGCCGATCGGCCTCATCCACTTTTTGACCTACGCGTCCTCGGCGCTCGGCCTCGCCTTCATCATCTATTTATTTGCAGCTCCGCGGACTCGTTCCGATCAGAATCTGGCGCGGCCGCTGGCATTTTGCGCACTGACGGTGTTCGGCGTGCTGGCGAATGCGGCTTTCTGCGGCGTCTTTTCCGGTCCCCATGACCGCTATGAGGCGCGCGTCATCTGGCTGATTCCCGCCGTCGCTGTGATCGCGTACTTCTGCCTGCGCGCGCCGGCCGCGCCGCACCGGGATCCGCAATAAAGACTCGCGGGTCACCGCTATTTCAGCGCGTCAGCCGGCACCGGCTTCTGCACGTCGGCCAGAAAAGTGGCAACGAAGTTGGCCCAAACCGCAGGGTCCGCACTGCCCAGCGTCTTGTGTCCGTCGCCGTCGAAACGCGGCAATTCCACGAACCGAACGGCCGGCTTTGAGCCTGCCGAATAGGCATTGAACAGCATATGCGCTACCACGGGCGGGAAGAAGTGATCATTGACGGCATATAGCCAGAGCTGCGGCAGCTGATTTTCCCGCCCGAATGTTCCGGCGGCTTGTGCGAGCCGATCTGCACCACTGCAGATGTGTTCATGATCATCGCCCCCGCGTCCGCCGGCAAAGTTGATGATCCCGACCACCCCCGGCGGCGGCGCGTCGGCCAGCGCGATTGCCCCTAATCCGCCTGCGGACTGACCGACGACGATGATCCTGCTCGGATCGACGTCCGGCAATTGCGACGCCGTCCGGACGATCGCCGACTCGACAGCCGCGGTCTGTCGTCCCTCATGCACATAATCGCGGTTGGAGCACGGTCCCGAGGGCTCCAGGTACGGGCCGTCCGACTCGCCGAACCCTGGTCTTTGCGCGACGACCACAATGAATCCCTGTTCCGCGAACCAGGCGGACGCGGCGCTGAACCCGGGTTTTTGCCGGCGCGCATCGGCTATGTTCACGGGTATGCCGTGATTGATCACCACCAGTGGGAACGGTCCGGCTCCACTCGGACGAAAGACGTGTACAGCCAGTCTGAACTGCCGGCCATCGATCGGGACCTCGAGCCACCCCGCCGCCAAGGTGTACGCGGGGTCCGCCTTGGCAGTGTCAGTGATGCCGCGTTGCGCCAGCAAGGCCAGCGCCGCGGCAATAAGAATAGGCCACACCGCCCCTCTGCAGGCCATTCAAGCGGCGGGCCGCAACGCGACGGCGAACTCCGGCAGCGCGGCCACCGCATCGCGCACGAGCTCCTGGATGTCGACTTCGCGGCGATGCCGCGCCCATACCGCGCGCGTGAATTCCTGCCATTGCGTTCGAGTTCGGCTGCGTTTGAAGCGTTCGATGACGTGGCGCAGGTTGTTCTGCTCGTAAGGAAGGAAATCGACATCCGGCTCGAGCGGAGTGCCGCGCACGCCGAACGGCGTGGAGATGACCGGCAGCCGCGCGGCCAAGTACTCGAAGAGTTTGATGTTGGCGCCGGAGCCGCGCGTGACCGCATTGAGGCCGGCATCGGCGGCGGCAAAATAGGGCGCGACTTCGGGTACACGGCCGGTCGCGAGCAACGCGCCGTCGCGAAATGCCGCCGGGCAGAGTGAACCCAAGATCATCAGGTGCACGCGCTCGCGCGCGAGAAACTCGGCCTCGCGACGCGAAAATTCCCGCAGCCGCTCGAGCGCCTCGACGTTCGGCGCAAAACCGCTGCCGCTGAACACCAGCAGCAGATCGTCGCCGCCGATGCCGAGCTCGGCGCGAATTCGTTCGCGGGTGCCGGCGGGAACCTCGTAGGCGGCCGGATCGACGCCGCAGCGGATGATCGGCAATTGCAGCTTGCCGCCGGCGTCGTGCGCGCGGAAAAAGTCCCGGTCCTCGTCCGTGCACGTGAAAATGTCGCGAAACAGGTTTGGCGCGGCGCTTTCTTCGCGGCGCATCCAATCCGCGAAGCGGCGATGCCGCGGTGGGCCCTGTTCGAGCAGGCGGTGCTCGAGATTGTGGCTGAGCAGAAACCACGGCTTCGTGGACCAGGGTCCGGGCACCGGCGGGCACCACGGCATGTCGCTGATGATCACGTCCGCCCAGTGCAGCGCGTGCTCGAGGCGCGCGGGCACGATGCCGCGCCGCAGCAGGCGATTTTGCCAATAGCGCGGGTAGCCGAGACGGCGCACGAGGGCCTGCATCGCGCCGTATCCGAGACCCAAATTGGTCTCCTCGGTGAGATTCGCTTCGATGTCATCGATCCGATAAGCCGCGCCAAAGGGACTGCGCGCGCGGTAATCGGCATTGCGTCCGGCAAGGCTGTAGATCCTGACCTCGTGCCCCATGCGCGCGAGCGCCGCGGCGATGCCTCCCGTCCGAATGTGGCCGCCGGTATTGCACGGAAAGATGCGAAAGCCGCACACGATGAGAATGCGCCGGCCGGGCCCTGCCAGACCGGGCCCTACCAGACCGGGTTCCACCGGACCGGCTGCGTCCGGCGCGCGCAGCGGATCAGGCATGAAAGTGCCGTTGCAGCGAGATTTGCAGCAGCGTGCGCGCGATGGCGAAGGTCGCGAACGTCATCACCAGGAACTGGTAGGGCGTGTTCACGTTGAGCCACGTGCTTTCGCTCAAGTTGATCAGCGCCGTCTGGAAAAACAGGCCGAGATACAGCACGCCCTGACTGCGATCGATCTTCATCAATTGCAGGGATTGCTTGACGTAGAGGAAGATATAGCCGACCAGACACATCAATCCGACGTAGCCCAGGTCGTTGACGATCTCGAGGTAGCCGTTGTGCGATTCGGTGGGGTAGAAATACATGCGGCTCAAGAACACGAAGGAGGGCGATGTCGGCACGGGTCCGACCCAGTAGGCACCGTAGCCGGAGCCGAGCAACGGCGCCAGGCTGATGTGCTGCTCGATGATCTGCCAGATCTGGCTGCGGGCCGTAAAGGTCTCGTCCTTGCCGGTGAGCGCCGCGATCGGACTGAAGAAAAAATCCAAGCCGGGTATGAGCTTCAGGATCGCGAGCGCATAGATCAGCACGATCCCGGCAAACAGCGCCACGAAAAATGGCAGGTAGCGCCGCATGTTGTCCGGCAGGCCGTACAGCAGCAGCAGGAAGGCGATCGAGAACATTGTCGCCAGCAGCGACGTGGAACTGCGCGACAGGAACAGGCAGGCCACCGCCAGGGCCAGTGGCGGCGCCGCGCGCCACCAGCGCTTGCGCTCGTACAGCCAGGCATGCGCCCACAGCAGCACGCCGAATCCGGCCAGCTGGCCGAACCCGTTCTTCGAATACACGAGGCCGTGCCAGGCATCCTTCAGCGTGCCTTCGCCCTTTTCGATGATCCAATCGGGCATCAAGATGCCGACCAGGAACGAAGCGACCAGAATCGTCGTGACCAGCGGCCGCATCACCTGCTGAAACCGCTGCGTGTGCCACTTCGCGAGCGTGAGCGCAAAGCAAATCTGCACGACGGTGATCATCGAGATGAAGCGCGCGAGCGTATCGCCGGGACTGATCGACCACAGCGCGCTGACCGGAACCAGCACCACGAACACGATGAACATGAGGTTGAGTTCGCGCAGCACGGCGCGCGCCAGCGTGAGGCGCCTGAGCACGACGAACGTGCTCAGGCCGAGCATGGACAGCTTGATGATGCGTGAAAACGGATCCTGGCCGTACGCCTGGCCCACCTGCTGCAGGGTCTGTTGCCCGGCGGAGAGCCAATCCCAGCGCACCACCAGAGTGGCGATCAACACCCACGGCAAGCCGGCGAGGAGCAGGCCATACGCGTTGTCCTGCATCCATCCGCCGCCGGCAGGGGGCGTGGGGGTTGCCGTCACTCGCGGCGGCTCGAGCGCGGAGGCGCGCGCGCGAATCGGCGTGCGCCGTGGCGGGGAGGCGGGCGAATTGCGCCGTGGTGTGCGCATCATGGCCGCTCCCGTTCGGTGCGCACCCATTCGGCCGAGGAACGGTGGCGCAGCATGAGCAGCAGCTTCCAGACGAGGAAGCCCGGTGCCCGGCACAGGTCGAGCAATCCGCGCGCGCCGATGCCGCTCAGCAGCCAGCCGCGCAGGACGTAGACCGCGACGCTGAGCGCACAGGCGACGCCGAGCCAGGCCCACGCCGCCGAGGCGCCGAACCAGATGGCCGCCGCGAGACCGAGCCCGAGCAGCAGGGCGATGTTCAGGGCGATATACGAGAGCGGCAGCACCAGCAGATCGGCGGCCAGATCGAGGCAGACCAGACTGCCCTTGCGTACACTCGCCGCGAGCAGCGGCAGCGTCTTCGAGCGCACGAGCTGAAATCGGCCGCGCTCCCAGCGCTGCCGCTGATTGCGCGCCACTTGCTCGCCCGACACCATCTCGGCGTCGGAATGCGCCTCATCGGCATACGCAACCCGGTATCCCGCCAGGCCCAGGTCGATCCCATATTCGAGATCCTCGGTCAATGAGAACGCGCGATAGGGGACCGCGCGCAGCAACTGGTGCGTGACGCACCAGCCGTTGCCGCGGATGCCGCAGGACACGCCGATGCGCTCGCGGGCGCGCGAGCGCACGATGTGAAACGACGCCTTGGCGATGGTGATGAGCCGCGTGCGCCAGGAGGCCATCGGATTGAGCACCCCGTAATGCACTTGGACGGCCTGTTCGCCGCGTTCGAGCCGCGCCGCGAACGCCTCGAGAATGTTTGCGGAGACCTGCGCATCGGCGTCGATCACCACGACGGCACTGGCGAAGCCGTCGGCGCGGCTGGCGGCGAAGCCGAAATCCAGGGCATAGCCTTTACCGCGCTCTTTGGGATTGCGGCGCTCGAGGCAGATCGCGCCCGCGGCGCGTGCCTGGGCCGCGGTATCGTCGGTGCAATTGTCGGCGATCGTGAGAATCCGGTAGTGGTCCTTCGGCCAGTCGATGGCGGCGAGGCTCGACACGGTGCGCGCGATCACCGCCGCCTCGTTGTGCGCGGGGACGAGGATGTCGAACTTTGTCTTGCCGGTGGAGCGCGGCGGCGGCGGCGCCCGCGCGGAAAGCAGTGTCGCCAAGGCGAGATACACAGCGGCGAAGCCCGCGGGCAGGGCGAGCAGCAGCAGGAGAATGTGGATCGCGGTGAGCATGGACGGCTCCGGCTAGTTCCTGGCGCTGCGGAACAGATTCGAGGTGAACAGCTGTCGGATCCCGTCGCCGGAACGGTACAGGCACCAGGCGAACAGCGCGTACGCGGTCCAATTGATCAGGGCGGGCCAGCCGCTGGCGATCACCAGCAGCAGCGCCAAGACCGCGAAGAACAGCGTGCGGATCGGGCCCACCGCAATTCCGCCGGGCCAGTCGCTGCCGCGCAGGCGATACAGATAATACGGCGTCCAACGCGCCAGCACGTGCGCGCCCAAGGCCATGGCGCCGATCGGCTCGATCGGCACGAGCACCGTGAAGGCCGCCGCGCGCGCCAGCTGCAGCACCGAAAACATCCAGGTCCGCGCGGCTTTGTCGGTGCGGTTGTAAAACGCGAACCAGGCATAGGTTGCGACCAGCACGCCCGCCCATTTGACCGCATCGAGCGCCGTGGGCATCCCCCCGCGCAGCACCCACACGCCCGCCGCGCCGAACGCGGCGGCCCAGCCCCAAGGCTGCCAGAACGGGGTGGCCACCGGCGCCTCGAAGAACGCGGCGCTCAAGCGCGGGTCCGTTTCATGCTTCGCGCCCATCAGATCGTTGTCGACGTAGCCGCGCTCATAGATGGTCCAGAACGACACCAGCAGCAGCAGCAGGCCGGCGGCGTGCGGCCAGGGCGCGGCGGCCAGCGCGATCGAACTGATGACCCACAGGGCGTAGTCCTCCTGCAGGATGGCGCGAAAGAAATAATGTTCGCCGGGCCGTTTGACCAGGGCGATGTACTGCCCCGGTAAATACACACCGGACAGCGCGCGCCGGTAGCGCGCGCCGGGCCAGGTCGTGTAGACGGGCGTGCAGCACAGCTGCAGCAGCGGCAGATCCTGCAGCGAATCGGTCACTAGCATGGCGCCGCGCAACGCCGGTTCGCCGAGCGCCTCGCGCACGCCATGGAGCTTGCCGAGGCGGCGGTCGTCGAATGTGTTGGTGCGCGATCCGATCACCCGCACCTCGGGCAACCCCAGGGCCGCCACCAACGGCTGCACGATCGGCAGAAACCCGGCCGTGGTCACGATCGGGGCCGGGTGCCTGTTTTGCAGCTGGCTGAGCAGCGGTCGGTTGGCGAATTGCACGGCGAGCCGTTCCACGTGTTTCCGCCAGCGCATCGCGGTCCACGGAAACAGCAGAAGGATCAGGCGCACGCGCCACACGTCGCGCGTGGCATCACCGCCCGTCCAGCGCCACGGCCGCAGCCCGTCGAGCAGCCGCAGCAGAATGGCCGCCGGCAGCGCCGGACGCGCGAGATCGATGAAGTCCTCGGTCGAATTGCTCAGGTACAGCGTCTCGTCGAGATCGACGAGCACCAGGCCGCCGAAGGCCGACACGGCGCGCAGTGCCGCGTCGGGCGGCATCGAGAATGGTTCCCGGCCTGGCGCATCGGGCTGCATTTGCGCAGGTAACGGCGCCGCGACGACGCCTCCGTTGGCCACGGACATTTAGAAATCGTTGATCACGGCGCCGAGCACGGTGGATTGCGTGCTGGCAAGCCGTTGCAGCATGTCCTTCATCGCCGCAAACGGCGTCACCGCCGCGCGGCTGCAGATCAATACGCGACCGGCCAGCGCCGAAATCGCCAGCGCGTCCGAGAATTCATTGACGGGGGGCGTATCGAGAACGATGAAGTCGTACTGGTGCCGCCAATCCGACAACATGCGTTCGAACCGGCCGTCGGAGAGCAGCTCGAGCGGATTCGGCACGCTGATGCCGGCCGTCAGCAGCGACAGATGCGGCAGTCCCTCGACCGACAGCAGCTGCGGCAACTGCGCGAGCGTCAGGGACTGCGTCAGTCCGAGGTAATTCCAGGCGTCGAACAGCACGTGCTGCTGCGAGCGGCGCAAATCCCCGTCGATCAGCAGCGTACGCCGGCCCAACTGGGAGAACGAGATCGCCAGTTCCGCCGCAAGCTGGGAGCGGCCCTCGCCGGCGCAGGGGCTCAACAGGGCGACCATGTTGGCGCGCCGGCCGGGCTCGTTGAGCAGCAGCAACGCGGTGCGCAGGGCGCGAATCTGCTCGCTGCGCGGATTGTCCTGGTCGTGGGCGAGAATCAGGCGCTTGCTCGGCTTGACCGGCCCGCCGTGGCGGAGCACGACGCTGCGCCCGGCGACGTTGCGGCGCAAAGCGGCCTCGACGATGCCGGAGTCCTGCACCGTGCGCTCGGAGACCCGCGCGGCGGCGATCACTTCCTCGAGCTCTTTCGTGGTCAGCAGCCCGAGATGAATCGCCGTGTCGCTCAAGCCCATCTGCAAGGAGCGCGCCGCCGTGCGGATGCGGTCGATGTACTCGGGGGACAGCTGATAGTGCGCAATGACCGCCTCGAACACCTCGTCCGCGGGATCGACCATGATGTCCTGACTGGGGTCGACGCTCATGTCGCCCCCGCCAGGCCCTGGATGGCGTCGAACTTCGCAAGGACCGGAATGCCGAACTCGCGATCGATGTCGTCGGCGCAGCGCACGCGGCGATTGAACCAGAGCTCATAGACGAGCGGGCAGATCAGGCCGATCAGCAGCGAGAACAGGATGCCGAGGCCGAACAGTTTGATCTTGTCCGGCTTGCTCGCCTTGACCGGCGGTATGGCGCGGCCGATGAAGCTCACGTTCGAATAATTGCCGGCGGAGGCGAACAGTATCTGATCGTAGCCGTCGAACGCCCGCTTGTAGACGGCCTGCGCCGAATCGAGTTCGAGCTGCAGCTTGGAACCCTCGTCCTGGACTTCGCGCAGTTTCAGCACCTTGGCGCGCTGATCCGCCACGGCGCGGGTGAGCTTGGCTTCCAGATCCGTGGCGCGCGCGAGCTGGGTGGCGACGTTCTCGGTGAGACTGCCGATTTCAGTGGCCAGCGCTTTGCGCGTCACGGCCATCTGCGATTTGAGTTCGACCACGCGCGGATGCTTCGGACCGAGCGTCGAGGTCAAATTCGCGAGCTCCGTCTCCTGCGCGCTCAACTCGGCCTTGAGCTTCTGCACGGGCTCGGAGGCGAGCGCTTCATCGGACGACATGGTCTGGCCCGATTCCTTGGATTCGAGCGAGCGGCGCGTGTTCTGCGCATCGAGCAGCCGCTGCTCGAGCAGATCGAGGGCCTGCACGTCGGTGTTCGCCGTGGCCTGGCCATTCGGCGTCGTGACTTCCGTGACGCCGTTGCGCTTGCGCCATTCGGTGAGCTTGTCCTGCGCCGCGGTCGCTTTCGCGCGCAGCTGCGCGAGTTGCTCGGAGTAGCGTCCGGCGCGTTCGCCGGCCGGGTCATCGACGCGGCGGCGCTCGCTCTGATAGCGGTCGGCGACCGCATTGGCGACTTCCGCCGCGCGCGCCGGGTTCCGGTCCGTGGCCGATAGATAAAGGAGCTGGCCACCCTTGCCGGGTTCGACCTCCAGATTGTCGCGCAGATTGCGCTGGACGTACTCATGCAGCGCCGCGGGGCCGTTGCCGTGGAAGCCGTCGGTGTAATAGTCATCCTCGGTGAGCTTGAGCTGATCCACCACCGGCGAGAGCACGATCGGGCTCAGCATCAGTTCAGCCTGCGTCGCCGCGTAGCTGCTGAGCACGCCCTGGGCATACTCCTGGCCGGCGAGCGGATCCTTGTTGTCGGGATTGACGATCAAGGTCGCCGTCGCGGTGTAGCTCTTCGGCCATAACGCGATCACCACCAGCGAGAGGCAGATGGCGGAGAGGGCGATGATCACCGACTGCCGCCAATACGAGCGCAAGATGGCCCCCACCTGCATCAAGGAGATGCCGGGGCGCATGAAATGCACGGGAATGGCGGGAGGGGCTCCGGTGTCGGGAGTCGCCAGCACGGAAACATTGGGAAGCGCCGTTCGTTTCATCAGAATATGCTTTCCTTGACGTAGACGACGTCATTCGGTTGAACGAGGTCGTTGGGTTTGGCGCGCACGATCGTGAAGGTCCCGTCGCTCTTGGTGCGTTTGATCTGCACGCGGTGTTCGCTGCCGCGGGGCGTGATGCCTCCCGCGCGTGCAATGGCCTGGATCACGGTCATGCCGGGTTGCAGCTGGTACATGTTCGGTGTCGTCACCTCACCATAAATATAAAACTGGTCGTAGTGGGGCACAAACAATTCGTCGCCCCCCTGCAGGGTGAAACTTTGTGTGCGACCCGTTTTGCCGGGCAGTTGGCGCAAATCGACGGGATATCGCACTGCGTTGCCTTGTGCATCGCGGCGAGTGACGTAGCCTTGGTCGGCGCCGAATTGCGTGATTCCTCCGGCCTGGGCGAGCAGATCAAACACGGTCGTATTGGGATCGATCGGGTAGCGGCCCGGCGTGCCGACCTCGCCGAGCACCGAGACGCGCTGACTGCGCGACTGCACCACATTGATATTGACGTGCGGATCGACGAAATAGCCGCCGTCCCGCAGGGCTTTCTCCATTTTTTGCGCCGCTTCGATCGGCGACAGCCCGGCGACCTGCACCTTGCCGACGAGGGGCACGCTGATGCTGCCGTCGTCGCCCACGTACACCGTGCTCGTCATGTCCGGCTGCCCGTACACCTCGATGCTCACGGAATCCCCGGGACCCAGGCGCACCAGCCGCTGGCTGGCGGCGTTCTGCGCGGCGCTCGGGACGGCCGTCGGGGCTCCCGTGGGCGCGGCCGGCTGACCGGCGACCGATTGGGCCACGGCGCTCTGCACGAGGCTTGCTGCGATGAGCAGCAGGGCAGTGATTAACGGAAGAACGGCGTGTTTCATGCATCAAATCTTTGCGCAGGCCCTGGCAGTAATGGCTGAATAAGTATATTACTAAGTCGTATGGCTCGCGGGGAGCCAATGCCGGTACGGCTGTGCGCTCGCTCACAATACCGACAACAATCCATCCCGGGCGCGCACGCGTGCGCGCCGCCGCCGTTTATCTTGCCGGTGTCATGGTTCGCGTGCGGTCATGGCTCGCTGGGCAACGTCTTCAAGGAGCGGGCGGGAACGCCCCCCACCATGCGATGCGCCGGTACGTCCCCCGAGACGAGCGAACCGGCTGCGACGATGCTGGAGCGGCCGATGTGTACGCCGGGCAGCAGCGTGCTGCGCGCTCCGATCCACGAGCCGTTGCCGATGGCGACCGGCGCGGGCTTCTTTGCGCCGGCGCGGCACAGCGCGGGTCCGACATCGTGATTCGCCGTGATGATCGTCACATGGTGGCCCACGCTGACCCAGTCGCCGATCGAAATCTCGGCGTTGAGGTCGATGAAGAATTCCGAGTTGATGATGGTGTGGGCACCGATATGCAGCCGCTTTTGCACGGGTCCCTCGCCGGTGAACCCCATGCGCCCGAGGACCAGGGAATGCGCTCCGATCTCGAATCCGGCGAGCCGGTATATCGCAGTGCGCAATCGGCTGAAGCTCAACGTCGGCAGCACGCTCACGAAGAGTTGCGCGAGGAGCAGCCGAAAATTCAGATTCGCGACTTCTTCGACGAGCGCGCGCTGCACACGGTCGAGCAGGGGACGACGCGGTGACGGACCGCTCGCTTCGGCCGTGACGGGCGCGGCCTGCGCCGCGGCAGATGCTTTCGCGGGCGCAACGGCATCCGCCTGCAGAGTGCCCCCCGCGGCGGCGGTCTTCAGGCCCGCATCGGGGCCGTCCACTTCAGGCGCAATCACACGATCACCTCGGCACGAAAAATTCGCTGTAGCTCACGATGCGGCCGTCGCGAAGCTCGATCAAGTCGATCAGTTCGGTCGGAATCGTCACACCAGTGACCTTCGAATGGATATCGGCGCGCCAGCGCACCGCGGCGCGCTGCCCCTCCGTCACCGTCGACAGCAATTTGTAATTGCTGAGCCGGAACACCTTGACCATCATGGAAAGCCACGGGCGAAATTGAGCGATCCCGTCGGCGCTGATGGCGATGGGCTTGTCCGCGCTCGCACCGCGGATCTCGAAGCAGCCGTCCTCGGCAAACAGCCGGCACATGGCGGCGAGATCGCCGGCGACGCGCGCGGCGTGCAGCTGTTTGATCACGCTCTCGGTCACTCTCGTGGCATCCTCAGTTTGCGTTGGCCGCTCATCGCTCGATCCTTCACGCCAGCGCCGCGCGAATTTCCCCGCCGATTTGTGCGAACGCAGATTTCGCGTAGGGAATCACGGCGCCCAGTCCATAGAACAGATGGATCATCCCAGCGTGACAAGTGTACGACACCGCCACGCCGCTGTGTGCCAACCGTTCGAAATAGTGCCGCCCTTCGTCGCGGAGCGGATCGAACTCGGCCGTGTGAATGATCGTGCGCGGCAGGCCCTTCAGGTCGCTCGCGCGCAGCGGCGAGATCCGCGGATTCGCCGTGTCGGTTCCGGCCGGCACATAATGCAGCAAATCATGATCCAGCGTCGCCTGATCGACGAGGAAGCCCTGCGCCAGTTCGCGGCGCGAGTCGGTCATCCGGCTGTAGTCCAGGATCGGGCAAATGAGGACCTGCAACGCGAGCCGCAGGGGGGCATCCGCGTGCGCCAGGGCTTGGGCCGTCGCTGCGGCGAGCGTGCCGCCGGCGGAGTCCCCGCAAATGCCGAGCTTGGCACCGTCGATGCCAAAATCCGCCGCATGTGCACCGATGAAGTTGACGGCTGCCAAGGCATCCTCCAGAGCCGCCGGGAAGCGGTGTTCCGGCGCGAGCCGGTATTCGACGGAAACGACCCGGCAGGCGCCCGCGCTCGCGAGTGCGCGTGCGATCGAGTCGTGGGTCGCCACCGTTCCGGCGACGAGGCCGCCGCCGTGAAAATAGATCAAGCCCGGCAGCAGGGCGTCCGCCGCCTGTTCGAGCGGCGTATAAATACGCACGGGCAGGGGGCTGGTGGGGCCCGGCCCGGTGGGGCCCGGTGCGGCAGGACCCGGTATCGTGCGGTCTTCGATGCGGCCGACCGGTGTTTCGGGCCCGGCAAATTGCATCAGTTGCGTCAGCGCGGCGCGGCGCTGCTCGACGGTCGCCTGCAGCGCGTTCGGAGGATTGCCGGCCGCCAGCGCGCCCAAGAACCGCTTGACGCGTGGGTCTAACACGGCACGGGCTAAGTGGCGATCAGAGCGCCAGGGCCTGTCGGGTCACCGCCGGCCATCGCCCCAGATCCAATCCGTGTATCGCGAACAGCGCGACGGTCAAGCGGTCGACGCCGAAGGCGACGCAGCTGGTGTGAGCCGGCTCGCCGCGGTCGTCGCGAATGTCCCAGACGATGCCGAAATGATCGCGATGGTAGTTGAAGCTCATGCACGCCGTCGGCGACGCGCCGGCATGATAGGGGATCAGCAGCTCGAATTTGAGCGCCTGCTGGCGCTGACTGACCGCCATGACCTGGCCCACGCGGCCGAAGAAAGGATCGTTGGCGACATCGATCGTGTGCGGCAGGCCGAGGTCGGCGGCCAGCACCGGCGCGCGCGCCATCCAGCGCTCGCGAAACTCGACGATCTCCTCGGGCGAGCCGATGCGCACGAACTCGCGCATGCGAAACGATTGCAGCCGGTCCAGATGCGGGGATGGCTCGTGACGGAAGCAATCCGCCTGGATGTCGAACTGCAGGCCGCCGGCAGGCAGCGCGCCGCGGGACGCCACGATCGGATAGACCGGATAGCAGGCGGCGGGCGAGAGCACGAGATCCGAGGACGTCAGCGACGTGGTCCAGTCGCCGCCGTTATCGTAGCGGTCCACGGCCGAGCGGATCGAGGCCTCCGAGCCGTGCAGCGCGCAGACGCAGCCGAGCAGGTTGGGAAAGCTCTTGAGATAGCCGGATTTCTCGAGCTGCGAGCGGCTCATGACCGGCGGGAAGCTCATCACTTCCACGCGCGGTTCGCGCAGCCCCGAGATGTAGGCGTCGAGGCGGTCGCGCACCTTGAGGTACAGGGAGGTGCGCGCGTACACCCCGTCCACGCCCATGCGCAGGAACAGCGCTTCGGCGATGCCGGCGAGCGGGGCCGCGGCGGCGGCGGTCTTGGGAGCGGGCAATTCGTCGTCTATTGCGATCATGTCGGTTCAACCGCAAATCGAGGACGGCAGCGGCGTCATCAGCGACGTCGTCGCCAGATTCGTCAGGATGCGGTCGTTGTTGATCATCAGCGGCGCGGACAGCACGTCGCGCAGATGCCTGCCGATGCTGAATTCCGTGTCGTTGCGATACCCGGACAGGCCGCAGGCGCGCAGCGAACTCATCACCGTCGCCGCCGCGAGTTCCGACGCTTGGACCTTGGTCAGGGTGATCATCGATTGAAACTCGAGGGACGCGATCGCCTTTTCGTCGGACATCACCGCCTCGTAGTTGCGCAGTGCCGCCGCGAGCACGCCACGCAGCGTGCGCAGCGAGGACACCGCCTGGGTGAAGTGCGCGGCCCCGGGCGGCAGAGTGCCGTTCGATTGGCGTACGGCGTTGCGGATGAAGGCTTGCGCCTTGCCGGCCGCAAC
>Ga0116229_10009500_pt1 | contig 14818 bp, 7 predicted proteins | sample S1TSphgellanicum_3_FD_87313 | JGI IMG/M metagenome (GOLD analysis project Ga0116229, IMG submission 87313) | Host-associated microbial communities from peat moss isolated from Minnesota, USA - S1T2_Fc - Sphagnum magellanicum MG | ecosystem: Host-associated > Plants > Peat moss > Unclassified... | reverse complement strand
ATGGGGTTCTTCTCTTGGAGATTGTGAGTGGTCGCAAGAATATTGATTTGTCTTTGGAAACAAACAAAATTTACCTTCTTGAATGGGTAAGTGTATGTACATTTAGTTTTTATAAAAAATTAAATTAGTGACCTAATTATATAATGTAATATTGTGGGGGCAAAACGTTAAATCATCAACCCAATTGCTTGAAATGGTTATTTATTATAAATTTAACATAAGGCTAATAAGGATCAATAAGTAAAAAAATCATCACAAAGATGAAACCCAAGTTATTTGGTGTCAAATTTTTAAAAGGATTGGGCAACCATATTTTCCCCAATTATATCATATTAAAATTTTAAAATTACCATCATTGAGATAAATCCAATAACCATAAAGGGAATGAAGAAGCATTTGGTGATGCTTAGATGGAAAATTGAAAGTTAATGCTCAAATGGGTAAATTAATAAGGTTCGGTCTATAACTTACATCCACATCATCAATTCATTTTTTTGATCAAAAGCTTTGTATAATCTAAAATGGAATGCTTTGGTGAATAATAATTATTAACAATATGCCCATTGTCCATGCCAATTTACTAAGAAGGCTCATTTATATACTGATGAAAATGAGGTCAAATTGAAAACAAGGTATTTGTTTATAGTTTGGAAGTAGATTTTATTTTATTTTTTTAGAAAAAACATTATTACACCCATTAAAAAATATTTTTTTTAGAATCATTCCAATATATAATTTTAAATGTTTCATTTAAAATTAGATTATATGTTTATTAATGGAAAAAAATTTTATCACATTTATCAATATATAAAGGTAGGGATTAATATTTGTTCCATTACAAATAAGTAACAAAACAATACCTTGAAACAAAAGGATACACAATAAATCCAAGTAATAACCCACTAATCCATATTAAATACTAAAAAGATTAAAAAAAATTGTGACTCTAATTTGTTTCCCCAAAATGGGTGGGTGCTCTTTTCAGGCACATTCTTTACATGAACAAAATAAGTTGTTTGATCTTATTGACCAACAACTAAACAATGTATTGGATGATGAAGCACGACGCGTGATTGATGTGGCATTATTATGTGTACAAACATCAGCTTCAAGACGTCCATTGATGTCACATGTGTTAGCCATGTTATTAAATGAGGTGGATATGGAGGTTGTTTCAAAAGAAGATAATAGGATTCATGAGATGGATTTCTCAAACCTTCTTGGGTTTCATCATTTTGTGCCCAATAACCATGGCAATGTTGAAGTTGAACTAAGCACTTTGGATCCTAATTAGTGATTCTTTAAGACATGTCAATTAATTTATAATCAAATGTGAGACAAATCATGTTGTTTTAGTGCACAACCTAAATCATGCACAACTTTAATGTGCCACATTTGTTTGCTTATTATTTGTTACATGTTTTTCATCAATATATCATCAAAAAATCCTCCATTTTATGGATTTATTGATATTGAACGTTTGGCAATCAAGACTCACAAAAATATTTACTAAATACGTAAATTGAACACATAACATGTTATGAAATTGCATTGATACTAGCTAAGAAGTTTTCAAAACTTTTGTGATCATTCCAAGTAAAGTTTCAAATTCTTCTACTAAAAAAGGTTAATCCATTATTGTTGAGTCTATTGGAAAACACAATTTATGATCTTATAAGAAATTTATTTTGAAATGGAAAAACGATCCTATTGTCATCACTACAACAAAAGGTGTCCTTGTACGCCAAGTGATTTTAAGTGAATTCATTGGTTGTAATGAACGAGGACCAATGAAGAAACAATGAATTCACTTGTCTAATGAACTAGGACTAGTGAATTGCACCCACATTTTGTAGTAATGCATGGACACCTTTTTGTTCAACAACTATTACTTGTGCATATATTAAATTTTTCCCATGTAAAAAAAAAATCTAAATCACATTGTTAGCCTTTACTGTCATTTGAACATTGTTTTTCAAAAAATTAACATAGTTAACCATGTAAATTGTGATGATCTTATCTTAATGTAATAACATTCTATTACCTAGTGTATGGCAAAGATGAACCAAGACAAAGTAGATAAGGAGAATGGTAGGGATTTACCAAGGTAATGAATGAGCTAGATAGGATTAAAATTATTGAACATTTTTAATTTTGAATTACTTTTGGAGAGAAATGATTTAAGATGAGGTTTTGAAAATTGTTGAAATCTGGGAGTTGTTTTAGTTTTACGCATGGAGTGAAGAAGAGAGCTACTAGAGTTAGACAAAGACACACATTTTTTAATTCAAAGTTCTATTGGTATTGAAAACCATAAATTTTTCATGTTTTCAATTCTGATTTCTATTTTATAAACTATAGATTGTTGACAGGTTCAATTTTGAGTAAAAATAGAAGTATAGATTTGATGAAGAAACATGGATTTATATTTTGTATCTAGTGTGTTTTGGATTTTTAATAAATTTAGTTATATTTTGACCACAAATTTTGTTTAAGTGAGGAAATAGAACTAAACAAAAGAAATAGTAGTTGTAATAAGAAAATTGTGTAAAAATAACCTATTTGAATTGTTTACATAATGAAACCACAAATGTTAACTATTGAAATGGAGCATTGAATGGACTTTTGTATTTTTTAAAATAAGTAATGAACATTTCTAAGATAAAATCTATGCCTACCATTTGGTGACCATCTCGAGGACAATTTTTTTTTTTTGAAGCCAAAAATAACAATGTAATTATTGAATAGTTTGGAGGTATGTAAAAACATTTTTTCTAGTAGATTTTGATGAATTAGAAGAGGAAATATTGTTGTTTGGTAGATTTAGATTTCAAAACATTTGGTAGATAGAAGAAGGAGATCTAAACAGTGAAAGTTATAAGGACTTAAGTCAGAAATACACCATGAAACCAAGGGGGTCCATTCACAATACAAGGAGCCAAATCACTTGTTGATTGCAATGAAAACTACACCTTAACTACTTTGAAAAATCACCAATAATTATATATAATGACTTATTTGTTCTTATTTTGGGGTTTTGCTTGTTTATTCATGAAATTGATATCCTAAAAATTTGGAATGATTTCATTATGGTATTAGAATCCTTCAAATGTCATACACAAAACACTTGTTGATATGGTTCTTTTAAGGACTATAAAATTTGAACGTGCTTTTTGTTATTCAAACGTTCACCAAATGTTCTCAATTTTATTATGGGCTCTAACATACTTCATAAGAAGGGCCACATGTGTTTATATTTTCCAATGCATATGTATTGAATCCTTTGAACAAACGTTGTTAGTTTCAACTTTGAACATTTGTAATGGTTTAAAAGGTTCAAAATTTGTAATCATGGTTCAAAACAAAAATTTACATTTGATTATAATATAGGTCATGATGCAAGAAATAAATAATAAAATTATAATATGAGTCATGTTTGGTTTCAATATTGATATTTTTCATAAAGTCTAAAAGTTTATAGAAGCGAAAATGTGTGTCAAATTGACAATCTTAAAGCAATCTTTATTGTTGAAAGGATTAGCCAACATCTAGGGCATAAATAGGAATAAGTTCATTGTGACGCTCATTTTAACGATCACTATCATTAAAGTTCAAGGCTCATGATTTTCCTAAAACTTTGCAAAGTAACAAATTGTGTTCACTATGTGTGATTATCTAAATGCTTGGTGGCCGCTAGGCGTTCAGGAAAGGTTTTTGGAGTCCTAAATGCTTGGAGGTTGCTAGGTGTTCAAGATTGGATTTTGCAATCTTGAATGCCTAACATTCAATAACAATTTTTGGAACTTGAACGCCTAGTAGCCACTAGGCGTTTAGGAACTATTTCTACAATGTTGAATGCCTAATGGTTGCTAGGCATTTAAGAACAATTTTTGGAACCCTAAACACTTGGCAACCCCACATTCAGGAACTATTTCTACAATGTTATATGCCTACTGGCATGTAGATATCAAGACCAGTTTTTACAATCCTGAATGCTTGGGGGTTATAAGGCTTTCGAGACTAGTGACCACTTTTTGTAATCATGGATGCCTAGTGGCTGCTAGGCGTTCGAAACTAGTTCTTACAAAGGTGAAACCTTAATGGCCGCTACATGCTCATGTTCATAAAAACCAGTCGGAACACCTAACAATGCCAAGATGTTCACCTTCATACAAACTAATCTTGAATGCCAGGTAATCACCAAGCATTTAGGATTATAAAAACCAATCTTAAATGTTTAGCGACTATGAGGGAGTCAAGAATGTGGAAAAAAGTCATGAACGCCCAACAACTGCCAAGTGATCACAACTATAAAAAATAGTCATGAATGCCTAGAAGCCACCATGCATTCACCACTATAAAAAAAATTGTGAACAATTGGTGATCGCTAGGCATTCACCATTATAAAAAGCAATCTTGAACATTTAGTGGCCACCAAACATTTAGGATTACAAGAATTAGTCATGCATACTATATTTTAAGAATATGCACCATCTTTTGTGATGTTTGACTAAACTTGTTTTGACAAACAGGTACACCCCACCATTACTGAAAAAGATTATTGAGCAGTACGTCGAAATTGATGAACTGTACATTAAAGTGGAGCTTGGCATCTTTCAACTCCCAATTTTCTGTCATCCTACTGAATCTATGTCCTAGATAGTTCTAACAACAACTTGGAATTTCACTATATAAAATATGGGAATAAAGATTCCATCAAGAAAATGTTTTTCCATTCAATCAAGGTTTGGGTGCATGAATTAAGGATGGTGGTAGTTTTCCTTGAAAACTTGAGGAGGAATAAATAGGTCAAACTTGTTTGCCCATGTATGAAAATGAATGACGACTTCACTTTTTATCAGGGTTTTAAATCGATGGCCTTGCATCGCAAACTACAAAGGACATTGTCGAAAAATGGATGGATTCTTCACGAACTTTGGATGGTTGAGAAGATGGACTTTGAAGAAAAGACTATTGAATGATCACTAACATCGTTGGGAGGTGGGGGGAGCTCAGTTATATGGCGTCCAAGGAAGAAGGTGAGAAAAGAGCCCTATGACGTTCAAAAGAAGGAGAAAGCATTGAAAGAACTTGTGCATGCGAAAGAGGATAAGGGGTACGATGTAAAGGAATGTCGTTTTGTCGATAAAACAATTGAAGATGAGTACTCTATGTGATTCCCTTTCGCTCACCATCTAATACCCTACATGACTATTATGACTGAAAGATTCAAATGGTCTCCCCCAAGTATTGTTTATCGACTAGTGTTGAACATTCATGTTGATGAAATTAAAAGATGTATTACATAGTATAACAAGTTTAACACCAAGGCCCCGATTTTTGCAATTCTTGAAGACCTAAGACAGCTAAATTGCCTAGTGCCAAGATGCCTTAAAAACTAGAAGGAATTCAAAATCACCATTTTTTTATTGTTGGCGGGTAGCAGACAATCGAAGCTAGAAAAGTATGCTTATTTTGATCCCTCCCTATTACATTGTTGTGATTAGTATATTTCCTTTCCTCAGATTTATTTCTTCGGAAATGAAAAAGTTGTCTTAGTTTTTCCTTGCTCCACATCTTATAGCAACTCATTGCGGACGATAATACGTCATCAAAGGTGTGGGAGCTATACAACACTTTCCAAATTGTGGTAATGTGGGACACTGATTTTATGAAGATTTGCAAAATCTCCAAATTTCTGAAAAACAAAGATTGTGCCATAAACACAAGTCCATCCTACCATGAAAGCCTTGTACATGCGCGGTAGATATGGGATGCCTACGAAAGACCACTTCCAAGTCTTGATTCATCTATTTGGCATTCAAAGAAATACAAGGTAAGACATAAAACCCCATAAACATTGTCATAATTTCAATGATTTGTTTAGCTTCTTGGTTTCTCAAAATCTTCAACTTGTTGTCTACAATAATTTAAGGAGACATTGAAACTTGTTTTGAACTTTGAGTCTACAAAAGAATGTATGAACATCCTTTTTCCTCGGACATGGTTTTCCCCTTCTAGGAGATTGTCCTAATGGAATGGGAAAGATGCAACATTTTAAATGGTTCTGATGGTGTTCTTGCAAAGCCACCAAAACCAATTGGAAAATCGACATTATCAAGGAATAAGGTGTAATCCTTGGACTTAGCATCTTGTTTGTGGCCAGCTTTAATTAAATTGCCTTCAATGAGAAAAATTTGAAATCATTATGATGTTTTGGTCAAGTATTCTAAGCCTTGTTTAAGTTTTTCATGAAATTATTCTTGATTCATGTAGTATATGAATTGTGTCAATGGCGATCCTATCAATGCCCAACCATCTTTGGGTATGCATTCTGAATCATTTCATTTGTTTTCATATTTAATCTTTTATTGATCTTTCATTTCTTATCTTATATGTTGAAAAATATTATTTTAAACCTTTTTTTCTATTGGCACCAACTTCTATTTATAGTTGGTTTTGTTTCTTGTTCATAGACTACGTGATGGCGTTTATAGCTTTGAATAGGAGAAAACAATGTTTGCCATTAGGATTCTTATTTTGAGATAATGCGAATATAATTACACATTTGACCATGGACCATCACAAAAGTTCAAAGATGAGGAGGAATTGACATTATTCTTAATTTGCATTGTATTAAAGTTATTTATAGTAGTTTATGATAAGATTATAGTTGGCAACTAGGTTCAATTTATATGTCACAAATATGTTTTATTTATTCCATTAATATATTCATTGGAATTTTTAATTTTTTCAATTTTGTTTGTAGTAAGAATTATCAACAAGTTGGGCATTAGTTTGGCTCAAACTTCAAATTGTATTTTAAATTTTCAATAAACTTTGTTGATTAATGTTAATTATGTTATGTTAATCATTCCATCTTACTTTTGGTTGTGGTCAAAAACTTGGTGGCCACAAGGTGTAATTTGATGATGGATGTAAAGATGCATTTTTTTATTTGTTTTAGATTTTTTGTTATCATTAAGATTTGGTGGCTACAAGGTGTAATTTAATGATGGATGTAAAGATGCATTTTATTACTTGTTATAAACTTTTTCTATGGTTAAGATCTAATGGGCACAAAGCGTAACTTGATGATGGAGGTAAAGATGCATTTTGCTACTTGTTTTTAATTTTTTGCTAATGCTAAGATCTGGTGGCCATAAGGTGTAATTTCATGATGGATGTAAATAGATATTTTATTACTTGTTATGGATTTTTCTATGATTAAGATCTAGTGGGCATAAGGCATAATTTGATGATGGTTTTAAAGATGCATTTTACTACTTGTTTTTATAAAAAAATTAGGGTTAAAGTTTGGTGGGCATAAGGTGTAATTTGGATGTTTGACCTATATGTTTTTTGTTGTTTTCCTGAAATCTTTTGTTGCGGTGAACAACTTGGTGGCCACTAGGTCATATTTGTAATTGAAAATCACATTGTTTGCACAGTGTAAATCATGTATTGGTATTTTTGAATTTTTGTAAAGTTCAAAATTAACTAAATATGTGTTTATTGGTGGCCACAAACTATGCAACCAAATGGGTGGAGGCCAAAACATTAAGGACAAATACTACAACAATAACAACAAAGTTTTTATATGAGTGCATTCTTACCAAATTACATATCAACCATGGAGAAGAGTTCAAAAGGAAAGTGGTATAAACAACTTGATGAAGACGATAAAGTAGTACCACATCAATTATCGACTCATGATAACATTCAAATGTGTCGAACCATAGATAAATTAGATGAATCATCTGAAAAATCATTTCACTTAGTTGATAAATCGCATGATGACATGGCTAAATTGGAGAAAACTACAACATACTTCGTAGAGATGATGAAAGATGAAGAAGGAGATGGTGATGATGACATTTGGATGAATAACGAAGATTAGAGTGCATTTGCACCATTGATCCAAAGTAATTGCTTCCACGTGGACATACAAGAGCAAGGTCATCATGAAAGGAATGGTGTGCATGAACAAGACAAACAATTCATGAAAAACCAACGGGTTGCCCTAAATGAAAAAACATGAGGGAATGGAAGTTAAACATTCAAAGTTGCTCCAAAAAATTTTGGTGTTTTTTAAGGAATGTTGTAGTATGAGTGAGGAGAATGTGATAGAAAAATTATAGAAACTTGCAAGAGAAACAAAAACACAAAAGGTTGTTAAACGTGAGAAATTACAAAGAATTGAGGAAGAGTATTATGTGGCAAAAGTTTTCGCAAAATAGAAGGAATTCCAAGAAGAGTTGGAGAGGTTGGCTAGCAGCTTGGTTTACAACATTGTGTCATTGAAAGTAATTTTGCCTTTAACATCACTATTGTCATATGAGTGTGAGGAAGGGAAATAATTCATAGAAGAAATCATTGAAGCAATTAGATGTGTAGAGGATATTGAAGCGACAACAAAACCACTATTGGAAAAGCTTTGAAGTAGAATTTTCAAAAAGCAAGCAAAAGTGGAACCAAAACTTGGTGCAACAACACATGAACCAATTGAGATTTCGGATTCTAGCAAAGAAGACAAAGAAGAAGGTGTTGGTGTAGTTTGCAGAATTCTTGAAGTAATAATAGACATTGGTCAAACCACTTAAAGTCCATAGACAACGATGCAACCATAGACGGTAGAGTAGCATCTCATGATTCCATCGTCATTTCAATCAAGCTTGGTAAACTTACCAATATTTGTAGTAGAAAATAGAAAAATTCTATGGTGGAGGATGGATCAATAAACTTTAGCTGAAGGGGGCATTAAGATCTCGGATGAAAACAAGTATTTCTTTCACTACGCAAAAAAGATGGATATATGACTACATCCATGACTGGGTTTGTAGTCATGTATGCCAGTAATGACTACATGATTACAAAATATTATTTATATAATATATATAGTATATATTTATATATATAATATATTTGTAATTTCATATTAATATTTAAATATATATTTTCATATTGATTATATAAAAACATATCATAAAATACCAATGTTATACATTTAATATACATACGATCAATCAACATACCCCAACTTTTACGAGAGTCAACATGGTCAAACTTGGTCAACAAGCAAAGATCAAGTTTTGATCCTTGGACCTATTCCAAATGTTGCAAGGCCTTTGCCATCCACCTACCACATTACATGTGAAGCAACATATGCACATATAAGACTTAGCATTTTTCAATGTGTGAATGTAAAAAAACACAAAGTTTTAACAATATATATATTCTCAATACTTATTTAAATGATAATTTGAATATGGATTGTTAAACTGTGAAGCATAATCTACATATGTGCACCAAATAAAAATTCAAACAACAAATTTGGAACATAGAAAATCACTTTTGAATTCAAAATTTTTAACATATCCATTATGTTTCAATACATTATAAACTTTAATAAATAGATGTATAATTTATACATAAAACCTAGAATATTTCTAATTTATTTTTAATTATGAAATATGAATATATATATATACATTACATAATTTTACAGATAATTTATTAATATACACATACATGCATGTGAATATTAAAAAACATACAATATATTAGTATTATAATATTATTATTGTATACATATTATGCATAATATGTATATATAATACATATATTGTAATATACATACATATTCAATATTTAAACTTTATAAACGAATATTTATTTTAAGTATCTAATTAATTAATTAATTAATTAAAATCACAATGATTTTAATATATTATAATGTATATTTACAAATTAATTACATCATAATTATTTAACTAAGCTTAATATATATACATAATATAACAAATTTTTGTAATAAAATTATAATTTTAAATTATGGAATTTATATTTAATTATATATTTTTAAAAGGTCATTTTATAAATTTAATATGTTGTAAATTTATGAAGCTTAAACCCATGGATAAATTTGATAACGCTTTGCAAAATTTGGTTAAAATAATATAAATTTGCTGAACTATGTTATTTTGGTTAAGATAATTTTTAATTATTAAATTAAGATATTTTGATTAAAGTTGACCTGATTAAAGTTAAAGTTGGTTAATTTTGGTTAATTTTGATTAAAATAAATGATGCTATTTAATAGGTTATTTTGGTTAAACTAGGATAATTTTTCATATATTTTGATAAACTAGGTGAAAGTTTTTGAAGTTTGGTTAAATGAACATAAATTTAGTTAAACTAAATGATTTTGGCTAGATTTGGCTAAACCTAGAAATACTTTAATTAAAGATGGTTAATTATTGCTAAAATTGAATACATTTGGCTAAACCTAAAATTCTTTTAGTTAAAATTGGTGAAATCAAATTACATTAAGCCATTTAAATTAACCTAGTTAAACTTGGTTAAATTTGAATAAACTTGGTTTGAATTTGTTAAATGTGGTTTAAAAAGGTATGTTGGTTGAATCAAGGCCAAAATTAGGCTAAATTGAACTAATTAATCTAAGTTTGGCTAGGTAAATTTGGTGAAATCTAAAGGTTATTGAAATTGGTACACTTGGTTAAATCACACTAAATTTTTAATTACATATGTTAAAGTATGGTACATTAAAGTAAAATAATATTAATTAGAATAAACAAGGTCATATAAAATAAACTAGGGTACTTGGGGCAAATTAGCCTTAAGTAGGTTAAATTAGGTTACGTTAGGATTGGATTAAATTAAACTAAATTTAATTAGGTTTAAATTCATTCATATTAAAATATGTACCTAGGCCTATCTAAAGGCTACTTATTAAGAAGAATTTAAATCCATTTAAGCTTATGTTAAAGGGTTAATTGATACCTAATACGTTTATCTAGGCCTACTTAAGGTCTATCTAGATTCTAAATCCTTTTTACTTAACCTATTTACTTACTCAAACTTGTTTAACCTACCCATGTACCTATTTAACCTAGCTACCTTGCATGATTACCAGTCATCGAATTGTAATATCATAATCATATGAGACTAAAAGTCCTATAATCATGATTAAAATCACATAGGATTGGGTCATATCATTCCATGACTAAGTTTGGACACTAGTCACAATGTGTCCTAGTCATGAATGCTATGTTTTGGTGTAGTGTTTACATGCATTAAACATAGTTATTCTAAGCAAGTAAAGAGAGTAAAGGTGTGGAAACAAATGGGAAACACAAACAAGGAATGGGCTAGTAAGGTGGGGTTAGTCACATTGTTAGCCATTGAATGGAAAGAAGCAAACCATTATGCCTTGGAGGAATTCTTGAACACTTTTGTCATGAAAGGCTATGAGATTTATTTTGGGAGAAAGATTATTGTATATGTCATAAGCAAGTAGGTAATAGCTAATGCTTTTGGGCTTTGTCAAAGTGGTTATGTTAAGGATCCTAAAGGACAACTTACCAAAGCCTTGGGTAGATGCATAATTGAGTGGTTTATTTTTGTGACAAATTCAGCTTTTTTTTTCATGGGTACCCTTTATTCAAATGCATATGGTGATTAATATATTTTTAGATCTACTAATTGGGACTTGGATCTAAATTAACTTAATTATGAAGAAAATTTTGTGATTATTTATTGATTAAAAATTCATTTGCTAGTAGTAATGGACTTTTGAAGTAAAAAAATATGGATTGGTCATTTGACTAGAACATCACAATATGGAAAATTTTATATTGATTCACATTCAAATTGTTATTAGGACTCAATATATGACGAAATACAAAATGATAAATTCATATCAGGAATCTTTTCCTTGAAAACTTCAACTATTTAGTAATTAAGGACTTTTGAATGGTTAAAATTTGACCATATTATCATAAGTTCATATGAATTACAATTTTATTTTTTTTCAATTTTTTTGTCCCAAAAGCATGTGTTTTTTAAAGCTTTACATGGGTCATTATTCATATGGACTTTGTGGGTTTCCCTTTTAAGACTTTTAAGTTAAAAAAAAATCAATTACATTAAATATAAATTTTCATGTAGATTTGGGAAGGTTTGTAAATGATTGAAAATGTATTGTTCAAAAATTAGAATAATAACAATTTAAAAAATCTTGTATGGACTCATAAGGATTATAATGTCTACCATTTTTTAGCCACTTGAGTGTGCATTCATCCCCTTAGCAGAAAAGTTGATGTATAGAAATGATATATAACCCCCTTACACTAATGCAGAGTAGTGGAATGTATGCAAACTACCAATTAGTATAAAATATCCTATAACTTATCGAAAGGAGAACATGAATAATAAAAATCATTAACATTCATAAAGGTAGAGGATGGGAGTGAAATATATTGGGCATAAATCATATTTAATAATCTATGTAGTGAGCTAAATAGATGGATTAAGATGTAGGAGAAAATGTAAACAAGAGGAAAACAAGAGGACAATAAAGGAATCTGTCATTCGGCATTAGTTCTTGAAAAATTATTTAAGTATACGTTTTAAAAAGATTTTAAGGTTACAACCACTATTATAAAAGTGGGGTGTAGTTCACTAGCCTAAATCATTATGGGACTTTTAAAATGAAATAAATTCAATGCAATTTAGTGATTTCACCTTGGTTAAAGTTATTTCACTCTAATATCCTTATGTAAACATTGTGTTTCACTACTAGTTGACATAATTCACTATTATAATTTATTGTGGTAAATAGGTTTATTTTTATGTTCTTTTAACTATCCTATGTTATTTTATGATATACCCTATATTATTTTAAATTATTTTTGTTATTTTAACTTATACCTTGAGTTATTATATGTTATTATAGGTTATTATAAATTATTATACCCTAAATTATTATATGTTGTTATATTTTAAGGTATCCCAACTAGCTTATTATACATTTTTAAATTTAAATTAATCAATTAACCTTAGTTTATAGTTTGTATTATTTTATTTTAAGTCAATATATGTTATTTCAAGTTATATTTTAGGTTAGTCAATGTCATTATACTTTATGTAATTATAAGTTATTATATCTTAAGTATAACAATTTAAAATAATCTAAAATAAAATATAATGATCTAAGGTAAAATAACCTAAAATAATCAATAATAACCTATGAAAAATAATTTATAATAGCCTACAATAAAATAACTACCAATAGCCTACGATAATATACCTTAAAATATTCAACAATAACTTATAATAGAATAACCACTAATAATGGTAATATATTATAGAATAACAAAAAATAACCACCAATAACCATTAATATAATAACCACCAATACCCACTAATAGAATATCCACCAATATTCACCAATAACCACTAATAATCACCAATAAAATAACCATTAATAGTCACCAATAGAATGATTATTAATAACCATTAATAAAATAGCCATTGATAGCCACTAATAAAATAACCATTAATAATCACCAATAAAATAGCCATTAATAGCCACTAATAAAATAACCATTGATAACCATTAATAAAATAGTCATTGATAACCACCAATAAAATAGCCATTGATAGGCACTAGTAGTCACCAATAAAATAATCATTAATAAAATAACCACCAGTAGCCATCAATATAATAACCACCAATAATCACTAATAAAATAACCACCAATAGTCACCAATAAAACAATCATCAATAAAAGAACTGTTAATATCCACCAATATAATAACCACCAATAGTCACCAATAAAATGATCATCAATAAAAGAACCATCAATAGCCGCTAATAAAATAGCCACAATATTCACCAATAGAATAATCATTAAAATAACCACCAATAGCCACTAATAGAATAGGCACTAATAACCACCAATAGAATTGGCACCAAAAGGCACTAATAGAATATCCACAAATAGTTTATGGTAATATAGCCTATAATAGCCAATAATAACATAAGGTGAAATAGCTTTCAATAGTAAAAAATAACCAACAATAACCTCACATAGTCGAAAATAGCCTAAGATGATATAATTTATAATAATCACAATAAACCTAGAGTGAAATAGCTTACAATAGCCAAAAATAGCATAGAATAACCAAAAATAATTTATAATAATCGAAAAAAACCTAAGGTGAAATAACATTAAATAGTTAAAAGTAACATAAAATAGCCAAAAATAATTTAGAATAACCGAAAATAAATTCAAGTGAAATAGTTTAAAATAACAAAAAAACTAAAGATAGCCATAAACAGTTATAAAAAATGTAAAATGAAATAATTTAAAACAATGAAAAGTAACCCAAAAATATCTAAAAGTAATATAACATAAGTAATATTATTATATTAGCTAAAATCTTATCCATTTATTAAACATTTTTTTTTCAAAAGAATGGTCATTGAAATGTTATTAAATAGTGATATTAAAAAAAAATTGTTCAAATGATTTTACAATTTCAAAAGGAAATTAATGTAATTATGTAACATTATTGAAAAAAATAATTAAATTTTAATCATTTCATTTGAACAAAATTTCAATAAAATATGAATTTTCAAAGTTTATGTTTTTGTAATGTTTAAAATGAAGTATTTGACAAATAAAATGTAATGTAACACATTATCACAAGAAGTGTAGTGGCTTGATGGTAAGGGTGTTTGCCTTCATTTTAGAAGTCAAGGGATCAAATTTCATAAATGATATGTTTATGGTCAATAATGACAAGTTGACCGAATATTTTCCTATGTAATTCCTTATAATAAGTGCCTATTTAGGTTGATTACATGGCTTATGTACTTAAGCTAGGTTTTAAACCTAACATAAGTAGTGACACCTGTCAATAATTCATAGGCTGAAAATCATGAAATTATCAATAATATTAAATATCACATTAAATATTAAATAATTTAAATTTAATTGATTTCCATGCT
>Ga0116229_10009499_pt1 | contig 14820 bp, 8 predicted proteins | sample S1TSphgellanicum_3_FD_87313 | JGI IMG/M metagenome (GOLD analysis project Ga0116229, IMG submission 87313) | Host-associated microbial communities from peat moss isolated from Minnesota, USA - S1T2_Fc - Sphagnum magellanicum MG | ecosystem: Host-associated > Plants > Peat moss > Unclassified... | reverse complement strand
TTTCTAATAGTTGCATCATAGTTGTGAAAATGACCAAAATAGTTGAAAGTTGGTCTTATAGTTGCAAATATTCTCAAATCTAGTCGCAAACGACTATAAGTCGCATGTAGTCGTAAATTGACTAGTTACATTTTGGCTGATTTCTACTAGTGAAACTTCTAATCACTTAAAACATTGTTGCCATCACATACTCTATCTAAATTTAACTTGCATTAGTTCATTGGAAAATTAACTACAAAATGCACCTACTCGCCAAATCTCAAACTTTGCATCTAAATTTTTAAAAAATTATGTTACAAAACCCAAGAAGTTTTATCATTATTAGAATTTCAGGTTTTTCGAATGCTCCAAGCTAACTAACTGGTCTTTTTTTACCAATGGATATGTTCATTTTGATTAAAGGTTCAAGGCATGTATATTTTTGACTTACCAACTAAATTATAATGACTTATTTAACCAATACATTTAGTTAAATTAAACAACCCTAGTCAAAATGATGAATGGGTTTTAGTCAAATGAAACATTTAATCAAATTGAACATAGTAGTCAAAATGACCAATGTTTTCTAGTCAAATGGGACATCTTAAATGCCTATTACATACCTACCTCCCACCTCAAGGGGAACACTAATAAAAAAAGTAGAAAATACGTGAATAACAATATATGGTGCAATATATTGGTTATTGGGTAAAAAAATTAATTAATTAATTATTAAATATGGTACCTTTTATTCAATAATTAATTTAATTATAATATAAGGTATGTATAATAATATCCAATAATGGATTATAATTAATATAATATGGTTTTAATATGTATATATTAAAAATTAGATAATAATAGGGTGATAAAAAATAATTTGGACAATTATCTAATACCCCTTCTAAAAATGGTCGATTGACGAATGTAAGTTTCAAACTGTACACTAAGTGTCCCCCTCAAGCCTATCACCTATAATTTTATAACTTACCTACCAACCCATTCACCCACCTTCTTACCTAGATATACTACTTGCTTACCTACCCACCTGCCTACCTACTCATTTATCTAGGTGTACTACCTACCTACTTACCTACCCACCCACCTACTTATATTCTACCTACCTACCTACCTACCTATCCACCCACCTACTTACCTATTTACTTACACACCTTCCTACCTACTTATATATTACCTACCCACCCACCCACTCACCTACCTATTTACCTACCTACTTACCTACATATTTACTACATACTTACTCACTCACCCACCTAGATGTACTATTTACCTACTTGCCTACCTACCCACCCACCCACCCACCCAATTACTGTATCCTACAACATACCTACCTAGTTGACTATCATTTTACATCCAACCTAAGTTTATGTACCTCCAACCTACCTACTTAACATAAATTTTTATGTTACCTACCTTCTTATCTACTAAATAATTGTATGTTACCTACCTACCTAAATGTATGTACCTTCAACCTACCTACTTAAAGTTGTATTATACCTATCTATCTACCTACCTTCTGACTCCCACCTCCCTTCCACCCTACAACTTGCCTACCTTCCTATTTACCCACCCAACCTACCTATGACATATACCTTACCTAGTTTAATGAATGGAGTTTGAAATGCAAGAATCAAATTTTAACGAATTTTGGAATTTGTAATCAATTTGCTCTTTTCAAAAAGATTTTCTTACAACTCATTTGAACATTTACAAAATATATCGATTTTATTGATTAAAATTTTGAATAAGCTACAAGATTATGCTTTTATTTGCTTCATTTGAACAAAAATTAAAATAGAAAAATATGCCAAAGTTGGAATTTCCAAACTGTTTTATAGTTAACAAGATAAATTAAAATGTTGCACAAGCCTTACCAAAAAAAAGTTATGTAACTTGGTGGCAAAGGCATTTGGATGCCTCCATGAAATCTTGGGTTCAAACTCATGTACATGAATTTGTATACTTGGTGGTGTGTATGATGCATATTTCGGTGTATGTGTGTACATATGGTGTAAGGAAGGCATATGTGGGTACCTACCAACCTACCATTTTATCACATAACAATGTGTTGACATGTGGCACCATAGGAGTAGTTGCCACATGGTAGAACATAATGTTGTTGCACGGTAATATAATGTTACCACGTGGCAACATTCCTATGGTGCCATGTGTTAACATCAAATGATGCCATGTTTTGAGTAAATGATTATTTTAAAAAACCATTTTCATTGGTTATATTTTATTAATAACATTTGACCACTAGTCAAAAGGTATTGGTCAAAAACTTCGGTCAAAATCACCACCCTAGAATTGGTCAAAAAAACCATCCTAGCTGTTATGAACTTGTTAAAATTGATTTGTCTTTAAAAACTAGGGGGGGGGGTGGGGGTTATGTTTGTCACTTTGGGGTTTTTTTTAACTAGAAAATCCGGTTTAAAAAACTTGGAATTCTAATAGTGTATGCAAATTCTCTAAGATTTCAAGCTCCAAATCTACCCCTACTCATTTCCATCTTTTCAAAGGTACTATTATGATACAATGTTATTATCCCTTTTTCCACCATTTATTAGGACTAATCAATCTTTTCCTCCCAAGGAAAGTTGTAGGAACAAGTTTTCAAATATTCAAATCGAAATCATGTTAAAAAGAAAGAGCCAAATGATCCAAATTCATGCCTCTATATAGAAGAAAAAGGAAGGAGGCAAGGGAGACCCTTGGAATGAATCCAATGCTTGGACGTCAACGGGGAATCATCTTTGTTTGGTGGCCAATGGAAAGTTCCAAGTTTAGTGGCCTTTGGAAGGTTTTAAACTTGGTAACCCTTGGAATGTTCCATGTTTGGTTGCCTTTGGAAAGAGAAGGAAAAACATTTCTTTCACCTCCTTCCACTTTTCACCCAAAAGATTTTACTTAAACCTATTGTCCATTAATTTTAAGGTTTTGTTTTATCATGATTTTAGACTATTACTGTGTCTTTTTTTCCCTTTTCCTTGACCTATAAATTGCATTCATGCATCTTGATGTACCAAATTTTCCACACACCCATCGCCAAGTTGATTTTGATCAAATATTTTTTCCTTTCTTTGATTTCATGGTGTCACGCATAAAGACATCTTACGACCCTTAAGCCACACAAATGAATGAAAAATTGCCTTGGGAGTCATCTTTAGATTTGATATTAATTTAACACCTTCATAATGAAGGTCCCGAACATCGGAAAGTGTGCCCTCATTTCAAAATCAAACCCATTCGAACTTGGTATTATCAAATTTCTTCGAACTTTCATACATTAATGATTTTATTACAAGTCGACCCCACTTCTAGTGATAAACCTGAAATTGTCTACGAAGGTTTTTATGAAATTAAAGACACCTCGATTTTTACATGGTCTCTAATTCTTGGCGTTGGACATTATCATTGGTTATGCAATCTAATTCATCGCTTCCTCTTAACAACAAGGTGAATCATTTAGTTCACACCATCTGATACATCCTAGATTTCCTACAGTTATGAACTACCACTATGGCATAGCCTAGGACCCAACATGATTTGCAATTCTTTTTGAACTTATCCATAACCTGAATAAAATTTTTGTTCATCACGAAATCTATGTTGTAATTGTCACCCTATCACGTTACTTATTATAATTGTTACGTTGTCTCAAATTAATCCTACATGCTTACATTGCTTGAAGATTATTTTATTTCCATTGGACCCTTCATTGACACACCCTTAACTACTTCAAAAATCTCAAATCATCATTACTTGCATGACTATCCATTTAATACCAAAACAAAACAGACTAATGTTTTATTGGACATTACGAATTTTGTTGTTTGTTTCTAACCCCACCCTTTAGAGACTTCTCACCCCCAATCACATAATTGAAGTTCTAAAACTATGATTACCAACTTTTGTCGAAAAAAAAAATTAACTTTACACCTCATTCATCCAATATCAAATTTTGAAATAAAAATAATCCCCCATGTAACCTTGTGCACCCATCATTCCTCATTCTAATTTGAAATCGCAAACCCTTAATAAAGTGAAAACACGATATAATGAGCCAATTGAACCAAGGTTGCAATCCTTTTCAAAGGACTACATTAAACATGTGGCATTATTGTGTTGGTCTATTACTTTAAATACATCATTTTTCATATCTAGTTTACAAATGTGTGCTAAATAAAATAGTTTCTGGCTATATCTTGATACTATATCATATATATTATGCATCCATGCTTTTATCACCTAAAAATGAATGACTTTTGTTGAAGACACATTCTCAAAATTCATAATTTTCAAGGCTAAAAACATTTATGAACCAAAAACACCAAAATGTGTTGAAAACATGAATTGCACCAGTATCAAATTATGTTGTGCTTTAAATGATCATTATGAAGATCCTTTCCAATTTTTAAAAGAAATGGTGCACAATTAATATGGAAAAAAGACGTTTGAAAAAAAATGATTATCCACAAGTAAGTTTTGAGTGCTTTAAACATGTAAAAGGACTCTTTAAACATCATCAATTTTATTCAATCTTTGATCATTGAAAATTTGCAATTAATGGAACCTACTCTAGAAGGAAATTTGACAATCCAAATTGTTGTGCTTCACCTCTGATTTTTCAAAAATTAAATAATATAATTTAAAGCATTGTCCACACCCCTTACTAGGTCCTTTTACCATGTTTTTACCAAGTAGCCTTATCACACCTCAATATCCTTGATGCAATTCTTGAAAATTGAAACTATCGTGCATGGATGTGTCAATAGGGTTGACAATCCTTTAGGGCGTGCCATGTTGTGAACATATTTATTGAGGGTTTTTATATAATGTTCTATAGGGTATGTCCACCTTGTGGCCACAGGTCCACAAAGGTGTAATTCCTCCACAAGATGGAAAAATAAATGTGTCACAATATTAAAAAAAGATGGGGGCAATTCCATTTCCAACAAACTCAAGGAAACTACAACATCTAAATGAAGAGTCTCAATGTCAGAAGGGTTCCACACTTTGCTACAAATGCGTTTATATATTTTACATATACACATGATGGCCATTCTTGGGCCTGATGCCATGAGTCCACGTAAGGCAAAAGAAGTACTCGCTACATTAAAATGTGGTAGTCATGGGATTTAAGCGCACCAAATTTCCTTCCACAAATGTGCTTGGAAATGGAACTCACATATTTATAAAGAGTTTTCAAATTTTGAAGTTGTAAGAACATAAGGCACAAATAGTTTAACAATAATGTAATTTGTCATTAGCCTAGGTTAGCTATTTTATTATTATAATTATAATATGTCACTTGTTAAAACTATTATGATTTATTATAATTTATTTTTAATTTTTTAATAAATAAAAATTAATTCGTGATAGGCACATTAGTCATTTAAAAGAATTTAATAATAATATAAAATATATTAAAATATTTATGATTATTTCAGTAATTATAGAATTATTTTTCTTATCATTCTAATATCATCATCATCATCATTATCATCATTATGTAATAAGATATTATTTTTTAAAAATTAATTAAAGATAATATTGAAATTTAGTTTTTTAGTACATGTAATTAATATAAATATTTAATATAATATTAATAAAAATAATAATAAATGTCATTGTAATAATTTTAAGAAGTATAATAAAATGGTTTGGATAAATTTGTAATATGGGCATAATATTTTTAGCAAATATTTTAAATATAATTTTGATATATTCAAAATATATACCATTTAATATTACCATAATATCAAGATCATTTATGCTAATAATAATATTTGAATACACATTCATTATGGCTGTTTATATACATTCAAAATATACATTTATAAATCTCACCCAACTATATTATTTAGAATTCACAAAATACACCTTTATATACTCATAGGGTTGCAATTAAATTGGTCACATTTGCAACTAATGGAACATAAATTGTTTTTCTTGAATGAAAACTAAACTAATGTTGTTCACATGGAAGGATGAACACCAAAATACTTGCAAATTAGTTGCATTATAGTTGCAAATATGACAAACACAAGAAATAGTTGCAAAAATGTCCAAGTGTAGTTGCAAATAACTAATAGTTACATGTAGTCACAAAGAGAGTGGTTACATTTTGGCCAATTTCTACTAGTGTTGTCTAACTAGAAAACATCTCCACTTGTTGTTTAAGATGTAGGTCTTTTTATTTCAATTTGTGTTATGAAACAAAAAATTAACTCACCATTTACAATAGTTTGACGAGGAGGAAACAAACATTAAAAATGATTCAAATTTGTCAACTTGAATTCTTGATTATGGAGAAATAAGTCTATGCAAGACATGATACTTTAAAATCTTTTGTTTTGACTTCTCTTTTTCAAATATCGATGTTTATTTTATGGTTGTCTCCAATTAATGATTTCCTTCTCCAAGTCGAGTTACAACACCTGTTTGATATAGATACACCACCTACGATGAAATCTCATTATTCACATCACATCAAGAAATGGGTCTTAAACCTTGAAACCATATTTTTTTCCTCAGTGTGTTCGAAAATGTGTTCTAGTATGATGTTTTGACCTGGGTCAGCACTGATCGAAGGAGATTTCATTATGTTGGTTTGGCATGAAGCTTTAGTCAACGCCAACTAAAACTGCCATCACTACAAAGCTTGTTTCTGGTGTCAACTTGGGCTTCAAATGAGTTTTTTTGTTGTTTGCCAAGGTGGTGCGTTAAGTAAGCCTCATTAGATTCAATCAATAACGATTAACAAGTAAAACGAGAAATGATTGTTTTGAATATCGGAATTCAATTCTATGTCAACGTTTAGTTTAAGGTTGGCTGAAAGTATTATGTGTTGTTTGCAATGCTTCAATTCTATAGGTCAATTTGCAAGAGTTCTTTGTTATGGATATAGCAATTATACCTAGGGTTTTTGCATTTGCTTTTCAACAAGAGGTAGGTCTTAAACCTTCAATTCGAATCGTTTATCCTAATTTTTTTCACCAATGAGTTTTTGTATGGTGATTTAACTTTGGTCGGTGCCGACCAATGGTAATTTCACTTTACTTGTAGAGACATAGTTGAACCTCATCTCTAAACCTCTCTAGGAGGTTTAAATAAGTAGCAATGGAAATGCCAAATCGGTATTAACTAACACTTCCATTGCTACAAAAGTCACTTTTTGTGACACATTACAACCAAATGAGAGACATTGTTGTCTTTAGTGGAGGCGTGGTAAGACCGTCTCATAAGTGATTACTCGGTGACGATTGAAGACAAAAAGATTGTTGTTTTCCTTGAGGTAGTTTATATTGCCAATTTGCATCACACTAAAATCTTTTTTTGTTGATGTGTTCCTATTTACGAGGTGCTTGGATAAAGATTCAACAATAGTCAATTGGTGCCGACTAACACTACTAACAAGCCCCTTTCTAGATGGCCTACTTTCTCTAGATGTGCATTTCAGTTAGTTTGCTTTTAATTTGTATTGCATATGCCATCAGTTAGTTGGTTATTAGTACATCATTATCTAGATTTCAATAAAGGAATTACTTAACATCAGCCTTCATTGAACATTTGACTATTCCATTTCATGAATTGCTTATGTAGCCGATCCCAACATCATGTGAGAACATAATCTAGGGGATCTAGAACAAGAACAAATTAGCTCAACACAAACAAGGTCTTGGAAAAATTCAAAATCTACCCCAAAACAAAATCTTGCATGAACATTCCATTGTGCAAGTTTGTTGCCATGCCCATTATCAAGTCTATTCTTAAAATTGATGTACTCAAAATGGAGTAGGCAAATGGGCCATAGGCAAGAGGGAAAAAATCTTCTTTGTTTACCCCACAAATCGGCAAGGTGAAGAAATTTATGTCACGACCTAATGTTTTGTGCAAAGAAATGGTCTATCACACAGAAAAACATTCCACCTATTGAAATGCAAAACAATATATATTGCATGCATATGGCATTTATTCTTGGTTGGATTTGTTCTACCTTTCATTTACATTGATCCACTAAACAAATATGGGACTTTTTTTCCCCCAAACCATAAATATCCCCATTTCACTCTTATGTGATTTTCCCACGAGACAATAGGGCATCCATTGTACAAGGGTCAAAGGTGATGTTTATATATTTCTTTTTAACCCAATAGGATTTTGCAAAAATGGGCATTGGGTTATTTTAGATACACATAAATGGCACATTGTTTCATTGAAAGGTGGGACATTGCAATGAGAGTAAATTCATGAGAGAAATCCACCTACTCTCAAACGTTGGTCTAACCAATGAGTAATCGTTACCAAAGTAGTGTCAAGGAAATGATGTATTTATGTTTATCACAATTCATTATCCTTTGAATAAGGCTTGGGAAATTAAATGCCCAAAATATCCCCCATTATTCATATCATTATGGTATTTTGATTTATAAGTCTTTGATGAACAACCCTACTAAATAAAAATAGTTGTAGTACACAATCCTAAATAAGCAAATATGTCTATATGACTTCTTAAGAAATTTTTTTGCCAACCATATAACGACCAAAAACCAAGGGGAATACATGTTCCACGTCATATTATATTGGACCATTCTTTGAGGATTTTTGCTTTGTATCTACATTTCTTTGTTTCAAAATCATGTTTTATGGAATTTGATTTGTTTGGCTTTTGTTATGTTTGTATACAACATTGGCAAACACAAAATAATCTAACAATATGAAAGTTTTCAGCACCATATTTCAACATTTGGAGTTGATTAATCCCTTTCTTTTAATATTTTTACATGTGCTTAGACTATGAGACCACATAAGACTATCATCTCATGTCAAGCTTAAAGCTCCAACTATGTGCTATGCATAATAATCCTAGGATTCTTTGCACTACTAATGTTCATTCTTCCTCTTTTGGATGGAAATCAATTGTGACCAATAAGAATCTTTCTTTCATTTATATTTTAATTTTTTGTGGCCTCCATAATTAATTCTATGTACTTGGTGGTCTTGCAATGTATTTATGGAAAAATTTCACCAAAAAATGAAATTCAAAATTAAAAATTTGAAAATGAATTGATTTTGGAGGGTTTTCATTGATGTAAGTGAGAAAACATCATAGTAAGCCAAATTCATGTATTGGGTCTTAGTGCATAGTCATAAATATAAAAAGGTGATCAAAACATTTTTACTTCATATTTGGTTTTAATCATTTTTTAAAAACCAAATCTAGTTAAATTTCTCCAAGGGTGATGGCCATTTTAAAACATTTTGCTATGCATGATCACCATTTACACTACATATGAAATTCTTTAAAAAATTAATTGTATTTGATATTTTTTACCTTGAACTTGGCTACACACGCACAAGTCGAGGGCTTAAATCTTATAGTACCAACATTATGACAAAATGTGGGTGCAGTTCATTAGTCCCTATTCATTAGACTAATGAATTCACTGCTTTTTCACTGGTCCCCATTCATTACAACTAATGAATTCACTCAAATCTAGTGAAATCACTAAGCATACATGGACACCTTTTGTTGTAATGCAAGAAAACACATCCTCAATTTTTGTTGATTTTTATTGGATTTTTTCCCATGAAAATACTTCAAACTTCAATAAGTTACACATTGTGTGGAAGGTCTAAGCAATATTAAATTACCTACACGCACCTTGAATTCTAAAATGAGGTTTGAAATATGATTGAAAACAAATGTTGTCACTACCCCATACTTATTTACTAATAGAAGTCATATGTGTGTGTGTGTGTCCATGCTTCATTTTTCTTTTGGGTTGCACATTATTTGAAATTTAGAAAAGAAGGTTTTCAATATGTACAAAGTATTATAGAGATTTGGATATCTTTCTTTCAAATGGCATGACTTTGGTTGATTTTTTTCTTGTGTATATATATTCTCCTTTTCTTTGTGCCTTTATCTCGAATACTTCTCTTGGAAGCATTTAACCAAAATAGATGATAGTTGGGCAATGATTGGAAACATAAGTTGTTTTTTTAATGAATGCAATTGTTGACAACCATGTCCATTTTTTTCCTTCACAAGTTTTTCAATGGATAGCTCAAGTGTTTTTTTACTTGTTTACAATGGTAATACCTTCATCATGGATGAAATTTTTATAAATTTTACGATCAATTTTTGATTTAAGGTCTTTCAAACCCATACCACTTCACCTTTTCCTATGTTTTTAATGCAATATGAACTCTAATTATGATGATGACACTATTCGATTCTATCAAGAGGCTACTTGTTGATATTAGATTGTGGGAAAATGTTAACCCTATTCCAATAGTTGAAAATGGAAACTTTTTCCAAATCATATCATATAGTACAAGGCCAACTTCAACACATGTATGCCCAATAATTTATTAACTTTCAATGTTTAGTTTTAAAAAAAACTATTCCAAAAGATTGTCACAATATTTTCTTCTTTGTTGTCCAAAGTTATGGTTTTTAAAAAAATTATCAAATTTTCTAGAAAGAATACATTTTGTGCCAAACTTCTCAAGATACTACAATATTCAACCATTAAAAATCCATGACACCAAATATGGATCTATGTTGCTAGCATCTTTAACTTATTGGCAATGTCCAACTACACATATCATAGTAATCAATGTGGTTTAAACACATTAAATATTTATGCTTGAGGTTTAGTTGGACAAATTTATTTATAAGGTTTGGTCCATTACATGCACATTTGAAACAATATAATATGGATATTTTAAAATTAATATGTGTGTGTGGTAGTGAACCTTCATTTTGATATATTAATTATGAACCTTTATTTTGAGTCACATACACATTAGCTTTGTGCACCAAGCTTGGTGAGTTGTTTAAAACCAAATTAAATGCTGCATTTATGGGTGTAGTTGTTTTGACATGACCTTTAGTACAAGGATTAAAGCATTGCCACTTCAAGTTGGTGGATATCTAGGGTAATGCATGCTTCTTCCTTTTGGAGGGCTTTCAATTTGAACTGGTGGTGTTGGCACATGTTGTATAAAGGATTGGATATGCAAACATTCAAAAATGTCCTTATGGTCCTGCCACAATTCAAAATTCATGAAATGCTACTGTGAGATTTACTTGACCAAATTAGTTATAAGTATTTCATCTACAAAAGAGGTGACATGTAATGAGTAATGGAGTCAAATTAGAATTATTCCAGACTCATTTGAACTTATTTAATCAAGTTGTATGCAAGGAATAATGGAAAAAACTTTTAGTCAAGATTATTAATGGATAAAACAATTGGGGTGACATGCAAAGATTTTGTGTGGATAAGATGAGTTAGAAAAATTGTGGAGCTTCCACACATTAAAACATATATGGGGATATCATGATCTTCATTTTCTAACTCAATGAAAAAAAAAATACAAATTCATTGGAACTTGGATGAAGTTGTAAGAAGATAGTTTTCATATATAGACTTCAAGTATTAATTTTTCAAGTTAACGTCATGTGTTCTTTGATTACATCTCTAAAACTATGCATATTGACACCACATAAAAGTGTATTTGAGTTTCAAATAAGCTCATTTAGAGAAGCAAGTCATGATGTTCTTTCAAAATAAAAACCTCATTGAAACACAATATGACAAAAACCACATGAAATGAATTGACCATTCCAAAACAAATAATTGTTACATTCAATACCTTCAAACAATCTCCATGGAGTTGATGTGGCATTCATGGACCAACTACACCCACCACAACAAAAAGCTGCAAAACCACTAGTATTATGATTAATATAAGTAGCCATGAGGACACTCCTAAACCACCTTGCATTCTTCCACTCATCATTGTTGAAAATTTAATTGAGTTTTGCAATTCAAATTTATTGTCAAAGTAAAATCATTAAGAGCTAACAACTTGCAATGAACTTGTTCTCAATAGTCTAGTTGTGAAACATGCACTAAGGAAAATTGACAAGTCCAAGATATATGAACTCAATTCCAGTATAAGTTCAAGCAAATAGATGCAACAATTTATAATGTCGAGTTTGTTGATTGGCACCAACTTGTTTTGAAAAATTGTTATCTATTTACTTATTTCACCATTTGATGATGTACAAGGATGTGTGTAATACATAGTCAACACATGTGCATAATCATAACACCTTTTCATTTGGTTGATCATGTGGTCACATGTTGTATGTTCACATCAACTTTCCCTTGCATTTTTCCAACTCTATGTGGCTAGTCATCATTCATGTCACAACTCTACTCATCAAATGTTGACCAAATTCAAATGTAATAGCTTTGACAATTGAATGAAACTATGACTTACCACAAAGTGACATGTTTTTTCATGGGAACTTGTGCCCAAATTTTCTTAAAGTAGGGCCACAAATAGAAGTAAAACATAATTATTTAGAGCCAAACCATGTGTCCACACCTAAAAAACTAAGTACCACTGAATCTTATGTGGACACCTACATGGCGAAGGAAAATAAATCAAAGTAACACTTAAATTAACTACCATCATATCTTAGATTTTTGGATGAAAATACATTATTAGTTACCATTTCAAAAAAATCCCTAATAACTTAGTTGTCCCTTTACTACTCAATACAAAGGCATTCATTTATAATCCATGCATAAAATCCTTCTTGTGTTTTGCATTGCATCAACCAAAATAATGTGAGCCACAACAAGGTTCATTCAAGGTTGGGCTCCAAAAAAGAACCTTTAACTAGAAAGCGATTGTAAAGGACAATTTTAAATTTTCATAGTGTTTTGTATATTACAACTATGTTTCATTGTTATGTTCTTGCAATTAAAGGATTAAAAGAATAAGTTAAAAATAATTTATAGTAATTATTAATTGCGTGTTGTACAAAAGCTCTTTTGAATCCTTGATTGACTTATAGTCAATTGTCCATATTACAAATGTTTATAAATGTATTAAAAAAGAGTGCATAAAATGATGCAATTGATTTCAATATTTTTGTATAAGAGAAATATGATTTTATTTAGGCAATTACATATTCATTAGGTCAATTTGATGGGAAAAAAAAATCGTATGAAAACTCAAAAGTTTTCAAAATTTGAAGCGATGGGCTGCAAGGGAAATGATTCCTTTCTTCAATCATTTGCCTAGTTGACTAAATATTCATTAAATTCAAAATTTTAGCTTTAGATGTAGGTCACATGTGTAAGAAATAATCATGTGAAAAACCATGCTAGTTAAATTTAGAATCACATTTTGACATTTTCTACATTCATACTTGTTAACCAAAATATTCATGCACAATTATATATGAATGTTAAAAATCATCATCACCCATGAATTATCATATTTTCAATTATTCAATTTTTCTCACTTAAATTTGTTTCATGAAAATGCTATTTGTAAAAAGTAACCCTAAACAAATCTTCGGTCCTTTTTCCTTTTTTTAAATACCCCAACTTTGAATAAACCCAACAATGTAGCAACCAAAACAATGTTCAAATGATGAATATTCTAAAAATATTTTGTGTAGGTATACTAAAAGATGTTCAATATTTTGCAAGGATCAACTCCATCAAAAGAAAACAACAAAACAATAGAATGCAGCAAAGAAGAAACACAAGAAGTTGGAAGTTGCACAGTGCTCACCTAGGACAATGACGAAGAGAATAAGTACATGTGCTAAAAGTGCATTCACACTTGGTGTTAGGGACTCTAGTGTTACGTCTCCTAACACCCTGCAAGTCATTTAGGACTTAAACGAACTTACCATGAATATTTTATGTTAATTCACTCAACATTAAGTTTTCGGCCATGACCAGCGCATTTTCCACTTTGACCCTAAGATTTTTATTTTTTTAACCATCTTTGCCCTGACTTTTTCCTTGCACCTGTCCTTTTCTCCAAACTGAAGGTTCTCAGTTTTCTCTCCCTTTTCAGCACTCTACAAATAACTGTATTAATATGTCAAAACGTTCCACGAGCAATTGTGTCATACAGAAGTTGAAAATTTAGGCCAAGGCAAATTGACCCCAACATTGGGATTATGGTTAAAACCCCAAAACCCATCTAAATTGCTTATAAATACTCTAAATATTTACACATATCTTCTCCACGGTTAAAATCAGGGTCCCTGAGTTAAAATCTATAGTTTTTGGGGCCTAATATTGCAACACATAGCTGATCCCAATTTGGTGGAAATACTCCAGAAATCTACTGTTCCTTCATGCTGCTGTGATGGTGGGAATCCGTTTGCCATTAACGTAAAGTTATTGTTGACTTCTTGGTTCATGTCTAATGCATGAACTGAATTTTCAACTTTGGGCTTCTTGGTTGAAGTCTAATAGGTGAACCCATTTTTCAACTTTTGGCTTCTTTGTTGAAGTCTAATAGGTGAATCTGATTTTTCAATATTTTGGGTTCTTCATTGAAGTCTAATATGTGAACCCCATTTTCGAACTTTTGTACAACACAGTTGCTAGACCTGTGTCAGCATATTTTTGACTAATCAACCATGCTTTACAGTGGAGCCCATGAATGAGCTCACTAGCAATTGAACATTGCTACTAATTTCCTACCGTAGACAGCTGAAAGTTGGTATTTTCATTGGGACCCATACCTAATTACCTACCGTAGGTACTCAAGAATGAAGTGGCTGCCAAATTTGTTGCTTTGTTATGGCGTTGAGTTCTTTGGAACAGCCTCTGAAAAATGAACACTCATAAAAAATGAAGCCCCCATGGGCCATTTGGGTTTGGTTGTTATTATTATTATGAGATAATTTAGCATTTTGTTTATTTATTTCAATGTTTCCCATTCTTATGGAAACCATTGTCAAAATGTGCAAGGGAG
>Ga0116229_10009497_pt1 | contig 14820 bp, 10 predicted proteins | sample S1TSphgellanicum_3_FD_87313 | JGI IMG/M metagenome (GOLD analysis project Ga0116229, IMG submission 87313) | Host-associated microbial communities from peat moss isolated from Minnesota, USA - S1T2_Fc - Sphagnum magellanicum MG | ecosystem: Host-associated > Plants > Peat moss > Unclassified... | reverse complement strand
TCTCTCTCTCTCTCTCTCTTTCTGGGCCCCCAAAAATCCTGATTGCATGCAGGTGGTGGAAGTGCAAGAAAACCAACAAACAGCACAAGAATTTAAACTGCATTTCATCAACTGGCAGGACAGCAGCAGCTCTTCCTATCTCCTGACTCCTGAGAGTCCTTCCTCATCAGTCCTCACCAAAAGGACTTCTCAGAGAGGAGGGAAGAGGATCCTCTAAAAGTACCTGACTTTAACTTACTTACATGTGAGGTGGTGCAAGAAGAGATCATGGATCACTGGCCAGTGCCTGCACTTCTGCTGCTGGGCTGCTGCTGGCTGCTGCTGGCTGCTGCACACAGTTATTGATGAATATCTCTTTCGCATGCTTCCTTCCATACCTCCTGCTCCCACTCGGTCAAAGAGATCTCAGTATTTGGGTACAAAATACTTGAAAAAAGGATGAAAGGTTTTCTCGCCTCACCCAAGAAAGGGGGACGAGGACTGAGGCCAAGGAGCTACTTGGCCTCTCTTGTAGGGGCCATGACACTCAACGTACCCAGTCGGAATGTGGACTGCTGGTGGTGGGGTAGGTAGTAGGTGGGTATGTATGTAGGTACAAGTTACACAAACACGTAGGTGAATGCATTTGAGAATTTGGTGCCGTCTTGGTGCTTTGTACTTGTCATTGGTATTGTGGTCGCTGCCATTGTCGTGGTGCTGGCAGGCGGGCATGCTACCACTCTTCTCTACTTCTGTTTTTTAAAATTCTCACCATCATTTTGGGCATTGCTCTTTTTTTAAACCCTTTTTTCCCCTTTTTTTCAAATTTCTAATGTAGTGAGAATAAATTGCTGAGGTGGTGATCAATCAATCCATAAGATGACGATTAAAGAAAATGTGACTACAGATTTTTAAATGAAAGTGAATTTTTTTGAAGAATCCTTCTACATTATTTGCTACCCTACTGGAACTTAGTGCAAAACCCTGGTGATTTTTCCTCCAAAAAAAAATCTGAAATATGGCAACTAGAAAACCTGAAAAAACACTTTTATGTTACCATTTAGCATTAATTGACCAGACATTTTTATATTAAAAAAAACTGTTCCAACTGTAGAAAACTGGCAAAACACTGCCCTAAAAATAAAAATTGTGTCCAAGTGTGGTGATTTTTTGTCCGCATTTGGGTCTTCTTTTCGACTTCCAATATTGTTTCAAAGCAATCCGGTAATTTCTATTAAATTTTCCCTTCTCCTTTTGGGCTTTTTGTTGAATTAAAAGTGCTCAGGGTTTTCTGGCATTAAAGTCTACTACCTTCCTGCAAGGATTTTTATTTTTATTTTTATTTTTTTCCAGTTTTCTGATGCAGTATCCTTAGCAATCATTGTAAAAAAGGTTTAACATTAATTGATGAGACTGTGCTAAAAAACCACTCTGCAAATCCTCATGAACACTATGCAAATTGACATGCAAACTACTACGTAATGGAGCCTGTTTTGGTGCCCGTTCAAAAATTTGGGATTGCCTAGCCCATTGTGCCCATTTTGGTGCCCAAATTCCTCATAGGCACTTCACCAGGCACAATGGCTTTTACCCAGGTAAGCTCCATAATAACCTTCATAGGTCTAGATTTGGGGGGGTGGGGGGTCATCATGGTGAATGGCAATTTGTCAAATGGGTTTAGCCTTATCCCACATCGTGGAATATTGAGGATAGGTTTTTTGATTTAGGGATAGGCTTTGCTAATGACACAACAGGCATGAGGAGGTTGCAAAGGCACTTGCATAAAGGGTTATCACCAACAAAGCAACACTTGTTGTCAAAATAACATCGAATCGTTAGCACATGAATTCAAACTAGTGCCATGGTGACCACATGGCAATCACAATGCAACAATTTCAATTTCCAAGCCATCCATTTGACAACCATGCATGATGACCAACATGGCCACACATGAGTCTAGGGAAAGAGGTTGTCCATCACCCGAGCTCCAATGATGTTTACACAAGGCTACGATTTCTAAGAAGTCAAGAGAGTCAAATAATTAGTTTCAACCCTTGCTTCTTAGGGGGTCCCCAAATACCCTCACACAACAACTTCCAGATACCCATCTCATACCGACTTAGAAATAATTTTCTGATTCTAGTTGAACATGAAGCTCCACAATATATAATTGTGGGCAAACTTTGAAGTACTGAACCGACTGCTTAAATGTGAACATAATGTTTAGCTGATGATCTAGCCATGTGATATAAGCTACTACTTAATCAAAAATTCATCTTGTGCATGCCAAATAACCTAACTATCAATGTTCTTTTGTTGGGCGAACTTTTGCACAATGGCAACAGATTTTTGTGGAAACCTTGTTGAACTTTTGAAATCACAAAATTAAATTTTATATATGTATATTGTGCTAACCATGTTACATGATTCCATTATCACTCATGATTTGTTTGAGTTTGTTGTAAAGGGCAGAGCTGTTCATTAATCACTGAGCTCTGTTGTTTAACCAGGGTTCAGAATTCCCTTAAGCAGCATCATTTGTCTTGGGGAAGTGGATGAAGATCTTCTAGCCTACCAGTTGTTGTTTTGTCGTATCTGAATTTTTTTTTTCACCAGGTGGTTTTACTTCCCCTCCTCAGTTACGTACAAAGTACGTGACTCTTGGAAATGCAAGCTGAGAATGCGCTCGGCTTTTGCAAACTTCACTCTTTTGCTTTTGTCGTCTACTGCCCTGCCCCCTGGCTGCATGCAAATGGAGCTTGCTGGATGAGGAGCAGGGTACTACGGTACTAAGTATACAAGCTAGTAGATGATGATGGTACAAAGACTCAAAGGTTTCAAATGGGTCACTGACAAAAGAGGATCACAAACTGTGTTCATGCCGACTACCAACTTGACAGAAAGGTCATCTAGTCTAGCCTAACGTACACTCTTGTTTTTCTTGATGGAGTTTTATTGTCTCCAAGAATTTAGTGACAAGAATCTTATAAAACAATTTCAGTCAGTTCCCCTGATCTTGTGTCAGAACATTGAAGAGTCAAATATTTTTAACTAGACATGCTGGAAAAGCATGATATCATGTCAGCTTGCACACTCAAAAGGATTGTTGCATTAAAAAATTCCCCCTCCCCCATTGATAATAGCATTGAAATGTCCTGCTGCTTTTGCTGTTATTAAGTTACTACTATCAATCAGTGTGCGCACACACACACACATATATTACAAACAACACATCTTGTGTGTCTTACACCACATCAGATCTTGGTTTCCTGAGAGTGTGAGCTTTGGTGGTCACAAGTGTCGTGTATTCTTTGTCCACAGAGATAGATACAGCTTTTGAAAACAAAGCTTCTTAAGACGAAGTACACAGGCTCTGGCCTTGAATGGCAAGTTCAAAACCCATGTTGGGCGGGTATCAAAAGCCGGCCAAAATATCACCTGGGCTGATATCAACCTTTGAACACATCCAGATATCACATTTAGTGATATCCAGATCCATGGATATTACTTATGTGTGATGAGTCAATCATGAGATCCTTTTACCCTTTTCATACCTTTCAAAACATTGATACCCGAGGTGGAGTGAACGGGTGTAATAGGGTCAAAAGGTATAGCTAATTAGTGATAGGTTTGTCACAAATGTCTAGGGGACGAGTAGCTTACGGTTTCTATTAAATGTGTTGTTGTTGTGTAGCACATTTCTGTCAATGTCCATGTGCACTCTAAAATACATTCTTCACTCAACAAATAAAATCAAAGCAAAGAACTTGTTTTCAACTTAAGAATTATTTATTCCCACCACCAACCACAAAGAAATGATTGAAATCAAGACCAACAATGACACAAAATACATACAAACCAAGATTTTAGTGGGGGGGAGTTCTTCTGCATACACTCAAATCTCAACACAAACCGCCCCTAATGATAAAAGAAACATGGGGGTTAGGATCAATGAATGAAAAAAAAAAAATGCTCAAGTTTTGCAATTCAAAATTTGTGAAAGAAAAAAAAATTAAGGAAAAGAAAATGATCAAAGATGCAAGGGGGAGAGGCACAAGTATTAAAATTTTGAGAGGGATGAAGTTGTTGAACTACAACGATATAAAATGTTAATTATTGTCACCTTGTTGATTTAATCCAAAAAAAAAAAATTGACAATGATTTTTTGTAATTAAAATTTTATAATTGCATTGAGAAAACCACCTTAAATAACTAACTATCCTCAAAGTTATGAGACCCAACACTTGAGAACACTAAGAGTTTAAACATATTTTTGGCATTGTGCAAGTAACATAATATTTACAAGAGCATGTAAACTTCCCTAATCTATTTTTGACACAATGCAAAAAAAAGTTGTGGGACAAAGTTGCAAGTTTGCAAAAGACAAAAGCAAGGCTCTTGCTAAGGAGTTATAGGGGATACATGATTTGTTTGGGAAAAACAACCCCTGAGTTTGAACTTTTGGGGTTAAACAAAATACCATATATAGACTAGGTGAGCAAATAAGAGATGGGCATCAAACCTTCTTTCTAACATTGTTCACCAAACCCATTCAAAGTGAGTGAGATAAGATGGCCACTTACAATCATGTTTTCAATCCCAAAAGAGCATAATTGGAAAATATGACCATGTAAAAATTATAATTCTTATGACCACTTCTCATGTTTTTTCACTCCATTCAATTCCAATCATGCAAATAGGTTGTAATAAGATAAGATGCCATAGTTAGCATCCTTTTTTCTCAAATTTGTGAAATACATGTGAGTTGGCAATCATGCACAAGAGGACATAGCCAAAGGCCAAAAGGGGAAGTAGAAAAATTTAGGATTCCTCTTGCAATTTGGTGACTTGTTGGAACATATTCTCTAAATTTAGTGACTTTAGATTTTTTTTCCCTCATAATGTGGTGACTTGGGCCCATTTTTTCCACTCCCCCAAAAAAAAAAACCTTCGTACCTTTCACACCTTCCCCTTCTTCTTTTTTGCCAAGTTATGAAAATTTGCCCCCAAACAAAAACACTAAGGTATGTTTAATTTATGCTTACCCGATCTATGCCAATATTCTTCTCTTGGACTAGTTTTGGGGATGTTGCATCGAGTTACAAGTGGACAAGTTTGCAAATTTTATGTGTTTTCTTGGTTTTTTCAGCCTTAGTCACCATACCATAGTACTGAAATGGAATTCTCAAATTTTAGTAATTAATTAATTAATTAATTAACAAACATGTGTCGAAGTTGCCAAGGTACTAACCCTACTTCTAACAGGCCACTAGCCATTGCTGGACCTCATAGGTTGTCACCAGTGTCAGGTGGGCATTGGGATGGCACCAACCCCCTTCCGGTTATCATGGCGGTTCTTTAGTTTCATGACTGCTGTTCTCAGAAAATAAGAGAACCGGTTCTGTTGTATAACCGCCAATCTTACACATATGTAACAATAACCAAAGAATCACCCAGTGAACCTTCTGGGGTGCTATCCAGCCTTTGGTTTTTGTGATACCCATCGGTTTTGGGTATTCGACAAATTCAGAATCAAGGAATCACCAGTTCCGGGTATTTCAAGAACTCCAAAGAACCACTGGGTTTCATGAAAGAACCGGCAAAGACCGGATGGTTTTATTAGGCAGATATTTTATTTTATTTTATTTTTAAACCATGGTCATATGTAGTAACTGGGAATTTGATTTTTTTGATAATTATAGTTATTTATCAACACCAAGTATTTGATTTTTTGATGACCCCAGTTGTTTATGAAAATCGGGTATTTCACTTTTTGATAACCATGGTTTAGGGTTTAGGGGTGACTGGCTTGTAACATTTAATTTTCACAACTCACTACTTTGACACTCATGCCAAAGAGGAGGCACTTTATAAAGAAGGTGCTCGACATTGAATTGGAAATTTGTGACATGATTTAAGTCTGGAGCAGCATAAAGGTGAACCCATTATAACACAATTAACAAATTTGCTCAAGAAGACAAGGTTTGCAAACATTTTAATGAACATTATTATTGGCTCTATATGTAACACAAAATCGGCAAATGCATGAATTTGGATTTGTTATAATATGATCGTATTGGGTGTGTTGCGTTTTGGAAGTGAGGTATCTTACATATGGCACTTAAAACCATGTTGTATAAATATGACTTTTATAGATCAATAGCATTTTATTTTATTTACTTCACGGTTCCATATACTACAACAATCATACTATGTGGGGTTATGAAAATGATTATGGTTACCCAAGGTTTGTCATAGCTAGGATAGTCATGTATGATGTTTTAAGCACCTTAGGGTAAATGTAGTCTTGGAACGGGTAGCCTCTAAACACTTGGAAAATGCTGCCACAAAGATTCAAGGTTGAGTTCACCCTCTTGCATTTTCATTATTCATTTGCAATTTTTTTTGGTTGCATTGCTTGCAAGGTGTTAAAACTAAAGTATGAACATGTTTAGTGATTATGAAGTGCAAGGTTTTTTGCATTGTTCCTTTGTGCTATTATTTTTTTGTTGTTTTTTCATCTTTTTCTTTCATCATTATTGTTTTTCATTGCTATTTCGTTGTTACACTCTCACATTGTTGCTGGTTTGTTTTCTTCATGTTGTTGCTCCATCACATTGTTGCTTGTCCATGGCTACTCCATGTTATTTGTCTATGGCTTTTTTTTAGCATTGCTATTTGTTTGTGGTTATTCCCTCGCATTGTTGTTGGTTTGTCATTGAGTTGTTATTGGTCCATCCTCACACAACTATTGGTCCTATGTCATCACCCCTTCACATTCCTACTATCACTATGTTGTTATTCTTTCAACCTCAAGCACCATGCCCAACCTTGTACCTATTAGGTTTGTCATTGTTGTTCCTTTGTGTTATTGTTGTTCCATGTGTTTGGTTAATAACCCCCGCCCCCCGCCCCCCCTCAAACAATTTGCTTGTGCAAGTAAGCTATGGAGTGTGGAATTCAACCAAGAAGCTCTTGCAAGCTCTAATAGCAAACACCAAGAAAGCCTTTTTCTTTTTTTTCAAGTTTTTTTTTCCTTTTTGATGTTGTTTCTTCTTTTTCTTTCGCCTTTTTTGCAATATTTTAATGTAGACATCAATTTTTTTTTCTTTTTTTATTTCTTTTTCTTTCATTTTCTCCATTATTTTTTTGGTCTTTTTTTGCATGTAGTTGTGGATTGTGGAGCTTAACTAACAAGCTCCTCCAAAGGTAAGTTTTTTTTTTCTTTTGAACTTTTTTTTCTTGTTTCTTTTGTTTTTCTTTGTTTTTGTTGCTTCATTTTTTTTGGAAAATATTTTAATGTAAATGTCTTTCTTTTGTAGAAAAAAATTCATTTATTTCCTTTTTCTAGTTTTTTTGGAAAACTTTGATGTGGATGTTTGTTTTCTAGCTGTAGGAATTGTTTCTCAATTGCAAAACCATATATTTGTTTTTTCCATCTTTTGCATCTTGTGAGAGGAAAAAAAGTGAGCAACTTTGTTCAATGTAAATGTTGGTACCCTTGGTTTTGTTGATGGTTTGGTAGAGCATAAAGATACATAATTATTTTCCCCCATTTGTCAAGCAAAAATGTTTTGTGAAAATTAAAAATGGAGAAATGATCCCAAAATGAAAACAATGATGAATGTGAAATATATATGAACAATGTTGTATGGAAATACATATAATGGAAGATGAAACTGAAATTTTGAAAGTTTGCAAATAGAAATGAACAAAAGTTCACAAAGACAACAAAAATAAATAATAATAATTGAAAAAAATTGCATGTTCAAAAAAAAAAGAGAAAAAATCACAATATAAATGCATTGTGTTGAACTTTTTATTGTGTGAATGGTAATAAGTAAATTGATGTGAAAATGCCTCAAACCATGAGATGTATATTTTCTTACAATAATTCAATTTTTATAATTAATGCAAAAACAAAAGTAAAGAAGGGTTTAATTTTTTATACAACACAACGAATGACATAACATCATTGAAAAAACATGTGTCTGCAAATCATTTTAACATTGCAAAGATGTTTGAAAAAGTAAACAATGCTTTAAAAGATGATTGGATAAAGAACTTGCCAAAAAATACCTAATTTATTTAACAATGTAATTTCCAAAGTTCTTTAGTGCTACAAAAGATCATTTTAAAAAAATGGATGTGTAGCAAAAGTATTTTGGGGAAAACTTGGGTTTGTTGATTGTTATAAACCATTTGCCCATGTAATTTGTTGAAAATCCATAGTTGAAAATCCATAGTTGAAATAGTTTAGTTTGCATTTATGCTTTAACTAGTTTGAACCCTGTGCCTAATGCGTAGGTGTGTGTGTATTTGATGGTACATTACATATGTGCCAAAAATATATATTACATAGTGACAGCCAAGTGTTGTAGGCGACATGCAGTAACTTATTGGACAACACAAAATGTTTTCCCATATTTTTGGTCGAACAAATCACAAAATTTGTTTTTAAAAAATCACTAAATGTGAATATGCCAGAAAAGTCACGTAGCACTAATTTTTCTAATGTTTGGAAAAAATTATCCGAACTATAGAAAATTGGCAAAAACAAAAAAACAATTGTCCCAAACACTAAAACTTGTGTCCAAATGTGACAAAATATTTTTTCCTACCAAAAAAAAAGATGCATTTCTCAAAAAAATTGCAATTTTTTTTTTGAAAAAAGGGAATTTATGAAGAAAAATCCTCTTTTATTTTTTTGAAAGTTCTAACTCATATTTTTGAGAGAATTCACCATGAAACAAATTGGTCAGATTTTGGGTTGGGTGGATAATTTTATTTTATTTTATTTCTAATTTGATGACATCCGCTAAAAATATTATTAATTTTCAATTCACTATATATATGTGTATTCCACTCTTTCTTTGCCTCGTCAGAATAAATAGACCATGACGGGATGGATGGATGACCGGACAGATGTGAAGCATCATTTCATCCATCTGTCTCATCATTACAAGGCTTTGGCATGTGTGCCATCTCTTCCTATTGTTTTTTCTGTTGTGCCACATCTATATTCCAATCTTTCTTTGCCCCGTTGGAGTAAATAGACCATGACGGGACAGATGGATGACAAGACGGATGGATGAAATGATGCTTCACGATGTCCTTTACTATGTGTAATGTTGTGTCACCTTCCAGAAGACAATTTTCACAAGAAATTATGCATGAATTGATGGAAAAAACTAAATAGTTGTATGTCATACCATCCTTGGTAGAATGTCACTCTACAATTGCTAGTTTTGATCTCTAGATGTCAAAAGGCATTCATGAGATCATTGCATTTGTGGTTAATTTTTTGGGGGTTGATTGGTAGTTAAAACATATCACAATTGGCCTTTTTGAAGCTATAGATATTTTAGGACAATCTTTGGCTAAGAATTTGATTAAATTATCGGACAAATATGATTTGAGGAAAAAAAATTTGCTTATGTGAATGATGAAGGTTTTAACTTCAATACTATGACTACAACTTTCAAGTTAGTTATAAGTTCTAACATTTTGGGCTTAAAGGAAAAAAAATCATTGTACATGTTTTGATCATGCATTTTAAAAAGCCTATTAGTATGTTGCAACTAATGAATTTTTTTGTAAGGGTTTGAAATTTCTTTCATCAAACTTGTTCAATTTGATATGCAAAAAATATGTAACTTAACTTGAAAAATCTAAAAAAGGCATACAAAAGTGGAACAAAGCTTGTTCTAATTCAAACCTTTCTCAAAAAAAATTGAATACTCCAATGAAAATAGGTAAAGTTATAGTAGACAAAGTGCAATTGGAATGACAACCTAAATGCCACCTCTTTTCACTTGGCACATTTGCCAAATTGTTGTAAGTAATCTCTCCCTTGTTGTTTGTCCTTGTGTCCTAAACTAATCTAGGGGTCATTATTTAATAAGTGATGCACTTCATTCTATCATATCCATGAATTTGAAACTAAAAGGAGAAACTAAATTCTCACCTTCTTTTAACACCTTAATCAAAAAGGATTCTGGTGTGACTATTGAATTGATGAGTTTATAATAGTTTATAACATCAAGAAAGAGGTGTGTAATGTTTTGGATTTTTTTAAATGAGAAAATATGAAAAAAAACACGTAATATGTCAACTATGGTGTTCCATCCGAGTTCCTCATTCATCGATCATGAACAGGGAATAGTCATTGTTGAAGAATATGACACAAAATATTTATATCCTATGATTTTAAAAAAATATCATCATTTTCATTCATTGATTGAATATGAAAATAACATTACTAACCAAAGAGTGAATGACGATTACGATTTAGATATTTTTGAAATCATAGCAAGGACAAATGAACCAACAAGAGAGCTAGTCAAAAGAGAGCTCTTGATGTTAAAGCATTTTCAAATGAATGTTAAAAAGATCAAATGCCTTCTTTAGTGGTGGGAAAAAACATGAGGTCATGTTTCCCACAAGTATATTTCTTACCCATCAAATTTTAAGCATTGTTGATTCTCACATTTAGACTAAAAAAACTTTCTCCTTAGTTTGCATATTTACAAATTCAAGGTGTCAATTGCGATAAATAAAAAATTAATTGATTTTTGTGAACAAAAATTGACCTACCTAATGACCCTATCATTGGTTGTGAATCCCCTTGTAGCTTGGTAGAACTCATTATTAAGATGAATTAGGTTTTGAAAGAGGAATTAAAGCAATTTGAAAGGGCTTTTGAAGAAGACCAAATTTTGAATACATAAAATTATAATTTCCTTTTAATTCATAGTGACTAATTTTATTTTATTTTTTCAATTTTGATATTTGGATTGTGAGAACTGGTCAAGAAAACTGACTATTATGAAACTTGTGAAAATCTACAACCTTGATAACCAAGTTATAATTTTTTAAAAAAAATATTGATACTTGAGTCAATTCTCACCAATACTTAATTTTTTCAAGAAAAAGAACTGGGTAGGTTCTCACATAGAACCTTTACAAATCGAAATTGACAATTCTCCTATTAAAAAAAAAGTAAGAACCACTCAACACTAGTTAAAACTATTGCCCTAACATCTCTACCTTTAGGAGGAGCCAATAGCCTTAACTTTTTAAAGTGGAAAGAAAACTAGTCATCTCCATTGGCAACCTTCAAATCAAGCTTTTGACAAACACAATGTGTGAAATAACAACACATAATTATGTAAAAGATTTTGGTATCAAGAGATAATTTGTATGCAACAGGCAGTCGCCAATTTGTCATTTCCATAAAAACTCAAACTTGTAATAGAAGATGGCACAGGTTTGTGGCAGAATTAGAGGGAATGTCCTCTAAGCATGGCATCTTACATGTACGATTCCACATCTCAAAGGGCCTTATTTGTGAGGGAAGGCCTCAATAAGGCCCTCCAACAGGGGCCATCCTGAAATAAGGGACTTGTTGAAGGCAGCATTGGTGATGAGTGTGGGCCTCAATGTATTTTGGTAAAGCTCCCACCAGCAGGCCTTACCTGGCATAGAAAACCCAACCAAACAAATGCCCAAGTACCTTATGTGTAAGGTCCTCTCATGCCCAACTACCTTGTGTGTACCGTGCCATCCCACTCTGTTGCTGTAAAATCCTGCTGATTAAGGTGCCATCTTTTGTTGGTGCCACTGCAGGAGCTTCAATTGTTTGTTTCAATTCTACACAGATGAAACTGAGAAAATGGTGCACAAGAAAGACATTAAGAAGAAAAAGAACAGAGAGGAGTAGGAGCTGTATTCATGGGTTAAAACTTGTATGTTTGTTGTTGTGACAGCCATACCCAGTCTTTGTTTTCATGGCTGGTAACATGATCTACAAAGGTTGAATCATGACTCCTATTGGACTGTGCAAGCATGATTGTTCTACAGCCTCACTCTACTACAGATTCTACATTGTAATGTAGAGAAGCAAAAAAGACAAAGTTGTACAACAGTAAACCTGAGGTGATTCAAAAGAACAAGAGGAAACAAAACTTGGTGGACCTCTATTAAGGAGATTCAGTCCACTTCCCAAACTGCCAGTTCCAACTGGCTGCTAAGACCTGTTTGATTTGTTATCACTGCACACTAGAATTTCCCTGGGAACGGGTGGACATCCAACTCATGGGTCCATTCACTCTTATGTTGAGAGTGAACATGCCAGTAGATCTCTGCAATTGTGTCTGGTTTCATCACGTTGTCCTCCTCTCTTATGGTGTTATACCTGGCATCCACGTCAGGTTCGGCAGCATGCTATTCAGTGGCTAATCCTACTGTGCAGCAACTTCACTCGGCACATATCAAGGTTTCTACTTGTCATCAATCTCCATTAGTTGCTACATAGCATTATATTGCTGTAATTGTTGAGAAAAAAAACCTTAAACAATTAGAGCAGAAGAAAACTGAGCTTCACCTGAAACTTCCAGAAAATATTTTCTGTGAGGTATCCAATGGTGGGGGGGGGGGGGTTTACCTGGCACTGGATATGAAACCATCAACAATTATATGTGCCACATGGATGCCTTGTGGTTGGTATTCTCGTGCCAGACTCTGTGCCAGTGCCCTCAATGCAGATTTCCCACAAGAAAATTTCCCGAAGATCCCCAATGATATACAGATAAAAAGAAAACTACCCTAAAAAATTTGGGAAAAGGAGGAGCTCATTGGAAGGAAGAGATACTAGAGAAAGGAAAAAGACCACACCTAACCCTGAAAACCCTGCGCCTGCATGCATGGAAGCAGTAGCTCCTGTGAAAAGCAGGGTGCCTTTTTGCTGCTCAACCATGCCTTGTATGACCTGTCAGCACAGACTTTCGCAACTTCAGGTATTATCAAGCAGGAAGCAGAGAGCCAGATACTATTGATTTCAGCTGCAGAATTGATTACTGAACATGAAACAACTCAAATAAAATTGACTATGATTGTGCTGAGAACATAGAGAAAATTTGTTCTCCCAATGTGGCATACCGGTAGAGATAAACCCAATGAATTCCAGCATTATCACAGCTCAAACCCTAAGGCAGTCAACATCAACATGCATCAAAGTAGCATTCACATGTTCAACCAACAAGTATAAATAGATCCACACCTGCTGAGTGCAGAGGAAAGCATCAACACAAGGTATTGTTATTGAGCACTCAAATGACTCTGCATTAATCTCTGTGAACTTTGGAGGTGGCCAGGGAAACCAGCGTATTTGCATTGTACACCTGCATAGCCAAAACACTTCAATGTAGTATCTCACACTGACAGTTATCACCCTGTTGTCCTCCACCCCCACCAAAGAAAAAAACAGGGACCTTAGAAATGTAGAGTTCCAAAAATCAAAATATTGAAAGTATGAGTATACCCAATGTGCATTCATGAGAAAGTTCATCAGCTTACAGATTCCACTAATTGCAAGACCAAAAACCAAATCCCATCCAAAAATAAATTAAAAAATCTCTCCAATATGAATTGCATAATCGTGAGCACTTTCACAGAAATAGATCATTCACTGTATCGACCATCAAACTCAAAATGTGTGTTTGACAGCAAAATAGTTGTATTGTGTTGCAAAGGTGATCCAAAAAACTGGAGATGGGTAACAAGCATTTTCACACTGGTGAGATGACCAAAAACCAATCTCACAGAGGAAAGTTGTACTACCAGGGCTTCATCGGGTCCCAGAGAATTGACTGCTTCAAATGCTTCCTTCACTGACTTGGAATTGGCACAATCAATACAAATTGTGCACACCTGCCCAGACTTTTCCATCTCCATAATGTCTTCAACCATCTTTGTGAGCTTCTCTGCAATCCCAAAACGTGCACGCCATGTCTCCTCAAATTTCAGATCATCTGTTGGAGCTGAAATACTACTGGTCACAGTTAGAAAATTCCCTTGGGTCCTCAGAGACACGGCAGACTGGAAATCTCTGGACAGGATGATAGCAAGCCCTAAACCCTGAACACCACCCAAAAAATAGACTCACAAATCAGAGAAAGAGAAGAGAGAAAGAGAGATCGGTAGTGGGTAACCGAAATGTCTGGACAGGATAGCAACAGTGTATTTTTCATGGGCAAAGCGTCTGGCGATGGCGAGACCTAAGCCAGGTCCAACCCCCACTACAACAGCCACACCCACCATAGCTGAAGGCAAACTGAACCCACGTCCAGAATAAAAACTACTTCCAAAAAGCAAACAAAGAAGCTCCTGTGAGATGAGCTCAACACCACCAACAACACCACCAGCACAAGAGTTTTTTCTTCGGTTGCTATCGCAACAACTCCCTTTGGAAGATCTTCTGCTCCCCGTCTACTGACTTATGTCAACGTGTCGGTGTATCATCGTCATCATCATGCTCTCAACTGGATGGGTGGGCCCAGATGCTTGCTCTTCCCCACTCACTGCTGCTAATTCTGATGCTAATCCCATCACTAATTGGGTCATCTTTGCCCCTACTGCTGCTAATTCTGATGCTAATCCCATCACCAATTGTGTCGTCTTCACCCCTATTACTGCTATTTCTGATGGGATTTTGAATTCTGATGCTAATCCCATCACTAATTGGGTCATCTTCACCCCTACTGCTGCTAATTCTGATGCTAATACCATCACTAATTGTGTCATCTTCACTCCTACTGCTGCTAATTCTGATGCTAATACCATCACTAATTGTGTCATCTTCACTCCTACTGCTGCTAACTCTGATGGGATTTTGAATTCTGATGCTAATCCCATCACTAATTATGTCATCTTCGCCCTTAGTGCTGCTAATTCTGATGAGATTTTGAATTCTGATGCTAATCCCATCACTAATTGTGTCATCTTCGCCCCTAGTGCTGCTAATTCTGATGAGATTTTGAATTCTGATGCTAATCCCATCAC
>Ga0116229_10009496_pt1 | contig 14821 bp, 12 predicted proteins | sample S1TSphgellanicum_3_FD_87313 | JGI IMG/M metagenome (GOLD analysis project Ga0116229, IMG submission 87313) | Host-associated microbial communities from peat moss isolated from Minnesota, USA - S1T2_Fc - Sphagnum magellanicum MG | ecosystem: Host-associated > Plants > Peat moss > Unclassified... | reverse complement strand
TTTTGATTTTTTATATTTGACTTGTTTTTCTTTTCTACATCCTATATTTCCTTTCTATTGTGTTTTGAGTTTGCACATAAAACTTTCTTGTGAAATTTTATGAATGAATTTGATTTGGATTGACATTTTCACATCTTGATTTCATGTCTTTCCATTTAGATCAAGTCGACAACACAAAGTCATGGGGTTCTTAAGCTAAAGTGAAAAGGCACATGTTAATTTGTCTTTTCATATCCATGTAAGTAGGGAGAGTGAAGGAGTTAGGCTTTAGAAGAGATAGGGTCAGACAACACAATTAAACATATAAACATCATTTATATTTATTATTAAAATTAGTTGGGATGCCCGTGATTTTAAAATCACAAGCTTGGATGGTAAAAAGACAATTCAAAGCTAGGTAATGTGCAAAGTATAGTTTAGTGTGCATGGATTAAAATTAGGTCATTTTATGAAAGAAGGAAAGATAAATCCAAAGCTACATTCTTGATTGATCATAATTGGCATGTTAACATTTGTTTATTGTTTCATTACCTTAGCCTCCTTCACTTACATGAAAAATGTATTTCAATCTTTGCAATGAAACTAGAACTCACCTTTAGGGGTTATGATACATAGATTATATGAAATGGTATCTTTTGCTTCCTTTTTTTGACAAGGATTTTTTTCATCTTTTGTGTACACTTTCCATGATTCATCAACAAAAGACACCACTCCATTACATCACCACTCTTAAATGTCCTTTCATCAATAATTATGTTGATTCAAACATATATATCCTCAACAATGAATGAATTTGTAAACATGTCTGAAGAAATAAAAATCAAGAGAGATGTGACACAGAAAAAATGGTAAATTCAACAATAAGGTAGGGAATGTACATTGTGCATAAACCTAATATTATGTTAAAGGAGAAGGTTCACCAACAACAATATAATGGCTTTGTACATTGTACTTTGGATGAAGTACAACCTTCAAATAACATGAAAATGGTTTTGAACCTTTATATTGCATAGGATACAATGGTCACGAGGCTTAGTATAAATAGCTTCTCATTTCATATTGTCCAATTTTGCATGTCTATGGATAGGGTTGGGGAAATAATTAGGACTCTATGTTGGATGATATAAACATTTGTAGAGGCCCAAATATGGGGGATGGGTGGACCAACTCTATGAGTATCTTCATTGAATGCTTTGCAAATTACCTCTATAACATTTGTTTTTATATAAAATTCATTTTTAGACCCTTTTGACAACCCTTTGTAAACAAAAAATCATTTGAAGAAAACACTCACCAACAACCGTGCAACAACACATGTTGTTGCCCTTTGTGAACTTCAATCACCATGGAAGGTCTTCATGCTTTTCAAACTCACCAATGTTGTGAATTTAATATTTCAATCAATTATGTTATCTACCAATTTGGGTTCCATGTTGTTACGCACTACTAATGAGGATCAAGTTTTTTCCTTTTTTTATGTTCCCATATGTTTTCCAATAGTTCATCATTATTTATCTCAATGTCAAATTAAATTTGAATTGATGTAAATACCATGGACATGAAAAGGCATGTGTTAATTTTCCTTCTCATATCCATGTTAGTGAGTAGGGGAAAAAAGTGAGATAGATATAAAGATAGGAGGTAGTTAGGCTTGAAAATGAGGTAGTTGTTTTAAGAACTATTTTTGGAATTGTCTAGGGATCACCATATGAAGAATTATGCAAAATCAATTGTCCAAGGATGACCATATGAAAAATTATGCAAAATTTCCCATATACCAATTCATTGAAACTTCTCATCACATGAAGAAAATGTACATCATATTATGGTAAAAGAATTATTGTAGATATCTTATTAAAAATTGTTTTATTAACCTTTATCATGTTCTATAATAGAATAGTGCATCTATATTTTATGTTAAATGAATTTTATCTTCTTACTTGCATGCACATGGGTTATTTTAAGACTTAATCAGTCATTTGGGCCCTTGACATTCAATATGCATGAATATGATGAAACTTCTCACTATAAACATTTTTATATAAATTATATGGTGAATCATGATTTTGTGTCATAGATGTTTGGAACAATATGCAATTCGTTGTGAACATTAACTACCAAAATTTTCAATATCTTGTTATAAATTCACAAGGTTTAATTAATCATACGTTAATCCTTATTATTTGAATTCCATTAATAATGCTAAGTAATTAATTTCGTACATATCTTGGACACATTTCATTGTAAAAGAGAAGAACAAACATCATGTATCTACTTTCAATCTTGATAATATTTAATGAAAAAACTTGAACTTTGAAGACTTCACATAATTATTGATGGAGCTTATATCTCCCCCAACTTATTGATTGGTCAGCTTATATCTCCTCAAACTTATTGATTTAGAGAAGTTTAGATTAAAGTTGTAGATTCATACAATTATTGACATTATGCATTTAGTCTCATCAAGCAAAACTTGTGCGGATTGTGTTGTTGAACACATTGTAATATTGAATGAATTTTGAAAGGGCAAATGATACACCTTTTTTGGCTAAATTTGAAATTCAATTTTCATCAAATTTTCAAAATTTGATATTTATGGAACTTCCAATGACAAAAATATTCAAAATATCTCATGCACCTTAGGCTCATAGAACACCCTCACAACTTCTGTTGAATTTCCCTTCAAGATCAATGAAGATGACTCCTCTTGTCTATACAGACAGACTTACAATTTCCTAAACAAAGTCCATAGCTTCTGCACCCTTAGCTCTGTTAATTCCCAAATGCAGGCGCACATCCAATGCTTCCAAAGACGCATTACCAGAATTCCTACTAACTTCACTTTGACGCACGACTCTAGAGACTCAGATCACCTTCTGTCCCTCCTCTTCTTCCATACCTAACCTTCCTTTGTTCTCCTCCCCTCAGATCAAGGAGCTGCCTTCCTGTAGTTGCTAACACAGCGGAAGATAATCAACAACCAGCAATCCTCCAGGCTCTCCTTAATTCTACCAAAATCTCCCTAGCTCTTTGTTCTACTCTCTCTCCAAAAATCTCCTTTCTCCTCTCTGTACAATTTCTCCCTTTACTAGCACATTCTGTCCCTGCCAAACTCTCCGAACCAGACCTCAATTGCCGCTCTCCTACTCCTCCTGCCTCTCACTTGCTTTCCCCATCATGCCGTTTTGCCTAGTCCTTCCTGCTCCTTTCGGCCCATCAATGCACCACCACACCTCCTCATCATTCGCGCCGCCATTGCCCTGTACACCCTCCTTCACACCCTAAACACAGATCTTCCATGCATCCCCATGCAGCCGTCATGGAGAGTTATCCGCCGCCAAAAATCAGGACAACTAATTATACTCATGGCAAAGCCCAAGTCCCTAATGTGTTCACACTGTGAGCCACCCGTTTCATGTTACAGTAGGCTATAATATGACATTCAATGTGATATGAATTCCTGCATTTTTCATATGGTTGTGTTGCAGGGACAAAGCTTTCATGGAATCATCAAACAATAAAACAAAGTTCTTATCTTGTTGAATAACAACATATACTCATGTTGTGTCCTACCAAACCCATAGCCCTTCAAAAATGTAGTCCAAGTCATCTTTCAAAAGAACTATGAACATATCACACTTTTCTATGTGACTATGAGGGTCAATACAAGCCAAAAGGGAACCAAAAAGGCCATCAAGGCAAAGTGAAAATTGTAGACTATAGAAGATATGTTCATGTTTTGACATTGTAAAGTTATAAATATCATTCCAAGTTGTGCTAAATGACTATCTGAGTGCTAAATTTTTCAACATAAACATTAATTTAGTTCAATTTTAGGTTTTTTTTTTAGTTAAGGACTTTTGAAATTGACCAATTGTTGCATTAGATAATAGACCCTTTCATCCCATTGGAGGTGGAACCCCTCTGTCAATGCTTCTTCCAGTCTCCAATCTTCAGGCTTCTGAAGTCTCTGCAGATAATCGTTCTATGAATGAGAACAGGGAATTTGATAGAAGCCTTCTCTAATGCCATGACATTGCCTTTTGCTAATCTTCTAGGCTGTGCAGCAAACCCACTTCAATGGTTTCAACACCATGTAGATTTTGGCATTGCAGCCTGGATTTTCAGAGTTATTTGTTCCTCCCTTGAGAAGCTCGAGGAACCCTGTAAATAAGGGGTGGCCATGTCCATGTCCAGCATGACCAATTTCATGAAATATTTTGAACTTACAGATCTTTTGTAGGTTCCCAGTATTTCCTAGTTTATGACCAATGTAGACTATGCTTGTACTGTCTCTTCTCAAAGACCCAGTGTTGCGAGCAACCTCGACCAGTTCCTCCTTTCTCATATGATGACAAGCAGTAGTCAGGCAATGTCTATTTCAATTCTGAATCATTTGGTACCATCTTAACTCTTGATTCCGCTTACTACCAACTGCATACAAAGGAAGATTTGTTTCCAATTGTAATGCAGATATTTTGATCTGCTGAGCATGGAAGCAATGGGTTTCTATGTGACCTAACTTCATAATATCTTTATACATACAGAGAAATGCTCAATATTTACAATTTTAGTCAAACTGCAAACAATTTGGAGATGACACTTAACAAGAACTGGATATTTCATATCCGACCAAAAAACCAGAAACTATCAAGCAACCATGAAAAAGAGGAAATCCAACCCTAAACAAAAGAGAAAATCAGACCACAAAACAGAATAAATGTGTGGTTTAAACAACATGTTGGTCATCTGCATGTTCAACATGTATGGGACTGACCACCTAGTATAACATCCCCACTGACTTCATCAGTTCCCAGCAATGAGTGCAGGTTAATCACAAGACTTAGCCATGCTGCTGGCTGGCTAATGAAAAAAAACACCAAAGGACCTTGAGAAAAAAGACCACATACGAAGGGAAAAAGGACAGAAAAGAAAAACCCCAACAAAAATAAAAGAAGTACAGAGAAACAAAGGGGGAATGACTTTGAGACAAACTTTAGAGGAAAACGCCCTAGAAATGAATGAACTAAGCAAAGAACATTACTAGAACAAGTCCTGATGTGTGTCTGCTGAAGGACACAGCTGCCTCTGGCATTTCGTGTTCGAATAATAGTCATAATCACAAGCAGTGATGGAAACACACAGGAGAATCACAAGCAGGAACATGCAGGTACCTCTAGACTGTCTTGGTCACATGTGCGACTGCAAACCGTGAAGCCTTTGACACCAGGGTTTGACCAACCATTAGACTCATGTATGGTCTGGTGCAATGATCCATCGAACAAGAGATTCATCTCCACTTCTGTACACCCCAGTCCAGCTCCTGGCCTATCCAGCTTCCAGGATGTTTCTTGCCTAAATAACTCCACAATGTGAGGGACTTATTCCTACACCACTTGCTTCCTAGTCCTGGAAGATGGATAAGTTGAGGTATGTAAATAGAAATGAAAATTTCAGTCCTAGAGAGCTCACCATATATAGCTACAACACTTCTTCGAATGGCATTTGAGGCTGGTTTCAGAGGTTGGCAGCAAAAGTCCTGCACAACATTGCTACTACCAGCCCCTGAAACCACTCTATTATCACTGATCAGTACAAAACTACAAAAATAGAAAAAGAAATTATATCTAACATACTGATGGCCTCTAAATATCAGACAATTTACTAAGTAGTTGTCCGACAAACTATACTGTTTATGTGTCCAGCTTATAGAAATTGTCAGAAACTTCACTAAGATTTTCACTTTTCCATGATCTTCTTTGTCTGATATGTACAACTGCCATACTATTAACAACATTGAAAAAAAAGATGCAACTTAAGACCAGAGCACTAAGTATGAAGAAAAACCTGTAACATATTCACTAGAGTATATTCTGTCACCATGCAAGACATAAGCACACAATGACAGAAGTTAACAGACAGACAGGCAAGGTTGGGAAATTCTACATCCTCAGGAAAACTTCAGTTACCTTGTTATGGCAGCACTTCGGTCTTGAGTGGCAATACTACCCACCCCAACTCATTGTTCTATCAGTAGCACCCCAGCCCTTCTCACAATGTTCAGCACACACACTCAAGTATGAACAACATGGGACTTCTGTCATAAGAGGGACCATTCAATTTAACAATGGACATTCTGTGCACTTTCCTCAAAACCCACTCTGAATTTGCCAATCAGTGCAGTTTTCCAGGAAATACTCTACTGGCAATGATACATCTCTCCATCCTAAACTAGCATAAATGCAGGATATCAATCCTATGTTGCTCACAGTTGAATGATCCGCTTATCCTTGGGTAAGCTGCATACTGTATGTCCATTACCCATGTGACCTTCCTTGTAGAAAGATGTTTCTCTATCTCCAACATTTGATGCTGCAGAATTTGATGTCCCAGACAACTCAGATATTCTATGTTCCTGACTTGAAGATGCTAGAGTAAGAATCTCTTGTGTGCGCTTCAGCCAGTCTGAGTTCAACCAGTCCGAGTTCAACCTTCGAGCAAAGTCTTCCACTTCCCTGTCCACTATCTCTTTCAATGCTGGGTCAAAGTCATCATCATCATCATCATCAAATTCTGCCTCTTCAAACACCTTATCCTGGACCTTTGAGACAATCCTAATTGAATTTTCCAGGCCACCACCTGCTCTTGATGCAGTCCTTCCCATAGCTGATAATTGAATGGCCTTCTCCTTTTCCAACTTCTCATTTACAGCTGCCCTAGAAGCATCAGTCCTTGGTCTAGACATGCTGTTCTCCTCAGTTGTCTCTTTCTTCCGCCGATTCTTTTTCCTCTTACCCTTGCCCAATCTGTTATTCTTATTTTCACCATCAATAAATGAGACCAAATCTTCAACAGACCGTTCATCCCTGACCTGCTTCTGTCCAGATTCCATCAAGCCGCTCTTGAGCAGCTTCTTCTCCTGCAGCTCTTTACGCTTCCTAGCGTACAGTCGGTTTAATAATCTAATTCTCGGGTCATCAGTACTGATCTTTACAGGTTCCAGTTTCTCCTCCTCTGTCAAGTCATCTGGCAAATGAAAAATTTCTCGTATTTGCTCTGGTGTTTTTCCTTCTATCATTCTGGCCAGTGCTCTGCTTGTCAAGTCACCCAATGGCTTCATATCCAGACTATCAGCAGCTGATGTCAATTCACACAACCTTCTTGTGTCAAGTCGAACAAATTTCTCATCAAACACTTTGCGCTCTTTGTCTGACCGGCCAGGCACTCGATGAAACCGGCAGTAGTCCAATATTAGCTTCAGGGCTCCTGGACTCACCTGCAAAATTGCACATACCAGACACAGATTCACACCTTGGCATCTGAGGTAGGTACTGCAAGCCAGACCCATTTTTGCACCACTGCCTCCAAACTTCTGTCTCCTATCACTTGCTGCATTTTGTCTTATTACTCACACCGTGACACTTGCAGCCACTGATCTACAGAGCACATTCGGAAAAAAACCATTTCCTGCATTGGGGGCTATGCCTTGACCTATGATGGTTGCACCAATCTCTCTTGCACACATACAGAGAAAAGTAGCGAACCCTCCCCTGCATTGGCTTTTTTGGATTGACCTACTCTGGCATTCCATGGCATTCCAAGATCCAGTGCAACTCCAAAACCCTACCCAATCACCATATGGAGTGCAAACTGCTGGGGAGAGCAGAAGGATAATGGTAGGCCGAGAAAGAGGAGGAAGCAGTCAGAGAAGAAGAAGAAGAAGAAGAAGCATGCGCAACAGGTAAGCGCCCGAGAAAGAAAACATACATACCTGTTTGGGAAGCACCGCAGGATTGTTCCGAGACCCGCCACGGCTGTGGCGCAGAACCTCACGCTGCACCAGTGGCGACAGCAGCGCCACCTCCCTCTCCACCTCCTCAATCTCCCCGTCAATGGTTTCTAGGTATAGCAACGTTTGCAACGCCTGCCCGCGCTGCAAAGTGCTGCAAATCTCCTTAGGCGACACTAGCAAGCTGCTGCTGCCGTTGCTGCTACTGCTGTTATTATTATTGTCGTGGTTCCTCTCCCCGTCATCCTCCTCCTCCTCTTCCTCCTCCTCCTCCACAACAAACGCACGCCTGTCAAAGTTGTCAACCCTAGGAAAATGACAAGAGCAAGCCGGAGCCCTCTCTGTCCTATCCAACATCTCCCCTTCTCCATTCTCTCCCATCTCTCTCTGTGCCAAAAACTCCTCTTCCCACCCAAAAGATTCCTTCTTTTCCTTCACAGATCTCCAACTACCCCATCCAGTACCTTACCCAGCAGAGCTCAAAAGCAAAACCCTTGAAACCTCCGAGAGACTGCACTCTTCCTTCTCTCTACACAGAAACAACACAACAGCAAACACAAAACATAACACAAAAACACCAAACACACTTATTAGCGCGGTACCACTAATCAAACAAATAATACACAAGGCACTCACTAATCAGGATTAGGCGACTTATGACTTACTTGGCGCCACCCACTTAAGCACCACTGGTAACCTACTATCTACTCCCCAACTGCAATGGATTCAACTAATGAAACATGAATACAACAGCAGCAGCAGCTGTTATATCCTTTCACCCCAACTACATATCACCATATCATTATTCTCTAGTGCATGATTTCTTGTGTGTGATTGAGTGAGTGGGTGTTGTGCTCTACTACTGTACTGCACTGCTCTGGGTTTGGTTATCATTAGCTAGGCTATCACCCGGTAATGTGAAAATGTTGGGGTTGTTGTCGATGATGATAATCAAAGCTAACAGATTTAGGTTTTTCTCAATCTATGGTTTTTTGTTTTGGTGTAAGCGATCGATCATGTAGGTATGTGTGCTTTGTGTGGATGGGTGTTTTGATGTCTGTGTGGTTGTTTTGTTGGTGGGGACTGTGATGAGGGAAAAAAAAATTAAGGAAAGTATATGGTAAGTCAGAGCGATGATGATGGTGGGGGCCTTCTTCGTATTCTTGATCTTTCTCTATGTTTGCTTTCTGTGTTTTGATATTATGTTGACTTTTTTTCACCCTTATACTATGTTGTGTCATTTGGGTTTCCTTTGGGAGAAATCCACCTCCGGATGTTGTTGGGAGATTACTTACTTGCCCAATTGTGAGATGTCATGCCTGTGTCAACATTTGTCTGGGTTGTCTTTGTTGTTGGGTGACCTACTTTTTCCTTTTGCCTTGGAATCCCAGAAAAACTTGCTAATGTTCATTTTTCATACTTGGCTTTTGAAGAAGCAGCTCTTTTGATATCAGAATTTGGTTGATCTTGTTGGGTTTTTCATGCTTGTATGGATTTGTTGGTGGCATCTTGTGCATAAAAAAAACCTCCTCGGATCTGTTTAGTGTATTCTGAGCAGATAAGCCCTCCACTTTTTTAATTTATTTATCATGGACCTTATCATTTGTGAAACTCAACCTGTCATGGGTATTATCCGGTGTTGAGCTGTTCTCGCTTTTTGGAACGTGAAATTGACAAGTAAAAGAAGGCCATATGTATACCCCTGAATGATGGTTCTCAAAATCAAAAGAACTGGTTTTGACCCTTGACTCAGGCTATAAAAATCACAGAACCAGTTTTGACCCTTAACTGGGGTTCTTAAAAATCAAAGAACTGGGTGGAAAAACCTACCCTAAACCATCGACTCTTTACTTGTTCTTTCAAGAGAACTCCCAATTCTTTGAAAATTTCCAAGAACCTGGAACCAGAGGTTGTTTTCATTCTAAAAGCATTATAGAACCAGAATCAAAGGTTTTGGAGATTATGGACTTTTCAACAAGCCAAAATTAGAGGTTCTTAACAAAATCAAAGAACGGCCCAACATTGGTATTATCCCTTTTTTGACAGAACTCCTTACTTGACCATTTATCAAGTCATTTACACCGAGGGTTGGTCTGGTATATACCATATTGAGATACCAGTCGAGTACTAATAATATATAGGGTTTCCAACAAAAATTTGATGTCATACGCATAATGGTATCAAAATTATTTTCCAGGGTATGCAATGGGTATGTAATGGTATCTTATGAACTTTGATACCAGCAGGTACGTATATATAATAACTCTAGTATCAATAATGCCCCCATTGATGATGATGATGATGTTTGATTTCATGTAATGTTACACAAAGACAGGAAGCATGGATGTTTTAGAGAAAGTGTCACCATATCTTTCACAAGTGTTGCAAAGATTTGAAGATGCATACCAGAGGAGGATCAAGGAGTGATATCAGAGTAAAAAAGTGCTTGAATCCCTTGTATCCAGTATTAGCATTATAATAGTGAGAATTGAGAGGCATATCGTATTGTTTTTGTTGGAATTTGATACCAAGGGCCTAATGGTACAAGGGGAATATCTGAATATCTGACACCGGCCTCATATGATATTTGATACCATTTTTATACCATTACAGATACCAGGGGCTGACCTACATACCAGCCCAACACTGGTTCACATGGGACAACATGGGGGAGAGTGTGTTTTTTTGCTTTAGGAACATAAAGGTTGAAATTTGGACTGAATTTTTGGTGCAAAACAATTTCGACCATGACATTGCAAAAGAGAAATTTTTTTTACCACCATCCTCTAGAGAGAATAAACAAGGGGTGTGTCACATACTGTGGCCTTGTCATTTACATTTAAAAGTATCTTAATACAAAAGAAGAATTATGGAAACTCACATATTTCACCATGCAAAAAAACAATCTTCAAAAAATCCTCTAAAAGAAACCAAAATCCTTCAATATGATATAACTCTATAACTAATCTCAAGTTTCAACACAAGCCAAAATATCATCTTTCAAAAATCCTCATATACTAATAGACCTATTACGTAGGGGCCAAAATCACTTAAGCTACTATACTCTATAATGAATCTAAACGCAATATCCTTGCCTACCTGTATGTAAATAGCTATTAGGTGGGTACATGTTGAATTTTGTTAGTTCACTGATGATAACTAAGATAACAAGTTCAGATCACCAAATCCAGTGATCCCATTGGCCTCCCAAAAAATAGCCTTTGCGCTTACACACACAACCTTATTCTGTTGAACATTGGAAATAGTGATCCCTTTCTACCATTTCTATTGGTCCTCTAAAATTCTCAGAAACCTACCAAACCCTATTACACCTTTAGTTCACTCAAGATAAATAAGGAAAATAATAATAAAATCAGATCACCGAATCCAGCAATTTCATTGGCTGTAACATTTTTTTTCACACCTACACACAAGCCTATTCAGCACCCTCCGTATTACCCTAATACTATAACCCTGTCGGTACACAGATTTTAAAAGAATTGCACTTGCATATTTATCTGGTGGTTGGAAACTTATCATTCAGCTGGTGTGATTCAAAGGGGTGGGAGGGGAGGGGAGGAGGACACTATACCATGGTGAAAACCTAAAATCCATTTAAATTGCTTCTAAGTATTATAGATACCAGTGTAGCCTGTGCCGTTGGCCCAAGCACGAACACATTCTTTATTTTCCACATTGAGGGCTCAACTGATTTTTCCTTCCAAACCCAATTTTTGCAATTTGTTTGAATTTCCAGCAACAAAATCCACTCCAAAATCAGTCTCTTCCACACCTTAGATCTGAAAATTGTGAAATAAACTCTATTAAATTTGACTTGCTAAGGCCTTTCTAACAACTTCAAGAACACCCCTAAATTCCAATACAGTTTCCAGTCTCAGTTTTATTTAATTTTCATTGAAAAAATGGTTCAATAATCAATAGCTTCCACACTGTAGCTCCAAACCGTCTCAATCCAAGTTGGTGCACCCCTAGTCAGTCATTGAGATCTTTCGGAAGATACCAAGAGCGCAGCATGAACTGCCATGGTTTGGGAGACAAAACAAGGCGTGTGTCACACTCTGACCTTGCCATTTACATTAAAAAGTATCTTAATGCAAAAGAAGAATTATGAAAATTCAAATATTTCACCATGCAAAAATATAATCTTCAAAAAAATCCTCTAAAAGAAACCAAAATCCTTCAAGATATTATAACTCTATAACTAATCTCAAGTCTCAACACAGCCCAACATATCACCTTTCAAAAATCCTCTTGTAAAAATAGACCTAATATCACCTAGGGGCCAAAATACCTTAAGCTATTATACTCTATAATGAATCTAAACACAGTATCCTTGCCTTGGTAGGCAAGGCTAACAAACTACTTTGCTTCATTGATAGGTATATCTCATGCTTAGAGCAAATCAGGGTCTTTGACTTCAAATCTAACATGTTTTTCAGCTCAATATTGCCACTGAACTGAGTGGGCCTCACTCAAAAAGGTGAAGGTACCAGAGTGGGTACTGCTGGTTCACCCTTGTGGGTGAGAGTCTTTTTGTCAAGGGGGTGGTGCTTGAAGAACTTCTTATTCCAGAAAAGGAAGAAAACCCAATGCACTTATCCAAACTTGTTTGCATCTGCAAATGGTGTTTGTTTGTGACCCTACCAAAACCCAGATCCTGGACCCCTGACAAGCCACACATCACATACTCCAAAGACTCATTTATAGCCTTATCCCCCAGCTACTTAGCTAGCTCTAGCTACTGGAAGCCTTTGTTTTTGTGGTGTAAGATCTCTACAGGAGGAAGTACAATGAAAGTAGGTAGGTGACCGAAAATGTGGTTATGGATTGTGAGGTTGTCTGAGCTCCCTAGTCCCCAATTCAAGTTTTTAGGGTGTCTGTCATCATGTATGCAAAAATGAATGCAGACTAATTTGAACTAAGGACATGTGGCTCAAACTGCCATCCACAGATTGTTGAGGCATTAACATGCTGTGCAAAACATCAGGTGGTAATAATAAGTAACAACCATTGAAAAAGATGGATAGGAGGCAGTTTTTTCTATGTTTTTAAATTTTATTTATTTATTTATTTATTGAAATTTTTTAAATTAAAATTTTGGGTCATTGATGCAATCATCCACAGGAATATTTAGCCAAATATTGGCTACAAGCTAAATATGATTTTTAAAATTAAAAATCCTTCTATATTTTTGGCCACCTGCTTGAAGAACCATGTGTAGAAGAAGTATAGCAATTTTTCCAAAATTTTGGTCAAATTATGGATGTTGAAAATCTCTAAAAAGCAATTCAAAGATTTTAGTACTTTTTGATTTTTAACATAGCTTTTTGGCTATGGATAGCCAGCAAAAAACAAGGCTCATAGGAGGACTGATCACCAATAGAATGTGAAGATTGATGTTTTGTGGGGGTGGGGACTGGGGGACCAACTAGATAGCTTGGTTGCACCAAGCACAAATTATGTTTGTAGTTGGCCTTTTTAGTAAGTAAATAAATAAATAACCTTTATAAAATAAAAAGGCTATTCATGTTTATAAATAGCCTTTTTAGTGGCTTTTTTGGGATTATAATATGTAACCTAAGTTATGGTAAAATATATTCCCAGATTGATAACCTACCAGCCGATTATCAATTTTTTTGAGAACCAGTCAATAACCTAATCACTCGACATTGAATTTTCAAATTTTAATAAACTAGATGAATGACCTAATTATTCATCCACATAGGTTATCAATCCTAAAAGACTAAACATTTTTGTGATAGAAAATAAAATTAAAAAATAAGGTTAAAATATTTTAAAACCATATAACCACTGTATAACTGGCAGTATGACCTGTGGTGGTTCTCAATCCGATACTTGAAAACTGACTTTTATGCATAATTGACAATTGTTACCCAAAAAATAACTAAACCAATTGATAATGAGAGTTATTATTTTGACAATGAAGTTGATAACTAGCAATTTTTATTTTTTTTCAAAATAATTGATATTGATAATTGGTGGTTATGAAAAAAATAAAATAACACTAGTATAAACCCACAAGGTCCCAAATTCCAAACCCATAGAACATTAACCTATCATATCACATGGTTAAGGAGGTGGAATTGTGGGGCCTGATGATTTAAAAACCTATAGGCATTAGGATTATCTGTCCCCATTGGCATTTCATGTTTGTCCTAGGTATGGTCATCCAAGCCAATCAAACTTAATCTAACTTATACACAACAAAACAAAATTAATCCCTTGATCAGGGACTTGCTTTTCAGAAGCTATGTTAAATTTACAGCCATTGACATGTTTGCACTTTCAGATCATTGGATATAAAAGTCTTCATGTCTTGCCTAAAATTGTCAACAAGACCAATGACAGTTTTTTTTATATGTTTTGGCCCATGTTGACACTAGCACCTTTTAAAACACAATTGAAGACATTGATCTTGGCATCAAAATTGTCACCAAATTCATGCTTGTTTTTCACATTCCAACTTTCAATGCCATTACTAAAAAATTGGTTACCTTTACAATACAATTTTAGAATCCTTGCACTATAACATAACATCTTATCTTGCATTCTCTTTGACAATTTGATTGACCTTGGTTTAAATTGTTACTTGGGTCCATTCATGATTGGGGTATCAAAAATGAGTGTCTAAGTTTTTTAAGATATATATTTTTTTTATTTTTAAAATTTGCATTGCTAGAATTGTAATGGATTGTAATATGTTGATAAATAAAATGATGTCATGTTAAATTATTTAAAATATTTTAAAAAATAACTTGAACATTAAATAAATGTTTTTTTGAGTCATTTGAACTATCTATATAAGATGTTCAATCTGCAATTTTTTAAAAAAACAATTAAAAATTAATGAATTAAGTAATGGAATTGATGTCCAGAAACACTTGTGAATAAATAATGCTTGCATCTATGTTTGGCCATGTTCATTGAATGCATTAGATTACATAATAAACCATATGAAATTTTTGAAGGCAACAAAATTCAATATTTGGA
>Ga0116229_10009495_pt1 | contig 14821 bp, 5 predicted proteins | sample S1TSphgellanicum_3_FD_87313 | JGI IMG/M metagenome (GOLD analysis project Ga0116229, IMG submission 87313) | Host-associated microbial communities from peat moss isolated from Minnesota, USA - S1T2_Fc - Sphagnum magellanicum MG | ecosystem: Host-associated > Plants > Peat moss > Unclassified... | reverse complement strand
TAACCACATTGCAAAAATTTGCCAAAAGAGAAATCATTGATTTGGAGGATACAATTTGGACATGCTCCCATCTTTCTATGGTGTTGGAATTTTTAGAGATGTATTTTGTGTGCATTTATTATGTTTTGAATATATGAAAGTAGTGGGTTTCAAGAGATATAGGTTAAATGGGGCATCTTACACTTTATAGTAGTCCCATGGATTGGACATAGTGGTGATAAGAAAATGGCAAATAACCTCAACCCTCTTTCTATTTTTGCATCTCTTCAAAGTTTCTTATTGTTTTTCTACATGGTAGTACCTTCAAGAAATAGGTGGTAATATTTGTTGTAGAATATATTACCGTTAGTTAAAATTAGTACATTTTTTTAAAGTTATTAATTTCCTTGTTTTTTATGTGGTCTTAGAAGTTGCAATTCTTTTTTTAAATTTCAACTTGTAATTATTGGCAATTACCATTATTAGGTTTTGAATGTAATTGTCAAGCCCCTTGTCAAGGCTTATTTTCACAATATAATTAATCAAATTAGTCCCATGTTCCTAGTTTTTTAGAGACTTTGAGGTGTATGTTGATGTTGTGTGGGTATTTTTTTAACCTTTAAATACCCATCAATTATGTACAACATATTTAAATTGATATAACATAACCTATTTTCTCAAATGTTATGTACTTTAAGCCTATTAATTCACACCTTTTTTGCATGTATTTGGTTTATTTATATTTGTGGATGAATATATTTTAAAGACTAGGTATATAGGTCTTAGGGTACATAGGGTCTATACTTATATAACCTATTGACTACATATACCTTATATACCATGTACCATAACTGTGCCTAGAACCTTAAACCCTAACTATATTTCATTGGTTTGCACAAATTTGAGTGCATAATCTCCAATACCTTGGTTGCACACCTTCCACTAACATCACTTGGAAAAGGCTATCTTGTTGTTGGCCTTCAATGCAACCTTCAAATGTTGAGGACAAATCAAATGAAGATGGGCAAGATCCATGCTACTTATCATGCTTGGAAGAGTGTTCACACTTCTCACATTGAAATAGCCAAGGCATTGATGCTATAGTCTCAACATGTTTTGTTTTGCACCACATTGTGCCAAAGTGGCCATTTCAACTCCATTCATTTTTGTGCATGTAATTTGATACAAGTTATGATCTTTGTGATGTTGTTGCCACCATTTTTCCATTGGGCATTTTCACAACATACCCTATCATGTTGATATTCACCTTGAGTCCTCTTGAGAACAACTTGTTCATTAATAGCAAATTTGCATACGACTTGGGCACATGGAGGACATCCTTGGTTTTGATCCTTCTTGTGTGCCCCTTCATTTCAATTTTTACAAGAATGGAGCCTTTGCCCACAACTTATTCCATGCCATCATTTCTCTGTCAGAGGCTACAATGCTTAATATGCATATTAATATGCATGGGGTTTGTCTCTGGCAGAGGCTACACCTTTAATATGCATTGAGATATCTAGTGAATTAGCTACTACATCTTGGTGGGTAGGCCTTGGGGTAGCATCATCCATTGGACTAGGTATGATAACTACCTTGTTCTCTTGTCCCTGACTTTGAGGTTGAATTCCTTTTAGCTTTATTATGGTTTGGCAGGAATGGTTAATGCTTGGTCAGTTTCCGTGAAGTATTATCCACTATCTTTTTGACCTTTTTCATTGTCATAGGTTACCACCAATAAGCTTTGGTATTACTGTCTTACATGTGTACAAGCTGGTGCCTAGGATTAGCTAATTCACTGGATATCTCATAGACTGGGGACAATGCAAGCTACTACACCCTTAATATGCATTGAGATATCCAGTGAATTAGCTAATCATATGTGCATAGGATTAAATTGATAATCCAAAAGTATTTGGATATTGTACTTACAAAATTATTTTGTGGTATTTGGTCTTTGTATCTAGTGAGCATATAGTCACAAACATATTTTTTTTAAATGGTTTTTTAAACACTTGTCAAGTTGGTTGTAAATATTACAATTTTTTTAACAATTCACATCAGAATTTATGTTTCTACAAATATTATGTACATATACAAATTAGTGTTATGAATTTTAAATTTGAACCATTTCAAGAAAAATCTAGTGATTTTACAAAAGTATAAATTTGAGTCCAAATAAGTACACCAATTTTATTTTCTTGATTTTTTTTTTAAACATATTATTTTGTCCATTTACCCTAAAATATGTATATGATCGACAAGGCACTTGGCCCTACTTGATCCTAAAAATAATTTTTTTTGGACCTCGCTTTCATTTTTTTAAATGATAGACAATATACCTTTACTCAAAGAGTTTTTTAGGGGAAATGTTATCTACACCCATATTTGAAGATACAAAAGACAATATAGCCACACAACATAGGTTTATAAAATAGGTATACTCAATATGGATTCCAAGACTACTTGGAGACATGCTTGGATGAAGGTTGCAATGGTTCTAAGGTGACAATGTCAAAACTATTGATTGAAATTCATAAATCATTTTTTTGGGTCCTCATATTACAAATACTATTATTAAAAACCATAACTTATGTGATTTATTGTAAGGTTTTATATTCCATCTACATTCACATGAATATTACATATTTTTTTATTAAGTCATTTGAGATGTTTATTTGATGTACTTGTGCAAATAAATATTAATTGTTCAAAATAACTACCTATATTATAGTTTTACATACATCAAACATAAACATACTATCCATTCTTTGAGGTTAAATATTCATGTTTTTCATATATTCACATCTTCAAAAAATATATATACCTACAATTTACATCAATAAGTCAAGTCAAAATTATCCATCTCATTTTTAGTACATAGTAATATTTCCTTTGTTGATTTGTGAATAGTAAATTTTATGGTAAAATTGTCATGAAAAATTACACATGCAACCATGAGAATCAAGATCCATAACCATGAAAAATGGGTTGTGTAATGATGAAAAATGGAACTTGTAACCATGATAAATTTGTACAATTTTAAAGTTGATTCTTGTGTAGATTTAAATTGTGGAAGAAACAAAATGAAGATATTCCAAATATTTGTTTATTCCTTAATTTCCCTCCTAAATTTTTAAAGCTTAGAATAGGAATTTTAAAAATTGTGTTGTAGCAAAGTTTTTAATATGACAATAAAAGATTTTAATTCCAAAAAATAGACCAAAAAAATGGAATTCAATTCCCAGCACCTATGTTTCCAAAAATGCAAAAACACCACAAAGGATGAGTGTTTTTTTTTCCAATTCAAGTAGAGAAATTTTGGTTTGAACAAAACATTTGCCATTTTGTAGGGGCTACCATTTTTTTAGGGTAGCTATAGGCAGCCCCATATGATTGCCCTTAAAAAATTAAAGGTAGGGAAAACTTGTTCGGATCACAACTACCTAGAGATTGTAAATTACAAACATTCAACAATAAAATTATGTTTGTGCAAATGGTAATGTTCCTTTGTTTGCCTTATGGGTTGAAAATTTTGTAAGAATATCTCACATTGAAAAATTGCACTTGTTTATCATGAAAAATTAAACCTATAACCACATGAAAAAAATAATTTTAACCACTAAAATTAAAAACTTACACATGTGAAAAAATTGTACCATGAAAATTGTAACCATAAAACTCTTCCCATGAAAGTTTGAAAACTTATATCAATAAATTTAGAATGATAAATTGAATGTGAAAATGGTATTAGTTATCATTTTCCTTGCGGGTTGCAAATTTCATGATAACATGTCACCTAGAAACATTACACATGTTACGATGAAAAACAAAACTTGTAACCATCGAAAATTGAAAACTTACTTATGTGACCTCAAAATACCATACCATGAAAACTATACCCATGAAAATTCCTACTAAGAAATTCCAAATTTGACACCATGAATTGAAGAACTGTAAGATTATGCTTATGTAAATGGTATTATTCCCTCTTTTGACTTGTGAATTACAAATTTTATAGCAACATGTCCCTATGAAAAATAGAATTTATAATCGTGAAAAACGACACCTTAAGTAACAAAAATGATACCAATAATAGTTAAAAATTAAAAACTTACACATGTGACCTTGAAAAAACATACCATGAAAATTGCTACCATAAAAATTTGAAAACTTACACCAAGAAATTCAACACCATGAATTCAAGAATCATAAGATTATGCTTGTGCAAATGGTATTATTTCCTCCTCTAATTCATGAGTTACAAGTTTTGTAGTTACATGTCATTATGAAAAATGCCACCTATGATACAGAAAAATGATATTTTTATGTGTAAGAAACTTAAAGCTTGCACATGTAACCTTGAAAAACATACGATGAAAGTTGTAACCATGAAAACTACTACCATGAAATTCTAAAAATTTACATAAATCAATTTGACACCATGAAATGAACAAAAAATATTCCATAGATAAGAGCAATAAAAATATATATAGTAATAATGAAGGTGCTCAAGGAAAAGGAAAGAGGGGATGAAACTAAATTTACCACCAAAATTGGTGGAAAAACTAGTTTGGGTCCCGATTATTTCATTTAGTAAAATTTCATTCCTAGTTAAGCACTTGATTCCCTATTATGCGAAAACTGATTGTTCTCACCCCTAATCACCTAACTTTACAAATAACTTTAATATATGGTTTCACCTTGGTAACCAATTCTGTAAAAATAGGTTTCATATATAGATAAATAGGTAGGAAAATAAATAACTACTAAGTAAGTAGATGATTTATACATAGATAAAGGTTGTTTTTACTACTACCTACTAACAACTTGCTTGTGGGTTATTAGTAGGTAGGTAGTTTAAAAAAAACTAAATTAACCACCACGATTAGCTAGGGAACTGAAACCCAACAAAAATTTGTTTCTTAACCACTTATCATTCATCTTTCATGGTGCATTAGTGGGTGCTTGATCATTGTTGCCACTTTTGAACATTTGCACTAGGCCCAAGCCTAAAGTATATTGTCTATAATACAACACATCCATAAGTTATCCTAGTGTGTTTGGAAGGTCATATACCTATATGACATTTAAGGTGTCATATGTATTGCACCTTATATCCATAAATATTTCCCTACCAAAATAAAGAAGGATCTTACATTTATTCCTTACGAAAGAGGGAGGGCAATTATGATTACCATAATACTATGGCAAGTACACCATTTCAATGTTTAATGATTTTACTTTGAATTTTTTTCATTTTGAAAAATAAGTTATTTCAAAATTTTCTTTCATAATTTTTTTTTGAAAATATAATAATACTATTTTTCTAATCTCATTTTTTAACATAATATAATTGTTGCTAAAGTTGTTAAGGTATTACAATATTTATTTTTGTAAAATCCCTCCCACTTTTAAAGAATAAACATAAGAACTTTCTTCTTCTTAGGCCTTGTGATCTAAAAAAGTTTAACTTCATGATAACATTTGTTTCATGCTTTATGATGGGTTTAAAGCCCATAATGGTCATTAAATTTTGTTATGACCTCAAATTAAGCCTCTTATTTTGGGAATGCCCACACCTTATAGCTTTACCTTACACAAACATAACATGCAAAATATAATCATATCAAGGAAACTTGAAATTATGATTATATATATGTATATATAATTTCATTTTTTTCAAATAACACAAGTATGCATTGATGAATAATTAAAATTAATAAGTATCAAATATTTGAATATTAAAAAATATCAATATTGAAAAATTGATCAATTATCAACAAGGGTCCAAAAATATGTTATTCAAAATATTGATTAATAACATAATTTGAAATCAATTGAAAACCAAAAAAAAATCCTAAATGTTATAATCCTGAAGTTAAACTAGTGACCAAAATAAAAGCAAAGAAGGGAATGGGTCAAAAGAATGTCATGGGATTTTAACACATTCTCACAAATGTGCGAAAGTGAGTAATAACATTTTCAAGTGATTTTTTCATAGTACGAGTTGAAGTCTTCTTAAGTTTTGAATGTTTAAAACAAAAGTGCAAATAAGAAATGATGTCCAAATTGGGCCTTTAATATACCATTGTAAATGTCTTGAAGTTTAAATATCAAAAATGAACTTGCAATCTCCATTTGGGTTGTAAATTAAAAGTCAAAATCAAATTTAGGGTTCAAATTGGCAACTTGACTTTTGACCATTAAAACTGATGAAACAAAGGTTAAATGACATTTCAATTAAACATGTGATATAACATAAAAAAAGATGTTTTCAAAGGTTACAACTTTTGAAAAAAATTAAAACTCCTTCCCAAGAACTTTGAAAGTTTTTATCATTTTGATTTAGCCCATGTTGGTGGTCATAATGAATTATGTTATAAGAAACAAAATGATGATTCCTTTCCAAGTCTAGGCCATGGTGAAAATTTTAAAAATTGTTGCATGTGATTCATCCACACAACATTTTGGCTTCAACTTGCACTAACCACTTTCTTTTTTAGTTTCTAAATTGATCACACCTTGAACGTATAAACTCGTTGTAATCCCTTAGAGTTCTTAACCTCATTTTTGTCTTGGGCGTTAAAATAGTGGCCTTGGGTTTATTCCATTGCAAACTTGAGAATCAACAAGTTCATTTATTCCCAATACCATGTGGCAAACCTAAAGGTGTTATTAAGGACACGAAGAACCACAAAAACCAAGGTTAAAGGGAAGGTCTAAATTTAACTTTCAAATAACCTTGGAACATGACAAATTATGTGATTAAAAAACAAAAACACAAGAATTAAGAACAAGAACACGAGATGTGTAAGACCAACGTGAAAACAAATTTTTATTATGTTAACATATGCAAATATGGACATGAAAAGAACATGACAAGGCTATCGTGCAAGATCGTGCCTAAAATTAATGTCGAACATATTAAAGGAAATGAAGGGTCCTACTCCTATTTATACCCCTTTAGAGACCTAGTTCAAGGAAGCTTCCAAGGAAATTTCTATGTACATCAAGTAAGAATTTCTTGAAAACCTTTTTAACTAATAGTCGACTAGATGAATTAATCGAAAGTTAACTAAGATTAAATTAAAAGTTAATTAGGAATTAACTAGACCTATTAGGATTAATTAATATTTAACTTAAAATTAACTAGGACTTAACTAGAAGTTAACTTAAAATTAATTAAAACTTGATTATAAGTTAATTAAGAATGAATTGAAACTAAATTAAAAGTTAGTTACAAATTCAATATAAGTTATGGATGAACATTCAAATGAATGAATTTCATGGCATTGGCATCCGTGACAAGTGCATCATTATGTGACTTGTACATATATATTTTATAAAAGCCTAATGTTTAACCTCCATTGATTTGATGAAAACCAAACGACTAACCAATACCCTTCCATATGTCATCCCAATAGGCTTTTGAATCCTTCAACTTTAAAACCTTGGAAAATGAAAAAAAAAATTGGCATACTAAAATATTCATTTTTTTGGGTCACATTGAAATTTTCAATGGGGGTATGATTTTATATATCTTTACATATCTTTGGTACCATGAGATTTTTTAAAAAAATAACTCATTTTTTAATAGCATGAAACATATTAATGACATGTAAAAAGGAAATGAAAGGATGAAAAAAAAATTATTCAAAATGGATTTTTGAAAATTAGGTTATGAACTATGTCATTGTCCATAATTGTGGAATGGATTCATAAAACACACATGATTTATGTAAATGGATGTAATTTTGTACATGTGATACAATTTAATGAGAAGGACACAAATTTCAATTAATTTCATGAAAATATAACGAATTAGGTCCAAAACATAGGGCACCAATTCAATTATGAGTGGATTATACACACTACATAATGAATTTAGTCCACTACATAGTGATCCAATTCTACTACAATAGATTCAATAAACTATATAGTAAAATAGGTCTATTAGATGGTGACCCAGTTCATCTATGGTGGATTGGGATTTAAGGTTAGGTAGAGTTATTTTTACTATGAAGGCCCCATAACGATTTAGGCTACTGAATTGTGCCCACATTTTTTACTAATGTGTTCAATGACTTAAACTCGTCATGACTTACACCTTCAACCTCTTGTACTATCCTACATAAGGGTTAATTTATGAAGTTTTGGGTAAGAGGTTGAGGGTGCATTTATTTGTTAGAAAATGTAATCCCACTTTGTTGCCAACAAGTTATCAAAAGGTATGCTAAGTTCTAGCAATATGCCTATAGACTTGCTAGTAGAATTTCATCTTTATCATGATCTAGAAGATGGGCCACTCAACATGTGACTCCCAAATTGAATATAAAAATTGTGGGTGTTAATCTAACTAATACATGGTTGAATAAGTACCCATGGTCAATAAATTATTTCTAAGGAATATCATGAATTTGAACTTGCATTACATTCAAATTACTTTCATCGCTATTTTGATGTCCATAATTTTCTATGTGGACTATGAAAAGGAAGTGAAACTCAAAAACAAGGCCAAAAATCTAATTCAACACAACAATACTAATACATGATAAAAGATACACAAATAAGAGCTGGACCTTGCAATCATAGGATCCACCCCTAAGCTCTTAAAAAATATTAAAATAAATAAAAATGTTTAATTCAATGCAAAGTCTTATGATCAATGTATTGAAGAACATCAATGTCATATTAGGTGAAATATTAAATGAAGGTGGTGAAGCCATGGAATCCATTGCTTGCACCTAAGCCTTGATAATGGCAAAAATGGGTTAAAAGAAGGGTTAGGGAGGAAATAATTACATGCAAAAAATAATTTTTCTTAGTTTTGGTGGAAACAAATCTTTATCAATGGATAAGAGAAAAAATAGTAAAACACTAGAAAGTTAAGCAAAAAAAAAAGAATCCAAACAATTACAAAAATTAAAACTTACTCATAATCCAAAACAATTTTTCTTGTTTCATAACAAGGGAGTCTTCATTACTTGTGCTCAAAAGTGTCATCCTCCTTGAAGATGTCATGTTCACAAAAAAGCTTAAGCACATCACTAAAGACCCCATTATCACCTTCAAGAGCCAAAATGTGGCAATCAAGATTGTGGCATGCCCTCACAATATTGCCTACAACAAAGACATTGGTAAAAAAAAGGATTTTTATTAAAACAAAAGCAAAAAGGGGAGAAAAAATGTAGATATTAATGGATATAAATAAATCCACAACAAAGGAGTTTGACTTGGAATAAGCTTTAATGAAAGCTTGAAGTGTGACCAAATGAAGTTCCTTAGTCACCTTAAAAATCCTTGACATGATCATTGAACTTTTGTTTATCTAATTGTACAAGACATCCTCATTGGAAATGTTGATTCATTTCATCAAAATATCTTTGGAAAGGGGGAAAATGAAAACATATTGGGAAGAATCACCCTATTCAAGAAAATTTGCAAAGATCGTGAAGGTTGGTTAAAAATTGAACATAACAAGGGATCAATGTTGGAAGGATTGAATCTGAAGGTGGAAATTACTTTGATTGAAAAACATTTGCTACTATAAAGGGGTAGATAATTAGTAATTTATTTCATTTAAACACCAAATGAGTTTTTTCCAAAAAGGACCGAACCTTTTTAAACATTCGAAGATCATTAATGGAATAACAACATAACTTCATCTTCTATTAAAAATTATTGGAAAAATTAAAATTTGAGTTAACATAATTTGGCACCTTCAAATTCCAACCTAGAATCTTGGAACAAAGGTTCAAAACCAAGGGAATTGGAAGATTCCCAACACATCTCCAATAAAAAAAACCAAGTCAACATAGTTTAGCACCTTTAAATTCCAAGCTCGAATCTTGGAATTAGGGTTCAAGACCAAGGGAATTGGAAAATTCCCAAACACATATCCAATAACAAGGTCACCTTATTATTTGAATTCATTTGAACCCAAAATATGACCACATGTTTGAATTCAGAAGTCATCATGGGTTTATAATCAATAAACCATGAAAAAAAAAATCACTTTGGATTCAAAAGATTCAAAGGGAATGCAATTCACCTAGTGGGTGAAATCCATGATCAATTTATATCTAACAAGTTAAGATCATGCATCAATTCTAGTGGAAACCACAAAAGGCCATTCAACATTTGAGGCATTTAAAAGTTTTCCAATCATATTTTTAATAATAAAAATGACAAGAATTTGTTGAAAGGGTGGGTGCATTATGAATGTTAACCTCTAAAGATTTTGAAAACATAAGAGTCCAATTAAATCTTCTCCTAAATGTGATTGTTTCTATGTCATTAAAATCAACATCCTAGGTAGAATGAACTTGAATGTCAACAAAGGTTGAACTTGGATGATTCCCCACCTACTATGTAGACACATTTCACTTGTTTTTCCCTTTCTTCCTACTTGATAAGTTTTTTTTACAACCTCCATGTTTGACCCCCATAAGATTATTAGTCTTTCATTGAATCTTGTAGGTTCATTATTTTAGCCTATAACAACCTTAAAAGTTGGAGTACTATCCTGGGGACAACCCATGTACTAGCCATAGTGAACCAAATGATGGAATGAACATGTCTTTGTAATACATGTGGATGTTTACCTTGGAGTTTCACCAAAATTTGAAAAGATTGGGAATTGTTTTAAGAACACAAGCTAGAAAGAAAATATGTTAAAACTACTTGCAAAGAAGTGAAATATTTTTGAGAGTCAAAAACTTGAGCAATTGGTCCAAGTTTCATATGAATTATTCCATGGATATTTTCAACAACAAATGCAAAGTAGATGGAATTGAATTCCTTGCCTATTATCAGCATTGATAATTGGTTTTGAGGTTTTAGATATGTTGGAGAAGGATGTTGAGTGAAAAGGTTTTGAAAACAAGAAGTTGGAGATGCATTAGAAGATTAAAATACTTATTTATAAAACAATCTTTCAAAAGCTTATTTTCCTCCAACCTATTGTTCTCAATATTTGTTCCTTTGTATGCCATCCTTGGATTTGAACTCCCTAAAGTAATAGGTTTTGAAAACAATAAGCCTCCATTCACAAATGCAATCCACAAGGGAAATCAACCCAAAAATATCTCGAATTAAGAGGCTTAAATAAAAAATTATTGCATCATTGAACTTGGATGCATTCGTTTTAAGTTGTAATTATTGAAAAAAATGTTTAATCTTGGGAACTTAATTCCTAAACTTTAAGCAAGATTGAAATAGTCATTCAAGATTTAGTTTAGTCACCTAATGGTAGAAAATTGCCTTGTGCAACCACTTGTCAAATTGGGATTCCAAAAATCCTTGCCTTGGGACCTTTTTGGCTTCCTTTGACAAACCAAACTCATTCCACTATTTGAGCCATGCTAATTTTTTTTCATGGTTCATGAAACAATAGATTAACATTTGCAATTTTTCCATGAACATTTCATGCTTATAATTTATATCATACTGAACATGTATCTTTTATAGAAACTTGTGTCAAAAGGAAGGATCACATATAGGAAGGTGCTTGCAAAATGTGGAATAATGGTTTTATTAATCTTGTTCCATAGCTTTCTCCATGAATATTTGCATCTTGTTTTTTAAACGCTCTGTTTTGATTTGAACATTTTCATAACAAAGCTTCACAACCATATCAACTACAACAAAGAATTCCCCTTGTAAAAATAGGACAAAAAAATTAACAATTTGAAGGAAATTCTTGCACATGGAGATGGCGGGAATGGAATGTCTTACATTTAAAATTTTAAAAAAAAGATTTGAAGGAGTTCCAAGTCTTCTGAAATGTGCTTTCACATTTTTTTATAAACATTGATAGGAATGACATCCTTAAGTTACTTCAAAGGTATGTCATTCCTATCAATGTTTATAAAAAAACTCATGTACAAGGCTTAACTTGACATGATCCAATTTCAATTGCCCTGAAATAGGATGCATTATCACATGAACAAACAAACAAAAATGACACAAAAAAGGAAAATAATGAAAGAGTTGAATGTCTTACTTATTGAGGTCCATCATGGTCAAGTGAAGAATTCCACAAGGCCATCAAACATATCCTACATGATATGTATTGAGATGTAGCTTCACCATGGATGCACTTGATGTATGGCATCCATAGGTGCACCTTGTACTTCCGATTTCCATCCCAAACAAAAAACATGCACCCTAAGAGTCTATGGTGGTTTAGATCTGCCATAAAAAAGGATTCAAACCTTTCATTTTCCTCTCACCAATAAACATTCCACACTTGTTCATGCTCATTAATTTATTTATTTATCCTTTCGAATTTGTAAGAGACAAGTAGATAACATTGTCCCCTTCCATGTACCCCATTTGGAATGCCTATTCCATTTTCAAAATATTAATCTTAAGAGATAGGCAAACAACCGGCATCGACACCATCTAACAAAATGGTATGTTCATCCTAGCTTTTTGGAAAAATCTTGTACTTTTCCAATATTTCAAATGTGTCAAACTTAGTCTGACTTTGGATAACTTTAATAGTTTGGTCAAAAGACCTTGCATTGTGTTCCAAACAACTTGACTTGAGGAAGATAAATTCAACAACATTAGAATTCAAAAGAGAAGAAAAAGAACTCATGACTTATCTCTTGCAAGGAAAAGTTCGGAACAACAATAAAGTCACAAACACATACACATTCAAAACACAAACAAAACCAATGCATAAACACAACCAAAACACAATTCTCTACACCTAATAACTAGACAATTGAAAAAAAAGTGTTTTAGGAGAAGTCAAATTTGGTTTCCAAAACACAAAAACATTTATGGTTGTGGGGAGGAGCCAAATTACTTTTGACATTAAAAAAATTTAGCCCCTTCCCACAAACTGTTTTTGGAGTGGCCAAATTTAGGGTTTGAGGTTTATGAGATGTTACATTGTTGAATGACCAAAAAGTAAATTGCAAACCTTAATTTCCAAAACCTTATTTCCTTTATATTAATTTTGAACCTTTTCACTTAGTGCACTCCCATGGCATAGACACCCTCCCCTTATGATCATCTTCCTCATCATTAGTTGAATTTTCTTACAATGACAAACAACATGAGAATAATAAATAAGTGGAAAGTTTTTATAATAAAAACCAAATCAAAATCAAACTATCAAATAAATTGATATAAACTCTTAAATTTTTGACATTAATTTCTTAAACTTCATTTTTAGGTGTAAGGTTTTGCAAACCAGTTGCTCTTCCTTTAAGCATTCTAGTGGATCATCTTCATGGACTATTAGTTCATGGGTCTTTTTTAATTTTATATCTTTAACAACTCAATAAAAACACTTCATAAATAACACGTACATCCAAAGTGTTTAAAAATCAATTGAATGAATAAATTAACATATGTTGATTGTATGGGTGTTGGAAGCTTGTGAATAGTTATTAAAAATTTATTTTGTACACTATGTTTGCTTAATGAAAAATTGTTGTTTGCTAATGGTTGTTATGTTGACATGTTGTTTTGTTACCATTGTGACTACCTTTTTACATCGTTTTGAAGTTATTTAGTTCTGTCCTTGTTGCCCACCACTATTATAATCAAACATTGTTCCTTTTCATAATGGTTATATATATTTGGGATGTTGGTCAAAAGTAATGGGATACGCAATAAAAACACTATTATTAATTTTTTTTAAAAATCATATTCCATACATCCACTATTATTCTCAATGGTTTGTTCTCATACAAATTTGACTACTTATAAATATAAATATAAATAATTAAATATGTTTTGGGTGTTAAGGTATTATTTACTAATTAAAAATCGTATTGTTGTAATATTAAAATTCATTGTTGTGGTCAATATACATAAATTTTCAAGGAAATTAATTTTTTATTCTCTATTTCAAAACTTTGACATTCTCCATGGCCATGTCAAATGAAAACATCAAAGGAATTCAATTTCAATGGTTTTAAAAATTCATTTTTGACAACAAATGGTTTCTTATTTCTAAAATAAATGGTCAAATTGTGGGATTAATTTTAATTTAAAATTAAGATGAGAACATTTGCTTCACGGGTTACTACCTTGGCATTCTTAATAAAATCTTATACCCAAAATAGTAATCACATATTCCTTCTAAATGAATACACAATTGGATTTATTTTTAATTGTAGTATTTTCAATTCCCACCACCATTTTTTATCATTTAGTGGTGCAATACATTACAAATCTTTAGGTTTGGTATCAACATTAAATATTACGATATTACTGATGGTTACTAAATTTATATTGATTTGCCTATAGAAATTGCCTAAAAATTACCAAGGTTCTTTCATTGTCCAAATTACAATAGGTTTAATTTGTTATAAATTTAATTTCTAGGATCTCTTTTCCGTCTCTTGTGCATTCATATCATGAATTATGATTCTTTTAATACAATCTGAAAAAGTTGAAATGCACTTGTGTTTTTCTTTGTCATCATCTCTATGCCATTTCATCTTCTTTCTTGCCCTATCTTTGTGCTTTGTGCTATTCTACGACTGGCAACAATCTGTGTTGAGGGAAATTTTGGTTTCATTGTTTTGGGTGGGTTGCCTTAAAGTTGTGCAAGTTGTAGAAAAATGCTTGTTTGCAATGTTTAGGTTTGTGATTGTTTCCATACATATCACAACAATATATTATGAATTTTTTAATTGGTCAAAAAAATGATTACTATATTTTTCGATCACAATTATAACCACTCAATCATAAAAATCAAATTATTATGTAATTGCAAAGACCATTAAGATGTCATGTGATGTTATGATTTTGCTATTATAATTAGTATGTTGACAATTTTTTTGATTTTTTCAAGGAAAAGTGTAAGGCAAAT
>Ga0116229_10009494_pt1 | contig 14822 bp, 12 predicted proteins | sample S1TSphgellanicum_3_FD_87313 | JGI IMG/M metagenome (GOLD analysis project Ga0116229, IMG submission 87313) | Host-associated microbial communities from peat moss isolated from Minnesota, USA - S1T2_Fc - Sphagnum magellanicum MG | ecosystem: Host-associated > Plants > Peat moss > Unclassified... | reverse complement strand
CTCAAAGTCCTTAAGAAACTCCTTGCAAGCAGACCCCTTGCAAGGAGACCCCAAGTGCTTCAAATGGGTATGTGACCCAATAAGATGTTATGGATTATCAACACACACAATGTGATAAACAAAACTGTGCTTTGTATATTGCAATTATGAGTAAATGTCAAAATATAGAAGATCCCCTTAAGTGTTCCAGACACAACCCAAGAGTATGAAAGGGTATGGTGTGTTCATGTTAACCCTAAATGAATATATATCATTAACACCCTCACTTCAAAAAGAAGACCTGATCATGCTTTAGGATGTGGAGTTGTAAATCCTTTCCTTTCTACAAAACTTGGTGATTTCAATTTGTGAAGAGATTTTAGTGACAACATTTTTGTGCATTTGTTATGTATAGCAAATTCTATCTCTGAGCTTGCCACCTTCTCCCTCAAATAACGATACTTGATGTAGATATGAATAATGGATCATGCTCTTTAGATGTCTTGGACAACACAATGCAAGATTGATTATCACACATTAGTTGAATAGGTTGCAATTAAGGAAATTGATCCAAAGTATTTCATTAGTTATGTTAGCCACACAATTTTATTTGTTGCTAAAATAGCTACAATGTACTCAATTTCTATTGAGGAAAGATCAACAATAGCTTGCTTAAATCACATGGAGCCATAAAATTTCACCTCCAACAAGTATAAAATATGTATCTAGATGTAGACTTGCAAAAAGTCTTGATTATTTGTCCAATTAGAGGCAATCCATCTTTGAATTTTTAGACTAGATGTTGATGTGAACCTTCACCACCATATTTAATTCCCATATGTTTAGTGATATGTACAGAGCAAAAGGTGCATTTTATTGTTGTCAAATGCATTAATGTGACATGCCATGAATTGAACAACTTTCCTAACGAGAAAAGCCAAGTTTAGAAAAGTATTTGTATTTGCATACATGAAGCAATTGACAACTTCGATATGCAACAAAAATTCATATCATAAAGTTGTGAAACATTTGATGTTTTTAGTTGAATGATCAAAGATAAAATACCTTTTCATTGAGAATCAAATCTTTAAAAGTAGCATATTTTGTGAAATATTCTTAAAATCATGATTTAATCAATATGAAAATAATTATAATGTTTATGATTCAAAAGATGTTGCATCATATATTATATCCAAATGTGTATACAAAACAAATCTCATTAAAATTTTATTTTCAAATAATTTCAACTCTTAGTGAAAGTCCTTCAAGCAACGAAAAGCAAATTGGTTACATTGCTTTAAAAGTGTTTTTGAGTATTCCATGTTCATTAGTTTCATTTCAAATTTATCCTAATGTTCTCATAATACATTAAAAATATTTTTGTAAAAAATCATCTAATAAATCTAACATCATCTTAAATTAGCGTTTATCTCAATGAAATCAAATGATTGTTGTGTCCCATAGTGGTTCCTAATACACAATTTGAATGCATTAATTTTCAAATTCTGCATTATTTTAATTTTTTTAATATTTTAAAAATGTCATCTATTTGTGAACTCTACTTTTTTAGAATCAACTTTAATTTTAAGTAGGTGTCAAATATGTTTTAACAAAGATAGATTATAATTTTTTTTACAACAACCTCAAATATATGATGATCTTTATATCTTAGGTTAGTACATATGGGTGCAAGCATGATATTAAAGTAAACAAAAAAAAGTACTTATACAAATTCATTTTCCTTTTTACCTTGTATTTTGTATATGAAAACAATAAAGTAATATCAAAATGAATGGAAGTATGATTAAAAAACCCTTGGTCCTCTTTTTTACATGTAAATTAATCTACATTCGAAAAATTTTAAAAAATGATAGGAACATCAAAATACACAATATTTTTCATATTAGTGAAATTCTAAAATTTATGGAACCTAATAAATGTACTCATTAAAAAAAATTTATGAAAATATTTATTTATGTGTTTCCTATGATTTTAAAAAGTTTGATAGGTCTAGGAAAATCAAGGTGTGACATTCCTAGTGGTACCACCCAAAGATGCTTTCACCCAATAAGGTTTGAAAATAAACAAAAAATATCCATGTTTAATGGGTGGAGAACCTTAAACACAGAATATATAATGAAATACACTTATACAATGTTAAGATATAAGAATAATTATATTTTTAAAGGATCTAAAAAATCTAATCTATTTTCTATTTGTTGCATCATATTTAACATTTACAAAAGTCCACACTTTGCAAAAAATAGACTATAAAAACCATTTATATCTTGAAAAACTCATTTTTAGTCTATTTTTATGATGCAAAATTTGAAAGCTAATGCATTGTAGTAAAGAATTATTTAATATTTAATCATTCATATAAAGAAAATCAATGTATGATCATTTTATCATGGGTTTTGTTACTATTTTATATCCACTTTGCATACTTTTGTATTTAAAATTGTTCACTTTATCTTGCTTATGCCCATACAATATTTATTTCATTAAGTATTTAAATGTAAAAGTACGTTTGAACACATTAATTAATTGGTTTCAAATGTATTTTTACTTTACATATAAAGTTCAAATTGTTTTTGGTTTTTAAAAATTATATTCTTTTAAACTTAATAACTCAAACATGGATAGTACTTGACACATATTTTCATTCAATTTTATGTTATTTTATTATAATTATGTGAATGACACATAATTTAAATGGAGACATTTACTTTTTGTGTTTATTTTATGTTACTTTCAACCTTACATTCCAACATCGCAAAATGTTTTAAAACGTCCCCAAAATATCTCTCTTGAAGCAAGTGAATGGAATGGTTGAAATGATGGTCTTACTTGAATCTAAAAACAATTTATTCTATGGGGTTCGTAAATTAGTCATTTAAATGCACTAGAGAGGTCAACTTTGACACCTTATAAGAATCATTCATCATTGCTCACAAATTTCAATTAATCATTCACATAAAACTAAGCTAAAAGGATAAAATGACTTGAATTGTTTTGATACATATGTTGGGATCAACATCACACTTTTTGATCTCACTTTGTAGGAAATAAAAATTATATCTCCCATACCACATTCACCTAATTGTTTTAAGTCATAAATGGTTTTGAAAAGACTATAAACCTTCTTTGGGCAATCAAGGTGAACAAAGTTTTTGGGTTGAAGCATGTTTATTTCTTCATTTAAGATTCAAAAAGTTTAAGAATGATTTTTCCACATTCATTTGGTGAATGTGAAAATTAATTATGCGTAGCTACACATCCAATTGTTGTTCTTAATGATATAATTTTAATAACTAATTCTTGGAGTTTTTCCCATGATCAATATTTCAATATTGAAATATGATGATTCCTTCTCAAAATCCACTTCCAACTAACAACCAATTGACTTGGTGGTAGTGTTGAATCAACATCTTGCATTTTTGGGTCCAAGCAAAATAAAATAGGCCAAAAAAGCTATCCTCAAAGGCAAAAGAACAAAATTGTGTGAAAAGTACATTAGAGAATAGGTGACACCTTGTGAGATTGACCTTTTGAACTATGAATCCGAACTCTTTGAAGAATACCAAGAATGTGTCATAACATCATTTTTTTAATATTTCTTTACTAATCATATTTACCATGCATGTGGACATGACAAAGTGAATGATATTGATGGTTCTAAGTGTGTGATGGTTTAATTTATCATAAATATTCAAAAATATTGATTCATTCATCTTTATGGAAATCAAAATATAAAACTCCATAGGGATTACCTCCTCTTTGTCCTAAATGTACACTTTAAAATACTCAACCCCTATATGAATGTATCAAATGTGATATGGAGAAGTTTTCAAAAGCTAAAGATATTGTGGGCAAACCCATCCTTGGGTGGTACCAATAGGAATGCCACTCCCCAAAAATTTTAGACCCATCCAATTTTTAGACAACATAGGACTCACTTAAGGAAAGCTTTTCATTTCAATTTTTATTTCAAGAGATTACCCAAGTCATATAAATTTCAAATTTCAATTGGATTTACAAAAATGTAAGTTTTAATATTCCAAATGAGTGATCAAGGAAAAAGTTTCAAAAATGTAACATTTGGGGTTCATTTGTTCTAGAACACAAAAGGAACATTTTTTTTCACTTCTTTTAATGTGTTTAATTTCTAGGAAGGCCTCATATTTTCCTCTTTTTTATTTGTTTAGTAGTAGTGGATTGAGGCAACCATAATGTTTTTGCAATTTCCAAAGGCTAGGATTAAGAAGTTTTAAAAGCCAAATTGCATTCACATTTACAAATTTGTAGTGATAACTTTCATTTCTTTTCTTTTCAATCAACAATTTGAGCCATACCCTAATGTCTAAAGTTCATGAACCAAAAAAACATTACAATGATGCACTTGACACTTAATGATAAGGTGTCAAGAATGTCAAAAACACATGTCAAAAATGCAAATCTTTTACTTGTGTAGCCTATGTATGTGTTTACAATTTTTCCACAATGTATACTTAGGTGGGAAACACAAAGTTAATGTGGTGCAAGTCAATAGTAAAAATCACAATTTAAAAAGATTCATTTTTAAAAATTAAATTAAATTGAGTCCACCTTTCCTTGAATTTGGTCGGTGAGGTGGTTCTTAATGGTACCACCCAAGGATGGGTTTGCCCTTGTATCAATTAATCTTTTAATCTACTTTCAATTTATTATCCAAAAATTGCAATATTATCAAAATCGCAAAAAGCAACCTTTTCCACATTTTATAAAATTCAAACATATTCCACATTTTTGGGCTTCACATTGTCATAATCCAAAAATTCAAGTTTTAGATCAAAATTTGTATCAAGGTGTATAATGTTCAATTAACATTAATAACAATCATTTGAATTGTTAGATTTGAAAAATGAAAAAATATCAACTAGAGTAATAAACTTGTGATAAATACATAAAATATTAAGAATAGTAGAATGCATTAGAAAAAATCATATTATTATTTATTTAGCATAACAAATATATGCAAAATTTTATGGCATTTTAAAATAAAATGCTCCAAATATAAAAATGCAAAATCTACTCTCGTTTTAAAAATAGGAATCACCCAAATTGAACCATTTTTACATGCTTGCACATGTTTGAATTTTGAATGTTGAAGCATATTTAGACTCCAAAGCTTCCTTCCAATGGTTCCTTCTTAAATTAATTAAAGCTTTATCAACCATGGCTAGTTCATAAATTTAGTAGAAGTTGAAAATGGTCACCAAGTTTGCAACATAATTGATGTACTTGGTTATTTTCCCTTTTATAGTTTAAGTAAATTGGTAAGGGGAGGAAGAGAACCTAAAGGGATTTGAAGTAAGATTGAGGTTTTGATTAAATGAATTTTCAAGTAAGTCATGATCAATCATCAATGTTGTGATCACTAAAAAGTGTAAGAACATGGGGAGGAGATTAGGTTCAATGAATGGATGGTAATAGCAAAGTTGGTTCAACATTCAAAGGTTTTGCAGTAAAGTAAGAAGAGTAAGTTGAATTAGAATAAGTGGAGACCATTCCCATGGAACATCATAAGCATGCTCTTGAGGTGGTCATGGGGGTTTAGTCATGGATATTTGCACTTTAGAATAAGCCACTTTTGACCAAAATTTTGAGTCCTGAATAATACTCTTCACATTGCAGTTTTTACAAGCCAAAACTTTCAAGTTGTGAATTTGTATTTAACATTCATCTGAATTTCCAATGAACCATACATGACACGTAACCATGTAATGTAAACTAGGTTACGATCTTCATGATTTGTTTTCCTCGATTCCACAAAATCATAACATGGGGGACTTTGCCATTTATGTTGATTTTTTATCGTCAAAAGTCCACCAAACTTTTATATGATGTTGAAATAGTTTAGAAGAACTCATTTTGGATTTGCAAACCACATTTATGAATTAAAATATTTTTGTTTGTGTTACTTCATTGGAAACTATGATTATAATGAGTCCATTTCCACCTTTATAAAGATTGTGACATCATAACTTGTTTGCAATTAAAAGTCCCCCATTTGATGTAAAACTTTCCATTTCAAATTATTTCATTTCTTTTATCAAGGACATTATATAAAAATCATATGGTAAAATCCTTTTTTATAAATTAAAAAAACATTTGACATGAAACAAATTTTAATCATAAAAGTGCAAACAAAATGACACTATGACATCCAAAAACCATTTTTGAATGTAACAACTATAATAACCTCTTAACCCAAAATGTATGGGTCTAAACATGTTAAATGACTCACACCCACCCACATTGTCCTATGTTTAATCTAAATATTTTTGGAATATTTTGAAATATATATTTTTAAATGTTTAAAATTTTAATCATGGTATTATGTTAAGGTTAATATTTTTAAAAAATTAAACATATGTACTTTCAAATAGTTTCAAGTCTTTTTTTAATTCTTTTAAGTAGTGAAAAACATTGGTTATAATGCTTTAAAAGTGTTTTTGGGTATTTTATATTCATTATATTCATTTCAAAAAAAATTAAACGGTTACATAATATATTAAAACCATCGTTGTAAAAGCACATAAAACATTTTCAACATTAATTTAATGTCCTACTTAAAAACATGTAAAATTAACCATTAGTCATGCCATAGGTGAGTCATTTTATTGTGTTTACACTTGCATGTGGGAGTTTAGCTATTTGGAAAGGCTACATGTTATAGGTTACATGTTGTGGGCAACTTCAAACAAAAATGTGGTTCTTCCACTTAAACACCTTGTTTTGTTCAAATCTATATGGCATATTATATGGTCAAGACATGCCATTATCTTCACAAAACTTGATAAAATATTATAAATGTATTCACCACCTGTGTCAAATCACAAACATTTTATTTTGTTACCTATTTGAGTTTCAACAACATCTTTATAAGACTAAAACATTGAAAGACATCATATTTGCTCTCGAGGAAATAAACTATTATGAATCATGAATAGTCATCTATAGATGTTGCAAAGTAGACAAATCCATTCAACGACTTTATTTGCATGGGACCACATTTGTCTAAATGTATGAGTTCGAACACAACTTTGTCTTCAAAATCATTTTCAAGAAAAGTTGGAACTTTTTGGGGTTCTTTTCCAACAACACATCCCTCACAAAGTGGGAAGGTGTGAAGTAATTGTTGGAAATTGTTGTTAATTCCAAGGACCATGACATTTCTATGTTTAATTTCATGCATGGCACAAAATTTGTTTGAACTAAATAGTAGTGACAATTGATGTTATTTGCATCTTGATGTTATGGCCAACAAAAAAATTAACTTTTATTGAGGAGACTCCTGCACCAATAGGATGTAAAAATCCCTTTAATTACAATGGAAAGTTATTTTTTGAACTTTTTTGTTGTTTTCACCATGTAATGATCATGAAAATGAAAATTATTGGAGGCAAGTTACTACATGAGCCTAGAGCCTGAGCCTAGAGCCTAAAGCTTAAAGTTGGAACTTGGGATGGTAAAATGTCTTTTCCCCTATACACAGGCAAGTAAACCCAAGAATTTAATTGCAAAATGAATGTTTACTAATAAACTTAAATGTAAACATGGGGATGAATGTAAGCATTTATCCTCATTATGAATGAATGATTTTTTTCATTCATCTAATGTATGGATGAAAATAAGTGATTGCATTTAATACATGTTTTTAATAAATAAAATTTCCATTTTAATTATGGATGAATGTTCTATTTTATCATTAAATTTTTATGGATAATTTTTTTTCCCATAATTTTAATTAAGTAGAGTTTCATAAACACAATTTAATTATATATGATATAACATTTGTTGAATAATATAATGTAAATTTCATTATAGATGCATTTCACGACTATGGTTTAAAATGCCATTTTTTCAAAAATGTCTTAACTATATATATTACCATTACTATGCTAACATTCACCCCATGGTCATTGTTGTTTTTAAAATTACAAAAAAATTATTTTAAAAAAATTCTTTCTTTTTTGGGCAAACTAACACAGTGTTGTCAACGACATTAAGTTTTTTCCTCCCCCTCCTCTAAAAGGTGCCACAACTTATTTCAAACCTACATATAATTGTTGTTGACAACAATGGGGTTTTTTTTTCACATTCTTTGTCAAAGGTGCCATGACTATCTTCAAATTTAACCAATGTTGTTGACAACAATTGGTTTTGAATGTTTTAAATATTTTTAGACTACATAATGTCATTAATAATAATGGGTTTTTAAAATAAAATAAAATTCAGTTTTAGGCACCTTAATTAACTTTTTTCAAACAACCTATTATCATAGATGGCAATGGGGTTTTTTTTTTTAATTATTTATTTTCAAGGCACCCGAGTTTTCCACGAAATAAATATATAATGTTGTTGACAACAATCAGGTGGGGGGAGAAAGGGGGGGGGGTGACACTCATTCACCTTGACAATATGTTTTGAATTGCTTAACATTATTCATGAAAATGATTTCTTAAACAAAAAAATTTAAATCATTTTGGTCCCACCATCATATTTTCCCCTATTATCACAATTTCATTATCCATCATTATTAAATGACATTCAAGTTTGAAATATTAATATTTGGACAACAAAAGAAGATGGATATAAATAATTTTTAATTTTTTTATCTTGCAATCATGGATGAATTTCATCCATATGAAATCATTCATCTATGGACGTATTCATCCATGTAGGTGAATTAAATTCATATTAAACTTTACGTTCCAACCTCAAAACTCCAAGCTCAAGCTTCATGCTCATGCACAAGCCATCTTCCTTTAATAATGTGGCTTGTATAATGACAAATGGTGATTGTTGCCACACCATTTGTTTTTTAACTTCCATTATCCCCCATATCATGAACATAAAGAGGGAGGGGTTCAAAGGTCTATATGAGGAAGACCAACATCTTCAAGGTGCCAAATGTTTAGCTACATCAATATCAAAATACCAAATATTATTTTCTTTGGCAACAACAACCATGAAAGGTTGATATATTTTAGTTCAAAATGTCAAGGCTAAGGTTGATGAACTTCAAGTTATAACATTAGCTCAAGATTTTTGAACACCCCTTTGGCATGATCTTATGCTTTATTTTTGCAATCTAAAACAATGTGCTTTTTTTTCAATGATAGTGACAAGTCACATTGGGATGTATTTGGACTCAAAGGTTGATGTGGAAGTTCTTCCACTTTTATTTGACTTGTTGGTCTAACATGATCCTTGAAAGACTTCCCTTCAGTTCTAGCAAAGAAAACAAGTTTTGGACCTTCTCTTTCATGAATTGAAAAACATAATGTTGTTTTTTTGGTGTAGTCACTACAAAAGGATGTTTTAGAGGTGCACTAAGGTTAAAGTGCTTTCCTTTGAAAGTCATGGGCCTCATCACATTTGATACATTTGGCCCCATAAATTTTTTATTTTTTTTCATCCAACTTTGGTAATGTTGTTTGTTTATGTTCATCAATGAATTTCAAGTACATGAAATTGAATGTGTATACAAAATGATTTTTCTTTACATATAACAAATGAATGTGTTTCTAACACAAAATAAACATTCCAGGGTTGTATGCTAGATTGAGCTTTACATTATTTGGAAAAAGCTTATCATGCGAAACTATTTTATAAGTATACAAACTTAGATGGGATTTGAACTAATTTAAAACATGTTGAAATTTGATGGAAAAAACTATTTAACTAACATTATATCCTTGATAAAAATAATCCATGTTTAGAAACATATTCAAATTTTCAAATTTTGTAAATTTGAAAGTTAAAACACAAATGTGGTTATATATGTAATAAATAAAACTTCAACCAATTTCAATTCAATGTTTTATTTTAATCATCAACATGAATATATGTTCCAATTTTGTGAATCAATGATGCATGCATTTGACAAACAAAAAAGACATTTGAAGTTAAATTTTTTTGTTTAGACATATTTTACTCCTTTCATATTTTTGAAATGCCACAAAAGTTTATGAAATTTGTATGGTTGCACAACTTTGCAAATAATAGACCATATTCCTATTTAGACAAATTGACATTCCAAATTATTATGTCCCCGATGTGTTGTTTCAAAGATGTAAAGGTGTAGTTTTTTTTAGTAATCTCCACACCTTTTCTGACTCCTATTGTCATATTTGCAACCTTTTGTTCAAATTTTCTAACTAAAGTTGTTAATATCATTTTTTTTGATTCCTTTTGTGTAATGATAAAATCACACAATGAAAAGGGAATGTTTTTAGTAGTAAAATGAACCAATTGAAATTTTAAAATGTCAAAATTATCAATGTAGTATCATCATCAATTGGATTTTGTCTTGAAACATTCTATCATATTTGTATTTTTAGCTATGTGAATTTCCATTAACTTTGTGTATGATGTGATTTGTGTGATATTATTTATTTTTTGATAAGTAGTTTACAACTTGTCCCAAATTATAAATGAGATATATTCAAGAAAATATCCAACCCAAAAAAAATTTGGATTCTATGTTTTGGTAGTCATTAACACAACTCCATACTTGAACCTTGTACATCCATCAAGATCTTCAAACCAAACCAAGTATATGTTTTAACTAACATTTGAATTAAATATAGGAAACCACCAATGAATATATTATTGGATCATAATCCCATAGATTTATGGGCATAACTTTCACACACAAAAACATACAAGAGATCTAGGTCAACATTGTTCAAACAATAATATCAATTGTTTTCTATATGCATACATAAACAACTCCAATATAAAGCCCATTGTTGAGCTCTTAAAAATTGATCCAATGCATTTGTAGAACCTAATCGCATACTTTGATGTTCTTTTATTTGAAACTATTGCAATTGTAATAGAAAGAAGATATATCTTTGATGCACTCAAAACACTATTCAACCCATCATTTATGAAAAGAAGATTAAACCAATAAAGATTTTATTAACATCAAGTTGGAACCCATGCAACCAACAAAAGTAAGGCACTAGTGTTGCACTTTCTTTTCAAAGAATGGAAAATAATTTTGTTAGTTTAAACAAAACAAACATTCATCTATTAATCCCACATCCCCACTTTTTGTGAAAGCATGCAAAAAAAGTACGTCAAGTTGCCTTTAAAGTATATAAGTATATAACTTCATTGAAGAGGAGGTAGAAGAGGACAAAGTAGACTTTAGCAAAACTTGGTAAATGTGAAAAAACATACATCAAACAACTTTATAATCTAGCAAAACATGTTGCTATTGGCTATCAAATTTTTCTACTACTCTTGTTTCAAATGACAAGACGGTTGGGCAATCATGAAGATCAATTGATCAACTCATTTAACAATGGACAAAGAATGTTTGTCCTAAGCAAGTGGTACCCATGGTAAATAGCTTGAAAATGATGAAGTTTTGTAGGGCTCAATTGGGAGACATGTTTAAATTAAAAGAGAGCGAAAACTAGGTGGAGGGAACATCATTACTATGTATGTTAGTTCCACTATATCCAACAACCATTGTGCTTGACAATTTGAACATTTGGAACCACATGTTGTCTACTATGTTGCAATGCATGTGTATCATGGTTGCTAAATGGATGAGAATTGACAATTTCACATTAGATGTCACATCCAACACATCGTTTTTAGTAAACATGAAAGTTAATTGTATGGATTAAAAAATACACATTAATATTTTAAATTTTTTACATTTCACTTAATAAAATATAAGGCATTAAAAATGCATAAAATTTTACACAAATAGTACAAAAAAAATTGTTCAATCTTATATGGGATCAAAATAGGTAAAATTTAGTTTTGGTCCCATTTTCAATTGTACATAGGTTCGGATCAAAATTTCAATCCCAATTTTCATCCCATGTAAATTGAACAATATGGTATCAAAATTTTGATCTCAATTTTTCTCACCTATTTAATCATAGATGGGACTAAAAATTTAAGCCCATGTATGTAACATGGAATTGAAATTTGGAATTGAAAATTTGATCCCATGTATTTATAAAGGATGGGACTAAAACATACATGGGATTGAAATTTTTGGCCCATGTAACTTTCTACATACATGGGACTGAATTTTTAGTCCCATGTTTTGGTGCCATCCTAATGTGGGTATGTCCACAGTTAACATGAACCAACCTTACATGCTTAGGAACTATATAACTTGAAATATCCTAGGAATATTTCATTTTATAAATCGAAAAAAATTTACAAAAATATTATGACTTAAAAAGATGTTGCATTATATTATTATGTAAGATATGTTTAAAGAATCTCCCCCAAAATATGTCATGTTAAAAAAAAATTCACAAAATCAAAGTATTTACAATGTTAAAAAACTAGTGGTTATGGTGTTTAGTGAGTGTTTTTCAGTAATTTATTATGATTAGATTCATTCCAAATCATATCATATGTTTTCATAATATATTAAAAACATTGTTGACCATGAGTGTTTTTAAATGACTTGCAACATTAGTACAAATTTTCACATTAAAAGATGAAAAATTAAGCACTAGTTATTCTTGCTATTGCTCATGTTAGTGTGAATGCACCCTTGTACATAAATGGGATTGACATTTCAGTCCCATGTAAATTTGTTCACATGTTTCAAAACATATTACAAGATTATAGAATGAATGATTTACAAGCTCAATTTATATCTCACAAAAGGTAGATTATATTCCTTTAAAAAATGTATTTACATTCAATGGTATTGTATGTAATTAATTAGTTGTAACTTTTGAAGATTGTTTTTGTCAATGTAAAAATATTAACTTGTATAACATATTTATTGAAACATATTTATATGGTGTCTTAGAAATTTTAATACAAACATGCCACCAAGGGGTGTCAACATCAAAATTGACATGATGCATTGTGTACAACCTTGATATGCACATATGTGAACAATATGCTCATATATGCAAGCTCTTGTGGATCTCATTTCTTTAGTCAAGAATCATTCAAAATGACATGGCAAAAGATGTCAAAAACTTCTATGTCGCATATATCTGCACCCATACCTACATCTTGACAAAAAAATTGTAACAAGAAATAAAGTAATGCCTCAATGGCAATATCTACATTGTGCACATGTCCTCCTTTTTAACACCTTAGCATGGATCTAAAACATATGCACAACATTTAAATTTTGATAATAGTTAGAAAATCATGAATCTTTTGGCCACTTCTTCTTTCTAAAAAAAACATGTAGATCTTGAGATCAAAACACATCAATGACATCAAGATCCAAAAAATTTCACCAAATGAATGTTGAATCCTAAGTAGAACAAACATTCCTAAAATAAATTTGCAAGGGTGTCAATTTTGTGCCAATTTTTTTTATTAGATTTTGGTAAACCAAAAGCTTCACCTTAGTCTCCATCACAAAAAATTGCATACAATGAAACATATCAATCCAAACATACAAATTCCACATGGTACTTGAATGACAACTCTAAAACAAAAGTTGTTTACATTATATGACTCACCATTCTATGCATGTTTTTCAATGCTTGTTTCCAACTCATTCATCATTAGAAATAACATTGAATTCCAATTGAATTAACAAATGTATAAGTTAAAATCCTTTACTTAGAGTGCACAAATCCTATAACAAATTTCTTTAAAAAAAATGAATTATTGGGTAGAAAACTTTCAAAGTAAGTGTTACTAGCCACTGATGAGGAACTAATTATTGGAGTTGAAAATTGAATTTGTTCTTTATTGTGCAATTCCATGGAAAATGGTTAAAATCCAACTACTTGAAGTTTGTTATCTCCTACAATTACAAATCACATTGTTTATTTCTATGGTGTCTACAAGATTGTTAAATCTTTTACAAAATTGGAACAATTCAAAAGTTTCATAAGACAAATAGATTTCACAAGCTTATTGGTCTCCTTCCATTCAAAGTGCTTTTGGATGTTCTTTAACTCATGTATCGAAACTTGTGATGCCACAACCATAAACATAAAAAAATACACCAAAATCATCACTAGATCAAAGAAAAAAAGAGAACCCATTAAAAATATATAAAAAGGAAAGTTCATCTAGTGTAAATGTGAAAGGGCATAAACATGATAAAATATACCAAAAGTTATTTTCAAATCATAGTCATAGTCAAACATTAAACATTAAAAAATCTATTTGAAACTTTTAAAATTTTCATTTTGAAACCATGGGGCCCTCCTTTGAGTTTATTGTAATCTACACATAAAGTTTGAGGACCCCCCCCTTTTTTTTTAAAGGATGAAAAAATTTCCAAATTAGTTATTTTTCAAGATTTAAAACATAAATTTATATTAAAATTTTGATAGATCATGATTATAATACACAAAAGTTGAGAATATTAATACATCGTAGGCCTTCGTCAACTTGAAAACATTTTTAAAAATTATTTAAGGTCTTACTTTTCTATATTTGAAATCTTATTCTAATGATGATAATTTTTGAGGCACTAATATATGGGTGGTTTTTTATAATCTTTTGTAGGCTCTGTTTTGTAAAATTTAAAAATTTGGAATCTATGGTATGGTGTTGTCCTTGAACATTTCCAAAAAATTGTTCATAGACAATTGCCTCATGTCCAAAATCTAACTACCTTTTTTTTTTTGATAATTAACTTGTTTGCTACTAACTATTTTAATAAGTATTTCCCTTCTTTCCTAATAACTACCTTCATCTTTATAACTACATCCCTCCTTTTCCCTACCCACCAACATGTATATGAAAAAATAAAATAAATTTTATATTGACATAACCAATGATAAATTATTTAAAACCATATGAAAACATAAAAAAATTAAAAT
>Ga0116229_10009493_pt1 | contig 14823 bp, 11 predicted proteins | sample S1TSphgellanicum_3_FD_87313 | JGI IMG/M metagenome (GOLD analysis project Ga0116229, IMG submission 87313) | Host-associated microbial communities from peat moss isolated from Minnesota, USA - S1T2_Fc - Sphagnum magellanicum MG | ecosystem: Host-associated > Plants > Peat moss > Unclassified... | reverse complement strand
TGTATCATCTCCATCACCAAACCAACTTGAAGCTCCTATGTATCATCATCATCGTCTTACAACTTCAAGCAACAATTAATTGGGTTATTACACACTAATAATGCAAATGATTGTCCTAAGTAGTGTTCATTGTATCACATCAAGTTCTTTAGTGCACTTGGAAAATTAATGTAATCTATTGAAATACATACAATGGAGCTTTTGCAAAATTTGCAAGAGCTTCAAGCACAAACACAACACTACTATTGAAAGCATATTCATAATCAAGGTACCCCTTTTTGGACAAATGACTCAAAGACTTTGTTTTTGCTATTTTCCAAATATAGAATCTTTATGGAATAAATTTAAGTGAAAAACATTGGATAGTTCAAATTATGATAATTTGCATGGTGGTGGTGATTTTTCACATGCATATGTAATTATGTATAAATATTTTGGTAAAAACCTGTAAATGTAAAAAATGAATACACAAGTTTTTATGTGCAACTTAACATGTTTTCTTACATGAAAATGTCCTACACATGTTGTCGACACTTGGGGCCACAAATTCTAAACCTAATGAATATATAAAATGAACCAAATGGCAAAAAATAGGAATCATTTTCCTTGTAGCCCTTTCAAAATGGATTTTGTAACTTTCAAAAAATATATATTGTATATTATTTAATCAAATGCATTATATGAACATTGCCAAATATAAATGTATGCATTACTTATTCATGAAAGAAAATTGAAGTCAATTACATTGTTTAATACATTCCTTTTGATTCCTTTAAGATGAAAATTATAGTTAAAACAAAGAGTCAAATTATTTAAAAGGACTCAAAAAGGACATATATATTATATCCAATCTATTATTGGATTTTTTTATTAAATTAACATGACATCATTTTAATTCTAATCATACACCAATCCATTATAATCATAAAATAATATATGTAATAAAAATCCAAAATAATCTTTTGCAATCCTTTTTTTGTTAAACCGTTGTTTTGGGTACCTTGATTGTGAATATGCCCTTGAGGTAAGTTTTTTATGGTGTTACAATGATGGCTATCAAATACTTATGGAAATGCCCTAAAACTCTTATACTAGACAATGTGTTGTTAAGGTGTTCATGGATTGCACAAAATAATTTGATGAAAAAATCTTGTTTAATGTTTAAATGTTAATACAAAAGATGAAATCATGCAAATCAATTTCAGCTATTACGTAGCTCTTCATTTGGATTTTGTTGTTTTCCTTTGAAAAACCTTGTTGAACATTATTTTGTAACATGCTTAGGAATTTTCTTTTGAGGTGAAAAACATGGAAATGAATATGTAAATGTGAAAGGAAGAATGATCTGAACATGAAACTATTATGAAACACAAAATGTCCTTCTTCATTCAACACATCATAAACTTAAATCTCTACTTCATGTGCTCATGTTTGTTGCGTGTCACTTGTACATGTTATAGAATGTTTTAAGATTGTACATGTTGCAAAATGTTTTAGGAAAGAACATGGATTTTATATGTGGGATTCATGTTATGATTTGACTTAGGTGTTGTTACAATGTCAAATGTTGCAATGGTTGGAAAGAAATGGACAGTGAACATGGGAGCACATTGTTCCCTACAAAAGTTGAAAAAGATTCAATTATTAAGGGGTTAATCTGATACTACATCAATATAAGGTATGGGAAATTTGTAGAGTAATTTGTTATTCCAAAGTTTTACCATGAATTAAAAGTGGAGTTTGTAGTAATAGTTTGAGGTAAGTGTTATATATCATTATTCATCTTTGTTAGGTTATAACAAGTGGGTGGCTAATTACAAATTTGGGCTTCATAGTTGTACATGTTGAACATGAAATGCCCAAAATACTAATATTTAAAAACATGTTGACATGTCAAGTAACACCCAAGGACAGTGACAAAACATCAAAAGGGCAAAACAAGATGTCCTCTACATCTACTATGATGGAGATTGGGCTAATAAGCAAACACTTTTGGAACATTGACATAAAGGTTGTGACATTAAAACATCCTTTTATTCAAACTTAGGTAAATGTGTTAAATTGTTGATGAACCCCAACCTCAAGTTGCCCAAGAAACCAAAAAACTAAAACACATGTTTGTGATGAAAAATCAACTTTCACTTGTTGATTAAAAGCCAAGCAAAAATTGACAAGGAGTAGGATAAAATTTTTGTAGGTGATACAGTCATCAAGCAAATGTGTTCACTCAAAACATTCCATGGATTACAACCACTTGCAAGGTATGATGCAAAACACCACAAGTTCACTTCCATTGTAGATGTTTGTGTAACATCAAAAGAAGAACTTGTAGTTGATGGAAAGCATAAAAAATAGTCAAAACCATAAAAAAAAGGAAGGATCACCTAGAGATCTAATACATGCAATTGTCAAAGAAGGAGGTACTACTAGTAGCCAATGAATGACAATGCAACAAAATGGAATTGAAGCCCAAAAGCCTTACAAAATGCAAGCTTGAAAAATATCAAAGAAGGTGGCTTGGTGGGTGGTTGACAAATTTCATAGCATACTTGAGCATGACAGTGGGGAGACATCTACTTCAACCTTTACGTCCCCATCCAAAGGTCAACATTCTAATGGGCTTCATGTTATAAATTTTTCTGAAGTAGAAAATGTTGGAAAGGATGGACAACCTAACATGTATACAAACTTGGAAAAACCAAGGTTGAAGTAGGCACAAGCTACAACACCAAATTTTAACATGGCATTTGGTGTAAAAATGTAGCTGCATTTTGACTTGACATCTTGTCCACATGACACATCATCTTGGAAATAAGTGACAATTTCCAATTCTCCTTCTATTGACCTCACATTTGAAGAATTTCCATCCAAGGAATTAGGTGAATTTGAAGGTGAACGCAAATATGCATTGCTCTCTGCACATACAAAAGCATCACATGTGGTTACCATAAATTGATAGCCACCTCCTCATCCTCTTCTTTTTTTGAAACATGTCCCTATCTCTTTTGTGTAATTGCCATACATGTTATGTCACTATGACTAGGAAAATGATACTATTGATGGATTCAAATCTAGATTATAATTATATAAGAAGTTTGAAGATGACAAGTGAGACAACTAGATTGAAGACATATTTATGTCTTCATATGGGAGCTAGTCATTTGTAGAATTGATAAAAGAACTACGTTTTCATTTTGAGTTTAATTATTTGTTATGTTTTCTCATGTACCAACTTTGTTGTAGGGTTTAATTTCTAGCTTGTTGCATGTTGGGTTCAAAAATTAAATCAATACAACAACAATTCCACCACTCTATGTGTTGAATATGTATGTAATCAAGCTATTGTGGATGAAAAATTCAAAGTGTTGCTTGAATATGTTGAGCATTGACTTCTAGGAAAAATAGTCATGGGGCTAGAAGTAACTTGGAAGGAGATAAGGCCTCAAAAAATTGATGAATATGTTAAGAAAAAAATGCAAGATTGGGAAGCCAACATAGCTCCTCAAATGGAACATATTACCTAAAGGTGGCATCTTATGTACTTCATTTTCTACAATACCCCACTTCTACAAAGTGTTTTGCCACCATTCCCATGGACACACAACAAAAAGGAAGTAAAAACTATTGTGGCGATTATTTATAAAATGAAGAAAGCAAAACAAATATGGTAAACATTGTGGAGTGTACTAATTTTTAAAATGTTCATGTTTGCATGGGGATTTCAACCACCTCTATGTCACCCTACTAAGGGAGGGAACAAGGACAACATTTTGGAATGGATTGGACTAGGCTTCAACTCTCAGCCATGGGTTCCAATCAAATGGATGTTTATTAAACTGTGGAATTTGGCAACCTAATTACCATCAAGGAAAAAAGATGCCAAATAAAAAAAGGATGAAAAATAACATGAACATATGAAAGTAAGGCATGTTTTATGTTTGTCTACCATCTTGCAACACTTATTGTCCTACAATAACTATCATTTTATAATAATTACCATCATGTTGCAACTACTTTCTTTTGTAGATTTGAAAAGAAAACCAGTGTGCCTACAAACTTCATGTAGCTATTGCCTATTGTTTGCAAGCCTTTTATTACTACTTCCTACCATATGTTGCACCTACAACACCTACAAACCCTTTGTAGCTGTTGTTTATTGTTTATAGTAGCTCTCTACCTTTTGCAAACTTCAAACACAATAACTACCTTCTTACTATTACCTTCTAGTGGCAACTACCTTCTTGTACTAGGTCTACCTTCATATTCTAGTACATATAATATTTTCATTGTAAAAAAGAAGAACCAAACTAAGAAATTAATAATCTACATCAATTAAGAAGGAATTATTTTCCCTACCTTCCTAAAGGTCAATACAAATAGGAAAAAATAATGCACTTGACAACCTTCAATCATTTTCTATTACATAACATCAAGTATAATATTCTTCCATATTCTTCTTTTCTTTTTACACACACAGTTCTTCCCCAAGAAAACTTTACTAACCACATCCAACCTGGAATCATACAAAGGAATGCCCTACAAGCCTACTCATCAATAAATAAATAAAGAACCCAAGAAATATATTCACCACATAAAGGTTGAGTATTTATCCTTCTAAATATCCTTATCCTAATCCCTTCCACACATCTTAATTAAGGGAAATCCATCCTTCCCTTATCCACTTGGATTAATTAACCTAGATGGCTTTACCCCCTAGTAAATAGAAAATGGTACGAGTAGGATATTTACCACTAGTAATAAAACAATTATTAGAATACCTTTCTAAGTAAACTATACTAGGATATTATTTCTAGTAAATAACGTTATGTTATTAAAATTCTTCCCAAAATGAACTTTTGATTATTCTATCCCATGAAGGTAGTTCATTATACTAACATTATTACCATTTGAAAACACTTCCATTCTAGAATTCTCCTAAGATTGTTTTGACATATAATAATAACTACCATCCAGTGATAGTACTATTGTCTCCTAACATCCATGTTGTTTAACCAACATAAGATAATTTTCTATTGTTAATAATGTTACATGAAGAGGGGGTTTTTTTATTTGCAAGTTGTACAAATGTTTTTTCATGCCAAGAATGGAGCTACATGTGGACTAGCATTTGAATCATTCAAACATCATGTTAACAAATGGTGGGATGGGTATATCAATTGGATACAAAATGTGCAATTACAAACGATGTAGATAATGGCTATGGCAAACAAACCCAAATTCCTTGAGGCATGGCAACAAAAGGACAATGTGCTCGAAGACAAGTGCTTGCAACAACACTTCATTGAATGGCTGAAATTCTCAAGTTCTACATGGCTTTAAACCTTTGCGGTGAATTCTCAAGTTCGAACATGAAATTTAGGGTTTGGCACCCACGTCATCATGATATGCATTTGCCGCATGCCCAAGGCTGTTACAATATCAATTCCCAAGTTATACCACACACTATGTTACATTGCAATGTGCATTAAACTTGAAAAAGGAGAAGTACTTAGTTGCAAACATTAAGATTGATAGATTTTGCATAATTCGAATGTGTACACTTGGATCATTGTATTTTGCACAACACCATACCTTTCAAAGATTGCGACCTTGGTTGGTAACATTGAAAAAGAACTTAAAAGTGTGAGGACAACTTTTGTCAAGCACTTACAACAAAACACATCATGGACATCATTGTCTTCTTTCAAACACCTCCAAGAAAGCCCAAAAGCTTAAACATAAACTTGAAATGAAAACCTAATTGAAATAATTAGTTGTAACACAACTATTGAACTTCTACCAAATATATCAAATGGTCATGACCTAAACATTTGTGGGAATGCATGTGGGGTAAAAACTCAAACAATGTTTAGACTTTCATGCCCAATTTGTGTTTCAAGAGAAGCACACACCAAATGAATAGCACTTTAAAGTCGAGGTGCTACAACAAACTTGAATTCACTAGAAGCATGAAAATTCATTCAAAGGATCAAACCAAGAAGATGGAGGAAGAAAACACTGAAACATGGGCTGCCAAAAAGTTAAACACTCGAAAAACCATTTGAACATTGAAAAGGAGGGGTAAAGGGAATGGGGCCGGGGCAAAACATGTTAGGGAGTACTTTTGTACCTAGTGCATTTACAATCTTAGGCCTGTTTAATATTTTCCCTATTCTACATTTCCATCTTCAGGTAATGGTAGGTCTTCTCCAAACTCAAGTTTTTCAAAGTCAATCTTTTCCAACTATCGCCGTTTTCATTCATTGTTCAATTTTCTCTACTTCCACACATCTGGCTTTGCTATCTCATCATCCCTTGCTTGGATTTTGTTGAAGTTTCTACCAAAGATTTTGAAATGTGTGTAAACTTTGAATCCAATGGCTGGTGTTATAATGGCATGCATGGATGAGTAGATTAGGTCACATTTCTAACTAAAGTAGAGGTAAAAAGAGTGTAGAAAGGGCTTTGGCTCTGAGGAGCTAAATGGTGCCAGTGAGGAACCCAGGAAACCAAAAACTGGTCACATTGTCCATTTAAGGTTTGAGGTTTTGGGATCCCCTTGAATACTAACTACTGTTAAGTGAACTTGAAATTGTATTGATTCTGGATTGCCTGAAGCCAAAGACTAGAGATTCTTCAGTCCAAATGTTTCTATGATCACAACTCATTTCTCATTTCTCTGCCATGGAAGAACTAGCAATTTGCACAGTTTGACATATTTTCATACTGGATCATATGAGTTAAAACTCTATAGAGGCACGTGAAGCCAATGAACCCCTTGTCTTCTTTCCTTCATCAGTTTTCAGTACATGATCTAAAAGTAGGAGTTCAAGTTCTCCTGCAAGTTGATGACACCCCCACTAGATGTCGGGTGAATTCTTGTCACTGAGTACTGGATGATGTCCTTTGTAACTTGGACATGGATGTGTTCGTCTGGTTTACAGAAACGCATGCAATAAGCTTCCAACAGCAACATCAGACTAATTGCAACAACTATGGCTAAACTGTTTGTTGAGACCAAAATTCCTGAACCAAATACAGCTTTCAAACATTGCTGAAATAATCTGAAATCCAAGGTAAATCAGCATGACCTATCTCGCAGTTGGGGCTCGTCGACTGGGAGGGCCACTATGATTCCCACTGTTACCGTTATGGGGCAGATCTGTCCTACTGACCATTAGTAAGGCTTTTAACATCTTTTCTACATCTTCTGGCAGGTACCTCAGGTAACTCTTTGGACCAGCTCCTTGAGGGTCTAGTACATGTCCATAGAATTCTATAAAGGTTCTATAAGCTGGAACTACAGCATCCAGTACTGCGTGTTTTGTTCCTTCTCTTAAATCATCTTCTGTTACAATCCAATGTGCTTGCCTTGCACATGATTCCTCTAATGCAGCATTGAAGCGAGAGAGTCGTTGTCGCACTAGCTCACGAGCTGATCCTCTTCCACCAGCTGGCCCCATCATCCCCTCTTGATTCAGATGATGCAGCACATGGCCCCATACCTCACGCTCATATGCCAAGGCATGCTGCTGTACCTGAGAAACATTTCCCACCAGAGGCTGGAATCAGCCTAATCTTAGAAGTAATTAGTCTTACAATGTTCATAAGCCTCTAGCAGGAGCTGTCAAATACCATTGCATAACAAAGCTTATAAACTGACAATGTATAATTTTGCCGCATAGCTGCTCACATATTGAGCATTTCAATGACTTATTATGTGGCTACTAAAGAGCTTTTTTCTTTTGAACCCCGATTAGACTCCTTGCATAATTAACTGAGCAAAACTTGTTCCACTTTTGCAAGGGATTTATAAAGAAAATTGGAGGAAAAACCTTGTCTTTAGCATGAAAGAAATGATGAAACCGAAACCTTATGCCACATATAACCATTTAAAAACCAGCCATAAAACTTACTTGAAGTATGAAATCTCTAAACGAACCAAGAATTTTGATTACCTTTTGTCGTTGTTCAGTGAGCCATGTCTCCCCTAACAATGGGCCAAGCTCACACCTTCTAGCACGTGTGCGCATGTACCACAGGTTATTCATCATAAAGATGTGTCTCAGAGCAGGGTCAGAAAACTCTTTAGACCGCCTCTCCACTTGCAGCTCCAATGCTTGCATGAAGAGAAGAACACCATAGGCTAGGCCTTGTTCTTCAGATTGTTCGTGGCCCCGCCAGTTTTGATCAATCTTCAACACTTTATCCATGATGGGGCTGTAGAATTCACTCACTAAATACTTGAGATAGTTCACCACATAGCTGCTGAGTCGTGTGACACTCCCATCTTGTACCAATGCACCTTCATTCTGTTCGGCCACCCACTGCTTGAATTCCCAAAATGTTTGACAAGCTCCAGAAACCACCTGAAAGAACCATTACACTTTCACATCTTAGGAAACACTCCATTGGAACTAGGCATGTTGTCAGCACCTTGATCAAGAGAAAAACAAGGCTGCCCCCAGAACATACCACTTCCACCTCTGAAGAAACAGTGTATGTATGTGTGACTTGAGGGATGCACATTCCGTGTGACCTACCTATGATGATATTTGCAGGTTTGTCCACATAACACAAGTTGAATCAAGGTGGTTCAGTTACATACCAATTTTTGCAATTCACGGGTTCGGGCCCGAAGCTCAAGACCACTGTCCCCTTCAAACACAGTGTTAACAGTTGGTACACATTGGTCCAAGGTCTCAAAGATGTCTAGCAGCTTGAACAACTTTTCAGGAGCTCTGTGACTGCGTGCAATTCCCTCCCCAAATTGCAAGAACTGAACCATTCCAGTGCTTGCCACTTTGACAAAACACTCTGTCCACAAGTCCTGGTCCAGATGACCCAATACTTGCCTTGCAAGTTGCCTTTCACTAGCATACAACACCTTTACAGCAACTTCAATGTGTTGACACCACAGTCCTATCATGACCTGAAGGACATCCCAATCTATTCTGTCAATTGCTTCAGGACTCGAGTTTTTTAAGTAGTTGAGTTTCAAACCCTGCCACAGTCCACGGATGGAAACTCTCAGTAACAGAAGCTTTGTTCATGTGTGGTGGGATAGAAATCTGTACTCCTCCAATACCATTGAAATTTTCTCTCTTGACAAGTAAATCATGGATCTGGTACAAGAACATGCAATGATATCTTGCCTGCAAACTGACAAAAGCTCGATTTCTGCGAATTTCACCAAAAGCCCCCAAGCAGCCTTCACAGCCACCAGTGTGTTGCAGAGTTTCTATGATGGCATGCAACCTCTCCAGCACCCATGCAGGTAGCAGGATTACATCCTGCACCTTTTCATCACTCAAAGCTGAAGCACCTGGTGATGTTCTACCCCCGTCTGTGGTTTTCTCCACATGGTCTGGAAGTGTCAGTGGTAGAGTATGCTCAACCATGAGAAACTTAAACTCAGTAACCAGCTTCTCCTGCACTAGTCCTTGCAACCCACCATCCAGTCCCCTTGCTGCCTCATCTGCAATTTTAAGCCCATCAATGTGTTTTTGAGAATGGTACAAAGTCAAAGGCAATGAATGAATGACTGGCATACTCAACAATATGAATAAGCTGCAAAGAAGAGATGTAATTGCTGACCTGATTGATGGTGTATAAGTGTCATCAATGATTGATTGACCTTCATGACACGGTACTTATCAACACTTTTCTCTTGGAGTAAAACCTCCATTGCTTCTTTTAGCAATTTAATTGCAACTCCAGAATTGAGCTTAAGGTAGTCAAGCAAGTCTGCCAGCTTCACTACTGTGGAAAGATAAACCTCAAGATCCTCCCTTGGCTCTCTTATCAGTGTCTTCTCCAACAAATGGGCCTCATCAAACTTCTTGATCAAGTTCTTGGCTGGTCCCAGTGACTCTTCAATCCACTCTGACACACTCTTCACAGATTCCGCTTGCACCAGCAAAGGTGCCATTGCTTTCTTCAGGTGTGGCAACCGCTCACCAATGGTCTGGAGCTGGAGCTCTGACTTGTCCAGGAGTGATCCAAGCTCCCGTGTCTTGTTCAGGTTCTGGTAGAGTTCTTGCCTTGTGGCTATGAGTTGATTATGTGCTGTTGTTCCATTGACTCCTGTTTTATAAGAGTTGGATGTTGGGTCTCTTGCCAGAATGTGAAAGAAGTCCACTGTCTCAAGCCCCATCTGTGCTAATCCGACCCAAATCCTGGACCTAATTTACAGCTCCAGAAAGTCACCCTTGTTATGCTACTGCACTTCTCTAACATGGATCTTAACAGAATTTTGCATTGATAAAAGTAAGCTTCCTTGAACTGCACATCCTGGAGGACTGAAAAGCTCTGCCATTTGCTTCTGAGGCTTCATTGTCTCTCAAGGCTTCCTCTTCATGCCTCTTTCTGCATAAAAGGGATCAAAATTAGAAAAATCCCTAGTTGGGAGTCAAGACCACATAGAATCCCATGTAACAATTCAACCTCTCACATATGTCTGATGTATCACACAGTACTACTACATATTCCTGGAATTTGAAGCAGATCAACTCTTCACCAGCAAACACATGCAAATTACAATATCTGTCTATTGTACATCATGGCAGAGATAAAAAAATAGAAGCAAAATGTATAACTTGATAAGTATTTGAGAATTTCTTCATCATGCGATTTTCATCAAGCAGAATAGAATTGAGAGAAGTGATAATTAGGCTACAAAGAATATTTGGTGCCAACAAAATCTCAGCAAACAGCAAAAGTGGAGTCCTAATTCATCCTGAACAACACACAAAAAAACTGAGTGCCCTTTCTTCTTTGGCTTGGGATTTCAAACTCTTGAAGCTGATTCTGCACAGCTTGGATTACAGAGAAAATTGTATAAACTTGGAGTGAAAGAATCACTAAACCACCAGCCATAGAAGAAAACAGACAAGCTTTTGACTGTCAACTTTCAGCTCAAAGGGAAGAGTTTTTCACTATCTGTCTTCTTGTTATGGCCAAGATTTGCTGGCAATTACAAGATTTCAAGAAACGAGAGGAAATCTGTGAAGGAAACCAGCTTTTTCATCGCATTCTCACTTCCAATCCATAGCCAAATCTCAAAGTTTTAGACCAAGATTGTGAACATCCAAATTTTATACCTCCTGCAAACACAAGCGATCTCGCAAGCTCTGCGAAACTAATGGGAGAACAGTGACGAAAGAGGAGATGCTGCAAGCTCAGTACATATACAACAGCAGCCATGGTGTACACAGAATGAAGAAACACTTATTCGTCATGTCTGAATTCATGACACCTTGATTGTTTTTAGCGCACGCCAACAAGCAAGCAAGCAAGAAAGAAAGAAAGAAAGAAAATCGTAGCAACGTAGATCTCGCCAAGAGAAACCAAACCAAAACCCTTACCAAAAAAGAGAGAAAGAAACCCGACAAGAGAACGCGATCCAAGCTCGCTCCAAACTGCTAATTGTCTAGTTTAGCAGCAAAAAAAATTCAGAAAAAAAAACTCTCAACTTTTCCTCCTAACTACGTCCTTTATTTCTTCCTTCTTCTCTGCGTTGCGTTGTACTTCGTCGCAATCCGATTCCTCCGGCTACTTCAAAACTGCAATCTTGAATCCCACTCTACTCCGATCCGTCATCACAGAAATTCCATAACCAGGAGCACGAGAGAATCATATGAAGCACATGTTCGTGTGTCCATCGATCCCCACGCACACTCCAGGCGCGAAATTTCTGCCGCAACTGCCGCTGTTGTTGCGGCGGCTGGCTTTCTTGGTCACTTACAAGAAATTCCTTCCCATCGCTATTGCCATCGCCGCGCTTTGGCGCGGAAATAGAGTGCACTTGGTGCGCAGTTAATGTAGTTTAGTCAAACTGTTCACCTGGTCACCTGAAACACAGTGGCCTGAGACGGAGTCGCTTTCTGGAATCTGCATCTCCACCAACGCTCAGTAAATGTGGCCCTGCACTCGAAATCTTGGATGAGATTCATGAGTCCAAACCGGTGAATCTAGAAAATTTGGATGAGATTCATGAGTCCAAACCAGTGAATCTAAGAAATCTTGGATGAGATTCATGAGTCCAAATCAGTGCATTTAGAAATCTTGGATGGGATTCATGAGTCCAAACCAGTGAATCTAGAAATCTTGGATGAGATTCATGAGTCCAAACCAGTGCATATAGAAATCTTGGGTGGGGTTCATGAGTCCAAACCAGTGAATCTAGAAATCTTGGATGAGATTCATGAGTCCAAACCAGTGCATCTAGAAATCTTGGATGGGATTCATGAGTCCAAACCATTGAATCTAAGAAATCTTGGCTGAGATTCATGAGTCCAAACCAGTGCATCTAGAAATCTTGGATGGGATTCATGAGTCCAAACCAGTGCATCTAGAAATCTTGGATGGGATTCATGAGTCCAAACCCAGTGAATCTAGAAATCTTGGATGGGATTCATGAGTCCAAACCCAGTGAATCTAGAAATCTTGGATGGGATTCATGAGTCCAAACCCAGTGAATCTAGAAATCTTGGATGAGATTCATGAGTCCAAACCAGTGCATCTAGAAATCTTGGATGGGAATTATGAGTCCAAACCAGTTGACTCCACTGGAAGACTCTTGGGACGGTGAAAAAATTCACAGCTTTCCAGTGCATTACAAGAGTCTAATAAGTGAACAGAGTCAAATCTCATTTATTGACTGCTACTTGTTTCTGATAGTTTGATTGGTCCAATTGGGTTGCTATTGGGGTAGTAGTCTCCCACCTACTTGGATGAAACCCTAAAACACCAACCAACAAATGAGAATGTTGAGGCACGGTTTCAAAGTTTCAAACCTTTTTGTCAGCCCCCAAATTGCTTGGACAAATATTCCATCCAATTTTCAATCAATCTCGTTGTCATCATCCATCCATCTATCAATTATCATCCACCCATTATTGCTATCTTCTTTCTAGTTTGGAGGGGGAGGGGGAAAAGGGGTTCTCCTTAAACGCTTTTTTTGTGTCACCACCTTGCTTTGTTTGTCAATTTGAAACTCTTGGGCCTTTTTTTTGCCTTAAGTTGCTTGGCAAACTCACTAAAAAAGAGTTGTTTACTTTGTCGGCTTCTATTTCACATGCAACTATTGTATCAATTTTTTTTTAAAAAAAACTCATAATTGTTTCAACATTTGTTTTTTCTTTTTCAATTTTACGATTTCTCAAAAGTGGCAAATGATTTGCTAGAAGCACTTTTTTCTTTTTTTTCCCCCCATTCTTTTCTCAAAATTTTGCAATATAGTGAAAAATTCACCACAAAGAAAATCACTGATCTTGAATGTAGTAACTTAGGCTTGAATTGAGGTGGAGGGTTTTTAAGTTTCCAGCATGATTGGTCCTTGTATCTTACAAACTTCCCCTCCCTTGCATGTGAGGCTTGAATGTATCTTGCATTCATCATCTTAAGTTTGTTACTCAAAATTTTGTTCAACTCCCACAGAAGTTTAATTCCCATTCAAGTTGGGTTTGATGAATGCTTTGCAAGATTCTCATCATGTCATTTTGTGACCATTTCGGTCCCACTTTCTCAAAACAAACGTAGGTGTCCTCACCATGCCCATTCCCCTATGATTGTTACACAAGTTGATCTCAAACCATTTGGTTGGACTCAACAATTCATGGGTCAAATAATGGAGAGCACTGGCCTGTTGGGGGTTTCCAATATAACCATATATGCATGTTCAATACACTCAACTTGGTTGTATATTGTAGTACCTTGGGCACTTTGACAAATGTTTGTCAAATAATTTCAAGGTTTCCATTTCAACAAGTGGTGTGCCGTGCCATTTACAATAAAAAGTATCTTAAAGCAAAAGAAGAATTATGGAAACTCAAATATTTCATGATACAAAATATAATCTTCAAAAAAATATTCTAAAAGAAACCAAAGTCCTTCAAGATATTATAACTCTATTATAACTAATCTCAAGTTTCAACACAAGCCAAAATATCATCTTTCAAACAATCCTCATATGAAAAAAATAGACCTATTACACACCTAGGGGCCCAAATCCCTTAAGCTACTGTACTCTCTAATGAATCTAAACACAATATCCTTGCCTTCGTAGGCAAGGCCAACAAATGATATATTTACCCAATCTTCCATCAGATTTCATCAAATTTCATGGAGTCAATGGAGTGAGGGAATGGTGGAAGGATGGATGGATGATTCTCTCACTTCATTCACTCCATAAAAAGAAAAATGAATAAGATCCACCTTTAACAACAATCATGTTGCCCTCTTCAGTGAACAAACCACTTTCTTTCATCGTGGATGTCCTTTACAATGATGGAGACCATCATCTCATAAGTTATCATGTACATATCTTGTTGGGTAGTACACATCAGTTCTTTTAACCCTATCTGGATGCAGACAAGGGTTATAGAATTAGGTAGTGTAAAAAAAATTACATATAGTAAAGGACGTTGTGAAGCATCATTTCATCCATCTATTTTGTCATCCATCCGTCCATCCATCTGGTCATTCATCCATCCTGTCATGATCTGTTTACTCCGACGCGGCGAAAGAGTGGAATACAGATGGGGTGCTGCGGAGAAAGCAATAGAGATGGCACACATACCAAAGCTCTGCAATGACGGGGCAGATGGATGAAATGATGTTTCACATCTGTCCGGTCATCCATTCGTTCCATCATGGTCTGTTTACTCCGACAGGGCAGAGAAAGAGTGGAATACACATATATATATAGTGAATTGAAAATTAATAATATTTTTAGCGGATGTCATCAAATTAGAAATAAAATAAAATAAAATAATCCACCCAACCCAGAATCTGACCAATTTGTTTCATGGTGAATTCTCT
>Ga0116229_10009490_pt1 | contig 14825 bp, 8 predicted proteins | sample S1TSphgellanicum_3_FD_87313 | JGI IMG/M metagenome (GOLD analysis project Ga0116229, IMG submission 87313) | Host-associated microbial communities from peat moss isolated from Minnesota, USA - S1T2_Fc - Sphagnum magellanicum MG | ecosystem: Host-associated > Plants > Peat moss > Unclassified... | reverse complement strand
GGCTGCATTCAAGGATTGTTCGGTCACCAGGCGAGAAGGCCTGGTTCACGGCTGCATTCAAGGATTGTTCGGTCACCAGGCGAGAAGGCCTGGTTCACGGCTGCATTCAAGGATTGTTCGGTCGCGTGTTCGAACCCTGGGTCCAACCATGGAACTTGGGCGATTTTCATTCAAGGTGGGGTTGTCAGGGACTTTGAGAAACGAGCCGGTTTCGCATTCGGCCAACATTGCTGGGATTGGCGGTGTAATGAATAATTTACTTCTTGTTCAAAACATTGGATGATTTTTCTTCCGATTTCACATGCCTTCCAATTTTCCCAGATGAATGCACAAATTTCTTATAAATTTGCATAGTTACAAAAACCTTTGAATAAATAAATTCTTAGTGTAGTTGGAAGTACACATGTGGGCACCTCATTTTCCAAAATGTCCCACATTTTATTTTTTTCATGTGATACCATTGCAAGGATTTATTAAATGGTTTTTTATAACTATGCAAATTTATAAGACATTTGTGCATTCATCTGGGAAAAATGGAAGGCATGTGAAATTGGAAAAAAAATTCATCCAATTTTTATCACAAGAAAGAAAAATCAAATCAAATGCACATTGATTTTTATGCTATGTAAACACCTTTGGTCACGAGCATTATCAAAATCGAGCCCCTTGTTTCCAGTAATGCCCGTGGCCTCAAGCATTACCCTACACATAACTTTATTTTGCATGGTTTCCTCCCATGTCATAGAATGTCTAAGCCTTGTTTGAGTTGCTATTAAAGGTGTAAAAATTGTTTGGAATTTTAGTACAAGAATTATTTTTATCAATTTTCACTATTGAAAATAGTCCACTGATTTTGACAATTGAAAATATTATCAAAATTAGTCTAACAAAAAAAATTACCAAAATTTATCTACTAAAAGTGAACTATTGAACACTATTTCCAAAAAAAATTTACCGAAATAAGTCTATCGAAAAAGGATTACCAAACATATTTATCAAATTCTACTATCAAAAATCTACTAAAAACTTTATCTTATTTTCAGAACAAAAATTTTAATAATGAATTGTTGACTATCAATTGAGATTTCTTAATTGTAGATAAAGTTAGGGATAGTCACTTTTGGAGTAAGTTTATCAAAAAAATTTAAGTAATCATTGTTTTGAGGGTTAAATTTCCATTGTTTTTTTGAGATAATGCAAAGTTTTTTTTATGTGAAGAAAAGGTAGATTTGAGTATTTTGTGTTTTGATGTGAAAAAATTGAAATGTGTATATTTTGAAGTTGTATTTTTCATTAAATTTTTCTATCTTTGTTTTTTAATTTTTATTGTTTCACAAGTTTGACTATTTTGACTTTACAATTGTTATCAAATTGGCTAAAATTTTAGATCCTTTGAAAACTCAATAGTCTATTTGTATTATTGTTAGCATAACTTCCTATCATTAATTATTTGTCATCTTTATGTTGTAAGAAATGTATTTCATTTTTTACTCTTTTTCTTTAATCTAAAAAACTTGAAATATACTAGGTGGCCTTAACATTTGGTGACCACTCTACAAATTTAGAACCATGATTTCTAGTGCAACGAGTTTTATTTTGAGAATTCTAGTTGCAATTTGTCTCGACCAGAAGATTGGATTTCATTTACAAAATTGATCATACATTATTGTTATGTTTGTTTTTAAGCAAGCTTCAAAAAACCAAAAACGTTAAAGTTTTTTTCATTTTTAATTTGTATACTACTGCAATATGTCAACAATGTTCACTAGGAGCATGAAAAAACAATTGGATAAAGTGTTGCAAAAAATGAACAAGGTGGACCTTCTAGCAATCATGAAGGGGTAGAGCTACCAAAAATGGATTCAAAGGACATGCTACCGTCCACAATGGTGAATTGGAGTTGGAAATTACTATTTTAAAAAATTAGAAAAAATGGAAAAATACCATAATCATTTATTCAAAATGATTGTTGTTGCAATGGAACCAAAGATTTCGCAAGAACCTATTTGTAATGCTACCAAAATCCAAGTTTTGTTGGTACCATGAAATTGTTTAACCCAATGTTTATGTTTGAAACAAAGAAATTTTTCAACTCCCAAAGCGATTGGAAAAAGTGCAACAATTTCAAGAAAAAGATAATTTTCATAATGGGTGCAATGGTCATTCCTAAAAGATGAATTTCATAGTTGAAAATGAATTCTAGCAAGAAATTCCAATATGTTAATCTTAATGTTGAAGTTTCTTCTTTTGTTCCAACCTATTTTTTTTATCTTGGTACAATGTGATAAAAAGTTATTCTAATTATTAGTCTACCACCTTGAATACTATAATTTACTGAAACCAATTTGATTTTGCCCAATATACTTGTGACTACTAGAATTTCCAATGAACAAAATCCAATGGTACCTTCTACCAAAAATATGTTGCCCAACCCAAGATCACATCTTGCCGATTATGGACCACACTTTCTTGGCTTAGGTTGTATGCCACCACCTTGGTCTATGATGAGTAACCATTATTTGTTGGATACCCTTCACATGTTTATGAAAATTCATCTTCCCATACTCAATCTTTTTTGGTTTTGGTTAGAATTCTTCAAATATGGTACCTTGGTTATGGCAAATGTGGCATCTACCAAAATTTCATCAAGGGTATGTGGAAAATCAAAGGTGAGATTATCCTTACCAAATTCCAAACTCATTACAATTGTTACCAAAATTCCCAATTTTGGTAGTGTGATTGTTCCTATGGTGAACCAATCTAGTTTTGCTTCCAAATCAAAGTTCTTCCTCGAACTTGTTGGTGATTCCATCAAGATGAAATTATAATAGAGGAGTATTTTTGGTTGTTTGGTGTTGTTGCCCACATGTTTGGTCACCACTATTGTTCGTACAATCTTTTCCTTCAATGGTGATTAAATCATTCCCTTAATCATGGGTAACTTTTGCATTATGCAATTAAGGACAACCAAGCAACATGAAATGATTATATATAAACATCTAACACATTGTTCCCCATAATTGTAAAAGTTACAATGTATGGGATACCATGGATGTGGATTTTGAGGTCCTTAATTAACTTTATTAGTTTAATAAAGGTCTGATTTACCATCCTAAAAATATAAAGAGTTGGTTTAGAATACCTAACCATAGTTTCTTCCTCAAGTTTTCAATGGTGATGTTTACTCTAAACCTTCCATCCAACAAAACATATTTCACTATGATTTTTCCCTTATGCACTTATATGACAGCCATGTGATGGTCTATAGTTACTAAGGTTATTATAAGAGTAGGTCCTAGTGCAACAACACATTTTTTGGTAGGAGAAAATTCAAAAAAAATGTATTCCTTTAGAAATGGGGCAAGATGGATGAGTTGTCCCAAGGTGAAAATATGTTTGTTGTCCAATAACTATTGTCTCATTTCTTATAATATCAAAAGATTTTTCGTGGGTGGTATTCTAGTAACATTTTTGGTACCGTTAAAAGTTTCAACAACAAGATTTTCAATAAGATTTGAATATGTGGTAACTAGATTTTTGGTAATTTGTTACAGTTTCAACTACATGGGAGGTTTTTTCCTTATATTTGTTGAATAACAACTTCAAAAGACTTCTAGAAATTTTCCTCTTCATCCCAATTCGTTGTGGTTTTAGTCTTCCTAAACTCCTTTTCCTTGAAAGTAATAGTTTTTGATATTTCACTCCTTGTTATTACCAAAACCATGTTGACAACTTCTTCCTTTTTAAACTATCTAGTGGAGGCCTTTCGGGTTGCTTCTATGTGTGGACAATCATATATCTTATGGTTTATTAAGCCAAAAATGAAACATTAGTAATCGTGGGCCCACTTTTGTTGCTTTGGTTCCAATTACTTAGTTGTTTAGATTGATTTTTAATTCCTTTGTTTTGTTGGGCTAAAATTTTGTTAATTTAAACATTATTTTTCTCCTTCAATTTGTTGTTGGGATTATCAAGGTTCTAGTGGCACATCTCTCTCAAATGTTTTGTTTTGTGGTAATGGTTGCAAGTGATGTTCAACACTTGTTTTGATTAATTTTATTTTTTTAATTTTGTAAAGGTTTGAACATTTTTTGATAGTTTTTAATATCACTCACATTTTTTTCACAAGTAATAACAATTTCATTGTGTTGAAACAAGATTTTTTTCCTTCATCCCAATTGCGGCCATTCACAAATAAGGTAACAACCTTGTTTTTTTTAAAAATTGCAACAAGTGGTCATTAACCTTATGCTATAGACAAATGGAAAGCTTAAAGATATGTTTGTAATACATATTTTTAATTTTCATTGGCAACATGTTTGATCACTTTGGGACCTGTAAAATTGTTCATAAATTTGAACTACCTTAGATCATTTGCAAAAAATTGCTACCAATTATTCAAAAATACAACTTGGGTGGGATTGCATAAACATTTCCACCCATTTTAAGGATGCATCCTTTGACGCACTTCGAACTCCTAGAAAGATTCAAATGTAAGTCCAAATAAAAGACAGTGAAAAACGGAGGAATCGGGGCATGTTCTCTAGCTCACAACACTTTGAACAGTAAAGGGGCGTGTTGGAGTTTTGGGATGGGACTAGGAAGAGTTGACAAGTTTCACTCACTCACACGAGCCTGCACACAACCCACACAAAGTGGTTAATGCATAGTTGGAGCACCTTTGGTGCTAGGACGAGCCACGGGCAACACAGACACACTAAATTCACCACGGCTCGGACTTGGGGGAAGCCACCACTTTTCCCCCTTATAGTATACTCTGTGGCTAGCCACGCAGCCGGTTGAAACTCCCGCGACTTTGGAGCCTCATAACTTTACGAGCAGACCTCAGATCGAGATGTGTTCTAGAGCAAAATTATAGCTCTCGTTAAGAGCTTTCCAATAGTATGTCGCACACTTCTGCAATTAAGTAAATCGGGTCGATTCTCGACTTTTTCTGGTCGGGAGGCAATTTGACTCCCGGCCTTTCTTTTGGCCATAACTTGTGTTTCAAATGTCCAAATGAACAATGCGAGCCCATTTTAAACATCTATGTTCCAAGAGTTTTTCAATGATATAAAAAAAACCACAAGCCATTGAGTTTTGACCCCTAAAATTGCTCTCTGAAATTTCAGGAGTCCACCGAGATTCCATTTCCCAAAATGGGAGTTGCTTTGGGAGTGTGAGGGTTCACTCCCTCATACTCCCTCACACTTTCTTACACTCCCGAAAGTATGTGATGTGACTCCTGAGCTTCTTCTTGGCTCGCACCCTTGCAATCTCTTTGCCTTGACTCTCGGGCTTCCTTTTAGCCCACAACCTTGTAACCCCTTTACTTTGGTTGCAAGCCCAAAGCTAGGGTTGCGACATCCTTCAAGGTGAAACAAAAGGAGTGCACTATGTTAAATTGGCTTAAATGACATTTCTGAACTCCCTAACATGCATGAAAATTGAGGTTTGTCCCAACAAAATAAATAAGGTATGATAGGGTATGATAAAAAAAAATTATACAAGGAAAATTAGAGGTAGTAATGATTGGTCTTGGATACCATGGTGGGAACCATGGGTTCCAAGGGGATGTCGTCCTTTGGTATGTCCACTTCTTCCTCCAAATACTTTTACTCCAAAAGGTTCATTATCACTTCTAAGGGGTTCATCACCTTCAAGGGCTCCACCTTTGCTTCCCTAAGGTTGACCCCCATCACTAAGGGGGCACTTCCACCTTCAAGGGGTGCGTTACTTTTGGGTGGTCTGTTGCCACCTCTAAGGGATCCATTTCCTTCGAAGGTTCCACCTTCACCTCTAAAAGCCACCCTTGCCACTAGGAGGGCACTTCCACCTTTCACTACCTCTAGGTGGTTCATTAGTCAATTTGAAAGAAGTTGCTTAATTCCAATGGACACACTTTGAATGGGTAAACAAATTTTCATGGAAGTTTTTCTTCTAGGTGGTGCCAACCATTCGAAGAAATGTAATTTAAATATGGTGTTCCTCCATCATGATGTTCGCCAAGGTTATGTGGGCATATATCAAAATTCCAACAAATTGTGGTTGAACAAAATATCCCAAAAAGATTTTATTAGAATATCCAAAAACATAAAGATTGCCCATCATAGATTTGAAACATTTAATTTGAACACCCAAGTCCTTGAAATTGGACACCCCATACTTTGAAATTATACATGGTAGACCTAAAGTCACTCAATGGGCATTGAAATTGAACATGACAAACCTATAATCAAGTTTTAATGAGAAAACAAAAAGAAACCAGCGTCATATTGGCCTTTCGAATGTACTTGAAAAACAAAATTCCATGTTAGTATGACTAACCCACACCCCCATCTCAAGACATCACGCACAATAAATCAACAATAACATAGCTTGAAAAGAAGTATTACATTTACATAGATCTTTCAAAATCTTGCAACCATCAAGGCAAAGGACTTCCATTAGCTCAAGAATAGGAGGGGAACATAAGAGAGTCCAAACTTGATGTTGTGAATGCAAATGAAATCATATAGAATAAGAAACATATTCAATAGGAGTGGGTATGCACTTCAACAAACTAAAATTGTCAAAAACTACATTTTTTCAATACAACGATTAAAGAATCGTTGGTCTTGTTGTAGAACAAGTTGTGAATCACTTCGTTTTCATTGACGTTGAGGAAACCAATTCTCTTGTTTGTGTTTGGTACATTCAACCGAACTTGTAAATCACCAAAATTACAACCAACAACAATGTGCCCCATAAGATAGGTGATGAAACAAGTGGGGATAGGTATTACACTTTGGTTGAAAGCAACACAAATGTTAGAATGTGTGAGGCAAACATAGTGTCCCTTGCAACTTGAATTTCCACAATCCAAAACTCCTTTTTGAGAAATGGCAACTTTAAAAAGTGGTGGGCTTAAAGTCATGTGTGTCAAACTCCTCTTGCAAGAACAACATTTGAAACACAAAAAATGTTATACATGAGTTGACATATAGACTGCAAGTATATATCCATCTTCTTTAATAGTAGTAGAGACATGTTAAGCAAACAAGTCATATCATAACATCATTTAAATAATGAATGGTGGACTGACCAAAAAAACATGCAAGAGGTGTGTGGATTGAAAACTTGGATCTTTGTTGTTCCAAAACATGAGTTGAACCTTTTTTAACCAAGCTTTAGTGGAATGGGTTCATAGAACTATGGACAACAATACATCTTAGAGCACAACAACACTTCAACTTCATGTACATCTATTTGAAGAATTTGTAAACATCAATTATTATTTATGTATAAAAATCATTTTTCAATCTCCAACTAGGGTTACATATTGCTTGGAAAAAGTTCCAAAAGTGGTTGTTGTAGCAATGGCCAAGTTCAAGTGAAAAATGACATTTTAATCCCTAGCTAAGGTTTTAAATCAATTGGGAAAATCTCCCAAAATGGTGGCACAACAAGGGCCAAGTTCAAGCAAAAAGAACACACATTGCAACAAGGGCAAAATTTAGTGAAAGAAAAAAACACACATATACACAATTCAAATTATAGCCAAATCAAACATTTTAAATGAATGGGGGAGGGGTTGTGAAAAACAAGATTTTTTATTGTGTAAAATGTTGTTGCTTATCATCCTACATTATTATTGTTGTGGGGCACACATATAAACATGTTATAAATTACATCATCACATTGATCACATTATTTATTGAGATATTTAATGAAATTTGTTCACCCCATGGTTGTATAAAATTAAATGTCAGTAATGCAAAAATTCTAGGCTTACAAAACATTTCACCATTGTAATTGAAACTCATTTTTACATTAATTATGTCTAAACATGTATTACCAACAAAAGTTGTATTAAAATCGTTATAAATTTTAATTGCATAGAAAAATATAACATTGAAGTCTATTGAAGTAAACCACCAGATCTTCAAACTAAATTATTATCAAAATCAATATTTATTGGATCCATCCTATTGATATCTACAAATAGACCATTCAATTTTAGAATATGACATTTATGAATATTTCCCAAATTGTGAATTAAATAGAATGGTATGCCTTTCACTTCAACAATATTGACAAAACTGTCTCTTGTTTGTAATTCATAAAAATGAAAAATTGGTAAGATTCACAAATTTGCATGTAATTCACAATAGTGAAGTTTTTTTTTCAATATGTGATTAAGAAAGATACCTTTTATGATGAAAAAAAATTACTTAAAAAAAATAACATATATAAATATTATGTACATGAATGTAAATGTGAAATTTGTTACCAAATTTTGAATTTTTACACATATTTTTTTCATCAATATGTAGCATAAATCTATTTGAAAATTTTAAAAAACATAATTATTGAATAAGATGTTAGAATTACATTGATATTTAAATCCAAAATATAACCAAGTCTCGAATCCACCAAGTTTTATCATGTTCAATTTTGAAAATTAACAATTTCCTATCAATTATCCTCATCATGCTTTCAATGATATGTTTAAAACATCAACGTTTAATGACAAACAAAAACACGTTTTTGATTTAACTTCTACGAATAAATGGATCCACATATTTCATGGTCCCCATGGAAGTGGAATTCATTTTTGTGAAGAGCCTAACCCATCGACTTCAAATTACAAGGAAAAAAAAAATTACTTCTAGCTATAACAACAGTTGTTCCTTTATGGTTATGACCACATGCATTACAATACATTCAATGTTTAAAATACATGTAACATGATGTTTAACTACAATCATAGAACCAAGTTCAACATTAGGTTCATTAAAGTAAACAAATTTAATTATGATTGACGAAATGTATATGATGACAAGTATTGTTTTATGTGTAATTGAATAATGTTTAAAACAATCTTTTGAAAAGTGGGATTAACCCATTCAATTATATTCTAGTTTACCAATTGATGCCTTCCAAAAATATATAAACATTCATATTATGATAGAAAGAAATGTTGTAGGAGTTGCCACATAACACCTTATTGTTTAAATGAAACTTACTTTCATTTTTATTCTTCAATGAGATATGCAAGTGACCCAATACATTTATAGTTTTTGAATATCATTCAATGTAAACAACCAACTCAAACAGAAATAAATTTTGTTTTTTAACATTGTGTAATTTCTAAAAATGAATTACTTTCAAGCACAGATGACACAACAACAATTCTTTGTATTCATTGTACAAATGTGGAAAATGATAATAACTTAGTAATAAGGGGGACATTTAATGCAAAGTCTGGGATCTAAGTGGGTCAAACAACCATTTTTAGGGGGGGGGGGGTATTGGATAATTTTCCACCCTATTATTATTTAATTTATAATTTATGCATATTCAAGCCACCTTATATCAATTATAACCCATTATTACATATTATTACATACTTATATCATAATTAAATTGATTATTTGAATAAAATGTACCCTATTTCTTAACAAATTAATTTATAATTTTTACCCAACAACCAATATATTGCACCTTATATTTGATGTATTTTTTAAAAGAAATTTTACTAGTGTCCCCCTTGAGCTTAGTACTTCAAAAGTTGTTTACATCAAATGAAATATTTAATGTTGTATTAAATACATTTATGAATTTGAATTTGAACACATGCAACAATGGATTAAAGATGCCCATTTTGAACAAATTAAAAAAAATTATAGTTGAAATTTTTGTTATCATAATTGAAAACATTGATATGTCAAAGGGAGCAGTAAATGGAGCAATGGAAATAGTTAAATTCACAAAGTTCAATGATGTAAAAACATATTGAATATAAATTTTAAGAATAATTATTACATGATTCGAGCTTTTATTAAAACAATGTAATTACAATGATTTTTTAAATAAAAAGCTACATTTCCCATTAAATTGGGTTATGTTATTATTAGTCATAAAGTTTAAAGACTAGTATTTCAAACAAAGTTATTGTAAAAATATGAAATGCATCTACATTGGAACTTAATTGTTATGTTGTCACAAGATACAAATTGCAAAGATTTTCTTACACGTGGTAATTTAACGCCAAGTGACTTCACTCATATGATTTAAATCATAATTTCTCCAATATCATATAATCATATTGTTCCAAATACATTATGTTCTACAAATTAGCCCACAATACTCCATTGATCAAGGATCAATTTATATTGCAATTGTAAACATTATAATAATGCACTTGTGATCCATGAAATCTTGATATTCCCAACCTAACCAAAATATGACCAATTTAGAACCTTTTTGCTTGTTAGTTTCTCTATATACATTAAATTGTAAATAAAATCTTCAAAACATAGGTACCCAAATTATAGAAATCTACATGTACAATTCTTTGACACATATAAATATAATGTGTGCGTATAAATGATATACATGTTATACATGTGATTAAAATTTATTTTATGGAATTAAATGATATGCCATATACATTCATACATTTTATTTTCAAGGATGACGGAAAATATAACAATACACATTTATACATGATAATACTAGAACCCTTTGGTTGATAAACAAACTTTAGATTTGTGGAATGTATTTTAATAATTAAATAAATGATCTTTAAATTCTAATTTAAGGTTCACTTTGAAAATGTGAAAAAGAGTTGAAAATAATGGTATTGGTAAAGGAGATGGAGGTGTATCAATTTAATAATACCTCCCCCCTATCGCCCCATTATATTTTATTCATATGTTTCCATATGGTTTCCAATGGTTCATCATTATTTATGTCAACATCAAATTTGGGCTCCACATTACTTCGCACTACCAGTGACAATGATTAAATTGTTTTGTGGACATAATAATTTTGTTGTAATGAATTTTTCTTTTCAAAAGATAAAATTTTATAAATTTCACTATATGTCATTTTCTTCCATTGATATATATTTCCATTCTTGATTTGGTAGGTAAAATGTCAACAAAAGTTTGATTCATTAATAAGTTCACAACAAGATACAAACAAACAAGAACATTGAAAGGGTGCAACACAAACAACAAGAAACAATTCTAAAATAAAATTTGATTTATGAAAAATTATAATCTAGAATGGTTTTGGAATTGTCATAGTGACAATCACCAAAATCCCATCATACATAAACCAATTCCAATGAAAAATTGTCATTAGAATTTGATTTTACTATATAATTTCCAATGGTTCATTATTTATGTCAATATCAAAATTTATTTTATTATATAACGTGGATATGAAATAGTAGGTGGCTAGGGGAAAATAATGAGCTAGTTATTAGAAAAAGAGGGAGCTAGTTAGGAAAAAAAGAAGGTGTAGTCCATGAAATATTGTGCCTTTTCATGTTATATTTTGAAAGGGTATTAAAATAAAATCATTTTTCATAATAGTTATTTAAATTACATACTATAACCCATGGCCAAGGGAAAAGATGCGGATTGATGGAATGTAATTTTAATAGTTAGATAATTTTTAATTTAAGCTTCAATTTGAAAATGTGAAAAATATATAAAAATAATGGTAAAGGAGATGGAGGTTTATTAACTTAATAACGTCCCCCCTTTTATCCCTTTTAATTTCCTTTATATGTCCCATATGGTTGCCAATAGTTCATCATAATTTCCAACACTATGAAAAATTATGCCCATTAAAACCACACAACCTTGCAATTAAAACTAAAAAAAAACTCATATACAACTATTATGTAATTATCCTTTGGGTATTATAATTAATGTGCAACTATCCCCTGAGAAATACAATATATTCATAAATAAATTGTCATGTTAAAAAATTAGTTAATTGTATTATAGTTGCAAGTGAGTTGAAAATGAGTATTTTATATGGTAATTTATACACATCGTACATACATATGTAATCAACTATGTTTGATTTTTTAAAGAGTTGCATTGTAGTTGCATGTGGCAATTATTTTAGAACCATTGTAAATGTGTCTATAAAACAACAACTATGTTGCAACTAATGTACAATGTACATACATGCGATCATGCCACATATCCACAATTCCACCACCCATTATGGGATACATTTGCAACTAGTTTTTTATTATGATTTCCGTTGATACAATTAATATGGCCACTAGTGAGCCACTACTAAAGTACTATTGTTCAACTATGTTATGATTATAATACAACTAATTATAATTTAATAAATATACATATTCATTAGTTATTTATATCTTCATCATATGTGTTTCATTTTGAATGATTTAAAATGTTATGGGAGTGTTATTTCAAGTTTTAGAAATCATCTTTGAAGTGCAAAGGAAAATGAGTAATGAAAAAACAATAAGAAGAAAAATAAGCTTTCCAATTTACAAAATTTTATTTAAAAGTTTTTTTTGGACCCCTCCTACTTTTAAACCTCATAAATTTTTTAATTCTTATTCATTTTGAATGATTAAAGTGTTATAAGAACGCCACCTGAAGTTATATAAATCATATTTGATATTTAATAACAACAAACAACATACAAAAAAATTTGTGGATGTTTGGGAACTGGCTTTTGATGGTTTGTTTTTTTGAGTTCTTGACCCCCTCTACTTTTAGGGGCCATAACTTTTTCAATTCTATTCCATTTTTGACAAATTTTAATGCACTAAATGTGCCAATAGGAAGGATTCAAGTTTTGTTTAAACAAAAAAAAATGAAGCCCTCCCCTTGGATCTGGCATGCCTTGAGCACTTAAATGTTATAGTTGTAACTCAATTGCAATTCAATTTGTAACTAATGAACAACTAAAAGATTTAACATGTATGCTTTATTTTTGAATCCCACATTACAAACTATATAAAAAATGCTCATTTTCTTATATTCTCACATTACAATACATGTGCCATTTTGGGATGAACTTAAAAAATCCTAAACTAAAAGCAAAACATAAAATTTAAAAAAAAAATTTCATTGCTATTATTTAGTGCACATAGTCTGGTGCTTTCTTACCTACTTACCTACCTAGGTAAATAAGTAGGTCCTATTTTTTCTACCAACTTATGTAAATAAGTAGGTAGGTCTTAGGTAAATACATAGGTATGTAGGTTTAAAAACCTACCAACCTACCTACCTATGGTTATGTACAGCCAACCTAATTATTAAAATAATTTTTTTATTATTGTGCCATATGTGACAATTTTAGACCATCATTAATAATCATAATGGATGATGAAAATCAGTATTTTGAAAATAATAATTTTATGTCAAAAAATCTTCATAATGCCATGTGTCAAATTTTAATAGATGGATGATAATTAATGATGTCAACATGACATCATGGGTATAGTTATAATGGAGTTACATAGTAGTTGAAAATGAGTTGTTTTTATTGATTTGCAATTGAATTGCAATGAGTTGCATCATATATATGATGAGTTGCAACTTTGTAATTTAAGCAATTTGTCCATAACATTCATAGTGTATAAATACAATGAGTTACAAATGTCCTTTACAATTTAAAAATTAAGTTGCAAGGTCAGTTGCAAAACATCTTTTTTTTTTCATAGTGTTATTTGAATTTCATTTTTGGTTTTGCTTGTAACATGGACATGAAAAAACAAATTAAATGATAAAATTTGAAAATGTATTGAAATAATAATTATATGAATAATAATATAAATTAAACACATATATAATGACTATATGTAACACTTGAAACCATAGACTTTGGATAAATCATGAGAACATAGCTTGATTCATTAGATATAAATAATATATTTTATTACTAATGATGTTAAGAAGACACAAGAATTTTGTACAAGGACAAAGTTTAGCTTTCAACTAATGACATAAATATTTTATTATATTCAATCTTCATTTGAAAACAAAAGAGTTATCTTAACTTCTTTGTGATAACCGTAGTAAAACCCTCCAACACCTAGTTAAAAACCTTAATGTGTTAGAAATATCAAGACAGTTATATGATGACATGAGTTTCAAATTCACTATTGTATTTTTGCAGTTCCAATATATTTCTCATAATGCAAATAAAAAATCAAAAGAAATATATTTATCTCTAGTAAGTGCTTTGCACCAATATTCTTTCATAGTTTTTTGTTAAAAAAATAATTCAAAGAGCCCAATTCACAAGTGAAGTTAGTTCACATTTCTGATTAACAAGAATTAGAGTTCATGACCCTTTGTGAATATTTGGTTGCTCCATTTTCATTCACATTATTATTTTTATTTGTAGATATAAAGTTTTGATAGAGCAAAGTACCAAACTGCCAAATTTCATTTTGATTTTGTTAATTTTTACATAATATTTTTTCCACTTGTAGCCATGCCCTATTAAAAAAATAATTAAGCACCTTTTTATCTCCTTATCATTTGAAAACAAATGACAATTGGGATTGTTGTTTTTTAGTTGGCACACTTGCTCCCATCCCCTTTCAGGTCATTGCCCAAATCATCTCCAAAGCTCAAGGTTAGATATTTGTTTTTTAAATTTCAATTTGGTGATTACTGTAAATTAATGGTTTGCCAATTTTGTATTCATTGCAAAATTTCATCTAAAAATTTGTCAACAATCAACCATTAATTTTATGACTATCACCCTAAAACGTATGGTGCTAATTAATGATTGGGCTTTCTAATGCTAATCAATAAATGGGTATGGTGATAATTATATATTAAATCTACAGGTGTGTTTGTCTGTCTGTCTGTCCAGGCAGTTTCCAGGCATTGCCCGGACCTTTGTTTTGTTTTGTTTTGTTTTTTTTTTTTTTTTATGGGTTTTTTTTTTTTTTTTTTTTATATTTCCCGGCCCTTTTTTTTTTTTTTTTTTTTTTTTTGTTTTTTTTTTTTTTTTTTTTTTTTTTTTTTTTTTGTTTTTTTTTT
>Ga0116229_10009489_pt1 | contig 14825 bp, 12 predicted proteins | sample S1TSphgellanicum_3_FD_87313 | JGI IMG/M metagenome (GOLD analysis project Ga0116229, IMG submission 87313) | Host-associated microbial communities from peat moss isolated from Minnesota, USA - S1T2_Fc - Sphagnum magellanicum MG | ecosystem: Host-associated > Plants > Peat moss > Unclassified... | reverse complement strand
GACCTCGAAGCCGACCCCGACCGCACCCTCGACCTCCCCCACCTCTTCTTCACCATCTGCGAAGACCTCGGCATCGAAGTCGACCTGGGGAAAGTCCCCGACCGCTTTCTCGGCGTCATCGAAAACACCCCCGCCCGCCAAGAGGCGCCAACCACCGCCCCCGCCCCCCGCGCCACCTCGCCCCCCTGATCCAAGCCGCACTTTCCCTTCTAAGGGCCCGTTCGACATTAACTGAATCAGGTTGCCGGGTCGAACGGCCCCTAAGCTTTTGTTTGAAAAGACATCTTTGTCGGCTTGCTGACGCACTTGTTTGCCGACGATGCCTAAGAAAAGGCAGAGGTCACACAAAGCTCACGAAGAAACACAAAGCACATAAAGAGCCTCAGCCAACACAGTCTGATAGCAAACCTTGTGAGCTTTGTCGGCTTTGTGTCGTCCTTCTTCGAAGCGTTTAGATCGTCACGCCGCCGCCTACCAAAGAAACGGCACCAGAGCCGCCGTGCGCGCCCGATACGCCACATACGCATAGCCAAACGTTTCGACCATGAAAGCTTCCTCCGTGCGCATCTTGCGCAGGAACGCCAAGGTCGCCAGCGCCAGCGCCAGCACACCGCGCCACGCATCCATCGCGATGGCGGTGCCCAAAAATGCTGTCAGCAGGCCGGTATAAATCGGGTGGCGCGCCAGGGCATAAGGACCCGTCCGGATCAACACGTGCGCCCGCTTCACCGTCACCGTACCGCTCCAGTTGGTTCCTATCACGAGGCGCGCCCAAACGGCGAAGCCAAGACCCGCCGCAACCAGCACGGCGCCGGCGACAACCATCCACCCGGCACGGCGCAGCAACGGACCGGCAAGCAAGTGGCCGGCATAATCCCCCGCCCCGAGCAGCACCGCCGCCAGCACCATCGGCGCGATATGCAGCGCGCGGGAAATCCGGCTTTCGCGCCGCACCACCGCCTTCACCCCGCGCGACATCGCCATCCAGGTCACCGCCCATGCAACCCAGGCGATGTAGATGAACCAGATCGCTTGCGTCTGCAGCTCAGGCATCGGGCGGCCCAGGGATCGCCAGATAGGCAAGCCGTTTCATTTCCCGCCGGCCGCGCGCCACCGAGTCCAGAATGAGACCGCACGCGAGTGAAAGGAAGCACAGCATCACAAGCGACGCGGCGACAATGGCGGTGGGCAGCCGCGGCACCAGCCCGGTGCGCAGGAATTCCAGCACCACGGGGATGCCGATGCCCAAGCCGGCCAAAAGAAGTGCAGCGGCCGTGACGGAGAAAAATGGGATGGGCCGCTCATCCTTCACCAGCAGCAGGATCAGCCGGCTGATGCGGATGCCATCGCGCACGGTATGCAACTTGCTGGCGGACCCGGTCGGGCGTTCGCGGTAGGCGATCGGATATTCGCCCGTCGGCATCGCCAGCTCCAGCGCATGAACCGTGAATTCCGTTTCGGTCTCGAAGCCGCCGCTCAACGCCGGGAACGATTTGACGAAGCGGCGGGAAAATACCCGGTAGCCGGACAGCATGTCCGCGAGATCGGCGCCGAACAGACGGCCGACCAGGCCGGTCAGCATCGCATTGCCGAACACGTGGCCGGGGCGATACGCCGCCGCCTGCGCGTGCTGCCGAACACCGGTCACCATGTCGAGTTGTTCGCTCAGCAGAAGGGCGACCATGGCCGGTGCGGCGGCCGCATCATAGGTGCCGTCGCCGTCGACCAGCACCAACACATCCGCATCGATATCGGCAAACATCCTGCGCACGACAAAACCCTTGCCTTGCCGAGCTTCACGTCGTACACAGGCACCTGCGGCGGTGGCACGCGCCGCCGTGCCGTCGGAGGAATTGTTGTCGTAAACAAATATACGCGCGTCCGGCAGGGCAGCGCGAAATCCCGCCACCACACCGGAAATGGCGACCGATTCATTGTAGCAGGGGATCAAAACCGCGACCCGCGCGCTCATCGGAACACCAGCTTGCGAGACAGAAAAAAGTTCACGAACATGCCCGCCCCGGCGCCGGCCGCCGTCGCCAGCACCAGATACTCGCGGAATAATGGCTGGCTGTAGATCAGCCCCATATACGTCCCGCGGTTGAGCACGAAGCCCACCGTGTTGGCGATCAGGAAGCGCACCAGTTGCCGGTGCATCGCGCCGTGGGTGAGGTGGCGGTAGGTCCAGAAACGGTTCGCCGACCAATTGATGCTGCCGACGATGAAGAAGCTGATGATGCCGGCGGCATATGGCCCGATCCAGGGCGTCGCCGCATAGACAATGCCCGTATCCCACAGGAATCCCGCGACCCCGATGACCGCGAATTGCAGGAACTGGCGCACCAGGATTGGGTCGGGCCGCATGGCGGTGCGGCATACAGGGATGGCCGAAAGAAGGCCAGAGGTGCTACCTTGGGTCCGCTCGAGGCGCCCCGGGATGCGGATGGATCGGGCGCAATCACAGGTGGGCAATGTCCGGATTTTTCTACTATCTCGCAACCCTCGCCGAGTCGGTTCTGTCGGTGGTCGGTATCCGCGCACCTTATGAACAGCCGCGCTACCAGGTGGTCGGCCACATTGGCGACAAGGTCGAAATCCGCGCCTATGCGGCGCGCGTTGCCGTCGAAACAAAGATGCGCTCGGAAAACGACGGCGCGGCATTCGGCCGCCTGTTCCGCTACATCACCGGCGCCAACAAATCCGCAGGCCGCGTCGCCATGACCGTCCCGGTCGAACAATCCTCGCAACGTATCGCCATGACGATCCCCGTGGAAATGGGCGGCCCCGACGTGATGCGGTTTTTCCTGCCGGACTCGGTCGTGAAGTCCGGCCCGCCCGCGCCTACCGATCCGCTGGTCCACATCGTAACCCTGCCGCCCGAAACCTTCGCCGTGCTGCGCTTCTCGGGCCTCATCACCGAAGCCTCCCGCCGCGCCCACGAGCAGGCCCTCATCGCCGCCGTGACCGCGGCAGGTCGCAAGCCGGATGGAGCGCCATCGTTGTTTTCCTATGATCCGCCATTCGCGTTGCCGTTTGTTAGACGAAACGAAGTGGCAGTCAAGTTAAAGTAGGCCGTAGGGTGGGCTTCGGCCCACCAATTCTACGTCGCCAGAACACCGCACAAGGACGGTAAGAAAGCAGTTCTTCTTTGAAAAAGACAACCAAAAAACCGTTTCATTTCGTCATCCACGCAAACCTCGCTGTCAAACACAGCGCCGCCGCGGCCAGGCCCGCCAGCAGCCCCCACCAGAGCCCCACCGCTCCCAATCCGGCGTCGAAACATAAATACCGCCCCAGCCAGAACCCAATTCCCCAATACCCGATCGCCGCCAGAACCATTGGCACCCGCGTGTCCTTCAACCCGCGCAACGCGCCCGACGCGGTCACCTGCAACCCATCCATGATTTGAAAGCCCCCCGCCACCCGCAGCAATGAAGCCGCCGCCGGCAGCGCCGGGCTCGCCGCAGCCAGGTAAAATCCGGCGATCGTCCGCGGCACGGCTTCCATCGCCACCGCGGTGCACAACATGAACCCCGCCGACAGCGCCATCGCCACGAACCCAGCGCGCCGTGCCGCCGCCGCCTCGCCCGCGCCCACCGCGTGCGCCACCCGCACGTTCGCCGCCTGACTGACCGCCAGCGGCACCATGAACGTGACGCTCGCCGTCACGATCGCCACCTGGTGCGCCGCCAGTTGCAACGGCCCCAGCACCCCGATCAGCAAACCCGTCACCAGAAACAACGCCGCTTCCACCAGCACGGTCATGCCCACCGGCACCCCGATCGCCAGCAATTCCGCCACCACGCGCAGCCGCGGCGCCGTCAGTCGCACGTGATGCCGGTGCCGCGCGCCATGCAGCATGAGAAGCAGGGCGCCCGCCGTCAGCCACAACGTCACGGCTGTTGCCGCGGCCGACCCTTGCATGCCAAAAGCTGGCACGCCAAGCCCGCCATAAATCAGCCAGACATTCAGCACGGCATTGGTGACAATGCCCCCGGGGATCACCCACAGCATCAAATGCTGCAACCCCACCGCCGGCAGAAACGCGCGCACAATGCCGATGCCCAGCAGCCCCGCCGGCACGCCCCAGCGCAGCACATGCAGATAGGCCGCGATGTCCGCCGCCAGCGGCGCCGGCTCACCAAGCAGCCGCAACAGCGGCAACGGCGCGCTCATCAGCCAGAAATACGGCACCGACAGCAGTGCCGCGATCGCCATGCCCGACCAGTATGCCGACGGCACCTCCGCATGCTGCCCCGCGCCCCGCGCCCGCGCCGCCAGCACGGCCACGCCGCTCACCACGCCTTGCAGGCAGAACAGGCAGGTAAAGAAGAAATTGGCGCCCAGCCCGCCCGCCGCCAACGCGTTGGCGCCAATCCGCCCGAGCATCAGCGTGTCGGTCAGCGCCATCGCCATTTGCCCAAGCTGCGCCACCGCAATCGGCGCGGTCAGCGCCACCGTCTCGGCGATGTGGCGCCAGACGCGGCCGGCGGGTTGGGGCACATGAGTTATGTTGAGCCTACCGGCGCTTAAGGAAGGAAGCGGCGTTTGGCGCACAGGAGCTCGCTGCCCGCAAGATGAGGGCTGCCTCGAACTTAACGCTGGGCAAACCGTTGCGACAGGACTGGGAGACCTTCATGCCGTATCGACCTGCTTGGCAAGGCCATTTGAAATTGTCGCTCGTCACCTGCCCGGTCGCGCTCTACACCGCGACGAACCCCGGCAGCGACGTTCATTTCAACCTCATCAACCCCAAAACGAACAACCGCATCCGCATGATCACGACGGACCCCGACACCGGGCCGATCGACAGGGCCGACCTCGTAAAGGGCTACGAGGTGGAGAAGGGCAAATACATCCTGCTGACCGACGACGACATCAAGTCGGTGAAGCTGGAAAGCACCGGGACGATCGACATCGAACGGTTCGTGCCGGTCGCCGACATCGACCGTCTCTATTGGGACCACCCTTACTTCCTGGCGCCCGACGGCAAGCTGGCGCAGGAAGCCTTCGGCGTCATTCGCGAGGCGATGCAGCGCTCGGGTCAGGTCGCCCTCGGACGCGTCGTGCTCTCGACGCGGGAGCGCCTGCTGGCGCTGGAACCCCGTGGCAAAGGCATTATCGCCACCTCGCTGCGCACCGATGACGAGGTACGCAACGCCGACGACATCTTCGGCTCCATCAGCACCGCGAAGCCCGACCCCGGCATGATCGCCATTGCCGAAAAGATCATCGAGCAGCGGGAAGGTCCGTTCGACCCCGGTCAGTTCGTCGATCGTTACGAGCAGGCGTTGAAGGACCTGATCGCCGAGAAACAAAAGGGTCACAAGCCGGTCGCGGCCACTGCGGCGCCGGCGGATACCAATGTGGTAGATTTAATGGCGGCCTTGCGCGCCAGCCTCGAAGGCAAGGGCAATCCGTCGGCAACCGGCGGAAATTCCAAGGCGAAGAGCCGTAGGGGAGGCTCCAGCCCACCAACTCCCAACCGCCGCACCGCCGCAAAATGAAAGACTCGCAAACATCGCCGCCGTAACGCCTTGCCGTCGTCAAGGCGTATAAATCAGCCCATGTGTTCCCGCGTTATCCGTATAGCAGCCGGTCACCGCCCCGTGCGCATTAATGCCGCTCAGTTGCGTGCCGGCGGCGCCGGGAACATCGTAGGTAACGTAACGTCCACCCTTGTAGAAATAGCCGTGCGACACCGGTGCTGCAAGCGACCCGGTCAAATACGTGCCGCTAATGGTGCCTGCCCGATTGATGCCGGAAGCGAACGTCGCCACCGCGCCCGGCACGCTGATGGGCATGAAATGGCCCGCCTCCCACAACCAGGCGGAAAACGCCCCGCTCTGCGCGATCGACGTGCCAACCACCCTGGTACCCGTGGGATCGATGCCGGCCGGTCCCACATTTCCGCTGCCGTCGTTCAAAATGGTGATGGACGCGCCGTGCTTGATGTAGCCGAGCGTCGGCCCATTCACATCGGTCTGGTAGGCGCCGACGATGGCGCCGTCATTATTGATGTTGACGGCGGAGAGCGTGACGGCGCCGGGCACGTGCACACTATGCTGATCTTCATCGCGCAGCGTGAAACCGCTGATCGTCACGGTAAAGTTCCGGCCGAAAATCTCGTTGGTGCCCACCAGTGCGTGCGACCGATTGATGCCGGTGACCGCGGTGAAGCCGCGCGCAAAATTCGGCGACACCGTCGTGAAGCTGCCGTTCTGATACAGGAAATTCGCCACCGGATTGGTGTTCAGGCTATTGCCTACGACGGTACCGTCATCGGCAATGGCGGCGCCGCAAATTGCGGTCTGCCCCGGCATGTCAAACCCCACCAGCGTGCCGGCCGTGACCGGGTGCGCCAGGATCAGCCAGGCGCCACACGCGGCGGTGGCAATACGGAACATCAGCGCAACTCCCGGTACGATAAATTCTCGCAATAATGCAACATGGCCATACCATGGTCGATGATTAACCCTTCCCGCAAGCCCGCGCGGCAAGCCGGCACGTCACGGGCCTTGATCGGCGGGGGCAAAGCTGCCACGTCCCAGCTATTATCCAGGGCCAATCCCCCGCCCAAGGAGTGCTGTCATGACCCCGCAGGAAAAGGACATCATCGGCCATTTCATCGCCCGCGTCGGCGGTGTGGCCGCCCCGCAGCCGGCGTTCGGCGCCAGCGTGCCGGCGACGACGCGGCAATCCCTGCCGCCGATCGACCCCGAGGCGGACCGCTTCATCGCCGACCAGTTTTCCGCCTATCCGGAGGCGCGCTATCGCGTCACGCAAATGGCGTTTGTGCAGGAGGCCGCTCTGGCCGAAGCGCAAAACCGCATCAAGCAGCTCGAATATCAACTGTCCCAGGCCCAGCTCCAGGCGCAACAGGCGCAGCAAGCCCAGCAACCGGGCCCAAGAAGCGGATTGTTCGGCAGCCTGTTCGGCGGTGGCGCTCAGCAGAGCGCACCCCGCTACGCCCCGCCGCCGCAATACGCCCCCCCGCCGCAGGCGAGCTACCCCCCCGGCTACCAGCAAGGCATGTTCGGTGGCGGCGGCTCGGGCTTCCTCGGCTCCGCGCTCACCACCGCGGCCGGTGTTGCCGGCGGCGTGCTGGCGGCCGACGCGCTCACCAGCATGTTCTCCGGCCACGGCGGCGGCTACGGCGGCTTTGGCGGTGGCGGCTTCGGCGGCGGATTTGGCGGCGGCGAAGTCGTCAACGAAACCGTGGTGAACAATTTCGGTGATCAGGCGACCGGCGGAGCCGACCCCTGGGGCGGCGCCGGCACCACCGATCCCGGCGCCGGCCAGGACAACACATGGTCCGACAGCGGCGAGCAGGGCGGCGACGCCTGGAGCGGCGCCGGTGACGCAGGTGGCGACTCTGGCGGCTGGGACAGCGGCGGCGGCGGTGACGACAGCAGTTTCTAGGGCAACACAGTCCGATCCGCGTGCGCCGGTGACGTAGGAAAGGAAGCAGTTCTCTTTTGAAAAAAGAACCAAGAAACGTTTGATTCGGTGGGTGGAATGCCCTTCGCATTCCACCATCTCCGCCGCGCCGCGCCAGGCGGCATCGCCAACAAAACGATTGGCCTATCTGCGGCATATGAAGTAAACTCGGAAGCCCGCTGGTTCCGGAGTGGGTGAGCGGTGACACGGAGCTCGATATCGCTGGTTGGCATGGCAATGTTGCCGCTTCTTGGCGGGCCCATTCATACATGACGCATGCTGGCGGGTAGATCTCATGGTGCCCGGCACCGGCACCCGAATTCCTTGCCTGGGCGGACGCCGTCACCGGCGCGGCTATTTTCAACGAAGGCGGTACGGCAGTCTATCGAAGGCAAGCTTAAGGAAGCGGTTCTTTTCTGAAGAAAACAACCAAAAGACTTTTATGCGTGCGCCTGCGGAAAGCCTGCGACCATAGCCCGACCGGTGCGGGATTGCACCAAGAGCAACGGTTCTTTGGTTCTTTTTTTCAAGAAAGAACGACTTCCTTCCTTTTCTCCTGTCCCCCCGCCGCCCACATCTCCGCCATGCCCCCTGTCGCCACCCTGGCCCGCCCGGCCCAAGTCACCTTCATTCCCATCAAGCAGCCGGTAAAGCCGGTCACCCGCGCGCTCACCGTGGTCAGCGACTACCAGCCCGCCGGCGACCAGCCCACCGCCATCCGAACCCTCGCCGACGGCGTGCAGGCCGGCGAGCAGGACCAGGTGCTGCTCGGCGTCACCGGCTCGGGCAAGACCTTCACCATGGCCAAGGTGATCGAGGTGGTGCAGAAACCCACGCTCATCCTGGCCCCGAACAAAACGCTCGCGGCTCAGCTGTACGGCGAAATGAAAAGCTTCTTCCCGAACAACGCGGTGGAGTATTTCGTCAGCTACTATGACTATTATCAGCCGGAGGCCTATGTCCCGCGCACCGACACCTATATCGAAAAAGACAGCCAGATCAACGAACAGATCGACCGCATGCGCCACGCCGCGACGCAGTCGCTGTTGGAGCGCAACGACGTCATCATCGTCGCCTCCGTCTCCTGCATTTACGGTATCGGTTCGGTCGAAACCTACTCCCGCATGGTGGTCAAGCTGGAAGTCGGCGGCCGCATCGATCGCGACACGCTGGTCCGCGCGCTGGTCGAATTGCAATACCGCCGCAACGACACCGCGTTCCAGCGCGGCACCTTCCGGCTGCGCGGCGACAACGTCGATATATTCCCCAGCCACTACGAAGACCGCGCCTGGCGCGTCACCCTGTTCGGCGACGATATCGAAAGCATCGAGGAAATGGACCCGCTGACCGGCGAGCGCACCTCGCAACTCGGCGAAATCAGCATCTACGCCAACAGCCACTATGTCACCCCGCGCCCAACGCTCAACCAGGCGATCATCGGCATCAAGCAGGAACTGAAACTCCGGCTCGACGAGCTCACCGCCGAGGGCAAGCTGCTGGAGGCAGAACGTTTGCAGCAGCGCACCACCTTCGACCTCGAAATGATGGAGACGACGGGAAGCTGCAAGGGCATCGAGAACTATTCGCGCTATCTCTCCGGCCGCAATCCGGGCGAGCCGCCGCCCACGCTGTTCGAATATCTGCCCGAGAATGCGTTACTTATCGTCGATGAAAGCCACGTCACCGTGCCGCAAATCGGCGGCATGGAGCGCGGCGATTTCGCGCGCAAATCCATCCTGTCCGATTTCGGCTTCAGGCTGCCCAGTTGCATCGACAACCGCCCGCTCAAATTCGCCGAATGGGAAAAATTCCGCCCGCAAACCGTGTTCGTTTCCGCCACGCCCGGCCCATGGGAAATGGAGCGCACCGCCGGCGTGTTCGCCGAACAGGTCATCCGCCCGACCGGCCTCATCGATCCCGTCACGGAAATTCGCCCCGTCGAGCACCAGGTGGACGATCTTCTCGCCGAGGTCAAGCAGGTTGCCGCCGCCGGCGCCCGCACGCTGGTTACCACGCTGACCAAGCGGATGGCCGAGGACCTGACCGACTATCTCACCGAGCACGGCATCAAGGTGCGCTATCTGCACAGCGACGTGGACACGCTGGAGCGTATCGAAATCATCCGCGACCTGCGCCTCGGCGTGTTCGACGTGCTGGTCGGCATCAACCTCCTGCGCGAGGGCCTCGACATTCCGGAATGTTCGCGGGTGTGCATTCTGGATGCCGACAAGGAGGGTTTTCTACGCAGCAAGACCAGCCTGGTGCAAACCATCGGCCGCGCCGCGCGCAACATCGACGGCAAGGTCATTCTGTATGCCGACCACATGACCGAAAGCCTGCGCTACGCCATCGAGGAAACCAACCGCCGCCGCGCCAAGCAGACATTGTGGAACGAGGCGCACGGCATCACGCCGATGTCGGTGCGCAAGCATATCGGCGAGGCGCTGGCCTCGGTTTTCGAGCAGGATTACGTAACGGTCTCCCCGGTGAAGGACAGCGGCGCCCGCGAATTCGTCGGCAAGGACCTCCGCACCACGATCGGCGAGCTGGAAAAGCGCATGCGCGCGGCGGCGGCCAATCTGGAATTCGAGGAGGCGGCGCGCTTGCGCGACGAGGTCAAGCGGTTGGAAGCGCTCGACCTCGGCCTCGAACCGCCGCCCGCCCCGTCGCAGCTTCGCCAGCGCCGTGATCGCACCCCGGAGCCCATGGGGCCGGGTGGAGGCGGCTATGATCCCGCAAAAATGAAGCGTGGCAAGAAACGCGGCAGATGAGAAGCGGTTGCGATCCCGCCTAAAGTCGTGCTCAAGAACCTTTGAAATCAAGCCATAAAGGCACTAAGAAGCGCCGCGGTCGGCCATCGGGAGTTCGTAATGCGGCGCTGTCGGGTTTGCGGCGCGGAAATCGGCGTACACGCACGGGAATGCCCGCGCTGCGGCGCACCAGGGCCCAATCCCAAGGCCGAGCCAAGTGCGTTCCTGCTCATCGCGGGCGGCGCCGGCGTGTGCGCGGTGGCGCTGGTCGTCGTCGCGGGGATGATGTCGCACACGGCGCCGGTGACCGTCGTGGGCAATTGCGAGGCCGATTGGACAAAGTGCGGCGACAACGCCCAACTGATGAATACGCCTGCGATCGCGGACGACATGAGGAGCAAATGCCGGGAGGCCGCTGACAGCCAGGCCAATTACCGGGCTCCGCTGTGGCCGCCAAACGCGTTTGCGTCGTTCCGCCAGGGAAAAGATTATGTCGAGTCCGGCATCATAACGGCAATCGAGACGCACGCTCAGTTCGAGGACCGCACCGGCCGCGTGATTACGCCCTCAATTGCTTGCAGATACGACCTGTTTACCAAGACGGTGCTGACAATTGATTTTGCGAAACGATAGCACAGGGAAGGAAGTATTCTTTTTTGAAAAAAAGAAACAAAAAACCTTTTTTCTCACGGCTACGTCGCTGCATGGAAGCCGTGATGGCGAGTCACCTGGCGTGGTTTTGCCGAGCACCGGAGCGCAGGAAAATCGCGTCAGATGGCCGCCAGCGCGGCTTCCACGTCGTCACCGCTGGGATTCTGCAGGGAATTCCATGGTCCAGGTCTGCCGCGCCCTGACCGGGTGGCCGTCCTCGGTTTTGGGCGTCTTGTGCACCATGCCGCTGACCAGCATGGCCAGCACCGCGTCCTGCACCCCAGCGGCATTTTCCGCGTGCAGCACGCGGCAATTCGACGGCACGCCGGTTGTTTCAATGACGCAGTCCACCAGCAGACGACCCTTCTCGGGTTGCGCCGCCGATGGCCGTGCCGTCATGAAAATGCCGTTCGCCTCCGGCAACTTCACGTCCTTGAGCGGTCCGTAGCTCACTTTGAGACCGGCTTGCATGACGACGGTGCTGCTCCGCGGCGCCGGCGCATCCGGTGTCGCGGCGGAATCCGGCAATGAAGCGGGTGCGATGGACGCGACGGAAGCCGCGGCCGGCCGGCGTGATGCGGTCGGCGGCAGCGGCGCCGCCTTGGCGACAGCCTCCGGCGCGACGATGTGCCTGCGCGCCGGCACGGCGTGCTTGACGGGCTTGCCATCGGCCAGGGTCGCGATCCGCGCCGGCTTCGCCGCGACAGGCGGCATCATTTTGTGGATGGGCGTGGCCTTGGCGGTGACGACGGTTGGCGTGGCCTTGGCCGTGACGCCGCTCGGCGTGGCCTTGGCCGTGACGACGGTTGGCGTGGCCTTGGCCGTGACGACGGTTGGCGTGGCCTTGGCCACGACGCCGCTCGGCGTGACTTTGGTGACGACGCCGCTCGGCGCGGCGATGCTGCCCGGCAGGGTGCGCAGGAGCCTCGCACCGATATCGTCATCAGCCGGGCTGACGGCGCGGATCAGGCCGTCCTCCAGCGCAAGCTGCGTCCGCTGTTCCGCGGCCGCCGCCGAGGGAGCTTGGTCCAGCAATGGGGCAGCGACTGGCACGGGCTGCAACGACCTCGGCGGCGGTGCAACGGAGGCTTGCCGCACCGGCGGCGGGTTCGCCGTGGGTGGCGTGGATTGGGCCAGATTCTCGTGCAGAACTTGCTGCGAGACCGCTTGCCGCAAGATCGGCACCAAGGGCGTGAGCGGCGCGGGTGGCGCGGATTGCGGAAGCGTGGCCGACGAAGGCATGACCTCGGCCAATCTGATCGCCGGCAGCGCGGTGGGAACCAGGGAGGTCTGCGGCCTGATCGCCGGTTTTCCGCTGGATGAGGCCGGCGTGCCCGAAATTGCGTGCGGCGTAGGGAACACCGCCCCCTGTGCCACGGGCGCGCTCGCGGGAAGCGGCGCGGCGACCACCGGCGGCGGCGCCGCGCTCAACGGCTGATCGGGCGACACCAGGGCCGCCATGATCATCGCCTGGCGCCATGGCATGGAAGCCGGGAGCGCCGGGGGTGCCGGCAGAACTGGCACGCCCGCTTCCAGCGCCGCGCGCGCTTCCACCGCGAGGGGATCGGGCCGCGGCGGACGCATCCGGCGCTTGCGCAGGAGGTAATCGCCGGCCTGATGCGGCAGCCAATTGTCCATCGTCGCCGCCAGGAAAAGCTTTCCGGGGTCCGGCATCATGTCCGCGTCCGCGGTGCCCGCAACCCCGTCGATAACGCTGTGCGCCGTGGCCGGCGGCACGCTCGGCGGCGCGGGCGTGGGCGCCTGGGCCACCCAGACGGCCGGCAGAGACGACACCGCGTGTGGCCAATGCTTGGCCACCATCAGGCCGGACGTGACCGCCAATACGCTCATCGCGGCCACGCCCAGAACCGGCGAGATCCGCGCGCCGTTGCCCCATGCCGGCGCCGGCGTCAGGGCATGGGCGCACTCGGGGCAGAAGAATGGCTCGCCATCGGCAAGCCGCATCACCAGCTTCTGGTCTCCCAGCGAGCAGTAATCCGTGTTCAGGCAGCGGGCGAATCTGTTTGCCATGGTGTGTGCCGCGGTGATGGTCCCAGCCGGAGCGCTGCGCAATATAAGATTATGTCCGCGCTCAAAGAAGCAAGCGAGCCGTCGGCCACCCCCGTTCCAAGAGCGCCACGACAAAAGTCTTTTGGTTCTTTTCTTCAGAAACGAACTGCTTCCTTAACTTTAGTAACCGCCTTGCGGCCCATCAAGCCGGGCCCTAGCCTCCCCCAGGTTTGCAAAGCGGAGCATGGTTAATGCGGTGGGGTGTTGTAGCCGGCGGCGCGGCCTTCGTGGTCGCCGCGGTGCTGGGGATAAGGATTGCCAGCAACCGCGGCGCCTCCAGCGGGGTCGACATTGCGCTGTCGCATTTGCCGCCAGGCTACGCCGCGACACACGGCAAAATCGCGTTCAACCCGGTGACCGGCACCGCGCACATGGACAATTTCGTGCTGACCCGCAACGGCGCCCCGGTGCTGACGGCCGGCATGCTGGACGTCACCGGCATCGGCTCCCTGGTAGGCGGCATACCGGCGCGGGTCGGCCACATCACCCTGACGGACGTCACCGCCAACGGCGCCGGACCCGTCGCCGTGCGCCATCTGGACCGGATCGAGGCTGAGGGGCTGGAGACCGCAACGCTCAGCAAGCTGCTGGACCAAGGCGCCTATCCGGGCGGCAAACCGGCGTGGACCGACCGCCGGCCGGTGCTCGAACGGCTCGATACCTACGGCGTGGTGCTGCATGTCGAACCCGATCCGAAGCAACATAATGGCCCGTTCGACGTCACGATCAAGCATGAGCATCTCACCGGCGTGAGCGCGCGCCAGTTCGCCGTGGCGCCGACGCCGGACGCGATGCACCGGCCGGAATTCGCCGCCGACGTGCTGCGCGCCCTCGCGTGGCGTGAGGAAGGCGGCGAGGAGCTGCGGGCCGACCTGCCGAACGCCGGCCTGTTACGGATGGGCAAGGATGGTAACACCGACTATGACGGCGGTAGAATTGGTTCCTACGTGGCCCAGGCGATATCGTTCGTGTCGAGCAAGCGGCACGGCGAGCTCGACCTCGGCCGCATCAGCTTCAACGGCATCGATGCCACCCACTTGCTGGACCAGCTTGCTGATCCGGCCGGCACGGCCGCACCCGACATGACCAATCCGCTGCGCGTGACGGGATTTTCGTTGCGTGACCTCAAAGCCAATTTCGAGCACGCGCCGCTGGTGACGTTGGCGAGCATCGATAGCAGCAACGAATCGGCGCAGGGCGATTTCTCCAGCGGCACGCTCACCTTGCGAAATCTCGATATCGTCACCACCGGGCGCGATCTGCCGGCGCAGTCGCAGCAGGCGCTGCAGAGTTTCGGCATGCAGGATTTTTCGGTGAACATGGATGTCGACGCGTCGTTCGACCGCGCCACCGGCCACATGATCGCCAAGCGTGACGACATCGTGTTCAAGGGCCTCGGCACCTTGCATGCCACGTTCGATATCGACGGCCTGAAAGCCGGCGCGCAGCCGACACCAGGCGAACCGATGCCCGCCTTCCACACCGCGCGCCTGATCCACGCCGACCTGCGCTGGGACGACGCCTCGCTCACGTCGCGACTGTTTCACATGGCGGCCATCCGCTCCGGCCAAAGCGAGGACGCGCTCCGCGCCACGCTCGCCCTCCCGCTCGCCTCCGCCGTCGCGTTCTTCCCGGACCAGCCCGACGTCGCCGACCAACTCAACGCGTTCCTCGACGGCCGGCACACGCTGAGCGCAACGCTGGCGCCGGCAACGCCGGTGAGCTTTGCGGACGTTACGACGGCGGCGCCTACGGAGAAGGCGCATGTGCTGGGGGTTACGATTAAGGGAAATTAGAGCATTATCAGCCTGACTGGAATCGCCGGATGTGGGCGGATAGCTCCGGGCTGATACAAATGCTCTGCAAACAACTAGCTAGAGCGGCCCGACGAACGCCGACGATTTTCCAGTCAGG
>Ga0116229_10009485_pt1 | contig 14830 bp, 11 predicted proteins | sample S1TSphgellanicum_3_FD_87313 | JGI IMG/M metagenome (GOLD analysis project Ga0116229, IMG submission 87313) | Host-associated microbial communities from peat moss isolated from Minnesota, USA - S1T2_Fc - Sphagnum magellanicum MG | ecosystem: Host-associated > Plants > Peat moss > Unclassified... | reverse complement strand
TCATGTGCGCTACACACCAACCCGTCGGCGCCTGCCTCCAGGGCCAATTCCGCCAGCCGCAAAACCTGTTCGGCGGTGGCACCAGCCACACCTATGCTGTGCAACGCAGCCTGATCCAGGCTGGTCAGCACCGTCACTGCCAGAAGTTTTGGCGGGCGCGCCGCTTCATTGGCCGCTTGTCGCGCGGCGGCGATCATCGCCTCGCCGCCTGCCGCATGCAGGGTGAGCATCGCAGGTGCCAAACCGGCCAGGGCGCGCACGGCGCCTGCCACCGTGTTGGGAATATCGTGCAGCTTCAGGTCGAGGAAAATCGGCGCCTGGGTGATCCCAGCCACCCCCGCCTGGCCATTGGCGATGAAAAATTCCAGGCCCAGCTTCAGCATGCCGCAATGTGGCGCCACGGCATTGGCCCAATGCCACGCCTGCTCCCGATCAGCGGTGTCCAGCGCCGCGATCAGGCGTTGGGTCATTTGGGTGCGGCCAGGGCCGGCACGGCGGCGCCGCGCCGGGCGATACTGGTGGTGATCGGTGGCGGCGCGGTATGCGCCTTCAACTCGGCTTCCAGCGCCGCGGCACGCCGTTCCGCTTTGGCCGCCCGCGTCCGCGCGGCGACAGAGCCGAACCAGACGAACAGCGCGCCGAGGAAGAAAAACAGCGCCGACGCCACCAGGATGGCGATTGAAACCGGCACTTCGATGGAGAGATCGGTCGGCCAGATGCCGAGTCGCACATCCTGTGGGTTTGACAGCGCGAAGGCCACCAGCACGATGAGGAATGGAAGCAGCAAAAGGGTGCGGACCATGGCGCGCTGATTAGCGCAACTGCGGCCGGCAGCAAAGCCGAGCAGGGCGGCGCCTCGGCGGGCTCACGCCGATACCCTTGTCCTCGCCGGCTTGGCGGCCATCACCTTGTTCACACGCTCGCGCAATTCCTTGCCGGCCTTGAAGAAAGGCACCGCTTTTTCATCCACCGGCACCGCTTCACCGGTGCGCGGATTGCGCCCCGTGCGCGCATCACGCCGCTTGACGGTAAATGCGCCAAACCCGCGTAGCTCCACCCGCTCGCCCCGGGTGAGGGCGGCGGAGATCTCGTCGAACACCGTACCGACAATTAATTCCACGTCCTGCGCCCGAAGATGCGGGTTGGACGCAGCCAGCTCAGCAATCAGTTCCGACCTCGTCATCGGCACATGCCGGAAACCGCCCGCACTGGCGGCCTCCGCTCCCTATTCCCGCGTTAACGAAGGCTGCCAGAGTGCCCATACGCCGTCAACGCGCAGCGACTGCCGCGCCGTCATTACGATCGAAGTGAGGCTGGTCTGCACCATCTGCTCGTACCAGTTGCCCTTCACCACATCACGCACCGGCAGGCCCGCCTGCACGTGGCGCTTCTTCTCCAACCATTTAATCGCCTGCGTCTCGCCGCCGATTTCATCGACCAAACCCAGCCCCAAAGCCTGGCGCCCGGTATAAGCGCGCCCATCTGCGAGCGCCCGGACCTTGCCGGGATCCATATGCCGGCCGCTCGCCACCAGGCCAACAAACTGGTCATAGAGATCCATCACCAGACCCTGCAGATATTGGCGCCCCGGTGCCGATAGCGGCTGGGTGAAGCTCGGTTGGCCTTTCAGCGGGCCGGATACCAGTTGGTCGGGCTTCACGCCGATCTTGTCCAGCAGGGCGGAAATATCCCCTAGCTCCATGATCACGCCGATCGAGCCGGTAAGCGTGCTGTCACGCGCGACGATATAAGGCGCCGCCACTGCAATCATGTAGCCGGCCGATGCGGCCGTTCCATCCATCACGCTAACCACCGGCTTGGCCGCCGCGAGGTCCATCACCGCGTCATGAATGCCCTCGCCGCCGGCAACGGCACCACCGGGTGTATCCAGGTGCAGCAGAACCGCGGAGACGCCCGGGTCCTTACGCAAGGTATCGATCGCCTCAATCTGCTCATGCCCGTCGCCGATCACCCCGGAAATCGTATAGCGGGCGATCCTGGCGCCGCCGATATGGCTATGGCGGGGCACAGCGACCACGGCGGCCAGCACCAGCGCCGCCACCGCGAGCACACGCCAAAACATCAAGCGGCGTTTGAGCCGCCTGCGGTCGATCAATGCGTCAGCTTCCAGCGCCATTCCAGATCCCTCGTCTTATCCAGGCTCTAAAACAAAAAGGGGCCGGGGGCCACAATATGTCCCCCGGCCCCTCATGGTTGCTAACGACGCAGACTTTGCCGCGACCGTATACCGACACTATTCGGATTGCTGGTTGCGTCGGCGGATCGCCGCACCCAGGATGTCGCCGAGCGAGGCGCCGCTATCGGTGGTGCCGAATTCGGCCATCGCCTGCTTGTCTTCCTCGACCTCACGGCCCTTGATGGTGAGAGAGAGCTTGCGGGCCGCGCGGTCGATGGCGGTGATCTTGGCGTCCACCTTCTCGCCAACCGCAAACCGGTCAGGACGCTGATCGCTCTTTTCGCGGGAGAGCTCGGCCCGGCGAATGAAGCCGGTGAGCACGTCATCTACCTTCACTTCGATGCCATTGGCCTGAACCGAGGTGACGATGCAGGTGACGACTTCACCTTTCTTCACGCGGCTCATGCTCTCGGCGAACGGGTCTTCCTGCAGCTGCTTGATACCGAGAGAAATCCGCTCCTTCTCCACGTCGATATCCAGCACCCGGGCAGTGACCATGGCGCCTTTTTCGTAGTTGGCGATCGCCGTTTCGCCGGCTTCGTCCCAGCTGATGTCGGACATGTGAACCATGCCGTCGATTTCGGGCGCCAGGCCGATGAAAAGGCCGAATTCGGTGATGTTGCGCACATCGCCCTCGACCGTCGTGCCCACCGGATGCTCTTCGGCGAACTGCTCCCACGGGTTGCGCTGCACCTGCTTGATGCCCAGCGAAATGCGGCGCTTGGAGGCGTCCACATCCAGCACCAGCACATCCACTTCCTGGCTGGTGGCGACGATTTTGCCCGGATGGACGTTCTTCTTCGTCCAAGACATTTCGCTGACATGGACCAGGCCCTCGACGCCGGCCTCCAGCTCAACGAAGGCGCCGTAATCGGTGATGTTGGTCACCCGACCGCTGAACTTGCCGCCGGCGGGGTATTTCTCGCTGACACCTTCCCAAGGATCGACTTCAAGCTGCTTCATGCCCAGGCTGATACGCTGGGTGTCGGCGTTAAAGCGGATCACCTGAACCCGCACGGCCTGGCCGATCTGCAAGGCTTCGGCCGGGTGATTGATGCGGCGCCAGGCGATGTCGGTGACGTGCAGCAGCCCGTCGACGCCGCCGAGATCGACGAAGGCGCCGTAATCGGTGATGTTCTTCACCACGCCATCGAGGATCATGCCCTCTTTCAGCCCTTGGATCAGCTCGCTGCGCTGTTCGGCGCGCGTCTCTTCCAGAACCGCCCGGCGGGAGACCACTATGTTGCCGCGCGCGCGGTCCATTTTCAGAATCTGGAACGGTTGCGGCACGCCCATCAGCGGCCCGACATCGCGCACCGGGCGGATATCCACCTGGCTGCCGGGCAGGAAGGCCACTGCGCCGCCGAGATCGACGGTGAATCCACCCTTGACGCGGCCATAGATGGTGCCGTTGACGCGCTGGTTGCCCTCAAAGCTGCGCTCCAGAAGCGTCCAGGCCTCTTCGCGCCGGGCTTTTTCGCGGGAGAGAACGATGGACCCATCGCGGTCCTCGTAACGCTCTACGAACAGCTCGATCATGTCGCCGGGCTTGATTTCCGGCTTTTGGCCAGGAATGGTGAATTCCTTGAGCGCCACGCGCCCTTCGGATTTCAGCCCGACATCGACGATGGCGAATTCATCGGTCAGCCGAATGACGCGGCCAGTAACGACGGAGCCATCAAAACCGCTATCGCGGCCGAGGGTCTCGTCGAGGAGGTCGGCGAAGCTTTCTTCGCCCCCCCTTGGCGCTTGAGAAGTTGGGCGTTCGAGAACATTGGCAGCTGAGCTGGGAGCCATGAGGCGGAAAAGATCCTGTTGTGAGCGGCCCGGCTTATGCGGGCTCGGTCAGTGGTATGCGCCTGCCCACTCTAAAGGCACACGGCTTGCCCGCCGATTGGCGGACCGTGGGTGAACGAAAACAGGCCCTGAGCCGGATGGCTGGACCTGTGGTGCGCAGACATAGGCTTTGGGGCGGTGGAGTCAACCGGTAATTTGCATGTGTCTTACTGGCGGAGGCTGGGGCGTAGCCGATGAGACAGGACGCTAGCATGTTGTAGATCGAAATTCTTTGCTAAATCGACCTGAGTCGGCCGATGAAGCCCTGTCCATTGAGGGCGTTGTCGCCCAAGGCTCAGGGCAGATCTGAACCGCTTGTGGACGTAGATTGAGATGGCGGTGAAAGGCCTTTCGGAGCGCGTCATCGGATGCGTTCCGGGTAGCCAATACGCTGGGGGCTGGGCTTTTGGAGAAAGTCTATGAGAACGCCTTGGTTCACGAAGTGCGGCAGGCCGGAATCGCGGTGCCGCAACAACATGGCATTACGGTTCTTTTATGACGGCGTGGTGGTTGGGGACTATGTCGCCGATCTGCTTGTGGAGCAGGTGCTTGTTGGGAGTTGAAGTCTGTCATGGCACTGGACCAGAGTGATGGCGCCCAATGCCTGAATTACCTTAGTTCGGCTGTGTCTGCCGCTAACTTTGGCAATTCTCCAGTCGAGATTAGGCGCATTGCGTTGCGGCCTTGAGAAGGAAGCAAGAAATGTAACCGCAGATAAGCGAAGATGAGCGCAGATATGACGTTTTGCATGGAGATTTGGCATGCGAATAGCGCTGGCTATCGCTTTTTGTTATATTATTTGCGGTTAAATTTGCTTTCTTTCTTCGAGGCAGGTGCGTCTTGCAGATAAAGTGATGCGCGATGGTAACGAGAATGACACGTATCACGCATAGCGCCATCAGATGGCTGTAGGCGCGTATAAACCCAAACATCAATTGGCTGTAAGGCAGGGTGGATCAATCCCGAATCCCAAGGCCTCAGACCAAGCTGAAACATTTTGGGAGCGGTTAAACGCGGTTATCCACCTCTCCGCCACCCGCGGCCTTCAAGCACCGAGATCGCAGCGTCGAACGCCGCGTCCGCCGTCATGTCCGTCGTGTCCAGCACAATCGCATCGGGCGCCGCGATCAAGGGTGCGGCGGCACGGGATGCGTCGGCCGCATCGCGTGCCTGCATGTCCTTCAGCACCGTTTCCAGCGTGGCTTCTATGCCGCGCTGGCGTAGTTCGGTCCAGCGGCGGTGGGCGCGGGCATCCGGGGTTGCGGTGACGAAGAATTTGGCGGCGGCGTCGGGAAAGATGATTGTGCCGATGTCCCGCCCGTCCAGCACCGCGCCGTGGTCGGCGCCAAAGCCGCGCTGAAACTCAAGCAATGCCGCCCTGACCGGGGCAATCGAGGCGACAGCCGCGGCGAGCCGATCAATCTCTGGCACGCGTAAATTCGTCCGTTCCAGATCGGCCGGGACAAGCGCGCGCGCCTGGGCCTCACCAGCGGCCGGATCGGCCGCATCTTGCCCCGCATCCAGCAGCCGACGGGCCACAGCCCGATACAGCAGCCCGGTATCCAGGTAAGGCAGGCCAAGTGCTGCTGCGATGCGGCGCGCCAGTGTGCCCTTGCCGGCGGCCGCCGGGCCGTCGATGGCGATAACCCTGGACGCGCTCATCCGAAGCGGCACCCAAGACCGGTCATCAGATCGACGAAGCCGGGGAAGCTGGTATCGATGAACGACACATCGTCCACCCGTACCGGTTCCTTCGTCACACACCCGAGCACGAGCCCACTCATCGCCAGCCGGTGATCCATCTGCGTGGCCACCAGCCCGCCGCCGGCAGGCGGCCCGCCATTGCCGTGCACGATCAGGTCGTCACCTTCAATCTCCACCCGCATGCCATTGCCCGCCAGCAGCGCCGCGGTGGCGGCCAGCCGGTCGCTCTCTTTCACCCGCAACTCGCCCAGGCCGCGCAGCCGGCTGGTCCCGGTGGCACAGGCGCAGGCCACGGCGAGAATAGGGAACTCATCGATCATGCTCGGCGCCAAAGCGGGCTCGGTGTCGGCGGCGGCGAGCGGGCTGGCCTCCACCGTGACGTCGCCAACCGGTTCGCCGCCCTCGATCCGCTCATTGGCGATGGAAAGGCGCGCGCCCATCGCGCGCAGCGCGGCAAACACGCCCGTTCGCAACGGGTTCAGCCCAACGCCGCGTACGGTGATACGAGAGCCCTCCACCAGCAGCGCCGCCACCAGCGGAAAGGCGGCCGAAGAGGGGTCACCCGGCACGGCGATATCGGCCGCGATCAGCTCCGGCTGGCCGGCGAGGGTGATGATACGGCCGCCCTCCTGGCGCTCCACGGCGATCTCGGCGCCGAAATGCCGCAGCATGTTCTCGGTATGGTCGCGGGTGGCCACCGGCTCCTCTACCCTGGTCAGTCCACGTGCATTCAACCCGGCCAGCAAAATCGCCGACTTCACCTGCGCTGAAGCGACCTTCATCCGGTAGGCGATCGGCATCGCGTGCGACGCCCCGCGAATCGCCATCGGCAGCCTGCGGCCGTCCCGGGCGGAAAACTGGGCGCCCGTCTGGCTGACCGGCTCGATCACCCGCCCCATCGGCCGCCGGCGCAGGCTTGCATCGCCAGTCAGCACCGAGAAGATCGGATGGCTGGCCAGGATCCCGGCCAGCAGCCGCGCCGCCGTGCCGGAATTACCCATATCCAGCACATCGTCCGGCTCCGTCAGACCACCAATGCCAACGCCGTTCACGTGCCACTCCCCCGGCACATCGCGCATCACCTGAGCGCCCAAGGCCCGCATGGCCGAGGCCGTGCGATGGACGTCCTCGCCTTCCAGCAAACCGGTGATGCGGGTCTGGCCAATTGCCAGGGCAGACAGCATGAGGGCGCGGTGGGAGATGGATTTGTCGCCGGGAACGGCGATGGCGCCGGCAAGGGCAGAGGCGCGCGACGCTGTAAGCGGACGTGAAACGGTCATCAGGGCGGTTAGCATGGCGGCCGGGCGGGGTGGAAGGGATGAAAAGGCCGGGGCTGCGCCCCGGATTGCACACCCCACTCGCCCATTGAACCCATGCCGACCCGCCGGTTTGACAAGCCAACGCCTGCATGGCATGGGCCGCGCCCTTTGGCGGACTGAGGGTTAGTTATGGCAAAGCCAGAACTCGGACTGAAGCGCATCTGTGTGTCGTGCAGTACGCGTTTTTATGATCTTGCGAAGATGCCTGCGGTTTGCCCCAAATGTGGCACCGAGCAGCCGATCGAGCAGCCGCGGCTGCGCCGTGGCGGCAACGTGGCGGAGCTGCGCAAGCCGAAAAAGGCGCCGGTACTGGAAGATTCGGATGCCGATGTCGAGGTGGAAGCGGCCGATGACGAGGCGGAGGAGGGGGTGCTGGAAGACACCTCCGATCTCGACGACGACGCGGACGCCATCGGCGGCGAGTTGGAGGTGGAGCCCGACAACGACGAGGGTGAGGGGTAGCGCCACCGCCGGCCCTGCAGTTGACTTTGCGTTCGGGGGGGCGATAGAAGCCGCCGCTCTGCAGGATGGCGGCGTAGCTCAGCGGTAGAGCAGGAGAATCATAATCTCTTGGTCGGCGGTTCAAATCCGTCCGCCGCTACCATTCCCGTAGCGCCTTCCCCATCGGTATAAGACGGCGCTCACAATTGCCGCGGCAGGAAATACACTGTAGCCGGAAACACAGCGTGCATCCCGATTTTCGAATTCGATCGGTTGCATGATCAAAATGCGCTTTGACCGGTTTGAGAAGGGCGGAAGACGTTGCGCTTTTCCGCCTTTCGATTTTCATTTGTTCTTGGGCGCCGGTTAAGCGAAACCCCGGGTTCGAGAGTCCCGGGGTTTGCATGGGCAGCCTGTGGCCTCAAAGAAATCTAGCATTTCCCCCAGGTCGCCAGAGCGGATTGGAGTTCTTCGCGCAGTAGCTCCGCGCCGGCGCCGGTGGCGTTCCAGATTGGGGTCTGGTCGGCATCCGAAGCCGTGCTCTCGTGGAAGAAGCCGAACACGAACTGGCGGGAGCTGACGGTGCCTTTGGCGCAGAATGGCAGCTGGATGAAGCCGTCTATGCCTTCGTCGCCATACTCGGTTTGCCCGTTCAGATCGGGCACCCCACCCGGCCAGGTATAGCCGCCCGACTTGTAGGAAAGCTGGATCCCGGCGATGAAGCTGGTGAGCTTGGCGGCGGGCAGATTGGCGGGGGCCACAGCGGTGATGATCGGCTGCATATCCGCCCACATTCCCGCAAAATCGTAGTTCCGGCCTGCCATCATGCTGAACAGCTTGGTCACGTTGGCACTGTTCAGCACCGTATGCTTCACCAGCTCGGTATAGAGCGTGGCGGCGTCATCCAAGGTGAGCGTGTTATGCGGGCCTGGGCAATCGACATACCCGTTGAACGCGGTATTCGGCATGCCGATCGTATGCGCATAGGCGGTCACGTTCGCCAATCCGTACCGCTGCAACAGCATGTCGGTCCTGGCATTGTCGGAGTTTTCCATCATCTGGGTAATGGCGTTGCTCAAGGTTTCGGTGCCGATCTGCGAAAACGAGCAGAAATTGTTCGGATCGAGCACTGGCACCTTGGTGTTCAGGGTGATCAGCTTGTTCTGCACCTGGTTCATCACATAAGTGGCGAGAACCACCTTGATGGCGCTGGCCGGTTCGAATGGCCGGGCGTCGGCCGCGTTGCACAGCACTGGCCCGCCGCTCTGCGCGTTGCCGCCGATCTGCTTGACATAATTGCCATTCCAGCCGGTGCCGTTGGCATGTGCGATGCTGATCAGGCGTGAGGTGCATTCATTCGAATTGTCGATCATGATGCTGTTGAAGCTGCGCGTGCCGCCGGAAAACACCGAACGAACCTGGGTCAGCCTGGCACCGTTCTCCGTCAGCAATTCCGACAGCAGCGTCGGCGAGGTGCCTGTGTAATACCACCAGGCGGCGGTGGGGTTGCCCTGCATCACCGCATCGAAGTTCGATGTACCAGGCTCGGTGTTGAACGAGAGCATCTGCGCCTTGTTGTTGGTCACGTCGCCGATGATACCGGAAAGGCTGGAATTCACGTACCACCACCAGGAATCGCCGTCCGCTCCGGTATTGGCGATGGCGATGGCTGCATATTCGTTGCCGCTGCTCGTCGCATACGGCTCCAGATCGACAAGTCGTGCACCGGTCGAGGTCAGGTTGCTGCCGATCTGAGAGGCGCTGCCCACCCACCAGTACCAGCTTTTGGCGTCGCTGCCGGTATTGGGCACCATCACGCTGGCGAAATAGGTGGTGCCGTTCACCACATAGGGCGCAATGCTTATCAGCCTGGCATTGTTGGAGCTCAGCGCGCTGCTGACCTGGGCGATCGACTGGCCGTAATACCACCACCAGCCTTTGGCATAGACGCCGCTATTGGCCACCAGGGCAACGGTGAACACGGGCCCGGACGAGCTGGCCGATTCCACCTGAAGGTCGACGATACGATAGGTGTTCGACGAGAGCACAGTGCTGAGCTGCGCCGGGGTGATGCCGTAATACCATTCCCAGGCAGTCGGTGTGCTGAGCACCTTCTCGATCGGGTCGGCTTGCGCGGGTGCTGAAGAGCCGATGCAGGCTAGGCTGGAACAGGCAAGAAGGGCGCAGGCGGCAAGTCGTAACAAGGATGGGCGTGACATGGTGGGGCTCCTGTGAGGACGGGTTCGGATTGGTGACCCCGCACGCGCCGCGTCTGGTCACACACCAGGAAGAACGGAGATCGGCCGCCGGACCGGACATTGCGCGATCGGTCCGTTGCGTTTATGCGCCCCGGTCCGTAAGTTGCCGTTGGGGATCGCCAGTATGGGGCGCCGCTCGTATCCCGGCAGGGTCGGGGGGTGGGGGAAATGCAGGATCAGGACAGTTCGGCCCTGGACGCGCTCTGGACCGGCTTGTATCCGGATCTGAAGCAATTGGCCCGCTCGCGGCTGCGGCGCAGCGGCGGGAATACGTTGCTGGACACCACCGGCCTGGTGAACGACGCCTATCTCCGCGTGGCCGGTGCCGGCTCGCTGCGGGAAGCCTCGCCCGGTCAGTTCCTCGCTTACGCCGCGCGCACCATGCGCAGCGTGGTGATCGATCTGGCGCGGGAACGGCAGGCGCTGCGTCGCGGCGGGGATATCGACCGGATCACCCTTAGCACCGCGGTGAGCGATTCCGCAGCAGCTGAGGACGAACCGCTGGAATTGGATCGCGCCCTGCGCCAGTTGGCGGAGGTTGAACCGCGCCTCAGCCAGGTGGTGGAAATGCGCTATTTCGGCGGTTTCACTGAAGTGGAAATCGGTGCCGCCCTGGGGGTTACGGAGCGCACTGTCCGCCGCGACTGGGAAAAGGCCCGCCTCCTGCTGAAAGCGATGCTGGGCGATTAACGACTGGCCTTCGGTGTCCGGTTCGCCCGGCAGACCGCGTCTTCTGGGTAAAATGCTGGAGCAGTTCGATGACCGATTTGCCTTGCCCGAGGCAGCATTGGAGCCGCTTTTCCGTTCTGCTCGATCACGCCATGGACCTGCCTGAGGAAATGCGGGACTCCTGGCTCGGCGCGCTCGATGGCGATGACGCGGATCTGCGCCCATGGCTGGCGCGCGTGCTTGGCAGTGCGGCAAGTGTCAGCACCGGCGATTTCCTCGCCGGGCGCCATATGCCGCCGGACGAGGCGGCCGATTTCCAGCCGGGCGACCTGATCGGGCCGTACCGGCTGGTGGCGTTGCTGGGTGAGGGCGGCATGGGGCGCGTGTGGCGCGCCGCCCGCACCGATGATGGGCCGGCGCGCGACATTGCCCTGAAATTGCCGCATGCCGAATTGCTGGCCGGCCCGTTCCGCGCCCGTTTCCGTCGCGAGCGTGACGTACTGGCCGGACTGACCCACCCCAACATCGCCGCCCTCTACGATGCCGGCATCAGCGCAGAAGGCCACCCTTATCTGGCGCTGGAATTGGTGCAGGGCCAGACGATCACCCAGCATTGCCGGCGTTCGGGCGCATCGCTGGAACGCCGTATCGATCTGCTGCTTCAGATGCTGGCGGCGCTGGGCTACGCGCATGCCCATCTGATCGTGCATCGCGACATCAAGCCCTCCAATGTGCTGGTTACCCCGGAGGGCCAGGTGAAGCTGTTGGATTTCGGCATCGCCAAGCTGCTCGACGCCAGCGATAGCGACGCGCAGAAACTCACCCAGCCCGCATCGCGCCTGGCCACACCCGGCTACGCGCCACCCGAGCAGATGGAAGGCGGGCCGATCACCGTCTCCGCCGATCTGTTCGCCGCCGGCGTGTTGCTGTTCGAGCTCTGCACCGGCCATCATCCGCCACGGCAGCGCCGGGATGCCGAGGCGCTGCCGCTAGCCTCCAGCCGGGCGGATGCAGCTGCGGCGCATATCCCGGACGGCCTCGGCCTGTCTCGCCGGCTGCGCGGCGACCTGGATGCGGTGATCGCCAAGGCCACCTCGATCGATCCCGCGCAGCGCTACATTTCGGCCGACGCCTTCGCGCGCGATCTGCGTCGCTGGCAGGAGGGGCTGCCGGTTTCTGCGCGGCGTATCGGGCCGATGGCGCAGGCGGGGAAATTCATCCGCCGGAACCGCGCCGGCGTGGCACTGGCTGCCCTGCTGTTGCTGGCGCTGATCGGCGGCACCGCAGGCGTGGCGTGGCAGGCGCAGCGGGCGGAGCGTGAGGCGGCCCGCGCCACGGCGATCAAGGATTTCCTGATCGGCCTGTTCAAGACCGAGCCGGGCGCCAATGGCAAGCGCATTGAAGCAATGACGGCGCGCGAGGTTCTGGATGCAGGTGCGGACCGTGCGGATGCTGCCTTCGGCAAGCATCCGGAAACGGAAATCGAATTGCTGGAAACTCTGGCCAATATCTATGACTGGGCGGACGAGCCTGCCCGGGCCACGCAGATGTGGTCGCGCCGCCTGGATCTGGCCACAAAATTATATGGGCCCGCCGATCCGCTGGTGATCGACGCCACCATGACGCTTTCCAACAGCTACCTCATGTTCCTCGACGAGGATCGCGCGCAGCTGCTGCTGGAGCGGATACGCGGGCTCGTTTTCAACACCTACGGGCCGGCAACCCTGGAGCGTGCGGGATGGCTGCAAGCCCGTGCAAGGTCGTTGCGCGCCACCCATGGCGCGCGCGCGGAAGCGCTCGCCGACAGTGAGGCAGCAGTGGCGATCTTTGCCACCTATTTCCCGAAGGCCGCGCATTACCGCGATGCGCTGGAAGACCTTGCAGACTACCAGTACGATTCCGAGCAATATGCCAAATCGCTCGCCACGCTCGAAACAATGCGGGCGCACGACATGGCGCGGCACGAGTTCGATGCGACCGATGAGATGGTGTATTATAACGAGTCGGCGGGGCGGATAGAACGGCTGGGCCGGCTGGATGAAGCGCTTGCCAGGTATCGCGTTGCCGAGGCGGCGGCGGAGCGCCTGTTTGGCAAGCAGAGCCTGTGGTATCTCCACGCCGTATATGCCCACGCCCAGTTGCTGCACATGCGCGGCGAGCACGTGCTGGCCGACCAGATGTTTCTCGCAGCCCTTGGGGTCGGCCAAAGCCGCGCGGCACTGACTGGCCAGTCCACTTCGGTGCTGCGCGCCTACGGCGCCGCCTTGGCGCGGGAGGGGCGCGGAGCCGAAGCCGTTCCTATCCTGGAGCAGGCTTTGGCCAAGACGCAGGCGCACGGGCGCGATGAACAGAATCTGCGCCGCACCCAGGGCATGCTTGGCGATGCCTATGACTTGGTCGGCCGGACAGCAGAAGCGCGGGCCCTGTTGCAGACCGCCCGCGACTCCTGGATCCGTTATGGCCCCGTTGGTGGCACTGGCGAACTTAGCGCGCGCGAACGCTGGGCGCGCTTCCTGCTGGATCATGGCGAGCGCGATGCGGCCTTTGCCGAATTCACCGCTGTGGTGAGGGAAGCGCAGGGAACCAAACTTGCAGCTGTCGCCTTGGCGGAAGCCGGACTGGGCCGTTTGGCCCTGGCGAAGGGCGCGATTGCGCAAGCCGATAGCGCGACGGCAACCGCCATTCAGGTGCTCGACGGGATCACAATGGAGATGGATGTTCGCGCCAGGATCGAAGTCTGGCTCGCCCGCGCCGAAAGCCTGGCCGCCGGCGGCAAGATGGAAGAAGCGCGGGATTTTGCCGCCCGCGCCCAGGCCGGAGCAAAGTCCTGGGACGCCCCCTCCAGCCCACGTCTCGCCCGCGCCACGGCGTTGGCGGAAAAATTCGCGGCGACGCAATAGATGCCGGCAAAAGCTACCATCTCCGGGAAAACCCTCCTATCATCGTAACCATGTTGGAGCGTGGCGATCTTAGCGACATTATTGGGCTGGTTTATGATGCCGCCCTGGATCAGGCCGCCTGGCCCACCCTGCTGGGGCGGCTGGCCGGGCTGTTCAACAGCCATTTCGCCGATAGTTTCCGCCGCACCCAGGATTATAGTGCGTTCGGCGGCGTTCCGTTCGGTCTGGACATCGCCGATTACGACGATGTGTTTCTCGGTTTCTGGGTGAAGCGCAATGTGTGGGGCACACGCCGCCCGGTGGTGCGCGCCGGCGACGTGGTCTCGACCCGGCAGATGACGCCGGTGGCCGATCTTCTGCGCAGCGAGATGTATAACGAATACCTGGCTGCGCGTGGCCTGCATGAGGGGCTGCGCCTGGATATCTGGGCTGGCGAAGGATGGATCGAGGATATCTCGCTACTGCGCCCATGGTCCGCCGGCGCTTTCACCGATGGCGAGATCGGCCTGGCGCGCGACTTGATGCCGCATCTGCAACGGGCGGCCGAAATGTCCCGCCGCCTCCGCCGGGCGGAGGCGCTGGCGGAATGCGGTTTGGCGGCGCTGGAGCAGGTGGCGACGGCCTTCCTCCTGCTCGACCGTTTCGGCCGCCTGATTCATGCCAATGCCAGCGCCTGTTCGCTGCTGGCCGAGCAGGATGGGCTGTCGGTCACCGCCGCGGGGCTTGCGGCCGCCACTCAGCCAATAACATCGCGGCTGCGTGCACTGGTGGACGGGGCGTGCGGGCGGCCGGCCGATAAGGCGGTTGCCGGCGCCATCCGCCTGTCGCGCCCATCCGGCCGGCCACCGCTCGCTTTGGTGGCTTTGCCGCTCAGACAAGGGCAAAGCCTGCCCGGTCCTGGGTGGGGTGATGTGCCAAGCGTACTTGTCTGCGTCACCGACCCCGCATCTGGGGCAAGGCCGCCCCAGGCGCAGCTTATAGCCCTGTTCGGCCTGACCCAGGCAGAGGCGGCGCTGGCCGGCGATCTGCTGGACGGGCATGAGCTCCGCGATATCGCCCAGGCTAGCGGCCGCAGCATCAACACCGTGCGGAGCCAGCTCGCGACTCTGATGGCAAAGACCGATACGGGGCGGCAGTCGGAGCTGGTTCGGCTACTGGCCCGCCTACCAGGCAGTGCGGGGCATGCGGGCGACAAGGCGGTCCACGCGTAGGGCCCGTTCGACATTAACCGAATCGGGTGACGGGGTCGAACGGGCGCCTCGCGCCTTTGTTTGAGGCGGCATCTTTGTCGGCGTCCCGACGCACCTATTTGCCGACGATGCCTTAGCATGGATTTTAACCCACGCGCATCGATGCAGTAGCCGAACATCAGGGGCTGAAGACCCACGCTCCAGACGGCTTGCGAGATCGGCTCGAAATGCTAACCTGTTCGAAAGAAAAACCACCAATCGGGCAGGCGTAATGCACAAACGCGCCATTTTCAGCGTCCTGATCGCTGCTTTCAGT
>Ga0116229_10009483_pt1 | contig 14833 bp, 13 predicted proteins | sample S1TSphgellanicum_3_FD_87313 | JGI IMG/M metagenome (GOLD analysis project Ga0116229, IMG submission 87313) | Host-associated microbial communities from peat moss isolated from Minnesota, USA - S1T2_Fc - Sphagnum magellanicum MG | ecosystem: Host-associated > Plants > Peat moss > Unclassified... | reverse complement strand
TTTTTTTTTTTTTTTTTTCTTTTGGCCAAAAACAATTCTGCACCAACAAAATAAAAACCCCTGTGAAGTGCTCCAAGGGTTTTTTTAGGAAAAACATGAAAATTTCCTTGTTTTTTCCCTCCCTTTTCTTCTAAGTCCTGATCATTTTTTTCTGGTTTTTTCTGAGTCATAACACGCATCCAGTGGATGGATGGTGCACTGGTTCAATCTGGTCAAGGCGCAAAGGATATTGCACTGGCAGATAAACCGAGGATGACCCATTGATGCATCTTTCAACAAACATTAAGAGCAACCAAGGAAAGGAAAAATCATCGCATGTGAGTTTATCCGACTAGTTTACATTTGAGTGATTGGATTACACGGTTACAATATTGAACAAAGCAACAGGCCTGGAAAGATCAGCTAGAGCATATACAACCTCTTCAGAATTCAAGGTCCATTGCATCCATAAAAGCCTTTCATAGATCATGATGACAGAATTCAAGGTCCATTGCATCCATAAAAGCCTTTCATAGATAATGGTGACAGAATTCAAGGTCCATTGCATCCATAAAAGCCTTTCATAGATCATGGTGACAGAATCAGTCAGACATGTCTACTACACAGTGAGGAAGGGGAGGAGGAGATTGTTTACTTGTTGGTAATGTGGGTCAAATGTCGGCTGTCGCCCATTTTGTAAAGCCTTTCATAGATCTCAAATTCTATTTTACTGAAGGTCACAAGGGCTTGGAACATGAAAGGGAGGCCTGTTTGCAAGCTGTTGAGAGTGTATGCTCGAGTATCAATGTGAGCCTTTTGCTCTGTCTCAAGCTCCTCCTCAAGCCTCCGCCTTGTTGAGTCTGTTTGCTGCCACCTTTCAGTAGCCTTACTTCCCCCCCTCCTTCTACTGATGATGTCAAAGTTTTCTTCATAGCCTCTGTCACCAGAGTTGCCACTCAGGGAGTGCAATGGTGGAGCGCAAACTGAGAGCTCTCTCATGGATGCACTACGAAGCGAAAGTTCTTGCTTCTTAAGCTCATGTGCCAAGAACTCAGCCTTCTTCCTGATCCGTAGCTCCTCATATTGCAGTCTCAACATCTCTCGCACTACAGCAGCAAAACCAGCTATGGCTTCAATGGCAACTCTGTCGGGCATCTGATCTATTGCAGTCTGCCACTGCTGGCACAGTGCATACACCGGGTTTGAATTCACACTCTTAACCAGAGATCGGTTGGGGGATTGTGACCCATTCCTCTCTGGCTCAACAAAGTGAACGAGACTCAACCGTACCCACCCAGTCAAACTTTTCAGGTACTCTCTCTGTGAGATCACTAGTTTTCTCAGGGATTCGACCCACCTGCCAAATATAACAAACACAAATTTATAACTTCTTGGGAACACTAGCCAGTGAACCTGAAAAGTGAAAGGTTCAAGACCACAACTGGAAGAAGGAAATCATTATAACTGACCTGATAAGGGCAACTTCCAATTGGGCAGTGGAGTCATGATGAGAGCTCGTGGTTGCCTCAAAAGCAGTGGAGTTGTCAAGCCTTCTCATGGCCTCAACAGCTTTCATCTGTGACTGATGGCAGTTGGAAATCTCCTTCCACATGTGCATCATCCTGTGCACACATTCACAAACTTGGTGAGTTTGCACTATCTGTTCTGAAGTGCCCATTCCTGAGAGACAAGCTTGATAATCCCATGTTCAAGGAAATTGACTATGCAACCCAACACATCTAAAACCCATTAATCAAACTGTCCCAGACATGTTTTGAAATCCAGGAAATGCAGACCATTCTCCTCCCAAGGTCAAGTTGTTGCTTAAGAGCGTGACATAAACCTTGAAGTTAGGGTTTCTGCTTAAACCCTGAGTGCAGATACAGGACAATCTTCTGAGCTGATCTATTAAATAGGTTGCTTGATTGGCAAAAGGGCACAGAAATGGGAAGAAAAGCAAGCAGGTAGTTGTAGAATAAACTGGCACAGCAATTTGTCACCAGCAAAAAAGTCTTACTCTTCAAGGAGTTCCAAGAGTTGTGGGTAAAGTTCATCATCCCTTAGCTTTTGGACCGCTGCTGCTGCACTTTCTACAGCTTCTATGGCGACTCCCAGACGAGTCTGAAGCATTTTAATCTTTGCACGAGTTCTGTCAATGGCTAGTGGATCTTCACCCCTTGCGTCTTGGTTTCTGTACACAGCACATTTCTTCTCAAACTCATTCCTCAATGTTTCTGTTTCCTGTTTCATGAGAAATCCAAGCATTTTCTTGCATCAACATTTCTGGAAATCAAAAGGATGAGAATTTGTTTGATCCTCAAAACAAGAATCTTTAGAATTTCTTGGAACATGGAAAATGGAAATGTTGTCATTTTGTTCAAAACTTGAGAGAAGGTAAAAGGAGACAAACCTTCACTTCTAGGTACAGTTTCTTCTCCCATGCATACAGTCTATCTAGAGTGGAAGCATGGCTGCTGCCAGTCAACCCACTGTCATCATTTGTCCATGCTCCTCTGCTCAAGCTGCTAAGGCTTCGAATGCTCGATATCCTAGCAGATTCTTCACTATATAAAGCAATGCGGTTGCCATTTCTATGTTGATGGGGAGGAGGCGTCTCTGCTGCTGACCTGAGTGACAGTCTTCGGAAAGACACATTTAACGTCCTAGCTGATTCTCCCACTCCTGCAAATGCAAACAGCAGTCCTTGGATTAGAACCAGCAGCTTCTCGAAGGATACAAATGCTTTTTTTTTTTTTGTATTCTCAGCTAGCCCAAGATGAGCACTGTGTGGATTCACCTGATAGGTAATTGAGATGTTGCCAGTGAAAAAGAAAAGGTGAGGCAAGGAGCTTCAAGAAACCAAGAACATTGATCAACCTCACCTTTAAGACTGCCTGAAAAGCTTGAATTGTAATGAACCTTTTCTGTCTCGAGCATTTGGGAGACTTTGTCCCCACTCTCAGCAGCATGCAAAAAGCAGTCGTCAACTTCCTTGAGCACCTCCAGTAAGTCACGGCCCACATGCTTCTCATGGTATCTGCATGCCAATCCTTTTTGAGCTTCTACTGTCGTCACCATCTTTTCTACCTTTCCCTTACCTACAGATATGATATCTTTTGAAGTCTTCTTTTCATTCACCTTCATAATGGGTTTTGGTTTGAATTCCGCAGGCTTAGTGGGAAGCACATCATCTTGCTGCTGCTGCTGCTGCTGTACATTCATTTGTGGCTGTGACTTTATAATGGGATTTGCTTCCTGGGGTTTCAATTCACCCTGCTCCTCCTCATCATCAACATCATCATCATCATTATCAACATAATTGTCATCATCAACATCTTCAAGCTCTGAAATGTCTTCCTGCAGCTGCTTCAGATGTAGATCTCGAAGCCGACAAGGTGCGTTTAAACCACCACCACCCTGCAGTCGCCACTGCTGTGGTTGATGTCCTTGTTGTTGTTGCTCATCACAAGAACGAGGAGAAGAGGAAGGAAATGGTAATGGGCGGAAGGGGTCAAGGAAATGGTCTTGCCAGCTACTGCGGGCCGGTGGAGGAAGAGGTGGCATTCCTTCTCGAGGTGGAGAAAGTGGAGGTGGTGGTGGTGGTGGTGGTGGTGGTGGGTTGAGAAATTTGTCTTCCATTCTCAAAGTAGCTCCTGGAGAACTGTTTGCCCGAATTGGGTTCTTCAGGTGTGCTTTCGGAATTCCATTCAGGACTACTGCATCAGGGTTTGGCCTTTTCAAAGCATGAGGTGGTGGAGAAGCCCTCCTTCGAGAGAGAGGAGATTCACTTGGAAGCTCCAGATGAGGAGGAGACAGAGGGGGAAGAAGGGTAGGAGGGACGATGGGTGATGAGATGGTTGGAGACATGGGTGGTGGTGGTGGTGGTGGCAATGGCATTGGAAGAGAAGCAGGAGGAGAAGTGGTTGGGGTTTCTGGGAGAAACAAAGCAGCAGGAGAAGATAAGGAGGCTGCTGGATCCTTCACCTCTCCTTCAGCAAACTGTCTGAAAGCAGATCCAGCTCCTTTCAATGCCACAACATACTGAGCATGAGAAGCTGCGAAAACATGCCTTCTGTACATTGCCTGCTTCAAGAATCGCTTCCTTGCCCTGCATCTGGCAACTACCTCTTCATTCTCCACTTTTGAGCTCGAACACCCCATGTTCTCCTCCTCCTCTTTTTTCCTGTTCCAGACTTTTGATCATCAGAAGAAAAAGAAAAATTTGTGAACTCTCTATGCTTCTGTTCAGAAATCTGAGCGTGCTTGGCTACTGAGGAATGGAAATTCTCAGATCATGCAAAAGACTTGCAGCAACGGCTGTTGCATTGACAACAAAAACTCAACTAAAAAAGACCACAGAAAAAAAAAACACGCACCTACTGTATGACGTCTAGATCAAAAGCCCCAGAGTTTCGCTGTGTGATCCATCTCTTCCTCGGAGCCCCATTTGCCTTCCGAGTCCCCCCCCCCCAGTCCCTAACCTCTCACAAGCTCCACAACACAACAACTCTGGAACATCGCAAGCTCCACAACACAACAAAGCATCAGGAGATCCATGTTGGGTCCAGTCAGTTCCTTCTCTTTTGTCTTAAGTGTCTCTTTCCATTAGGCTGTTGTGATCACACTTACATAACTGAGCCATGAATGGCTTTTCATCAGGCTGCTCTGATCACAATTACAGAAGGGATCACACACACCCATTAGGCTGCTGCTGCTGCTGTGATCCTCGATACACTAGATGATGTGGTCAGCAATGTAACTCCGATCACATCAGTCACTACACTGATGGAAAGCCACTGACATAGGGGGCCTTGGCTTTCCACTGACACAGGGGCTTTGTTTCTGGCTAGCTGGACAGTCGCTTTCTATTAAAAAGCTGTAGACTGACTGCCTTGAAAATATGTAATTAATCAATGTTACAAACTCCTCTGAGAAGGCATTCTCATGGGAAAAAAGAAAAAACAGATGTCACTTCGTGTTGAGTCACAGTTTGACTCCCAATTCCTCCTCCATCACCAGAGCTATGATGAGCTGATTGTGAGCACATACATGTAGGCTAACTGCCTTGAAAATATGTAATTAATCAATGTTACGAACTCCTCTGAGAAGGCATTCTCAGATGTCACTTTGTGGTGAGTCACAATTTGACTCCCAATTCCTCCTCCATCACCAGACCTATGATTAAGTGACTGTGAGCACATGTAGGCTAACTGCCTTGAAAATATGTAATTAATCAATATTACAAACTCCTCTGAGAAGGCATTCTCATGAAAAAAAACAAAAAAAAGACACACAGATGTCGCTTTGTGGTGAGTCACAGTTTGACTCCCCACTCCTCCTCCATCACCAGAGCTATGATGAGGAGGTGATTGTAAGCAGATGTAGGCTAGCTAGCTGGGAAGACAATAATGGAAAGGTGCTCTCATGATAGAATCTGTGGTCAGAGCAGCAGCCTGATGGAAAGATGTCTTTAAGTATCTCTCTCTCTCTCTCTCTCTCTCTCTCTACTACCTAACCTGCAAATGGTCTGTGAATCACAGCCACCTAGTTTTTGTCCCTTTCCTTCCTTGCTTTTCTGGTCATTTGTGAGCTCTGCTGTGTATATGGGGGAGGAGAGAGAGATTAGGGAGCAAGCTAGTTTTCCAATTTGGGAATGTTCTCTAGGTGTTTGTTATTTTACCCTAAATTGTGAGTTCTTTTCCTTTTGTTGTGGGGCCAAACCATTTGCATTATGCAATGTATCTTGATTGGTACTACTTAGTGATTTCTTTCCTTACTGTTTTTTTTTTGCTTCTTCCTTGAAGAAAGAATCTGGTGTACTTGGAATCAAGTCTAGTATCATACTTTACAATGTTTCTTTTGTCTGATTGACTAGCAGACAAAAAAGGGCATTTATGGTATTACTGCTACTACAACTACCTTGGCAGCTTGGAAACTAATTATATTAGTTTCAAAAATGTTGAAATTTTCTAAAATGATTTTTTTTCTTTTTTTCAAAGAACAAAATTTCCTGACCCGTAAATGATGAAGAATATTTTAGAAGGTTTGAGAATATTCTATTTTTGCAACATGGAATCTTTGAAATATTTTTATTTTGGACACCGGAAAATTGAATTCACCATTGTACTATTACATGGGGTGTGTGTGTGTGTATACATGTATAGATTGTATGTGATCAAACAAAAAGTCATTTGAATTTTTCGCTCATGTGAACATAACTTCGTTTTAAGGTTTTGGTTTTTGTTTTGAGTGGCCGTCAACTTTCTTTGTGCAAATGGCGAATTTTATGTTGTCACTATTTATTAATGGTTGCAATGACAGCTTAAAGGAGACTTGTGAGTTTGGGTAGGAAACTTTGTTTGTTTGTGCATTATGTGAAACAGGTTGATTGCAAGCAATGGGTGGCCAAGGACGTTGCAAGCATTCAATGGAAAGGAGCAGTAGGACATTGCATGATGACATAAAAGGAAGAGTTCAAGGGCAAAGAAGGCCGGTCTGTTGGTTTTATGGAAGTTGTAAAATGTGTAGATGGGGGGGGCTTGCAAAGATCGATAGTTGTTGTTTTGATTTCTATTGCGCCAGTGACTACACCATGGCAGGCTTTGTGTTCTTGTTAATGTTGGGCTCTATAAAAGGTTGATGCTGAGGGCTGATGACGAATAAAAGGAGGTCTGAGCTGTAGAAATAGGAGCATGTAAAGGGATACATCTACATGGTATTTTGGTGGAACCTTTCCTCAAACCCAATGAGTAGCACATATGTATGAGTGAGAGCCAAAAACCTTAGTGGGGTATCCTTGGGTTGGGTAGAATGTAGATAAAAGAAAAACATAATGGGAAAATTTATAGAGAAATATCCATAGACCCTTTTTTGCACAGAATTTTATTTTTCCTAAGTGGTTGCAAGCTAATTTGGCAACATTGTTCATCCTTGGTTCAAACCTAGAAATCAACAGGTTTCTAAAATTAAGCCAAGTGTTTTTCTACATTATTTCATATGGTAGAAGGATGGTTAGCAACTCACAATGGACCAACTGAACACTAAGAGCTCTTTGAATCTCAAGCCAAACCCCTTAGCTCATGCATTCACAATGTGTGGATTTGTTCTCGACAGTAGCTTGAAGGTTACCACTATACTAATTTAGAAGAGACTGATAAGTATGTGCCATCTAGAGATTCACATGGGTATGAAACATCATGTTCTAATAGGACAATAGCACCAAGGGGTTGTAATAGTGCCGGATTGGCAAGATGTGAGCTATAGGAATTGTTTCACAAAATTTGGATGTTTACTTTGAGCAATTTGTAATCAGGAGATTTTCTTGCTACTCCTTTCTTTTTGGTTAGATGTATATCATTTATAGGTTTGGAGAGAAATCAATGGAACAATGTGATTAGGTCCCCACATTTCAACGGGTGTTCACTAGTGTGAGTGTTCACATTTTGTGAATTTTTGACTAGCTATTACTGGTTTGAACATGCCACAAGGTGGTGTGGAGCCATTAGGCACGCGGTGTGCCCCAGTGTAGACATAACTTTATTGGGGAAAAAAAAAAAAAAAATCTTTTTTTTTTTTCCTTTTTTTTTCACAAGATCAGGCTATGGATCATTTGGGGTATCTAGAGCTTACAAACCATTAAACCCCCAACATCATGGTGGACCTTTTTAATGTAATATTGTCTTTCTTTGACATTTAGAGGTTAAGGTTTCAATGTGGAGCCTTAGACCATACATATGTTGTTATACAATATATACAACATATTAGTGTGGCATTTGGTCAATTTCACAAAACTCATCAACAAAAAGTTTTTTTTTTTATCAAACCCCAATTTTCTTTTTTTCTTTTTTTTCCAGGAGATCCAAAATGAAATAAAACATGGATTTTTGTTGATTTTCTCGTTAAATCTGGATTCTGTCACCTGTATAGAGTGGTGGGCATGGGATGGGCATTATACCCGAGGGTGGCCAGGGGAACACACAATTTTTCAACTGCCAGGTTCTGAATTTGGATAATCTGTTTTCAGGGACAGAAAGGCTACAGAAAGTATGTAGTAATAAGAGAACAAATGCTGCAACAAATGCTGCACCACTCGGTATAGTACCACTCTTGTTTGTTTTTGGTAGCAACTAGAAGTTGCAGAGACAGACAGGAAGCTGGAACCTGAAGAAGAAGGGGTTGGGAGGAGGGGGGGTTCCTAAGTGGCCAGAGTGACCCAGCACCCATGAGTGCACCATGAAGGATGGATGGTAAGTGGTCATGAAGCAGTTTTCTGTTGGTGTACCAGTTCCCTATCTAACCATGGTGGTTAGATTGGTTGCTTTTTATATGACTTCCTGTTAACCACCTGCAAGTTCGCCGGTTGTTAGCAGGTAGGTAGTAAAAACGGTTTTTACCTATGAATAAACCATCTAGTTACCTGGTAGTCAACTATTTTTGTACCTATTTACCCCCATATATAGGACCTACTTCTTTATAGAATGGATCACCAAGGTGAAATCAGATATTACCGCAGTCAAGAGCACGGTTTTTTTCCTTTCAATATTGTGGTTTTGAAAGTTTGGCAATTTTTTTCCAATTTTTTTGGCAATTTTTTTTTCAAATTTATTCTTAAAAAAATAATACTAATAATAATAATGAATAAAAATTATGATTGTAACGTGAAATTCATCCCAAAAAATAAACTGCCGGTCAAGAGGTTCATCCACAACCAAGTTATAACAGGCATCAAGTGGATGGTGGGATGGTGAGTGCCGGTTCACACTACCGTGAAAGCTGGAGTGAACCAACAGCCACCAGTGCACCGCAACATCAGCAATGGATGGATGATGGTTGGATACATAACACTTTTCCATTGGGTTCCAGTTCCCCTAACCAACTATGGTGGTTAAGTTAACGCAGTTTATGTTGTTAACCACCTACGTAACAACCCATTAGCCCTTACTTATGTACAGCACATCTAAAATTCATCAACTTTACTTAGTAAACGATGTAATAATATCTTACATATATCTATACAATCTACCCAGTAACCGTATGTGGTAACCCAACATGTCAACTCAATTGGGGTTCATCCACAACTCAGTTGGGGTTCATCCACAACTTAGTTAGTATAAAAAGAAGCTTCCAATGGATGGTTTGCTGGTGGCTTTTGGTTCACTCTCACAAGCATAAAAAAGCCACCAAACTCATAATAGCCGAGATACCAAATCAAGCTGCCCTGATGTCTACTACTACTACTACTACTGGTTTCATGCAGAATGTGATGATGCAACAACAATTGAGAGGTGATGATGATGATAGAAGAGCATAGCACAAGTGTTCCACAGGCACTATTATCCAACTCGCTGTTGGCTCATCCAAATCAACAGACTGTGACCCAAAAAAAAGCTTGTGGGTTGGGGAGGGGAGGGGAGGGAATAGGAAGGAGAAGCTTGAAGACAAAGGGAGAGGACCTTCAATGATTTTCATTTCAGCAATTCACATCATTGGTATGTTGGTCAATGATAGTAAAAGGGTGTGTGTGTGTGTGTGTGTGTGTGTGTGTGAAAATCCCAGTTACAAGTTTGTTGTTGTTGTTGTTGTTGTTTGTTGTTATTTATCTTGGTATCTTAGTACTCCCAATAACTAATATTATGGGTGCATTCACACTTGATGTTAAGTCAGTGTTAAATGAAAATCTAGGTGGCATCCTAGGTGGCACCTGATGTTAAAATGGGTGATAGCTTAATGCTAAGTGAATGTTTAACTTAACATAAAATGTTCATGGTAAGTAGGTGTAAGTCCTAATTAATGACTAGCATGGTGTTAGGGTTGGGGGGGGGCTTCAACTCTAGTCCCTAACACCAAGTGTGAATGCACCGCACCTTTAAAAAATGTTTATGTTCCTAAACAATATTCCTTTTTATTCTTTTTATTGCTAAAGTGAATTTTGAAAAAAGTAAAATAATTATTCGACAACTGAGTGCCAAACCTAAACGAGCACTTTGGTAGGTAGTTGGACATTTTTCCACTTGGCTGATCTATTATGTTTCGGTAGGCTTTACTAGGTATCACATTTGCATATGAGTTGCAACACCAAAAAAACCCTTGTACAATAGTGGGTACAGCACTTTACACTTTTGATACACATGATAGGACAAACACAACACATGTACTTGTTCTGCTCCTGAACTTTGAATGATTGCCAAATTGAATCAGACATGAACTTATTCACATATTTCAGAGCTCCACTTCCTACCAACACTTTCCCTCAAAATGCCACAATGAATGCATAACATTTTGAGCCTCTGAAACCCTTCCAAAATATTTTTCTATCTTCCTTAACTAAGCTCTCAATAAGTCAAATTGTAAAACTCTTTGAAGAACTAAAAATAAGCAGAGGTGTTTGAAACCAATTCTAATTCGCGTAAGCATGAATATGATTCCATGAACTATTTATCCATGGTATAGCTAACTCATCCCAAGAACAAGCTATAAATTGGGAAAGTTGAATACAAACAAGACTAGGAAAATTGTCCCTCCAACTTGTATTCCAATTGGTATCAAGAATGATCTACAAGACACCCAATGGAACAATCGTGGGAATGAACTTTTTTCCATCAACATAACTCTAGCAATGGTTCTCATGGACCAGGCCAACCCCTTATTTCATCTTTCATGTTGACAATGCACGTACTATTAGACATGTGGCTAAACCATGCAATGGTCTACTACCAATGTTCATGAAAAACCCATTCCAAAACCATATTGCCTTAATGCAACTCCACCAAATTTCACATTCATGATTCTAGCAATATGATTTTATTCATAATTGTAGCCAAATCTTAGAAGGTCATGACATAACCCCAACTCATCATGCAAACTATTAAGCATTATTTTTTCCTCACAATTAACTAATCCAATTTGATCACGTCATAACCAATGTCTCCATTATTGATTAAAAATACAATGGTTTATTCACAATACATAAAAACATTTAAAAGTTTTTTTCTTTGTATTCAAGGGTAGGAAAATGTTACACAAAATATTTTGCTTAAGTGAAAATAACACATAACATTGTGCTATGTTTTAAGTTCTCCTAACACATTACACCATGTAAACCCATGTTATTAGGGCATTATTTTTTTAGATATTCTATTTTAAATACAATTTCGACATATAGTATTGCATTTTCAACTTCATCATTGTCTAGATCGTTGTCCCACTCCTCATGCGGTTGCCAATATTAAGGTGAAGCAAATTACAAGACAAAACCTCTATCTCCGGATTTTATCTCCAACCTTTTCTATATTTCTTCATGGACACATAACATCTCTTTGGATCTATACAAAGTACCATGTCTTCGAGATGACAAACTCATCTATGTTCCTTCTTGTATCCTTCATTGCAAATCTATAGGGGTAACCTTGTTTGCATTGTCTCCCCATCCTTCTAATTCAATGTCCAAAGGTACTAACATCATCGATAACTTTTCTTGGATATTGGGTCACTTCATTGCTCTACCAATAAATGTTTCCCAAGGTTCCATAATTATTACAAACAACATCATGTACCTTGCAAGTCACTCCTCTATCTTGGGTATTCTTGACATAGTATATTGTACTCTTTTTGGAATGTGAAACTATGCTACATGATTCAACAATTATCGTTCTTCTTCTACTCCATTTTCTTCTTCATTCTATTGAATTAGAACTTGATCTAGTTGTCTCTACAAACTTCAAGTCACCATCTAATTCATGTATGTCCCCATTCTACCACTCTTCGTTGGAAAAAAAAATTGCTACAAATTTAAATCCTTACAACATTTTTTTGCGCATAAATGAATCTTAACAACTTCTTGACCAATTTTAAATTTGTAAAACCAAAGGGAAAAAAATCTCTCACAATAACCTTTTTATGTTTTGCACAAAAAACAACCAAAACAAAAAAAAATTCATAGAATCTTGAATTTTCTACCCCAAATTCAATCCCATGGATGGTCACCAAATGGTAAATGTTGATATTTTCACATTTTTTTATTCTAGAATTCTATACTTAACATATTATTTTGAAACATATAAAGTTGGTATAGTAACAACTATAGAAATCAAAAGTAAAATTCAACACAAAATACATTATAAAATACATATCTACATAATTTATTGCTTAAATGCAATGATCTAAAAATAAAATCAGACCATATCATATTGGAAAACAAAAGACATGAAACAAAATTACATTGTAGTATTAGTGTTTTTTTCCATCAAAATTGATCTCTAACTTTAACATAAGTTTCTTTTTCTTTTTCTCCCAAAACTATTCAATGTTCTCATCATGATCATAATCCTAATGTTCATCCATCTTCAAAACTCCTCTAAAAATCCTCCTCAAGTTTCCACCATAAGCTTCAATTCAAACTCCTAATAAATCATAATCAATTGACATATTCTATTTTGTTAGTCCTCTATCCACCCTATCAAACATTGATACTCCACTTCTGTCCACAATGTCCAATAGGGACAACATAGTTCTACCCTTAACAAGTAATTACTTTAGTTATTAGTTGATGCTCCATGTTTTGAATTAGTGTTAAATAACTACTTTAATTAATAGCAAGAACCACCTAACCTACTTGAAGAGCTTAGTTTGAATCTTTTGTGTTATTATTTATTTGCAATAACATTCATAGAATCTTCCTATTATTTTATGAATTTGAATCTATACATTGTGTCTAGTTTGAACATGCATGCATAGGAATAATGAGATTCTTGTGTACATGTTTTTCTAGAAGTATATATGATGTCCACTAATAACATTCACTATTTACATGAATAGTACCTACTAGGATTGTTTATAAATGTTTATAATTAGATTGTCTATAGAGTTGTAGTTTAAAAGTAAATTGATAAAATGTTACTCAAAAACCTAACCAAGATGTGAATCTTATTACTTACCAAAACCCTTTTTCTAAAAATTATTATTTTCATAAAATAAGAGGTTATTGCATGGTTGCACAAACTACTATTAATTATGAAAAATAATTTACAAACACATTTGTTAATATGTTTCGGATTGTCAAAGACATTTGTGTATTTTTATTGTTTGGACTTTATTCAAAAACACACAACTCCATGGTCTTTTTTGATCCACAAGAGGGTTGTCAAGATGGCATTCCACTATATGTATCTAGTTCATGTTGTTTAATGGCTGACGATTCCTTATAAAAAAGGAGGCCACCATCCTTTTTTTGAAATGTTGTTAATATGAAACATAAATGTGGTCACTTTATAGTGGAAAACACCTTTGGAATCTTAAAGCGCCCTTTTAAAAAATTACTTGAAATTTTTGAAATTCACATTACAATAATACTAAATGTCTTCACATGTTATTGTTTGTTGCATATTTGATTTGTGATCAAATGGAAATTAACATTGATCAATTAATGGAAATCATAAATCACAAAGTTCAATATTTGCCAAGACCACTTGACTTACTTGAAAAGAGTGGAAATCATAACTAAGATTTTATTGTTGAACAAACCATGAAAAACTTCAAGGACATGAACAACCAAGATATCAATTGAGAGTTAAATTGGGGAATTACTTGAGGTGTAAACACAATTTGTCTTGGAAAAATATACATGCATCATCACTTTGCTATACAAAGTCAAAAAAATGTCATGGGCAAAGTTATCGAGATAACTTATCTAAATTGCATGATGAATTAATATTATCATTCAATCCTTTCCATTATCTAATGCATTTCTATCAACATTCAATGCCTTCACAATATTATCAACCAGACCTCCATTTTTGTTGACCACAAATTCATCTACATTTTTTAAGAAATCCATATGTCCTAATTGAATGTAGTTCAATGTAATGATTGTATTAACCATGTTTTGTTAAGTATGATTTAGTTGTTGATTTCACATTTTGAAATATTTTGATTTTGTTTAAAATAGCAATTCATGAACCTTCATTCTTTTAGTTGTGGTTTATAAGTTGGTTATGTGGATCAAATGTCGCAACCCTAGCCTTGGGCTCACGACCAAGGCAAAAGGCTTGCAAGGGTGTGAACCAAAAGGAAGCCCAGAAGTCAAGGCAAAGGCATTGCAAGGGTGCGGGCCAAGAAAAAGTTCGGGAATCACATCACAAACTCCCGGGAGTGTAAGAAAGTGTTAGAAAGTGTGAGGGAGTGAACCCTCACACTCCCAAGGCAACTCCCACTTTGGGAGATGGAGTCCCGGTGGACTCCCAAAACTTCATAGAGCAATTTCAGGGGTCAAACCTCAATTTCTTGTGGCGTTTTTTATACCATTGGAAAGCTCTTAAAGCGTAGATGTCTAAAATGGGCTCGCATTGCTCATTTGGACATCTGAAACACAAGTTATGACCAAAAGAAGGACCGGGAGTTGAACTGCCAGTTTGACTCCCGACCGCAAAAAGCCGGGAATCGACCCAATTTACTTAGCTGCAGGGGGCGTGCAACATATCGTTGGAAAGCTCTCGACGAGAGCTACAACTTTGCTTCAGTCCGCATCGCGATATGAGGTCTGCTTGCAAAGTTATGGGGCTCCAAAGTTGCAAGAGTCCCATTTGGTGCGATTTCGGGACTCCCACTCGGGAGTCCCGGGAAAAATAGCCATTCGGATGTAGCCTCCGTGGAGAGCTACAGAGTATACTATAAGGGGGAAGGTGGTGGCTTCCCCCAAGTCCGGGCCGTGGTGAGTCTTATGTGTCCGTGTTGCCCGTGGCTCGTCCTAGCACCAAGGGTGCTCCAACTATGCACTAACCACTTTGTGTGGGTTGTGTGCAAGCCCGTGTGAGTGAGTGAAGCTTGTCAACTCTTCCTAGTCCCATCCCGGAGCTCCAAC